>LSQX01271775.1_pt1 | contig 30534 bp, 28 predicted proteins | sample 654561 | NCBI WGS metagenome assembly LSQX01 (sample SAMN04489861, study PRJNA283612) | anaerobic digester metagenome | isolation source: 4 biogas reactors fed with cattle manure at either 37C or 55C with and... | place: Denmark: Kongens Lyngby | collected 2014 | reverse complement strand
GTTGACCTTTTTGGGGTCGAATCTCTAGATCAGTAACTGCTTAAAATGGCAAGCAGCAAAAGTATTTATGATAAACATACGGGGCTTTATTGCTTGCCCCCAACTACATGATAATTTTTTATGTAAGCGTTATCTCTCAGTTGCATTCATGCTACACATGCTTTGTAAATATGTCAATCATTATTAAAAATATTCATTTGCATCATAACAAAAATCATCTGATCAAATACGAGATTCCTTAAGACTGCTAAGGCAGGAAGCAGATAAGAACAACACAACGACCCATCAACAATATAAACCAGTTTCTGAATACCATGAACAGGCTGGTGGTAGAATAACTGTTATAAGCGAACCCTGCAAAGAGAGCCCGGCGGGCGTTGAAGATATTTCGTCGGAAAAAAGGCGAGGAATCCCATGAGCAAAATCAAAGACACCATTATTGCCGGTGCTTTGGCAGGCTGGACCGGCAATCTCGTTAAGGAAATATTGACCTGGTTTTTTTATGCGATGGGCTGGGTCAAATATACTTTTGTGCATATCGCAGCCGGCTTTTATTATTCTGCGGAGAATCTCGATGCTCCGCTGAGCCTGGTAACCGGCTTTTTGACCGACTGGATCATCGCCACCAGCTTTGGGGTGGCAGCCCTGCTGATGCTGCGCTATACCGGAACCGATTATGCCATCATCAAGGGGACCGCCTTTGGGGGACTAGTCTATGTGATTACCTTTGGGGCCGGCATGGCTTTAGATATTACCAGGGCTACTCTGGTAACGCCGCTGCCCGACTTTCTGCTGATCTTATCGCATTTCGCCATCGGGGCGGTCACGGGATGGACCTTGGAAAGATATTTTAGCCACGCCGTAAGAAGGCCCTAGCGTCCCATTAAGCCACCGTTTTATTTACTTATGGCCTTACACGGCAGCGCTTTCCTGTTGTTTAGTGCCATAATAATAATTTTAAGCACTTGCCAAATGGCGAGTGCTTTAAATTAGACCAAAAATTCAAGCTTGTAAGGTGGTAACAGGTGGTCGGGGCGGCCGGATTTGAACCGGCGGCCTCTTGGTCCCAAACCAAGCGCGCTACCAAGCTGCGCTACGCCCCGCCTGTAAGCAATCAAGTTTTAAACCCGGTGAACACATTTTAACACAGCGAGAACCGCTTTTCAAGAACGGCGGAAAAGGCACCGGGGTTCGCTTGAGGTGCAGCAGGTTAACCGTTGGCACTTGGCCTGTTCAAGAGCATCGATTCAAGCAGTTTTTTCAGCCGTCGCAGGGCTTTTCCGCGATGGCTGACCTGGTTTTTCAGCGCAGTTTCCATCTGGGCAAAAGTCTGGCCTGCCGGCTCATAGAAAAAGAGAGGATCGTAGCCAAAGCCGTTCTGACCTTGCGGGGTTTCGACAATGCGCCCCCTGCAGCTTTCCTCGATCAGATAAGTTTCTCCCCCGGGGATGACCAGCGCCAGGGCGCAGACAAAAGCGGCGCCGCGTTTTTCCGGCGGAACTCCTTTAAGCTCTGCGAGGAGGAGGCGGTTGTTGGCCGCGTCATCGGCGCCGGGACCGGCATAACGGGACGAGAAGACACCAGGCCGCCCCCCCAAAGCATCCACGGTAAGGCCGGAGTCGTCGGCCAGCGACGGCAGGCCGCAGGCAGCGGCCACTGCCCTTGCTTTTTTTAGGGCGTTCCCGCTAAAGGTGTGCTGATCTTCTTTTACTTCCGGGATGACCGCAAGTTGATCAAGGGAGATGATTTCCAGGGGAAGATCGTGCAACAGGGCTTTGATCTCTTCCACCTTGCCCTGGTTGCGGGTAGCCAGAACCAGCCGGCCCCGTTTGCGCTGGTGCCCGGTCATCGCGTTACTCCGGCGAGGCCGGCAGCAGCGATGCTGCTGCGCCCAGGGCCTCTTTCTGGCGCTGAATCAAATACTTTACACCCTCACCGGCCAGGTCGAGAAGCTGATCAAGCTGATCCCGGTTAAAGGTGCCGTGTTCGGCCGTGCCTTGAATCTCCACCAGTTCGCCGGCTCCGGTGATGACCACATTCATATCCACGGCTGCGGCGGAGTCTTCCGCAAATGAGAGATCCAGCAGGGGGGTCCCGTCAATAATGCCCACACTGACCGCGGCCAGGTAATCGTGCAGCGGTATTTTTTCCAGGGAACCGCTCTCCTGCAGGTGGAGCAGCGCTTCAAAGAGGGCGATAAAAGAACCGGTAATCGCCGCGGTCCGGGTCCCGCCGTCCGCCTGGATCACGTCGCAATCGAGCAGAATCGTCCGTTCGCCTAGCCGCTCCAGGTCGACTACCGAACGCAGGGAGCGTCCGATCAAGCGCTGGATTTCCAGATTGCGCGCGTTGACCCGGCCATGCGATTCGCGCACGACACGCACCCCGGTGGAGCGCGGCAGCATGGCATACTCCGCCGTAACCCAGCCGCTCCCGTTGCCCTTTAAAAAGGGCGGCACCCGATCCTCAACGGTGGCTGTACAGATAACGACGGTATCGCCCATCTCCATGAGGGCGGAGCCCTCCGGATGTTTTAAATAAGACCGGGTAATGCGCACCGGCCTCAATTCATTGTTTTTCCTGCCGTCTGGACGCATCTGGTATTCTCCTCAAGGCTCTTGAAATTGATTCCATTATATCACAAGAGTGACATGGAAAACAGGATTACCCCATTCGCTGCCGGTGAATACCGCTCCGGTTGTAACGGAGCTGTTTATACCTAAGACAACAGGGTAGACGGCCATGCCCTCACCTGGTGGGGTCACCGCCAGGATAATGAAAAACTTCCTTACTTATGAAAAACAGCTATCCGAGACAATGCTCCTGACCATTCACCTTCTTAACTGTGCAGTACCAGCCGGTCCATGTAGTTGATCGCTTCGCTGGCGCCGCGGACCGCGCAGGTATATGGATCCTCGGCACGGTGGACCGGCAAATTGAGTTTCCGGCTCAGGTAAAGATCAAAATTGTGCAGCAACGCCGCTCCTCCGGCCAGGACTATCCCATCGCTCATCACGTCGGCGGCAAGCTGCGGCGGGATTTGCTCAAAAATATTCCGGGCGGCCTCCGCAATTGCGGAGAGCACCGGTTCTATGGCTTCGGTTAACTCTTCGGCTTTAATCTCCAGTGCACCGGGACCCCGGCGGTGCAGATTTATGCCCTTAAAATTATAGGTCAAATCTGGAGGGGGATCTATGGCATAGCCGGCCCGGCGCTTTGCCTCCTCGATTATCGAAAGCCCCACCTCCATGCGGTAGCGGCGAAAAAGGTAGCGTTGGATGATTGCGTTAATCGTCTCACCGCCCTGCCGCAATGAGCTTGCCAGCACGATACCCCCTAAAGAGATGACCGCTATTTCGGTCAGGCCGCCTCCGCAGTTAATAATGAAATTGCCGCGCGGTTCCGCCACCGGGCGGCCGGTACCGATGGCCGCCGCGATCGGCTCCTCGATCAGATAGACTTCTTTGATCCCGCATCGTTTGCCGGCGGAGAGGACAGCGCGCCGCTCTACCTGGGTAGTGCCGGAAGGAACGGTCACAATGAGACGCAGCTTAAAAAAGGGGAACCGCCTGATCACGCGGGAGATGAAGCGCTCCAGCATTTTTCTGGCCAGGTCATAATCGGCAATTACCCCGCTCTGCAGTGGTTTGACAGCCCTGATTCCCCCGGGTGTACGCCCGAGCATGCGCTCGGCCTTTTTCCCCACCGCCACAACGGCATTGCCGCGCATGGCCACCACTGATGGCTCCTGCAGCACAATACCCCGCCGGGGCATGTAGATCAAGGTATTGGTTGTGCCAAAATCCACGGCCAGGTCGCTGCGCCAGAAGCGAAAATTCAAACCGCGCTGCCGCTGTTGCGCTGTCATCTTCCACTCCCCGATGCAATAACATTCTTACCTTTTATTTATCCACCAGAAGCGGGAAAGATATACCATGTCATGTGGCCAACCCGTCCCTGAAATGCGCGGCAGCCGGTGCAACCTTACTTTGCCGATCCGGCCACGGCGGGGCGAAAAACCGCTTGCGGGCGATGCAGTATGCCGCAGATATGTTATATGAAAGATTAATTACATGAAATTATAAACGGGAGGAGGGGTCAACGGCCCTTGCAGATCGAGCTCACCGCTGCGAACAACCTTTTCCCCCTCGACCAGGACCTGAACCTCTTTCACCTCCTCCAGTTCGCTTAAGGTTAGCAGAATCTGGTTGAGAAGATTCGCCGCCCCGGTTTTGCCCCCCTCATAATCGAGAAGATGGCGTGAAAAATCAATGGTGGCCAGCCCCTCTTCAAGGGTATAGTTTAAAAGTGCGGTATCGGGGGGGATTTGGCTGAACAGCCCGCTGCCGCGGCGCGGTCCCCGCAGCAGCTCTGCGATCACGGCGGCAAAGGGATCATCAACCGGCGGCAGGATGCGCGTCACCGGCACATAAAAAATCCAGCCGTTGGGTGCCGGGTAGCAGAAGAAGAGGCGCACCGCGCTGTATTGGCGATAGTCCGTGACCCCTTCTTCGATCTCCAGGTTGATCCAGCATTCGGGCCCAAGCGGAGTCGTTCCCGGCGCGCCGCTGGAGAAGCGTTCCGGGGCTGCCCCTTCGATCAAGATGGCCACCTGCTGGATCGACGGGAACTGGCGCAGCGTGCAGAGAATGCTCCCCAAAACCAGGCGTTCCTGTTCGGGCGGATAATTCAGAAGTTCCGGACTGAAGTCCACGCGGGCCAGGCCGTCCTCATCGACGGCAATTCCGTGGATCGCGGTATCTTCAGGGATCACCGCAGCCAGCCCGACCTCGCTCAACAGGCTGCTCAGCTCCGGAGTGCCCACCAGCCTCTGCAGGGTTGCCCGGGCGATCGCCTCGGTATAGGGTATCTCCCTGGTTACCGGCACCAGAAAGCGAAAACCGGCATCGGCGTAGTAGAGGGTGCCGATGCGGACCTCTCCAGCCTCCGGGGGCAAGTGAGGCGGCTCCGGCAAAACCAGGCCCTCCCGGGGAAGCTCTTCTTCAGCCGTCGCCCCGGATTCACCCGGCCAGGCGTCACAGCCTCCTGCGCAAAGCAGGAATATCATCATGAGGAAAATCCCTCTCTTAAGCATGACCATCCCCCTTAAGCCGGTGATAGATGTACAAGTTAATTATATTTATCTACCGCCACCGGTAAATATGCCAGTTCTTTCATTGGGCAGCTTTTAAGGGGGATAAGCCTTGGGCGGCTAGCGTTCGAGAATAACCTGGTAAGCCCTGATCTCCTGCTGCAGCAGTTTTGAGCCGATCCGCTCAAAAGAAGCCGGCTTGCCGCTGACAAAGAAACTGTGCCGGGGCGCGGAGCGAGACGGGTTGAGCAGGCCGTTTTTCGCGAGAATGGCTTTCACTTCAGAGGCGGTCTCTTCGGCGGAGCTGACCAGCTTTACGCCGGCACCGACTGTCTCCTGGATCAGACCGGACATGAGCGGGTAATGGGTGCAGCCCAGGATGAGGGTATCGATGCCCGCTGTTTTTAAAGGATCAAGGTAGCTGCGGGCGATGATTTTTGCCTCCGGCGTATCGATCAGATCGTTTTCCACCAGCAGGACGAACAGGGGGCAGGCTCTGCCGATAATCTGCAGCGCCGGTTGCTCCCGGGCCAGCGCCTTTTGATAGGCTCCGCTGCCGATGGTGCCAGTGGTGCCGATCACGCCAACCCGCTTATTTTTTGTATAGGCCAGCGCCGCCCTGACACCCGGTTCGATCACCCCGAGCACCGGGATTGAGCAGCTCTCCTGGTAATACTCAATCCCTGCTGCTGTGGCCGAATTGCAGGCCACCACCACCATTTTGATCTCCTGGGTCTGTAAAAAACGAATGATTTCGAGCGCAAAACGGCGCACCTCTTCGTAGGAACGGGGCCCGTAGGGCATCCGGGCGGTATCGCCGAAATATACTACCCTTTCATGAGGCATCTGCCTGCAGATCTCCTGGACGACCGTCAGGCCGCCCACTCCTGAATCGAGAACACCGATGGCATTGTGTGCGTAAACTGTCATCTAGTAAAAATCTCCTTTGCTGTTGCTGCCATTGCCGCCGGCAAAGGCGCCCCTTGTTTCTTTTTTATTTTGCTTTCATCCGGCTAAAATAGCCGCCCATGATTTTGCGGGTATCCTGGATGGAGACAAAAGCCTGCTGGTCGAGCTCGTGCAGATCCTTTAAAAAGCAAGGCAGCGCTTTCCGTTTAATCAGGATCTGCAGGATGCGGTGGGCTCCCGTTTTTCCATAGCATTCCATGGAGGTGACCCCGTAGCCCATTTCACGCAGTTTCTCTTCCAGGTTAACCCCGTTGTGCATCGTGATCACCTGGACATTAACAAAACCGACGGCCACCTTTTCCTCGATCAGACTGCCCACATAATTGCCCGTGGCAAAGCCAAGGCCGTAAATCACCACGTTGAGAGGATGGTCCAGGTTATCGAGCACCATGCTGAGGGCAAGCACGTAGAGGATCACTTCAAAAAAGCCGATGGCTGCAGCCAGTTTGCTCTGGCCACGCGTCAGGTAGATAATGCGCAACGTGGCCAGGCTGACATCGAAAATCCGCGAAAAAAAGATAAACAGGAGCGTCAAATAAAACGAAAGCTCCACGTCCGCCTCCTCCAACCAGTTTAATGTCGCCATCATTGTAACAGGGTGGTCATTCACCTGTCAAACAAAGCGGAAATCAAAAAGGATAACCGCCCGGCGACGGAGAATGAATAATGGTCATGAAAAAAGATCAGTGCATCATGCAATGCACTTTCCCAGTTCTACTACTATTCTTATTGCTACAGCTGGTTTCCTGCCTTCCCGGGAACATTTCATTGCACCGGGAATCCCCCTCACCGGTCGAACAGCTCCCGGAAGAGCAGCTCAATGTATACGACCGGATCCTGCTGGGGGCAAGGGCCGAAGTAAAAAAAGGAGTGCGCTATGACGCTTCCTACCAGGTGATTGATTACCCGGGAGGAGATATTGACCCAGGGCGCGGTGCCTGTACAGATGTAGTTATCCGCGCCCTGCGCCACGCGGGATTCGATCTGCAGGAGCTGATCCATAAGGATATGTGCGCCAATTTTCAGCTTTACCCCCAACTATGGGAGCTGGAAGAGCCCGATCCCAACATCGATCACCGGCGCACGCAAAACCAGATGGTTTTCTTTGAGCGGTTTGGTGAAACGCTGACGCTGGAGGTCTCCGCAGAAACCCTCTCCGAATGGCGACATGGCGACCTGGTCTACTGGCTTTTCCCGGACGGCCAGCAGCATACAGGCGTGATCTCCGACCGGACCAATGGGGACGGCATCCCCCTGGTAATCCATAATGCCAGCATCGCCCGCGAAGAGGATTGCCTGCGGCGATGGAAAATCATCGGCCATTACCGCTTTCCCCCCTCTGCCGGCAGCGATTGACGGCGCTGGAACTCCTGTATATCCGCTTATTTCACTTTAGGGCGAGGAGGAGGCTGCTGTTTTTAGCCGCCGCCAGGCCCTGCCGCCGTCTTTTTTCGATTAGTTCATTTAATATTCTTTCATGTTCCTGCTCGGTGAGGCAGTAGCGCCAGGTAGGGATAACCGCCAGCACAGATCCCAGCGCCGGCAGGACGGTGATAATGACAAACAGAGCGGTCATCACTTCAGGAAACTGCAGGCGGGCAATTCCCCCGGCGGTAACATAATTCTGCATGGCCTCGGGATTGTAATTGACCAAGCTCAGGACCATCAGCGCCCCGTAATAGGCCACGGCGGACTTCAGCTTGGCCAGGAAAGTTTGTCCCGCAAAACACAGCCCGTCGGCTTTTTCTCCGATTCTCCATTCAAGATAATCAACAGAATCAGCGATCATGGACGACTGCAGCACTGCGGGAAAACCCTGCAGAATGCCTGCCCCAAAAATAAATATGGCCACAAGCGGGATATAGTCCAGTTTAAGCAGGTATAATCCAAAGACGGTCATAAAAGGGATGGCACTGAGCAATTGAGACCAGTTATATAAATCTTTCTTGGAATAAAATTTTAAAAAGGCGGGAGTCAAGTACATGGCCGCCAGATTGCCGATAAAATAACCGCCCCCAATAACAAGGTAGTAAAAAATGGTCTTAGCCTCACTACCGTTGGCGTAATACCATAAAACAAGGTAGCCGGAACAACTGACCAGCATGGCCTGGGTGCTGCCTAAAATACCGGAGGCCATTACCTGAAGAAAAGGTTTATTGTAGGACAAATGCATTTTGACTCTTATCTGCAAATACCTTTCTATAACCAATAATTATTGGCCTGTAGCACCATGACTGCAGGAAAGCCGGGGCGCGGGCATGGGGCTCTAGACAAAAAATGAAGCTGCCCTGAAAGGCAACAAGGAAAGGGGCCGCTCCTTTAGAAATAGCCCCTTTATGACCAGATCCGATTTGGCGATGGGAAAGTCGAATTCCCATAATTTAATAGAACATTTTTTCCAGCAGCCAGAGGCCGTCTTCTTTGATCATTTTCACGGTAATGGCCACATCCTCATGGCCGGCCGGGGAATCGGCCGTGGTATTGATCTGCAGGGTTGCCTCCGTAGCGGTGATCTCGCTGATCGCATAGCGATAGTTATTCCAATTAACATAATAACCCATGCCCGTATCTTTACTGAGATCGGCATACAGCCAGCCTTTTATATCCCAGTAACGGCCGCTGGCCAGCAAAGCTGCCGCTTCCTGCTTGATGTAGGTACTGTACACGAAAGCGTCGAGATCGACATAAGAGGGAAAGCGCGGATCGATCACCGGATACAAAGTCCCTTCTAGGGCCTGATCTTCTGAAAAATCTACTTCCAGCATGGAGAGGCCGAAGATCTCACAGAAACAGACCCTGTTGCGCTCGATCAGCATGCCTGCCTGCCGGTGTAGTTCCCGTGCCAATTCATTTGTAGAGAACGCGGCAGGATCAAGGGCCGGCAAGCCCACTTCCGCAAGATCCAGTGTAAACATGGGCAGCCCGGCCGCGTACGGGGCTATGGTATAAGGCTGATAATAGAAGACAAGGTTGCTGCCGTAAAGAAAAAAGTTGTCTGCATCATAGTAATCCTGCAACGTCACCGCATAATCTTCATAATAGATAAAATCGTCTGTGCCCGCTTTGGCTTCAATTTGCGCCAGTGCGGTTTGATAGACTTTTTCCCGCACTTCTTCATCGCCGGCCCCCAATATATCGGTAAGCGCCAGTCTCTCGCCGGTCAAAAGGTCAAATGTTTCGGAGCTGTAGTAGACGTACGGATGCGCGCCGCCACTGTTAACGTAATGGATGTTTAATACCGACAGCCGGTTATTGTCATTGTAATAAACTTCCGGAGTACATTCGTATACATGCGCAATGAACTCGTAGCCGCCTTCCTTTGCCGCTTCCTGATCGATGCGGGCATTTTCCAGGCCCTCGGTAAGTGCATAGCTTTCTTCAAGCTGGCGCTCATAGTAACGATTAATGGCGTCTGCGGCACTCTCCTGGCCCGGGATTGTGACTTCCGGCTGGGTGATCTTATATTCAAACAAAGCAACGCCTGAGTCATCATAAAAGGTTTCGCTATACACCCGGTAAGCGATCTGCGCGCGCAGGGCGGCTTCCATGCCAGGCGCTGTTTCTTCCACACTACAGCCGGCAAGCAGCACGGTGAGGCCCAAAAAAAGCGGAAACAGCAGCCTGGCAGGCCCGATTTTTTCCTGACTCATCATTTTACCCCTCTCAATAAAAGATTTCTGCCGTGAGAATACCAAATTGGGAGCAGCTGGTCAATCCAAGCCGGGTAATCCATCTTTTCCTCTGTTTGCCATTTGCTCCAGCGTTAATTGATCTCCGCCTCTAAAAGCCCCTTCTATAATAATGTATGGCCTTTTTCTGGCGCCTCATGCCGCGCTGTGTTAAAATAGCTTATGTGTTTATACAAAAAATGCAAGGGAACCCGGGAGGCGCTATCGTGTCCGGCATTAAATGGACGTGGAAAATGCTGGTTATCTTTCTCTTTCTTGCCGTTTTATTTTCCGCCACACCGGCAGCGGCCATGGAGCCGCCTGAACCGGTAGAGGCCGAAGGAGCGGTATTGTACGAGCTGGGCAGCGGAAAATATCTTTACGAGCAGAACGCGGACCGCCGGCTCTATCCGGCCAGCACTACCAAAATCATGACCGCCCTCCTGTTCCTGGAAAATACCGGTCTCGATGAAATCGTAACCGTAGGCGAAGAAATAGAGCTGATCGGTAAAGACAGCAGTATCGCCGGCCTGCAAAAGGGCGACCAGCTCAGCGCCGCCGAGCTGCTGTGGGCGATGCTGCTGCCGTCTGGAAATGACGCCGCTTATACCGCCGCCGTGCATACCGCCAGGCTAAAGGAAGGCGACCCGGCCCTGCCGGCGGAAGCGGCGGTAGCCAGGTTCGCCGGGATGATGAATGAGAAAGCGCGCAGCCTGGGGGCCACAGGAACGCACTTTGTTACCCCGGACGGGTATCACCATCCCGACCATTATACCACCGCCCGCGACCTGGCCCTCATCGCCCGGGAAGCGCTGCGCCACGATTTTATCCGCACCGTGGTCGCCACACCGGTTCATGAAGCGTCATACCTAAACAGCGCCGGTGAAGCGGTCGCGCAAACCTGGCAGAATACGAATTTGCTGCTGCACCGGCACCAGCCCCAGTATTATCCCGCTGCCACCGGGATAAAGACCGGCTACACCTCCGAGGCGGGCTACAACCTGGTCGCCGCGGCGGAGGGCGGGGGGCTGTCGCTGGTCGCCGTGATCCTGAACAGCACCGCCGAGGCACGCTGGAAGGACGCCGCCAATTTGTTCGACTTCGCCCTGGAAAACTACCGCTTCCAGACCATTGTCGCCGCCGGAGAAAGATTGCTCACCACCGCGCTGACCAACCAGGCTGCCGGAGAACCGGACACGCTGCCGGTGATCGCCGCGGCAGGCTACCACGACCTCTTCAGTATTGAGGAAATTGCGGCGATCGAAAAGATCATTTCCTGGAACAGCCCGCGGGTTAGCGAAACAGGAACAGAAATAGTGCTAAAAGCGCCGCTGCAGGCGGGTGAAGTATTGGGGGCGGTGAGCTACCGGTTAAAGGGAGAAACCCTCTTTGAAACCGAGCTCCTGGCCGGGGGAAGCGTCAAGGCCCGCTTCCCCTGGGAATTTGCCGCCTGGGCGGTGCCGCTCTTGCTGCTTTTGCTGATCCCGCCCTTCTTCCGGATCCGCCGCATTAGAAAAACCCGCGGCCGCGCCAGGCGCAGATTTTAATTTGCCAAGGAAGTGCCGTTCCTTCTCTTAGCCGCCTCCCAGGGTAAACATCAGCATGACCTCGTCGCCGTCATGAAGGACGGTATCGCGCTCCGCCCGGGCCTGGTTTACCACAACAGAAGATTTTTGCGCAAAGGCATCAAGATCCGGGCCGGCCTCTGCCTTAATCACGGCCAGTAGCTGAGCAATGGTGGCGCCCTCGGGGAGCGCGAAGGTTTTCGCGTTGTCCCGGCCAAAGGCGGAAGGGAAGCCAAAGAATTTTACCGTGACGCGCATGATGCCTCTTCACCGTAAAGATCTCTGATCACATGTTCAAGCCCGCCGATGCCGCGCAGAGATTCCAGGGACGGTTTCCCCGTTTCGTAATCCCAGCAGGCAAAATGGAAGAAGTTCCGGGCCAGGCGCTCATGATCCACTTTAATCCCCGCCAGGGGACCCTCCTGGTGAGGCGGACTGCCGACTACCCGTGCCGGCACCACAAAGTCTGACGGTTTAAACCCTTCCCGCAGGTTAAAGGCGTGCCGCATATTGAGGATGCGCATGCCGGTGATATAGCACTGCTGCGCGTTGAACGGCCAGCCGGTAATCGCCTCGATATACTCGTTGCGTGCTCCCTCCGGGCAGGGGAAATCCATCATCAGGCAGAAACCCGCGGCGGTGAGCACTTCCACATTGACAGTGTTCTCCACATCCAGGTAGCCCGTATTGTAATAGTTGTACTTGTCCTTCAGATCGCCCACCTCCTGCATGTGGCCGAGGCCGCCCTTAACGTGCCGCCCCGGGGTGGGGTCAAACTGGTAGGTGCGCACAAAGCCGGGGGCGAATTTCGGGTCGTGCAGGGGCAGCTCCATCCCCTTGATCGTAATCAGGTACTCGTGGCCCTTGCCCCAATAGTTGGCCGCCGCTTCCGAGCCTTTAGCCAGGATGGCACCGCACCCCTCCACATTGGCGATCTTTTTCAAGATGGCGATCACGGCTTCGCTGTTGCCCCAGCTTAATTCGATCCCGTCCAGATCGTCTCTGGTAAGCAGGCCCCGGTCGTAGCATTCCATGGCCCAGCCGATGGTGGCACCCGCCGAGATGGTGTCCAGGCCGTAGCGGCTGCAGATTTCATTGGCCATGAGGATCGATTCCCCGTCGCTGTTGAGCAACAGGGTGCCAAATGAGGCCGAAGTTTCATACTCGGGACGATCCGTCTTCCCTACCTGCCAGCGCTCGGATTTTACTTCGTACTCGGCGCCGCAGCCCAGCGGGCAATTTCGGCAGGCGTATTTTTTAACCTTGTATTTGTCAAAGGCAGTGGAACCGATTTTATTGGCCGCCTCCTCGCCAAAATCACGCAGGCCGACACCGCCCCAGTTCTTTACCGGCGAGTTGCCGTCCAAGGCCGACCCGGGGGTGGTCCCGCCGGTGCCATAAGTGCCAAACCAGCGCAGCGGCTCCTTTAAGGGCCCGCTTCTCATCAGCTCGGCAATCCGGCGATTGATTGCCTTCACCTTTTCCGGATTAGCCAGGGGGACTTCCAGGTTGCCGCGGGCCACGATGGCCTTTAGCTTTTTCGACCCCATCACCGCACCGCCGCCGCCCCGGCCGAGGGCGCGGTGGCCGTCATTAATGGGGCAGGAAAAAAGTGCCAGCCTCTCACCGGCCTGCCCAATGATGGAAGCCCTGATCAGCGGATCGCCCAGTTCCGCTTTCAGGATCTCCAGAGTTTCCCTGGTATCCTTGCCCCAGAGCTGCCGGGCATCCCTCAGCTCGGCTTTGCCGTCCTTGACCCAGAGGTATACGGGCTGCGGGGAGATTCCGGTGAAGAAGACCGCGTCAAAGCCGGCCTTTTTCAGCTCGGCGCCAAAATATCCGCCCGAGTTGGAGTCGCACCAGCAGCCGTTCACCGGAGATTTGCAGACCAAGCCAAAGCGGGAGCCGAAGAAAGCGCCGGAGCCGGTCGCGGGCCCGGTAACGAAGCCGAGGACATTTTCCGGCCCCAGCGGATCGATCCCCGGTTTGATCAGATCGTAAAGCACCCTCGCGCCGAGGCCATAGCCGCCAATAAAATTCCGGGCCAGTTCCGGAGACAACTCCTGTTCTTCAATCTTGCCCCGCGTCAGGTCCACAAACAGCATTTTTCCCATGTATCCGTACAGCATCGCCTGTTCAATCACTCCCCTCTCAAGGTCATCAGATCTCTACGGCTACATTAAAACCGTCGTGGATGGCAGCCTTGACATTTTGCGGCTTGACCGCATCGCCAATGATATACACGTCGGGCGCCGTTTCGGCAAAGCTCCTGGCCAGATCGGCGCGGGCTTTAAAGCCCAGGGCCAGCACCACCGTATCGGCGGGGATGGTGTAGCGCTTCCATTCTTTATCCATAACTACAACCCCGCCAGCGGTGATCTCTTCGATCTTCACTTCCGTGATCACCCGGACCCCGTGTTTTTGGAACAGATCCAGCAGGGCAAACTTCATGATATCGTGCACGTCGGAGAGCAGCTCCCTCTCGTCAACCATCTCCACAACCGTGACCTTTTTCCCTTCCTGGGCCAGGTGCAGCGCCGCCTCGCAGCCAGTCAGGCCGCCTCCGGCCACGACAACCCTTTCTCCTACGGCCGCCTTGCCCAGGTGGACCTGCCCCGCCTCCACAACATTAGCGCCATCCACCCCGGGTATGGTCGGAACTAGCGGTTCAGAGCCGACGGCCACGATCACCACATCCGCTTTTTCCGCCTGCACCATTTCGGGAGTCGCCGCGGTATTCAGTTTGACGGTGACATTGGCGGCCTCTCCGGTCTGGCGCACAAGCCAGGCCAGAAAACGCCTCATGTCCCCTTTAAAGGGCGGTCCAGACGCCACAATTACATTGCCGCCCAGTTGATTGCTTTTCTCGAAGAGCACTACCTCGTGACCCCGGGCGGAAGCGACGATGGCCGCCTCCATCCCGGCGGGACCGCCGCCCACGACGACCACTTTCTTTCGCTTGGCAGCCGGTTTTAAAACGGCAAACTCCGTTTCCCGCCCCAGAACGGGATTGACGGCGCAGCGGATCGGCAGATTGAGGCGGTTGCAGTAATGGCAGCGCAGGCAGGGCCGGCTCTCTTCCGGCTCCCCGCGCCGCGATTTATTCACGATTTCAGGATCGGCCAGGATGGCCCGGACCATGGCTACCATGTCGGCCTTTCCGGAAGCAATGATCTCTTCCGCCATCTCCAGATCGCTGATGGAGCCGACAGTGGTGATCGGCACGCGCAGGGCCTTTTTCAGCTTCTCCGCGTAATGAACGTTATAGCCGTGCGGCAGGTAGGTCGATTGAATAATATGGTGCACGAGATCCGGATCGCTTAACAGGCCGGCCGACACGTGAAGCAGATCGATTTTATCTTCGATCATCTTCACAAATTCGATCGTTTCTTCCGGCTCCATGCCGCCGGGCACCATTTCACTGGCGCTGATCCGGTATTCGATGGCCAGCCTGTCGCCGACTCGCTTCCGGATGGCGGAGAGAACCTCGATGGGAAAGCGGGCCCTGTTTTCCAGGCTGCCGCCGTAACGGTCCCGCCTCTTGTTGGAGTAAGGCGACAAGAACTGGGCGAGCAGGTTTCCATGGGCGCCGTGGATCATGATCATCTCGAAGCCGGCCTTGAGGCATCTTTCCGCGGCGGCAGCGTAATTTTCAATCACCCTGTCGATCATATCCTGGTCCATTTCGACCACCGGATTAACCCTTCTGCCTTCCATTTGGGCCATGAGCTCTTCCCGCTTGCATGGTATGGGAGAAGGCCCGATGGGGTTCTGCCTGCGATTGAGGATCATTCTGCCGCCGTGGCTGAGCTCAATGGAAATCTTGGCGCCATACCTGTGCACCGCTTCCGCCAGCAAGCTCAGCCCGGCGATCACGCTGTCATCACCCAGGTTCAACTGAAACTCGTGGTCCTTGGCATATTCAAAATCCACCGGCGATTCGCCGATCGTGATGATGCCGGCTCCGCCCCTGGCGAGCGACTGCACAAAGGCAATCATCTCTTTGTTTACATAACCGTCAGGCGGGTTTAAAAAGGAAAGGGCAGGAGCAAACTCAATGCGATTTTTAACCTCGACCTTCCCAATCCGAAACGGAGAAAAAACATGTGGATAAGCGCTCAATGCTCATGCCTCCCTTCTCAAATCACGCTGCCAAAGCTTAACGGGACCGGGCAAAAGCTAGTTCTCCTCATATGCCCTTTCCAGCAAAGTGGTGATATCGGCCAGGGTCGGGGTTACCGGTGCGGTAACCAGTCCGAGCTCCATAATTTCAGGGGCGATGGCCAGCACATCCTTTTTCGCCAGCCCCAAAGATTTAAGATTCGGCATCTCAATGGCCTTCATAACTTTCTGAATTGTCTCGCGCGCGATGCGGCCAATTTCCTTAGGGGGAGCCCCCTCGGGAACCATGCCGCCCAGCGCTTCGGCGATCAATTTAACCTTGTCCGGCAGCACCGGGGCAATAAACTCGACCACCTGCGGCAGGCAGGTGCAGCAGGAGAGGCCGTGCGCCATCTTAAAGTTGGCCCCCAGGCGCCTGCCGATGTCGTGTCCCAAATGGCAGAGCGGTCCGAGCATGGACATCCCGCCCAAGGAGGCGGCAAACATCATCCCTTCACGCGCTTCCAGATCGGAGCCATCCCGGTAAGCGCGCACCAGGTATTTGCCGGCCAGCGTTATGCCTTCCCTGGCAAATGTTTCGCAGAAGCGATTGGACCATTTTGAAGTAAACGACTCCACCAGGTGGCAGAGGGCGTCCATGCCGGTAATCGCCGTAACCCGGGGAGGCAGGCTGAGCGTCAGCTCCGGATCAACAATGCCCAGGTCAACGGAGCGGCCGACAATCTCCACCACATCCTTGGCATTCCGCCTGGTGTCGGTAATCGTTCCCCCCGGGGTATGTTCGGAACCTGTCCCCGCCGTTGTCGGCACCACAATCAGCGGCTTGTCAGCATTCTTAACGCCTTTAAAGCGGCCAAAATACTGGTTGATCGGCGGAGGATTGCTCAGCAAAACCTTCACTCCCTTGGCGGTATCGAGGGAACTGCCGCCGCCGATACCGACCACCCCGTCAACCTTCTCATTTATCCCCAGCATGCCGGCCTCATCGACCAGCCAGTCGGGCGGATCGGGAAGCACCCGATCAAAGGAAACGGTCTCGATGCCGGCTGCATGGATGTAGCCGAGGAGCGGATCTACGATCCCGGCCTCCTTTACCCCTTGATCATAAACCACCAGGACCTTTTGACAGCCGAACTCCTTCAGCTTATCACCGATTACTCTGGAGGTTCCTACCCCAAAAAGGGTGGGATTCGGGCTGGAAAAAATACTGGGCATCGCTTGAGCCTCCTCATCTAGGTATGAACGGGCGCCGCTAGCGGATATAGCTGAACACCTCTTTATTTCTTGCCGGCGCCGCGGGATTTTCATCTTTATAGCCGAGCAGCACTGCACAGATATGGCTGTATCCTTCGGGGACGCCCAGTTCTTTTCCAAGCTCCCGCCCCTCGGCGGTGGCAAAGAGGTAACCCGAAGAAGCAATGATACAGGAACCGAGGTTTAAAGATTCCGCCGCCAGGACCATATTCTGTGCCGCCAGGGCGCAGTCGATTTGCGACAGCGGCAAATTTTCAGGGGCAGTGATTAAAACAACTGTGGGCGCGTTATAAAAGGGATTGTAATCGGGATTGTCAGCCAGCCTTTTCTTAATAAACTCACTGCCGTATACGGGAATATTTTTTCTGATGATCTCCACCATCCGCTGCAGCATTTTGGGGTCCTGCACTACGGAAAAATGCCACTTCTGGCGGTTCGTGGCGCTCGGGGCATAGATGGCGCACTCTAAAATGGCCTGCAAATCTGATTCCTTGATCTGCTCCGCCCTGTACTTGCGGATGCTTCTCCTGCTCTTAATGACCTTGATCGCTTCATTCATCACCAGAAATTGCTCCTTTATTTGTAGTTTAAATTTCACTTTTATTTTATATTAGATTTACCGGTTATCCAGATTTACTTTCGTCATTTATCCATCTGCCTGTTCATTCACCCGCATCATGGGCAGGCCCCATGGGGGCTAGGTTAAGCTTGCCGGGAAGTAAAAAATGAAAGGCAGGTAATTCCTGGGCCAAGCAGATTCCTCAGGAGCAACCTCACCCATTAGGAGCCATTTTTAAAAGTCCTGGCCAGATTTTCCGGCGGCACATGAAAGGTTATTCCAGTAATTTCGGACCTCTCCGTATAGAAAAATGAAGGGAGCACATCGTCCGTATCCTTCCAGCCTGCAGCCTTGTTAAACTCCCTCTCCAGCTTCAGCGTCAGTTCGCCCAGGGCTGTAAGCCGATCCGGCAGAGCCTCGCCACCGTAAAGGGCGGCATATAGCTCCGCCAGTTTCTCCAGATGCTTATTCCAGAAAATCCAGGCAAAACCACAGAAAAGGCTGTCGGTCATGGCAAACATGGACTGGACCTTTTTCGAGACGCTGCAAATCTCTTCGGGCGGCATCTCCGCGCAGGTTCCCTCGAAGGGGGCGACCGTATGATCGGCGCCCATGGCGCTGGTGGCATAAGCCACCCCCGTAACCACTGCACCGCGCGGGTCATAGCCGCTCATGGCCTGGTGCTTGCATGCCGGAATACGCTTGACTCCGAGGTAGTTGCCGGTAGCCTCGGCGCCGTTCCCCATGATCCTGCCGAACTCCGTGCCCTCCGCCATCTCCCTGAGCAGCGCCAGGGCTGCTTCGCCGTCACCCCAGGGAATCTTCCCCGCCTCCATGCAGAGCGCTATGGTAGCCCCTGTTTCAATGGTATCGAGCCCCAGGTCGTCGCAGAACCGATCCATGCGCATGATCACATTGTAGTCGGTAATCTCGCAATTGGCACCGCACAGGGCAACGGTTTCATATTCCAGGCCCCCGGTCAGATGACTGCCGTTTTCGTCCTGAATCAGGTTGGAGCAGCGCACAACGCATCCCGGCTGGCAGGCCCTGCCGTTCCGGCCCCGGCTGTTGATGATTTCCATAAACCGGGCGGAAGCGATCTTTTCGATCCCCTCCAGCTTTTTCCCTGAATAATTGCGCACCGGCAGGCAGCCAACCTCCTGCTTGTGTACGACTCCATCTGCAGTGCCGACTCTGCGCAAGGGGCTTCCCGCCGCGCCATCGGCTAAAATCTTATTTAGATCTTTGCGCAGGGCAAAAAACCTTTCCCTGTCCGCGAAAGCAGGCGAACAGCGGACAGCCGGTTTTTCAAAGATCACGGCTTTGACCTTCTTAGAGCCCATCACCGCGCCCACGCCGCCGCGGGCCGCCGCGCGGCAGGGATAGTTCGAGCCATAGTCAGTGACCTGGACCGTAGAGTTGCGGTAGAGGCGCTCTCCGGCCCTGCCGATGGAGGCCACCGCAATATCGTTGCCATACCGGGCCATCAGCGCCTCCACCAGCGGGTAATTATCCATTTCCCGGTATGCGCCGGCCTCCACAAGGGCAGCCTTCCCTGCGGCATCGACGTGCAGCAGCCAAAGCCCCTCTTGCCTGGGGCGGCCTTCAATAATGATCAACCGCACACCGTGGCCGGCCATGTAGGTCCCGATGGTGCCGCCTGCGTTGGCTTCCTTGATCCCGCCGGTGAGGGGGCTCTTGCAGCCGACGGAGAGGCGGTTCGCGCATGATAGACCGCTCCCGGCAAAGGCTCCGGTGCTCAAAAGCAGCTTATTCCCCGGCCCGAGCGGGCCGCAAGCCGGATCTACTTCATCGGTCATGACCCGGGCAATCAGGCTCCTGCCGCCAAGGCCCATGTAATCGTCCGGATATGGTTCCTCTTTTACGCTGAGGGTACTCATATTCGCCCGCAATATTTTCCACATCTTAAACTCCTTATCTCCAGACAAAAATATTAGCCGCCCGCGATCAGCGAAACGACCATGATGACGTCTTCCGCCTTGACCGTAACATTTTCATATTCGGCGGCCTGGATCTGCTTGCCGTTTAAAAGTACAAAATAGGCCTTTTGGGTGATCGCTGCGCATTGCGGATCTGAAGCAGAGAGACGGCGCAGTGCTTCGGCAACCGAGCAGCCTGCATACTGGGCCCCTGTAACCCTGATCATCCCGGGCATCTAGAGCTCGACCGCCTTCGACAAGTATTCTGGCGGCACGTTAAAGGTTGTTCCGGTCATCGCCGATTTCTCCGTGTAGAAAAATTCGGGCAGGCGATCATCTTTCTCTGTCCATCCCGCCGCCCGGTTAAACTGCTTTTCCAGCCTGATCGTGGCTGCGCCCAGCTCCAGAAGGCGCTCCATGGAAGCCTCACCGCCATAGGCCGCGGCATAAAGGCCGGCCAGCTTCTCGATCCTCGGTCCCAGGAATATGGCCGAAAAGATGCAGGTCAGGTTGTCAAGCGTGGCGAACTCCCGCTGGATCGTGTAAGAGACCTTGCAGATCTCCTCGGGTGGAACCCCTTCATAGGTCCCGGTGGAGGGACAGGCAGTGTGATCCGCGGCCTGGGGGCCGCCGCCGAAGGCGACACCGGTGGGGGCTGCACCGCGAATGTCGTAGCCGGGGATAGCCATATGCTTGGCCACCGGAATCCGCTTGACACCTAGATACTTACCCGCAGCCTCCGTGCCTTCCCCCAGCAGCCGGCCGAACTCCGTACCGTCGGCCATCTCCTGGAGCAGTTTTAACGCCGCCTCCCCGTCACCCCAGGGGATCTTGCCCGCATCCATGCAGACGCCGAGGGTGGCGCCCGTTTCAATGGTATCCAGGCCGAGATCGTCGCAGATCCGGTCGATCCGGGCGATCAAATCGAAATCGGCGATCGCCGTATTGGCGCCGCAAAGGGCAACCGTTTCATATTCCAGGCCCCCGGTGAGATAGTTACCGTTGCGATCATAGAGCAGGCTTGAACAGCGGGCCATGCACCCTGCCTGGCAAGGATGCCCGCTCTTGCCGCGGCTTTTGATCAGCTCCATGTGTTTATCCGGATAGATCTTGTCAATCTCTTCCATATCACCGCCGGAAAAGTTGCGGACCGGCAAGATCCCCGCCTCATAGTGCAGCCTCACCGCCGCCGGGGTGCCCTGCAGCCTCAATTCGTGCGTGGCGGCCTCTGTACTGATGATCTTATTGAGCTCCTTGCGCAGCGCGTAGAAAGTATCCTTGGCGGCATATTCCGGCGCAATGCGTTTTTCTGCCTTTTCGATGACCACGGCCTTGAGCCGCTTTGCACCCATCACCGCGCCGACACCGCCCCTGGCCGCTGCACGGTTGGGGTAATTGGTGCCGAATTCGGTGACCTGGATGGACGAATTTTTATATTTGCGCTCGCCGGCGCACCCGATGGAAGCAATGGCCACGTCGCCGTACCTGGCCATTAATGTTTCTACCAGCTTGTAATTGTTGAATTCCTCCAGATCCCGGGCCTCCTTCAAGGAAGCCTTTCCTGCGGCGTCGATATGAAGCAGCCACAGGCCGTCTCCCCGGGGCTGCCCCTCGATGATCATCAGCTTGATCCCATGGTTGATCATGTAGGTGGCAAAGGTGCCGCCGGAATTTGATTCCCTGAGGCCGCCGGTGAGCGGGCTTTTGCAGCCGACGGAAAGGCGATTGGCGCCGCTGACGCCCATCCCGGCAAAGGCGGTCGTGGCCAGGATTAATTTATTATCGGGACCAAGCGGATCGCAACGCGGATTCAACTCCTCCACCGCAACTCGGGCGACCAGGCCGCGGCCGCCGATCCCCCGGTATTCTGTTTTAAAGTCCTCTTCCGTTATTGTTGCCGAAGACATGTTGATGCGTAAAGTTTTCCACATCCTGAAAATTGCCTCCACTTTATTTCCAGGTTAAAGCTCCGCCAAGGCAAGCCCCTTTCTTACCCCATGGTATTTGGCAACCACAAGGCGATCTGGGGAAAAGCCGCGATGATGAATAAAAAGACAATCAATGTCACCAGGAAAGGCATAACCCCCCGCACCAGGTCTTTCGTCGGGACCTTGAAAACGTTCCGTGCCAGGAAGAAGTTAATGGCCATGGGCGGGGTGATCAGCCCGATCTCCATGGAGATCACATATAAAATGCCGAGCCAGATCGGATCATAACCCAGCCCGGTAACGACCGGGGCGATAATCGGCACCGTTAACAGCAAGATCGTCATCCCGTCGAGGAATAAGCCGAGCACCAGGAACAGCAGCAACATGGCCGCCACCACTAAAAACGGCGGTAAATTCGACTGCGTCACTACGGAGGTCAACATATCAGCGAGGGAAGAGCTGCCGACCACGTAGGTAAACAACGTCGCCCCGATGATCGTAAACATTAACACTGCATTCAGCAACGCCGATTCTGTGATCGCAGTGATTAGCCCCTTCAGGCGCAGCCCGTAGGCAAAAATGGCCACGAGCAGCAGGACCACCGAACCCACCGCCGCCGCTTCGGTCGGAGTGGCGATGCCGAAGTAGATAGAACCGAGAATGGAGACCATCACCAGAACTACAGCCCAGATATTTATAATCGACTTCAGCTTTTCTTTAAGAGGAACCTTTTCGGCCTTCGGACCCAGCTTTGGATTGATGATGCACCTCACCACTGCCACACCAATCAACATCACCGCCAGGAGAATACCTGGTACAATCCCGCCGATTAAAAGGCGCCCCAGGGCTACGTCAGTGAGAGCCGCGTAGATCACCATTAACGCGCTGGGGGGGATCAGCGGACCCAGCACCCCGCCGCAGAGAATCGCGCCGACGCTAAAGCCCATATCATAGCCGTATTTCTTCAATTCGGGTTCGGCCACTTTACCCACAGTCAGCAAGGCGGGGGCGCTGGCGCCGAGGGCGGCGGCGATCACACCCTGTCCGGCAATACTGGCGGCCACAATGCCTCCGGGAATGGAACCCAGCCAATTCCGCATGCAGCGGTAAAGGTCTTCACCGATCCTTGTCTGGGCGATGATACAGGCGATCAGCGTAAACATGGGTAACGGAGTCCACGCCTGGTTATACAGAAGATGGTAAGTTGTCCAGCCCATCTTATCCAGGGAAAGCCCCCCGAAGGCGATCACTCCGAACACTACCGCGGTGACTCCCATGCTATAAGCAATCGGCACTCCCGATAAAAGCAGGATGAGCATAATAATGGCAGCTATTATCGCTACCGTATCTACAGCCATAACCGGACCTCCTCAACGAATAGATCAACACAAAAGCGTTATTCCGAACGGGCCAAGCTGTCTCCTATCTCCACCTTGGCGGGTGCTGCAAATAATGAAATGACTCCGTTGATAAGTTTTATCAGCAGGACCAGACAGAGTAACCCGTAGCCAATGGGGACCACAATTTTGATCGGGAAGAGGGGGACGCCCCATAGCGTTGCCGCGCTCACTTCGCCGATCTGCAGAGAATAAAAAGCGTTGATCCAGCTCCGCCAGGTCATCGTGCCGACAAAAACCAGCCCCGCAATGGGGGTAAAGACCTGCAGTAAAAATATTTGCCCCTTTGGCGGCAGCATACTTGACAGGAGGTCGTTTCTGATCTGCTGTTCCTTGCGCTCAACGTGGGCCGCCGCCAGGACAAAACACCAGACCATGATCATCAAGGAAATTTCCACGGAGTAGTACTCCGGATTGAGCAGCACATAGCGCCTGAAGACACCGTAGGTAACGATCAATGCCATCAACAAGATAAGGATTCCGCCAATCACTAAAGCAATCCAGCTTAATAGCTCCACCACTCGATTAAGGGCCTTCATGCAGTCACCTCCCCGCCAGCTTATCCAATGATCTTCTTTTTGGCTATAGCTGAAATCGCAACCCTGACGTTTAGTTCATTGAGGGCAAGCAGGAGCGGAAGACCCGTCCTCCTGCTTGCCCTTCACCTCTTTCACCTTTAGCCTGCTGCTACTTGCCGGCCTCTTGGTTAGCCTTGTAGGCGATTGCTTTCAGTTTTTCTCCAAAGCCGCTTTCATAGCTGGCCAGTTGTTCATCTGTATAGCCGAGGCACTTCTGTCTGAACTTATCGCGCTCTTCATCGGTCAACAGGGTGACGTCGACGCCCAGTCCCCGTAAAGTTTCGATATCCTTATCGTGCTGCTGGATATAATGCTCGGAGAATGAAATGCAGGTGTTCTGGATTTCCTCGTGCAGCATTTGCTGCACCTCGGCGGGCATGGCGTTCCACACGTCCAGGTTGATCGAATAGACGTTAATGGAAGGTGGAACAAGGGTATCGGTGAAGTACTTGACAATATCGGTCAACTTGTTATTGATGGTGCCGTTGGGTGAATTTAGGATCCCGTCGATAACCCCCTTATCGAGGGAGCTGTAGAAGTCGGGCCAGGCTACCATGATGGAGGTGGCCCCGAACAGTTCCACAATGGCGGCAATCCCCGGGTCAGGAGCACCGATCAGCAAGCCTTGCAGTTCTTCCGGCGCCCGTATCGCCCTCTTGGTATTGAACAGGTCAAAATAGCCGCAGAACAGCAAGCCCAGGATCTTCTGGTTGAAATCGGGTTCAAAAATTTCCTTTGAATACAGTTCTTCCAGATCCGTGTGCGCCGCCAGGATGGCCTCTCCGGATTCGAAGAGGAAAGGCAGGATCAATCCGTTAAGCCGCGGATCTTTTCCGGCATAAATCGGCGGAGCTGCATCGAAAATTTCGACTGCCCCGGTCCGGACAGCATCAAGATACTCGGTCACATTGACCAGGGAACCGCCGCCGTGGACATCAATCTGATAGCCGTACTCTTTGGCGCGCGCGTTGAACCTCTCGGCCATTTCGATATCCTTGTCGGTCAGCTCATCCCCGACGGGTGCGGGCACGACCAGCCGCAAGGTGATCATTTCCTTCGGGCCCGCCGGTTCTTCGGTGCCCTCGGTGCCTTCAGTGCCTTCGGCGGCACCTTTATCTTCCTTCTGGGCGCAAGAGCAAACTCCAAAAGCCAGAAGGACAACCAGGATCAATGCCAGGAAAATCCCTAGTTTTTTCTTCATCATAGACTTTTCCCACCTTTCAAGATTTCTTGATCTTTCAATCAACCCCACTTGCGTATGCGCCACATGTTAAAGCCTGCATTCAAGGATTCTCTCCGGCTTCACCTCCCCTGCAAGGAGTGTAAAACTTTATATCACTTCCCCAGCTCTATGGAGGCCCTCTTCACAGCCAGCGGGAACGGGTCGACAGCGGTCAATCCCGCATCCACCGGGATCACCGCTCCCGTGATATACGAGGCATCATCGCTGGCCAGAAAAGTGCAGATCCCCGCCAGCCGCTCCGGAGTCCCCGGCTCTTTTAGAGGAACATCCTGGAAAACATTCTGCATAAAGCTTTCCATATCCAGACCCATGCTTTCCGCCAGCTTGCCGAAACTGCCCCTGGTCATGTTCGTGTCGATAAAACCGGGGCAAACGGCATTGCACCTGATCCCCTGCTTGCCGAAATCGAGGGCAGCCTGTTTCGTCAACATGAGCAGGGCCGCCTTGGAGGTGCAGTATGCGGAGCCTTCCGGGATACAGCGCAGGCCTGCCAGCGAAGCAACGTTTATAATGGCGCCGCCGCCTTTTTTGATCATATGGGGAATTGCCGCCCGCATCAGCATGAACGGCCCGAACAAGTTGACCGCCATGGTTTTATGCCATTTCTCCAGATCGGCGCTGACCACGGAACCTTCCGTGCCCATGCCGGCGTTGTTGACCAGAATGTCAATGCCTCCGCCAAAAGAGAGCGCTGTTTCGACCATGCGTTCAACCTGCTCCGGGTCGGAAACATCGCCCGCACAGGCAACCGCAGTCCCGGCCGGTAAAGAGCGCACCACCGCCTCCAGGCGCTCCGCCCGGCGGCCGGCAATACAGACCTTGGCTCCTTCGGCAACAAACCTTTTAGCAACCGCGGCACCAATCCCGCTGCCCCCTCCGGTGACCAGGGCCATTTTACCTTTTAAGATCATTTCCATTCACCTCAAATGAATAAGGTTAACTGCCTTACGGTAATTTTCCGCCCCAGCCCTCGGCAAAAGTACCGATGCCGAGCATAATTGCCATTTCAAGGTGCGGTTTGCGGCACGCATACCAGGTCAACGGCCCGTGAGGGACACCGCGTGGCACGAAAATCGCCGAATTGCTGCTAAACCTGAGCGGCTGACCGCCGAGTACCAGCTCGATTTCACCGCCCAGGTCTTCCGGGTCATCGGGGTCGGACCCCACGTGCAGGACAATTTCCTCGGTATCATGCACGTGTTCCTTGATGTGGGGGTTGGGATGGGGCATCTCGTAAAGCCAGCTGCATTCCAGATAATAGTTTGCCTCCGGAATCTGGATCCGGCTCATGTAGGTCATGCTGGGATAGGTGCGCCCCGTGGTGTTCGGATCGCCGAGTTCCCCCATGGGGCTGCGGATCACATAGCACTCATAATCGATGTCCTCGGTTTTTACGGGCAGATCTTTCTTTGGCACGTCAATACCGCTCTTGCCCCAGATTTTCTGTTCATCGCCGCAACCCAACACCAGGGACATGGCCATGTGGGGCCGCTCGTATTCTTTCCAGATCAGCGGGCCGTGTCTGAGCCCTTTGGGAATAAAGAAACTGGTGGTGGTGTTGAACTTAATCGGCTGGCCGCCTAGATAAAAGACGATCTCTGCACCCAGCGTGTGGGGATGTTTATAATCGCCGCTCCAGAACATGACGATCTCGTCATAATCGTGCACATGTTCAAAAACATGCGGGTTCGGATCCGGAATGCCGGTGATCCAGGCAAGTGTCAGGTAGTAATCGGCCTCCGGGACCAGGGTGTTGCTCATGTAGGTCATGGCGGGGCTCTGCCTGTTTTTTACGCCCCGGCCGCCTGCTTCATACAGCGGCTTTGCTACCATATACTTGCGATAATCTACATTTGCCATTTGCAAGTCTCCTTACCTTTTTTGATGTGGACCCTGGTATTCGGGATCCATGGAGGTGGCAAAATGGAAGACCGGCCGCTCCGCCCTTTTAATGATCAGCGGGCAGTGGCTCATCCCTTTTGGCACAAAGATAATGCAGCTTTTGGTAAGGATCTGCGGCTCGCCGTCCAGCCAGAATTCAATTTCACCGCACAGATCGGTGGGGTCGTCCGGATCGGAGCCGAAAAAGGTGACTACCTCCGGGTAATCGTGCGCATGGCTCTCGGTAACAACCCTCCGCTCCCCCGGTTGCGGTGAAAACCAGGCGCAGTCTAAATAAGGCGCTCCCTCGAACATGCCGCCGTGCAGGCAATAGAGGCGCGTTCCCAGCTCATCCGGAACCTTGTTTAAATCGGTGAGAATATACTTTTTCACATCGCCCATTTTTCAAACCTCCTGTTCACATTTCTCGGTTTTGCCCCTTTGTGAACCGCCACACCTTCTGCTCCACAATGCCCTCGTTTCCAGGGCTGCCTCTGCTTTAAACGGTTTACACTACCGCCTTATCCAGATGATTCTGAACTTTGATGATAAAAATTTTATTATGGAGGCGTCAAATGGTCGATATTTGCGCCCCAACCTTCTTTAAAGGTGCCGCAGCCGATCATTAAGGCCATCTCAAAATGCGGCTTCTTAAAATCCCGCCAGATATTGGGACCATGCTTAATCCCTTTAGGGACAAACATACCGCAGGTGGTATTAAAAACAAGCGGCTCTCCGGCGATGCCGATTTCGATGGCTGCCCCGAGATCTTCCGGGTTCTCCGGGTCTCCTCCGAAATGGATCACAAATTCGTCATAGTGATGTTTATGTTCAAAAATGTGGGGATTGGGTTCGGGCATTGCCCATAACCAGCCGCCTTCCAGGTAATATCTGGCACCACGGATCTGATGGCTGCTCATGTAGGTCATGGTCGGGGTCTGGCGGTTTTTAACTACCGGGGCGTCTTCATAAATAGGGCTGCGCACGACATACTGTTCATAATCAATATCGTCAGTTTTTTGCGGTTTTGTGCCCGGATCGGCAAAGCCTTGCCCGTCGAGGCTTCCCTGCCCGATCAAGATCGTTAGCTGCAGGTGCGGCTTCGTATACTCGCGCCAGATCAAGGGCCCGTGCTTGACCCCTTTGGGGATTAAAATGCAGGTATTAGTGTTAAAGAGAATCTTCTGGCCGCCTAAATAAAACTCAATTTCCCCGCCGAGAACCTGCGGCTCTTGCGGGTCGCCGCCGATAAAGTAAATCAACTCGTCACAATTGTGTGTATGTTCGAAAACGTGCGGATTCGGATCCGGGAGACCGGTGATCCAACCGAGCCTGCCGTGCACCTTTGCTTCCGGAACCTGGGCGCTGCTCATGAGGGTCATCGGCACCTGGCGGTTTTTAACGGCTACCGGGTATTGCTCGTAAACCGGTTTCCTGACCATGTACCGGTCATAACTGCCCTGTGACAATCTACACACCGCCTTTCATGGTCTTCTTCTGCACTTCAACGAACCGGTCGAAATCAAATATTTTTTCTCGCAACCCTCCCGATTGGTAATTGATTGAGTATTCCAAGTTTACCCCAAGAATACATGGTCAAACTTAATATTGCCTTAATATAAACTTAAGAAAAGCTGAATTTAAACGCTAAATGAAAACGGCGCCCACCGGCTTAAGCTCTGCCCTATTTTATTTCAAAAACAGGTGGCTAAACCGGGACGCCGCATCATTACTAGATCAATAGTATATTTAGTGCCTGTTAATAAACCGGTCCAACCCCGAGGCGGCAAGGCTTTCTTCCGATAAATAGAGCTTTCCCTCCTCAGTAACCTGTACCACCTTTGAATCGATCAACATCCTTAAAGCCTGGGGCTTGAAATCGCGTATGGTAAAAAGACGTTCCCACAGCGGCTTTGGATTAAGCCTCAGCTCCTCCTGGGTTCTGGCATTTTCGATGCTGGTGGCATTATTTTTACGAAATATGCCGATCACCGCTTTCATGGCGCTGCGGATGCGTATGATGGGGATTACGAATACCAGGACTAGCAGGATAACCATTAGCAAAATCAATGTTACTGTTGGCGGCATTCATTTACTCTCCTTTGCCAAAATGTTTTTAATAGAATACCCTATTCTATTAACAACCATTAAATTCGCCGCCTTCAGTTCAATACCTGCCGCCCTGTCCGCACCAGGCTCTCCGGCCACCATCTAAATTTTGGTGATTGCCTCGGCGATAAAGGTTGCCTCCTGAGCATGCAAGGGCTGTCCGCCGGCCACGCAGATATGCTGGCCGGTTACATAATCGGAAAGGGATGACGCCAGGAACAAGGCAGGGCCGGCAATGTCCTCCGGTGTACCCATGCGCCCCAGAGGGACTTCCTTTTTCGACAGCGCCGTGAAAAAGGCTTCCCTTTCCTCGGCTGACATGCTTTTCGTCAGCGGATCCCAGAAGGGGGTCTCGATGGGACCGGGAACAATGCTGTTCACATAAATGTTGTAGGGCGCCAGTTCAAAAGCCAGGTTGATGGTCAGCCCGAGCATCCCCGCTTTGGCCGAGTGATAATGCAGGACCGAAACGGACGGATTCACAGCGCCCATGGAGGAAATGTTAATGATTTTACCGTATCTCTGTTCTTTCATATGGGGCACCACTGCTTTGCAGACCAGGAAAGCCCCCTTCAAATTGACGCTTAAAACCCTGTCCCAGCTTTCCTCAGTGACCGTGTCGATCGTGCCCTCGTTGCCGGTGATCCTGCCGGCGTTATTGACCAGGATATCGATCTTGCCAAATTCGCGGATGATTTGATCCACCATCTCCTGCACCGCGGCGCTGTTGGAGATATCGGCGCTGATGGCCAGGGAGCGGCGTCCCAGCGCCTTGATCTCGTCAGCCACCTTCTGTGCTCCTTCAAGATTGAGGGCATTGACGGCCACGTCACACCCCTCTTGGGCGAACTTGAGGGCGATGCTGCGCCCCATTCCCTTCGCGCCTCCGGTGACCAGGGCGACCCGATTGGCAAGCAACATCTGAAAATCTCCTCCTTATCCATACCACTATTTAAGCGAATGATTAATATTAATCACGAAATGGAATAACCGCTGCCGGGAAAACCTTTTACAATTGCCCCGGCACCTTGTTCAAATTTCTACCGCAATATTAAAACCGTCATGAACGGCTTCTTTGATGCGGTTCGGGCTGCGGCAATCGCCGATGGTATAGACATCGGGTGCACTGTCCTGCAGGGCTGCGGCCACCGCGGAGCGGGCCTTGAAACCGAAGGATAAAATCAGAGCATCGGCCGGTATTTCAAAGCGATGCCACGCCTTGTCGATGACGATCACGCCTTTTTCCACAATCTCTTCCAGTTTTACCTCGGTTATAAACCGGACCCCGTTTTGCTCAAGCAAATCCATCAGCCCGGTTCCCCTCCTCAAGATGGGGGGCTCGCTGGCATTGAGCTCATTTTCACTGAGCATATCGATGACCGTCACTTTCTTGCCCTCCTGCGCCAGGTGTAGGGCAGCCTCACAGCCGGTGAGGCCGCCGCCGGCGATGACCACCTTCTCTCCGGGAATCGGCTTGTTCAGGAACACCTCCCCGACCCAGATCACGTTATTCTTCTCGGCCCCGGGAATTTCGGGGAAAAGCGGTTCCGAACCGGCGGCCACGATCACCACATCGGGCTGCTCGGCCTTAACCGCTTCCGCCGTGGCTTCACAATTGAGTTTTACGGTGACCCCTTCAGCCTGCCCGGTCTGCTTAACCAGCCACTGCAGGTAGCGCTTCATGTCGCCTTTAAACGGCAGGCCGGCGGCATAATTCAGGTTGCCACCGAGCCGATCCTCCTTCTCGAACAGGGTCACGGCATGTCCCCGGGCCGCCGCCGTTCGCGCCGCTTCCATGCCCGCCGGTCCGCCCCCGACTACCACCACCTTTTTTCTTTTTTGCGCAGGAGCGATCTCGCCGTAATCCGCTTCCCGGCCCAGGACCGGGTTTACGGCACAGCGGATGGGCAGGAGGTTGCCCGCATAAAAATTGCAGGTGTGGCAGCGCAGGCAAGGCCTGATTTGATCCAGCTCGCCGCGCCGGCTTTTATTGACGATCTCCGGATCGGCATAGATGGCCCGGGCCATCGCCACCACGTCGGCCTTGCCTTCGGCAATGATCCGGTCGGCTGTCTCCAGATCGAGGATCGATCCCACCGTCGTCACGGGGACGCGCAGCGCCTTTTTAAATTTCTCCGCGTAATGGACGTTATACGCGTGCGGGAAATAGGTGGGCTGGATCTGGTGCGGCAAAGTCTCGGGATCGCTGAGGAGGCCTACTGACACATG
>LSQX01151606.1_pt1 | contig 30544 bp, 25 predicted proteins | sample 654561 | NCBI WGS metagenome assembly LSQX01 (sample SAMN04489861, study PRJNA283612) | anaerobic digester metagenome | isolation source: 4 biogas reactors fed with cattle manure at either 37C or 55C with and... | place: Denmark: Kongens Lyngby | collected 2014 | reverse complement strand
CCTGGTAGACCGTGACCATGTACTCGGCGGTCACCATCACCAGCGCCGACCCCAGCGAGACCAGAAGGTGCGTACGCAAGCCGGCCGCGCGCTTTTTGCTTTCACGCTCCAGGCCGACGATGCCGCCCAAAAGAGCCGCGAGCAGCAGCCGCCCCGCCATAATCAGGATATCCGTCATGATCCTCACACCTTTCTCCAGGAAATAACCCTATGGTAACAGGTCTGATCAGATTTGCAACGTGTCAGAGGGCTGTGCGCACCAGTTCGTAGAGGCCCATCGCCGTGAAGCCCAGGCATTTGCACTTGGCGCGGTCGCGGCCCAGATGGCGGCGCAGCGCCGCGTCGACCTGTTTTTTGTCCTCCTCGCGGAGCAAGCGCAAAAAATCGATCACGACCATGCCGGCCGTGTTGCGCAGGCGCAGTTCGGCGGCCACGGCAGCGGCGGCCTGCAAATTGGTGCGCAAGCGCAACTCCTGACCGGAGCGGCCAGACGTGTCTTTGCCGCTGTTGACATCGACGACCGTCAGGGCCTCGGTGGTGTCGATCACGATAAACCCGCCCTTGTCCAGCCAGACCTTGCGCCGGGTCAGCCGCTCGTCGAGGTCGGCCAGGCCCAGGATGTCCGCCAGGCCGAAGAGGTCAGCGGCCGGCTGGAGATGGAGCAGCGGCAAGGCGGTCGGCATCAGGCTGGCCAGCAGCTGGCGGATCTGCTCATACAGGTCCGGCTCCGCGACGCGGATGCGCCCCAGGTTCGGTCCGGCCCAGCTGGTCAGGGCGATGTAGCACGGCTCGCCCAGCGGGTAGAGCAGCCGCGGCACCGGGCCTTTTCCCATCTCCTGCTCCAGGGACTGCCAGAAACGGCCGAGCCGCTCCAGGTCCTGGGTATAGAGCCGTTCTTGTTCGTCAGGCGGCAGTTCACGCAGCTTGCTGCGCCGCCGGGGGTGCCCGTCCGACAGCCAGACGGCATACGGACCGGGCAGCTCGTAGCGCGTGCTGACGCGGTGTCCCTTGCCCGGCGCGGTCAGCTTCCTGAGCTGCACGCACAGCGTCTGGCCGGCCTTGATCCCGAGCGGCGCCTCGCCCAGGGGCAGCAGGGCGTCGTGGCTGTCGCCGATGTCGATGAAGGCCCCGTTCAAGGCCGGTGTGACCTGGCGCACCTTGCCCAGGTAAAGATTCTGGCGGAAAAAGGTCTGGCCCGGCAGCGCCGCCACGACCTCGGCCGGCCGGCCGGCCTCGAGCAGCACGCAGAACAGCTTCTCCTGGCGGCGGTAGACCGCCAGCTCCTGCACCGGTTTGTCCGCCGCTGTCACGGGAGTGTATCCAGCCAGAGGCGGGTGCGCGTTACCTGGCAGTCGGCCGCGGCCAGCTCGTCCAGGCCGCCCCGTGCGGTCAGGACCTGCAGCAGCAGGTCGGGGCGCAAATTCTGGCGGCTGCCGGCCAGGGCGGTCACGAGCAGCGTATCCGCCGCTTCGGTCTGCCAGCGCAGCACCAGCGGCCGGATGTCTGTCTTGACCAGCCGACCCTTGCTGTTCTTGTCGGCGATCCAGGGGGAATCCTCTGCGGTCTGCCTCAACTGGTCGGCCGCCGCGGCCAGGCCCGGCGTCTGCAGGCGGTAATCGGCGGCCTGGACCCGGCTCATCAGGCTGGGGCCGGTATCGAGGACCCGCGAAGCGCTGTGGACGGCCAGGCCCGGCGGCAGATGGCGGTTCAGCTGGGCGCACCAAAGCGCGCTTTGATCGTCGTGATCGGCGGCCGCTTCGTCCAAACGGACATCCAGCCAGTCGGCTTCGGTGGCGATGCCCACGCCGACCGGCAGTGCGAAAGCCAGCTGGGGGCGCGGGTTGTAGCCGCCGCTGTAAGCGACCGGAATGCCGGCCCGGCGCACGGAGCGCTCGAAGGTCCGCATCATGTCCAGGTGGGCCAGCCAGATGGCCGGTTCGCGGCGGGCATAGGCCAGGCGTAAACTAAGCGTCAAAACAGATGCCTCCTCCAAACGAGGCGGCGCCGCAGGCGCTGCAGGCCAGGCGGCATTCCGGCGTGGTCTCCCCCGCCAGCGCCTTTTCATATTCGTCACGCAAAAACGACGCGCTGACGCCGCAGTCGATGTGCGCCCAGGGCAGGATTTCATCGGCCGGCCGGCTGCGCCGGGCGTAGAAGTCCGGATCGAGACCGGCTACCTGCAGGCAGTCCAGCCAGACGGCGAGATCGAAATGGTCGTCCCAGGCGTCAAAGGTCCGGCCCCGCTGCCAGGCCGCCCGGATCACCGGGCCCAGGCGGCGGTCGCCGAGCGCCAGAACCGCCTCGAGAAAGGACGTCTTGCCGTCATGCCACTGGTACTTGACCGGACGGTTGCGGAAATGCTCGCGCAGGATCTGCTGGCGCCGCTGGATGGTTTCGAGGTCCAGCTGGCCGCACCACTGGAACGGCGTATGCGGCTTGGGGATGAAGACGGCCGTGCTGACCGTCATCGCCAGGCTGCGCGGCCGTTTTTCACGCGGCAGGGCGCGGTAGATTGCCTCGATCTTATCGAGCAGCGCGGCGATGCCGGCGACATCCGCGTCGGTCTCGGTCGGCAGGCCGAGCATGAAATACAGTTTGGCGCCGTTCCAGCCGCCCTGGAAAGCCAGTTCCATGGCGCGGAACAGGTCCTCTTCGGTGATGTTCTTGTTGATCACGTCGCGCAGGCGCTGGGTGCCCGCTTCTGGGGCAAAGGTCAGGCCGCTCTTGCGCGTCCGGGACGCCTTGTCCATCAGGTCGAGGGTAAACGAGTCGAGGCGCAGGGACGGCAATGACAAGTTGGTGTGGTGCGGGGTCAGCTCGCTGAGCAGGCAGTCGGTCAAGGAACCGAGTTCGCGGTAGTCGCTGGTCGACAGCGAGAGCATGCCGATCTCGTCGTAACCCGTCGCGGCCTCGGCCCGGCTGGCCTGGCCGACCAGCGTCACCGCTTTTTTCTCACGCATCGGGCGGTAGATCATGCCGGCCTGGCAGAAGCGGCAGCCGCGCGGACAGCCGCGGAACAGCTCGAGGAACATGCGGTCGTGCACGATCTCAGTGCTCGGCACCAGCGGCTTATCCGGCCAGGCCGCCGCGTCCATATTCAGGACGATGCGTTTTTCAACCTGGGCCGGGATGCCGGGAACGCGGGGCGCGATCTGGCGCAGCGTACCGTCCGGTTGGTAGTCGACCGCATAGAGGGACGGCACATAGACGCCCTCGATCCGGGCCGCCCGGGCCAAAAAGGAGTTCCGGTCCCAGTCCGGCGGCCGCTGACCGTCCGGGCAGCTGCTGCGGTAGAGGTCGATCAGTTCACCGACCAGGTCCTCCGCTTCGCCGATGATCGCCAGGTCGAAAAAATCGGCCATCGGCTCCAGGTTGAAGACAACCGGGCCGCCGGCGATCACCAGCGGGTCGGCCGGGCCGCGTTCGGCAGTGGTCAGCGGAATGCGGGCCAGATCCAGCATGTTCAGCACATTGGTGCAGGCCAGCTCGTACTGCAGGGTGAACCCGACCATGTCAAAGGCGGCCAGCGGCGTTTTGGATTCCAGCCCGTAAAGCGGCAGACCCAGGCGGCGCATGCCGGCCTCCATGTCCGTCCAGGGCGCGAAGGCCCGCTCGCAGGCGGTGTCGTCGCGGCTGTTCAGGACATGGTAGAGGATGTGCAGGGCGACATTGGACATGCCGATCTCATAGATGTCCGGAAAGCAGAAAGCAAAGCGCGTCCGCCAGGTGCCGTCGGCCGCCCGATGCTCCTTGACGACGCTGTTCCATTCGCCGCCGACATAGCGGGCCGGTTTTTCCACCTGGCGCAGCAGATGGCGCGGGACCTGGACAGGCTGTTCGCTCATGCCCGCTCCGATCCGTTAAGGCGCGCTTCCAGTTCGGCGCGGCGCTGCTCAAAGCCCGGTTTGCCCAGCAGGGCGTACATGTTCTGCTTGTAGTTTTCGACCCCCGGCTGGTCGAAGGGGTTGACCGCCAGCAGGTAGCCGCTGATCGCACAGGCCAGCTCGAAGAAATAGACCAGCTGGCCGAACCAATAGGCACTGCGCTCGGGGAAGCTGAGCTGCAAATTCGGCACGCCGCCGTCGACATGGGCCAGGACCGTACCCTGGGCCGCCTGGCGGTTGACCTGAGCAAAATCCTGGCCGGCCAGGAAATTGAGTCCGTCGCGGTTTTCCGGATCCAGCGGCACCTCAAAGGCGCGGCCGGCCTGTTCGCTGAGCAGGACCGTCTCGAACAGCATGCGCCGGCCGTCCTGGACGTACTGGCCCATCGAGTGCAGATCGGTGGTGTTGTCGACGCCGGCCGGGAAAATGCCGCGGCCGTCCTTGCCTTCGCTCTCGCCGTAGAGCTGCTTCCACCACTCGGTGAACATGTGCAGCTTGGGCTCGTAGTTGACCATGATCTCGACGCCGTAGCCTTTGCGCAGCAGGATGTTGCGCCAGGCGGCGTAGGCGTAGCAGTCGTTGACATCCGGGTCGGGCTTCTGCCAGGTCTTGGCTCCGTCGCGGGCGCCGCGCAGCATGTCGCGCACGTCGATGCCGGCCACGGCGATCGGCAGCAGGCCGACGGCCGTCAGCACGGAAAAGCGTCCCCCGATGTCGTCCGGCACGACAAAGGTCTCGTAGCCCTCCGTATCCGCCAGCTGGCGCAGCACGCCGCGCGAACGGTCGGTCGTCGCGTAGATGCGCGTTTTGGCGCCGTCCTTGCCGTAGCGGTCTTCCATCCAGCGCTTGAAGACGCGGAAGGCCAGGGCCGGCTCGGTCGTGGTGCCGGACTTGGAGATGACGTTGACCGAGACTTTTTTGTCTGCCAGGACATCGAGCAGCTCAGCCAGATAGTCCGGGCTGAGGTTGTTGCCGGCGAACAGGACCAGGGGCGCCTTGCGCTGGCGCTTGCTGAGCAGCTGCGGGAACCCCGGACCCAGCATTTCGATCGCGGCGCGGGCGCCCAGGTAGGAGCCGCCGATACCGATGACGACCAGTACATCCGAGTCGCGCCGGATCTGGGCGGCGGCCTTGCGAATGCGGGCCAGTTCGGCGCGATCAAAGTCGCTGGGCCAGTCCAGCCAGCCCAGGTACTCGCAGCCGGGGCCGGCGCCTTTGTGCAGCAGGTCATGGGCCGCTTCCAGCTGCGGACGCATCTGGTCAAGTTCAGACTGGCGGGCAAACGGCAGAACGTTGCCCGAATGCAGTTTAATCATTTTTTTGCCTCCTGTCGCTCGACGGCAGACCATCTGCCGGAGCGTAATTATTCCGGTTCAGTATAGCGCATGCCCCAGATGCTTGCAACGAACCCGGTACCGCGGGATAATGGGTCTTGAGAACGCCTGAGGAGGAACGCGCATGGAAGGTTTTGGCTTGGTCCTGGCCGGCGGCGGCACGCGCGGCGCGTATCAGCTGGGTGTCTGGAAAGCGCTCCTTGAGCGGCAGGTGCCGATCAGCGCCGTGGTCGGGGTCTCGATCGGGGCGATCAACGGGGCTTTTTTCTGCCAGGGCGACTGGGACCTGGCCAACCGGGCCTGGCACGAGGTGTCGGTCAAGGACCTGGTCGCGCTGCCCGAACCGCTGCCGGAGCCCAACAACATCTTCGACCACCGCAACCTGACCACCCTGACCCGCCTGGTCATCCAGGAGCGGGGGCTGGACACCAGCCCGCTGCGCCGCCAGATGGACCGCTACCTGGATGAGGAGCGCCTGCGCCGGTCGTCGATCGACCTGGGCGTTCTCACCTATTCCCTCTCGGAATTTCATCCAGTCAGCGTCTTCCGCGGCGACGTTCCCCCGGGCCAGCTGTTCGATTACATCCTGGCCAGCGCCAGCCTGCCCCTGTTCCGGGCGGTCAAGATCGACGGCAAGCGCTTCGTCGACGGCGGCGTCTACAACAACCGTCCGACCGAAATGCTGCTGTCACGCGGCTTCACCCGGATCATCGAGGTGGAAGTCGGCGGCATCGGGCTGGTGCGCGCCTACAACCCCGAGGGCGCCCAGGTGATCTCGATCAAGCCGGATAAACCGATCGGCGGCATCCTGGACATCCGCCACGAGATGATCGACGCCAACATCCGCCAGGGCTATCGCGATGCCAGCCAGGTGCTGCTCGCGCATCACTTCGCCGGATAAGCCGGCAAGCCAGCGGCAAACGGACCGTGGGCAAGCAAGACCGGCCGGCCCTCTTCCCGCCCGTACACCATCAGGTAATCGCCAGCTCTGACCTCCCCGTCGAGTTCCAGGGCGCCCCAGTCGAGCCGGATGCGGTCGAAACGCAGCCGGTTGGCCGCGACCGGCCAGCCGGCCTGGCGCACCGTCAGGCGCAGCTGGCGCAGCTGTGCGCGCGCCGGCTCATCTTTTTTCTGCTCCCAGAACCCGAGCCAGGCCGGCTGGCTTTTCTGGCCCATCAGCTGGAAGTCTGTCCGCAGCAGGTCGAGCAGCTGGCCCAGGGCCGAATCGGTCAGCTTGTGGCTGGCATGGACAAATTGCCAAAGCTGGCGCAGCCGCTCCTCGACCCCCAGGGCGCGGTCGAATAGGCCGCGGCGGTCTCCGTCGCGCGCCAAATCGTCCAGGAACAGCCAGGGACGCGGCCAGTGGGAGGCGGCAAAGACAAAGGCGCGGGGCTCGCCGCCGACATTCAGGTAGCGCTCGAGCAGTTCGGCAGCCTGTTTCAGCCGGCCCAGCTCGCCGAACCCGATCGAATCCGTTTCCAGGACTTCATAGGGCGGCACATCCAGCCAGCGCCAGCCCTGCACCCGGGCCTGCCGCCACAGCGAGGTGCCGGGCAGGAGCTTCAAAAAACCCAGCTGCAGCTGATGGGGCCTGAGCGCCCAGACCCAGTCCAGCGACCGGGTAAAGCGCTCAAACGTCTCGCCCGGCAAGCCGGCAATCAGGTCCAGGTGGATGTGGCAATTGTTGGCCTGGCGCAGCCGGCTGACCTGGCGGGCCAGCCGGTCCAGGTGATCCGGGCGGTTCACGGCCCGCAGCACGTCCGGGTGGGCGCTCTGCACGCCGATTTCGAACTGGAACAAACCCGCGGGTGCCTGGCGGAGCAGCTCGAGGTCGTCCGTCTCGAGCAGGTCGCCGCCCAACTCGAAGTGAAAGCAGGTGCGCGCCCCGCTTGCCCGGTTGCGCGCGATCAGGTGGCGCCAGATCCGCCGGGCCCGTTCCGGCTGCAGGTTGAAGGTCCGGTCGACGAATTTGACCAGGCGCACATCGGCCGCGAGCAGGCGGTCCAGCTCGTCAAGCACCTGTTCCAGGGGCCGGACGCGCACGATCCGGTCGCGTTCGGACAGGCAGTAGCTGCAGCCGAACGGGCAGCCGCGGCTGGCTTCATAGTAGAGGATTTTTTCTTTGTCCCGGACCAGATCCTCGTCCCGGTACGGAAACGGCCAGGCGCCGTCCGCCAGAGGATCCGGCGGGCCGTTCTGTTCCAGCCGTCCCGTGTCCGGGTTCAGCCAGGCCAGCCCCGGCAGGGCCGCCAAGGCTGTGGGCGGCGGTTTCGGGCCGTGCCCGAGCAGGCAGCGGACCAGCTGCGGCAAGGTGAGCTCACCTTCACCGGTCAGGATGTAGTCGGCGGCACCGCGCGCCAGGATCGCGGCCGGCTGTGTTTCCGCCTCCGGGCCGCCCCAGATGACCACCGCGTCAGGCCGGAGTTTTTTCAGCTCCAGGCAGACCGTCTCGGTCAGGGTCCGGTTCCAGATGTAACAGGAAAACGCGTAGATATCGGCAGCGGCAGCGACCAGGCGGTGCAGCAGGGCCAGCAGCGGGTCGTTGACCGTCCACTCCCGGACCTCGGTGGTCAGGCCGTCGATCCGGCTGGCGCGCAACCCGGCGGCCAACTCGCGCACCGCCAGGCAGGTGTGGTCAAAGCGGGCGTTGAAAGCACACAAAAGCAGGCGGGTCATACAGTGTCGTCCCGGACGGGGGCGTCGCTGCGCCTGGCCGCGGCCTGTTCTTCTTCAGTCAGCGGACGGACCCGGAAACGGTTCTGGGCGACCGACAGGATCAGGACCGGCCGGCCGTTGCGGATCAGGTTGTCAGCCTCGGCGTCGGCCTGGTGGTATCCTTCCTCGGTCCGGTAGCGAATCTGGCCGGGCCGGCCCGGGCGGATCGATTTGACCACCGTCGCCTTCTGCCCGACCTGGTCGAGATCGGTCTTGGCGGCGTGACGGCGGGCGATCGGGCGCAGCAGGAGAATGGCTGCGTTGATCATGAGGATCAGGACAGTCAGGCCGGCGATGCTGATCGCCAGGACATTGAGATACAAGGTCATGTCGCTCATTGATGGCTGTCCATTTCCTGTCCGCCTGTTCAGAAGCTGCCGCCGGGCGACGGTTCTAGTTCACCCAGGGCATGTTGCGTCCGTTGTAGATCTCTTCCATCTCGCGCATGATCTTGCGCGTGATCATGCGCACCTCACCCGGATGCAGATCCACCTGGGACGAGCCGAACAGGTAGTTGTCGAGATCGAAGTTCTTCAGCTTGCCCTTGGTGTGGAATATGTTCTCCTGGTAGACATTGACATCGATCATCTGGTAGTTTTCCCGCACCGACTCGGGGATGTAGTTCTGGATCGATGTGATGGGGTGGTCGATGAACAGCTTTTCCCCCGTGATCTTGCGTGTGAAGCCGCGCACGCGGTAATCCAGGGTCATGATGTCGGCGTCAAAGCTCTGCACCAGGTAGCTGAGCGCGTTGAGCGGCGATATTTCGCCGCAGGTCGCGACATCGATGTCGGCCCGGAAGGTCGCCACGCCGCCGTCCGGGTGGTACTCCGGGTAGGTGTGCACCGTGATGTGGCTCTTGTCGAGGTGGGCCAGGATGATCTCCGGCGTCGAGCGGGTGCTCTCATCCGGCTGCAGCTGGCTGCCCGGGTTTTGCACCAGCCCTTCCTCGCTGATCAAGAGCGCGACGCTCGAACCGCGCGGATAATAGTCCTGCTTGGCGGTGTTCAGGATGGTGGCCCCGATGATCTGCGTGACATGCTCCAGGATCGTCGTCAAGCGTTCGGCGTTGTACTGCTCGTCGATGTATTCTATGTAGGCATTGCGGTCTTCAACCGATTTGGCGTAACAGATGTCGTACATGTTGAAGCTCAATGTTTTGGTCAGGTTGTTGAAGCCATGCAGCTTGATTTTTCCGTTTTCCGTTCTTTCCATTTCTTGCCGGTATCCTCCTCCAATTCAATTGGTTTTGCCCCGGGGGCAATGCAAGCGATTATATCATACCAGAGGCATGCGGCTCAATTGTGATTCTGGTTACAGAAGCCGGGCCGCTGATGCGCTAAGCTGGGTCCATCAGCGGCTTGCCTCGCTCAGGTCGCGCAGGATGGCCGGCTTGAGGATGCGGATCCGTCCGCGGCCCAGCGCCACCGCACCTTGATTCTTGAGTTCCCCCAGCAGGCGGGAGACGACTTCCCGGGCGGTGCCCAGTTCGATGGCGATCGCTTCATGGGTGCAGACGATCTCTTCGCTGGAGCCGACCCGGTGGCTGAGCAGCCATTCGGCCAGCCGGCGGTCCGTGCGGTTGAAGGCCACGGCTTCCAGCGTCTGCATCGTCGAGGTCAGGTGGCCGTAGAGCGTCAGGATGATGTAGTCCTTCCAGGCCGGTTGGCCGGCAAGAACCTGGAGGTAGACCGGTACCGGCACCATGAACAGACTGGCCGTTTCCTCGACCTGGGCCAGGGCCGGAAAATCCTGGTGCTTGATCTGGCAGGCGATCGACAGCAGGCAGGTGTCGCCCGGTCCGGTGCGGAACAGCGTCATTTCGCGTCCGCTGGCGGATAAGGTGAAAACCCTGAGCTGCCCGGACAGGACCAGCGGGATAAACTGGCACTGCTGATTCTGCTGCATCAGCATCTGGCCGACCGGCAAGTCGATCAGCTGCCCGGCGGCGTAGATGACCTGGCGGTCAGACGCCGCGATGCGGGTCAGGACGGGAAACAAGTGTTCGATTTGACGGATTTGCTCGTTGGTCGGCATGCTGTGCTCCTGTTCGGGTCCAGCCGGTTTATGAACCGGCCCAGACGTTCCTGCGCGGCTCCCCGGCCGCACTATCGATTATATCACAAGCGAGGTGCTAATCATGAAAAAAACCTTATTCCGAATAACGCACCGGCGGACCGCGCTCATGGCGCTCCTGCTGGGATCGGCGCTCATGCTGGCCGCTTGCGTCCAGCCTCCCGCCCCCACGACAACCCAAAACACAACGACCAAGATAACCACAACGGCAACCACGGCGGCAAGTCCAACCCAAGCCGCGACAACAGAACCCGCGGCGGTGCAGCTGGTCGGGGCCGACGAAGCGCTGTCCATCCTGGACGGCGATCCCGACGCGCTGCTGATCGACGTGCGCACCGAGTCCGAATTCCGGTCCGGGTACATCGAAGGCGCGCAGCTGCTGCCGCTCGACCAACTGCAGGCCCGGCTTGGCGAGCTGCCGGAAAACAAGGCGACGCCGCTGGTGGTCTACTGCCGCAGCGGCAACCGGTCGGCGACGGCCGCGGACCTGCTGCTCAAGGCCGGATACACCCAGGTGTACGACCTGGGCGGCATCATCGACTGGCCATACGCGGTCGTGACCGAATAGGCGCGCGCAGCGCGAAAAGCCTAAAAGGGGTCAGGCCAATTCAGCCTGATCCCTTTTTCGCGGACGGCAGCGCAGGATGGCGCACGACAGGAAACGGCATAACCCAAGGGCTATGCCGTTTGCGAAGACACGGGTTACAACTGGCGCGGACCGCTCATTGCAGCGGGTTGGCCGGACGGATCAGATCTTGGCCTCGATCTCCCGCTTGAGCGCCTCTTTGGGCTTGACCCCGATCGACTGCATCAGGAGCGTTTTGCCGCGGGTCAATGTGACCGTCGGGATGCTCATCACCCGGAAGGCGGACGCCAGGTTGGGCTGCTCATCGACATTGACTTTGCCGACCTTGATCTTGCCGGTCAGCTCATCGGATATGGACTCGATCGTCGGGGCGATCACGCGGCAGGGCGCACACCAGGTGGCCCAGAAGTCGAGCAATACGGGGACTTCGGAATTGATGACTTCCTGCTCAAAGTTCTCTTCAGTAATGGTCAATACATTTTTTCCAGCCATGTTCATTCTCCTTTGTTGGTGTTGCCGTTTGAGATCAGTGTACACGCTTCGGCGCGGTCTGACCGTGACGATGTCACAAAGTTCAGATCCAGGCGGCACCGGACAGCTCCGGCGCCTTGAGCAGGCCGGTCTCCTTCAGCTGGTAGGAATAGCTCCAGGCGTCGCCGCTGGTCCGCCAGGCGTTGGGCCCGAACCAGGACATCTGGCGATCGCTGTTATGCACCGGCCCGAAGGTGTTGACGCGGTTGCCGAACAGGGTGATCGCCAGCTCGTGAACGCCTGGCGCCAGATCCGGCAGCCTGAGCGCATAGGGGCTGTACACGACCGGTCCGACACGCGCCCCGTCGACGGCGACCATGACCAGAGCACCGCGGTACTGCGGCAGGTGCAGCACGGCAGGTGCCGCTTGCGTTTTGATGCGTGCCCGGTAGGTGATGTTGCCGCCGTAAAACGGCAGGCCCTGGCCCGTGATGTCGCTAAAAGCCAAGGTTGTGACTGCCGGACCCAGCGTGCATCGGGTCCCGGTCACCTGGACGGAAAAATCGCCCAGCAGGTAACACCATTCCAGGTCGGTGCGCCGGCCGAAAGGCAGGTCGATGTCGAGCCGGTTGAGCCCGGCATCCAGCCCAGGCAGCGCGACCGTCTGGATCGCCTTGTCGACATACCAGCCGGTCGTGAGCGCGGGAACCGCCTGGCCGTTGAGGGCGATCCGGGCCTGCCCGGCCATTTCCAGCGCCAGCTGGCAGCCGTCCAGCCGTTCTGTACTGCGGACGTCGAAACGCAGGCGCACGCGGTGTTCGGCCGGTTGGTCCGGCACGGTCCAGGGCTGGGCGACGGCTTTCTGGCGCAGCGGCCAGCCCAGCTCGGCCCGCAGGATGTTGTCCGCGCGCAGCAGTTCCTCGGCCGGGCGCAGCGGCGCGTCGTCGAGGGCAAACGAGGCCATGTCCAGCAGACAGACATTCGGTTCGGACAGCTGCGCCGGCACAGCCGGGCAGGTCAGGTCCAGGGGGACAAACGGCGCTTCAGGCTTTCGCCCGGCAGGGTGTTCAGCCGGCAGGTCATGACCGTTTCCTGGCGGCAGCAATCGCAGCAGCAGGCTGTCGTGGTCGCCCAGAATCGTTTCCAGCCAGGTCCAGCTGCCGTCCGATCTGGCATCCAGGCGGCGGATCGTCCCGTCCTGCGTGTCGCAAAGCGCAACCGTCCAGTCGCCGCGTATTTTTAGCGAGAGCGGTTCGGCGCCGGACATGTCCTGGTTGGCCGGATGGTCGGCATGGGCCACGAACAGCCAGCGCGCCGCCCCGTCCTCGCGCAGCTGGCAGAGGTAGCGGTCGGACAGGCGTCCGTCCCTGGCGCGGATAGCGACCTGGCGCGACGGCTCCAGCGCTTCGAGCAGGTCGAGGCGGGTCAGGCGGACCTTTTCGGCACGCGCGTACAAAGGCCTCGCCGCGTCGCTGGCCTTTCCGTCGGCCAGCGCCGGGCACGGGCACAAAAAGATGACGCGGCCGCCGGCGTCGGCAAACTGCTCCAGGCGGCTGATCGTGGTCTGGCGCAGCATCAGCAGATCCGGCACGACGACCGTGTCATAGGCCATCTGGCCGACCTCCAGCGGGCAAGTGGCCTGGGGGCACTGTTCGGGCAGCAGCGATTCGCTGATCAAATCAAAGTCGATCTGGCCGCGCAGCAAAAAGTCGGTCACCTGGGCGAAATGTTCGTCGAGCGACGTGCGCACCGACGCGGTCTGCTCCTCCGGCCCCCAGTGCAGCCAGTAGCTTTCGACGGGGTGGATCACGCCGACACGGCACACGGCCCGGCCGCGGGTCAGAGCCGTGTTGACCCGGGCGAAGTGGTCCTCGATCAGGGGGTATTCGGCATGCCAGGGCACCTGGTAGTTGATGCTGGCGGGATAGTCGCGCTTGGCCTCGCCGGCCATCGAGACCCAGGACAGGTGCGGGACGCGCACGGTGACGCCCAGTGCCGCCTGCCAGTCGCCCTGCAGCTTGTGGCCGCGAAAATCGAAGTCCCAGTTGGTGACGCCGTACAGCTCGGACAGGACACCGGGGCAGCCGAACTGCCGGCTGGCCGACTGGGCTTGCTTGGCGGTCGTCCATTCGCGCCGGTCGCAGAGGATGTCGATGCCGGGCAGACCGAACGAGCGGTACGAGCGCATCGCCTCGCCGAGCGCGGCGGTCTGGCTTTTGAGGGTCGGCTCTTCCATCATGTGCCCGGTCAGGAGCAGGTTGTTCTGCCGGCACCAGGCGCCGATCTGGTCCGCGAAGGCGGCGGCAAAGCGCTCGGCGATGTGATCGTGGTAGCGGTAGCGTGCCTCGGACACCCGGCCGGCGGGCAGGTTCCAGACCAGCTCCGGTATGGCGGCCAGCAGGTCGGCGCCGCAGGCGGCGGCAAACGACGCCGGCAGGTCGTCGGTCCAGGGCAAAACGACATCGCTCGAGTCGGCGGCATGGGCCAGCAGCGTCTTATGGGAGAACTGGGGTTCGTCGGTGAAGATGGCCGGCACCACGCCGCCAAAATCGTCGCGGCAGGTCTCGCGGTACCGCTCGTGGGTCGCCGCGATGAAGGCCTTTATCGCCTGCGGGTTCAGGGTGTCGACATAAGTCTGGTTGTTGTACCAGGGGTTGGGCTTTGCCGTTTCCAGGTAGGCGTACCAGCAGGTGCCGCGCGCCGTCTCCCCTTCAGCCAGGCGCTGGCCCGAAGCCAAACAGCCCTGCGCGTCCAGGACGATGTCGTAGCGCGCCAGCAGGCGGCCGTTGCCGGTGCGGGACGCCCGGGCGGACGAATCCGTGGCTTCCGATCCGCCCGCGTCCTGGGCGTATGGCACCGGGGTCAGGAGCAGATGGCGGGCGCGCCAGGCCAGGTTTTGTGTCACCAGGCCGCCGGCCGCGCCGGACGGCCAGCGGTCCTCGTCATATAGCCAGGCCAGCATCCGGTTGGCCCTGGCCTTGTCGATACAGGTCCGGATCAGCGTCATGTAAGCGTCGCTCAGGTAGGGCGTGGCCATGCCGGTGCGCACGTGCATGTGAAAACCGCCAAAGCCCATCGCCTGCAGGCCATCGATCTGGCGGGTCAGTTCATCGGGATCAAGGGCGCAGTTCCAGGCCCAGAAGGGTGTCCCCCGGTATTCGGCCGTGGGGTTGCAAAACAGGTCCGGGTCAAAAGGCTGCTGGTTTTGCGGGTAGAGCATAAAAACCTCCTGCTGAAATGATTTGTTCCTCAGACAGTGTAACACGATTTATCGAATCGGGATCAAAAAAAGCGCCAGCCGGGAACATTTCGGACGCGGCACGCGTCAAATGTTCCCGAATGCTGCGCCGCCAGCTCGCCCTTAACAAACAGCCGCAAATATGGAATAATAGGGGCGTTATCCATCTCATTTCCCGGCAGCAGCACAGGAGAGCGAGCATGACCCAAAAAACAGCCCGTCGAAATCCGAACCGATTCAGCAGCCGGGAAAAAGCCGGCCTGCTGATCCTGCTGGCTGTCCTGGTCCTGCTGCTCATCGTTTTCTATGCTTTTTCCGGCCACGGCCTGCTGCCCGACGACATGGCCGTCATCCCCACCACCACCGGCAGCCAAACGACCGAACCGCCCGAACCGACCGAAACCGTCAAACCGGTCGTCGCCAGCCCGGTCCTGATCAGCGAGATCGTGTCTTCGAACCGCTCGATCCTGCAGACGGCGGACCAGCAGACCCCGGACTGGATCGAGCTGTGGAACATCTCGTCTGCCCCGGTCAACCTGGCCGGCTACGGCTTGTCCGACAACCTCAACCGCCCGATGGACTGGGTTTTTCCGGCGGTCACGCTGTCCCCCGGCAGCCGGCTGGTGGTCTACGCCTCCGGCCTGAGCGGCAAGGAGGCGGACGATGCCTTCGCCGGCGGCGAGATCCACGCCGCGTTCCGCCTGGCGCAAGCCGGCGAAGACCTCATCTTTTCTGACCCGGCCGGCAACGTGCTGGCCCGCCTGGCCGTGCCGGCGATCCCGACGGATGTCTCCTGGGGCCTCAAGGACAGCGCGGCCGGCAACACCGACCCCTATTATTTTTTCGCGGAACCGACCCCGCACGGCCCCAACGGCCAGGACGGCCACGTGCTGGCCGAAGACGCCATCCGGGTGCCGGACTGTCCCCTGATCGTCAATGAATATGTCACGGCCCAGGACAAACTGCCTGACCCCGCCGGCCTCTACCCGGACTGGGTCGAATTGTACAACACCGGCAGCGAACCGTTCCCCTTGCTCGGCTGCACGCTCTCCGACGATCCGGACCAGCTTGACCGCTGGTCCTTTCCCGACCTGACGGTCGGACCGGGCGAGTATCTCGTGGTCTGGCTGAGCGGGGAACAGACCGCCTATATCCCGGGGCAGCCGGCCACCCTGGCCGCCTCGTTCCGGCTGGGTGACAACGACAGCCGGCTGTTGCTGGCGGACGCGCGCGGCCGTCTGCTGCTCACCCAGGAGGTTGAGGCCCTGCCGGCCAACGTCTCGCGGGGCCGCAGCCTGGCTGATCCGGACAGCTGGTTCTTTTTTCCGACGCCCACGCCCGGACGGGCCAACGACACGCAGGGCTTCGCCGACTTGCCGGGCGCCCTGCAGCTGAAAAACCGGGGTGTCTGGATCAACGAGGTTATCGCCCTGCAGGCCACGGTCACCCGCGGCAGCAAGGCCGCAAAAGCCGACTGGATCGAGCTTTTCAACGGTCTGGACGAGCCGGTCGACCTCACCGGCTACGGCCTGAGCGACGATCCCAAAAGCCCCTTCCTGGAGACGCTGTCCGGCCTCGTGATCGAGCCGGGCGGCTACGCGCTGGTCGAACCGGCCGCTTTTGGCATATCCGGCAGCGGCGAGACACTGCAGCTCACCGACCCGGACGGCGTCTGGGTCGACCGCTTCACGACCGGCGCCCTGGCCAACCAGGTCAGCAGCGGCCGCGGCAACACGGACGGCGCCGAGCCGGCGGACAGCCGTTTCTTTTACCGCCAGCCGACACCGGGCCGGGCCAACAGCGGCCAAGCGGCCACCGGAATCGCCATGACGCCCGCGCTAACGGCGGTCTCGCAAAACGACCAGACGCCGCTCAGCGGTTTGTACCTGGACGGGCCGGCCTTGGTTACCCTGTCCTCCCCGCAGCCCGGGGCCGCCATCCACTACACCCTGGACGGCTCACCGCCGACCGCAGCCAGCCATCGCTACACCGAGCCGCTGCGGGTCGACCAGACGACGGTGATCCGCTGCATGGCCACGCTGGACGGCAGCCTGGACAGCCCGGACCTTGTGCGGACCTTCCTGGCCGGCGAACGCCACACCTTGCCGGTCGTGTCGATCGTTGGCCGCCCGGACGACTTTTTTGACGCCGCTGACGGCCTGTGGGCCAACTACCAGGCCGACATCGAGCGCGAGGCCACAATCGATTTCTACGAGGCCGACGGCACCCGGGGCGTCGGCTTCTCGGCCGGCATCGCCCTGCATGGCTCTTACAGCCGGACGGAAAAGCAGAAATCGCTCGAGCTCAAGGTGCGCACGATGTACGGCGACAGCCAGGTCACCTACCCCTTCTTCCCGGGCAACCCGGTCCAGACCTTCAAGCGCCTGGTGCTGCGGACATCCGGCCAGGACTGGCGTTTCACCAAGCTGCGCGACGCCTTCATGACCGAGGTGATCGCCGACTATACCGCCCAGGACACGATGGACCACCGCGCAATTATTGTCTACATCAACGGCGAATATTTCGGATTGTACAACCTGCGCGAGAAGGTCGACCAGTACTACATGGCCTCCCACCACGGTACCGACCCGGACCAGGTCGACATCATCAAGGGCAACCGCATCATCCTGAACGGCGACTACGACGCCTACGGCAAGCTGCTCAGTTATGTCAAGAACCACGACATGCGCGACGATGAGGCCTACGCCTATGTCCTCAGCCAGATCGATGAGCACAGCCTGATGGATTTTGTGATCACGCAGACCTTTTTCAACAACCTCGACTCCGGCAACAAGAAATTCTGGCGGGCACGCGCAGACGGGGCCGAGTGGCGCTGGGTCTTCTTCGACCTCGACTGGGCGATGTTCCCGACGACCTACCAGAAGAACATCCTCAAGTACGACCTGCTCGACCCCAACGGCCACGGCCAGCAGGATATCTTTGACGCCACCCTCCAGGTCAAGCTGATGCAGAACCCGGACTTCCGGGAGGCCTTCATCGCGCGCTACGCCTGGTATCTCAATGAGGTGTTCGAGACCGACCGCATGCTGGCGATCCTGGACGAGATGACCGAGACGATCCGGCCCGAAATGCCGCGCCAGATCGCCCGCTGGGGCGGGCCGTCTTCCCTCGCCTACTGGGAAAATCAGGTCAAGGAGCTGCGCCGCATCACCTCGGAAAAGCGCGGCCGGGTGATCCAGATCCTGCAGGAGACGTTCAATCTGCCCGCCAGCCAGATGAAGGCGCTCTTCCCGGGGGATTTCTCATGACCTGGCGCCACGAGCTGAAATTCCTGATCAACGATGCCGCGTTTGGGCGGCTCTACTACCGGCTGCGGCCGCTGCTGCGGCGCGACCGGCACGAGGACGGCGACGGCGGCTACCGCATCCGCAGCCTCTATTTCGACGACGACGCGAAGCGCGGCATTTTCGAGAAGCTGGCCGGCACCGACCCGCGCTACAAGTTTCGCGTCCGCATCTACAACAACAGCGACCAGGTGATCCGGCTGGAGATGAAGGCCAAGTCCGGCAACCTGTCCCGCAAGCACGGCTGCCCCCTGTCGAAAGAGCTGACCGACCGTTTGCTCGCCGGCGACATCGAGCCGCTCTTCGCGGCCTTTCAGGCGGCCGGCAAAGAGGAGCAGCACACGCTGCTGGGCCGCTTTTACACGGATTGGCAGACCCGGCTGCTGCGGCCCGCGCTGCTGGTCGACTACCACCGCCTGCCCCTGCTCTGGCCGGACGGCAACGTCCGGGTCACCTTCGACCGGCGCCTTGCCACCGGCCTGTTCCGCCAGGACCTGTGGGATCCGGACGCCGCCCTGGTGCCGGTCCTGCCGCCCGATACGGTCATTTTGGAGGTCAAATTTGACCATTTCATACCTGATTTCATCCGGGATGCGCTCGAACTGGCCGGGGCGACGCCCCTTTCGGTCAGCAAGTATGTCCAATGCGCCGCCTGGTGCCGCCAGCAAAGCTGGGAAGACATGTAACCCGACCCGATCCGACCTGACTCAAGCCCCATGAACACCGGAGGTACCGCCCCATGAGAGAACTGCTAGCCAAACTGCTCGACGTGAACGTCAACCAGCCCCTGGAGCTGCCGCGGATCCTGATCACCTTTGCGATCACGCTGCTGCTGGGGCTATTGATCCTGTTCGTCTACCGGTTTACTTTCCGGGGTGTGCTGTTCAACCGCAGCTTCGGCACGGCCCTGCTGCTGGTCGCGATGGTCACCGCGCTGATCATCATGCCGATCAGCTCCAACATCGTCCTCTCGCTCGGCATGGTCGGCGCGCTCTCGATCGTCCGCTTCCGCACCGCTCTCAAGGACCCGCTGGACATCGTCTACATGTTCTGGGCCATCGCCCTGGGCCTGACCGCCGGAGCCGGCTTTTTCGAACTGGCGGTCGTCGGCTGCCTGGTCCTGGCCGCCGTCCTCATGGTGGCGACGGCGCTGCAGTCCGGCAGCCGCAAGAAGCCCTTTTTGCTGGTCATCCGCTACGACAGCCGTTTCAAGGCGGATCTGCGCCAGATCCTGCCCGCGTACACGCTCAAGAGCAAAACAGCGACAGCCGCCGGCTTCGAAGCGGTCCTGGAGCTTTCCCTGCGCAACCAGGACGTGCGCCTGGTCGAGCAGCTGCAGCAGATTGACGGCGTCCAGTCCGCTTCGCTGGTACGCTTTTCGGGCGATTTTCAATAACCTGGGCTGAACAGTCCGCCGACCACCCGGATCGCCTCGTCGGTCAGTCCGAGGTCGGCATACAGGCGCAGCACCGTGTAGCGGTCGCGCATTTCGCCCGCATAGCGCAAGCTGTCTTCGACCATATCCATGCCGATACCAAGTTCCGCCGGGCTTGTCGCCCCGCCGGCCTTGACCAGCGCGGCGCGCACCGCCTCCGGCGCCGGCACGCTCGTCCGGATCAGCCTTTGCAGCTCCGGCCAGCCAGCCTCCAGGCGGCCGATATGGGCCAGGATGCGTTCCGGCTCATGCGCACCGGAACCCAGGCCCAGCTCGATGATCGCCTCCGCGCCGTCGCCAAACACCTTACTCATCCGGCTTGTCCAGGCTTCCCGGTCAAAGGGGCGGACCTGCGACCTGGCCGCCGCGAAGTCCGGCTGGAGGTCGAGCAGGCGGTGGTAGAGCGCGCAGGTGACGATCGTAGCCAGGCCGACCTTGCTGCCGTGGAGCACGGCGGGCCGGTTCTGGCGCAGGAAGGCCATCTCCCAGAAATGTGACAGGTGATGCTCGGAACCGGACGCCGGGCGCGAGTTGCCGGCATAGCTCATGGCGATGCCGGTCATGATCAGGGCCGAGAACAGCTCGGACGCCGCTTCCGGGCTGCTGTTGCCCGCCTGGGCGTGGCAGCCGGCCGTCGTGTCCAGGATCAGGCGGGCGATTTCGTCACAGTAGTACTCCCCTTCGACCATCCGGCCGAGCCGCCAGTCGCAGACGGCGGAATACTTGCCCAGGATATCGCCCAGACCAGCCGCGCTCATCGCCTGCGGGCAGGCGGACAAGACGGCCGGGTCGGCCAGGATCGCTTGCGCGCCCTGGCCCGCGACGGTCTGCTTCATGTTGGCGACGGTCAGGGCAGCGACTGTCGAGGCGTAGCCGTCCATCGAGGGCGCGGTCGCCACGATGGCGTAGGGGCGACCGGCCCGGCTGGAAACGAACCGGGTCAGGTCGTTGAGCGTGCCGGTCCCGATGGCCACCAGCAGACCGACCTCGTCGTCCAGGGCGTTGAGCACGGCAAAGGCGGACCGTTCGTCCGGCACCAGCGCCGGCGTGCCCGGGAAAACTACCTTGCAAAAGCGAACGCCCGCTTCGCCGAGCCGGGCGGCGACGTGTTCTCCGGCCGCGTGCCAGGTGTTTTCGTCGGCGACCAGCAGCACGGACCGGATCTGGCCAAACGCCGGCGTCCGGAGCAGATCGGCCAGCTGGCGGCCGGCGTCCGGCGCGATCAGGAGGCTGCGCAGGTTGGTGCTGTGGCGTTTCCCGCAGGAACAGACGTAATCGGCATGGGCATAGTCAAGCAAGGTTTTGGGCATGGGGGCACGTCCTTTCGTTTTCGCTATAAAGACCAAAGCGAGCGTTCGCCGGTCGATACCGCCAGCGCACCGGCGCCGAGAGCCGCCATGACCTCTTCGCGGCTGCGGATCAGGCCGCCGGCGATCAGGGGGCGGTCAAAGGCGGCCACCGCCAGGCGGATCGCCGGCACGGCGACGCCCGGCAGCACCTCGACCAGGTCCGGCCGGCAGGCCCGGATATTGGCCTCGCCGTCGCGCAGGGCGCTGGAATCGAGCAAAAAAATCCGCTGGACCGCCAACAGCCCCATACTCTGGGCCATCCGGATGCAGCCCGGCTTGGTCGAGATGATCCCGTCGGGACAGATCTGGCTGGCAACAAAACTCATGCCCTGCGCGTCCGGGCGCAGGCCGTCCATCAGGTCGACATGCAAAAACGAGCGTTTGCCGGCCGCCCGGATGCTGCCGACGGCTTCGGCGGCGTCGTTGATCGAAGCGGACAGCAAGAACAGCGCCGTCGGCGGCGAACGCAGCGCCTGGCTGAGCGCTTCAGGCGAACGGATGGCGGCGATGACCGGGTTGGCGATCATCTCATCGAGCAGGGCCTGGATGTCCATCGGGTACGCTCCCGTCTTTTTGCCCCTATTATGCCGTCTGGCCCGAGCCTTGGCAAGGCGCGTCAGGCAAGTTGCGGGTCGCGACCACGTCGACGCCGGTGCCCAGCACATCGGGCAGAATGACATCCCCGATCCGCACCGGCAGGCGGACCTGGCAGGCGCGGATCGCCTTGAGGCAATCGAAAATGCGGTCCTTGGGGATGGCCGTCCGTGTCTTGACGCTGAGCGGCTCGCGGCTGCCCGGCACGACGATCAGGCTGGTCACCATCCGCTTGGGATTGAGCACCTCATCGCGGGCGTAGCGGTCGCCGCGCGAGCAGACATTGCCCTTGACGGTGCGCACCTGGCCCTGTTCGACGGTCACCTGCAGGCGGCAGCCCATCGGGCAGTTGACGCAGATCAGTTCGCGGACATCGGGTTTTGACGCACTCATGCGCTCACCTCCACATGTACCGTGATCTCCCGGGCTGACGCGGGGTCAAACCGCCCGGTTGGCAGATCGACCACGGCCATCTCGCCCGGGGTCATGATCAGGCGCTTCTGGCGCAGCACGGTCTCGCCGTCGACCTCGACCCGGATCGTCGCCTGCTTGTAGACGGCGTCCGGCCGGAAAGTCAGGTGCAGTTTGGGCGGCTGGACCGGGCGCGAAATCTGCTGCGGCACGATGCCGCGCACGCCCTTGCCGTCGCGCACCCGGATCGGCTCGAGGCTTGATCCGGCAGGACCTGCCGGATCGCGGATCCAGGCCAGGGCGGCCAGGCCGGCGCGCGCCGACTCTTCGGAAACCTCGTCGACCAGGTCGTGGACATGGAGCACGTTGCCGCAGGCGAACACGCCGGGCACGTCGGTCAGCAGGTTCTGGTCGACCAGCGGGCCCTGCGTAACCTCGGACAAGCTGACCCCGGCTGACAGGGACAGTTCGTTTTCCGGGATCAGGCCGACCGACAGCAGCAAGGTGTCGCAGGCGATCTGCTCCTCGGTGCCGGGGATCGGCTTGCGGGTGGCAAGATCGACTTCAGCGATCGTCACGCCGGTCAGGCGCTCGCGCCCTTCGATCGCAATCACGGTGTGGCTGAGCAGCAGCGGGATGTCGTAGTCGTGCAGGCACTGGACGACGTTGCGGGTCAGGCCGCTGGAAAAGGGCATCAGCTCGACGCAGGCCAGCACCTTGGCGCCGATGCAGGTCATGCGCCGGGCCATGATCAGGCCGATGTCGCCGGAGCCCAGGATGACGATGCGCCGGCCCGGCACCAGGCTCTCCAGGTTGACCAGGCGCTGGGCCGTGCCGGTGGTCATGATCCCGGCGCAGTTGGTGCCCGGGATGGCCAGGGCGCCGCGCGGGCGTTCCCGGCAGCCCATGGCCAGGATGATGGCGCCGGCCTGGATCTGCACCAGCCCGTGGGCGGGGCTGACGGCGGTGACCAGACGCTGGGGCGATATGTCGAGCACCATCGTGTCGCACTGGAACGGGATGCCCCGCTCCTGGACCTGGCGGATATAGCGGTCGGCGTATTCCGGTCCGGTCAGCTCCTCGTGGAAGACATGCAGCCCGAACCCGTTGTGGATGCACTGCTGCAAAATGCCGCCCAAGCGCACATCGCGCTCCAGGACCAGCAGGCTGTGGCAGCCGTCGTCCCAGGCGGCGACCGCCGCGGCCAGGCCGGCCGGCCCGCCGCCGATGATCACCAGGTCAATCTTTCTGATTTCAGGCATGCGTCTCACCTGTCCTTTCCTGTCCTGCGCGCGGCTGCGGCTCGGGCATCTCGCCGAGTGTTCCGCAGAGGATACGCGAGGCGCCGCCGAACTTGGTCAGCTCGGTCTGGGGCACACCCAGCTCGCGGCTGAGCAGCTCGAGGACGCGCGGCGCGCAGAAGCCGCCCTGGCAGCGGCCCATGCCCGCGCGCGCCCGGCGCTTGACGCCGTCCAGGGTCGTCGCGCCCAGCGGGCGGCGGATCGCTTCCAGAATCTCGGCTTCCGGAACCGATTCGCAGCGGCAGATGATCCGCCCGTAGGCCGGGTCGGCCGCGACAGCCGTTTCCCGCTCGGCCTGGTTCATCAGGCGGAACGGCTTGCGCGTCGCATAGGGCGGTTTGAAGCTGTCTTTTTTTCCGGCGCTCAGGCGGTCGGCAACCTGGCCGGCCAGCTCGACGGCGATGGCCGGCGCCGCGGTCAGGCCGGGCGACTCGATGCCGGCCGCGTTGAACAAGCCCGGCACGTCGGCGGCTTCGCCCAGGATAAAGTCGTTGCGGTCGCAGTGAGCGCGCAGACCGGCGAAGGCCGTGATGAAGTGGCGGGTCGGGATCTGCGGCCAGCTGAGCGCGGCGACGCGCAGCACCTGGTCAAGCCCGCCGGCGGTGGTGCGCACATCGTCCTTGTCCTCGATGTCTTCCGCGGTCGGCCCCAGGATAACGGTGTCTTCGACGGTCGGGGTGATCAGGACGCCTTTGCCCATCGGGGTCGGCATCTGAAAGATGGTCGCCTGGAACGCCGGACCGAAACGCTTGTCGAGCATCAGGTACTCGCCGCGCCGCGCCGTGATCGTGAAGGTGTCTTCGCTCAGCTGGTTGTTGATCGTGTCCGCGTAAACGCCAGCGGCGTTGACCAGCGCACGGCTGGCGACAGGTCCCTGGGGCGTCTGGCAGACAAAAACGCCGTTTTCGCGGCGGACGGCGGTCACCGGCGTGTTCAGGCGGATCTCCGCCCCGTTGAGCAGCGCATGGGTCGCCAGCGAGATGGTCAGCTCGTACGGACAGCAGATGCCGCCGGTTTCGGCGAGCAGGGCGCCGCGGGCCTTGGGCCCGATGTTGGGCTCGCGCCGGCGCAGTTCGGCCTCGTCGATCAGGCTCAGGCCGGGCACGCCGTTTTCGCGCCCGCGCGCCACCAGGTCCTCTAGGCCCGGCAGGTCATCGTCGCTGAAGGCCACCACCAGCGATGTGTTGCGCCGGAAGGGCACGTCCAGTTCGGCGCACCAGCCTTCGAACAAAGCGTTGCCGGCGACATTGGTACGCGCCTTCTGGCTGCCCGGCTTGGCGTCGTAGCCGGCGTGGATGATGGCGCTGTTGGCCTTGGTCGTGCCTTCGGCGACGTCGCTTTTTCGCTCCAGCAGCACGACAGACAGCCGGTAGCGCGCCAGTTCCCTGGCGATGGCGGCGCCGATCACGCCACCCCCGATGATCGTGACATCAAACATGTCTGACCTCCGTTTCCGGTCAGCGGCATAAAAAAGAAACCGGAACACGCCGCGCAGACGTCTTCCGGGCTCTCTTTTCTCAGCCGAAACCGCATCTCGTTCTTAAGTTAAGGTTATTGTAGCGGATCCGCCTGCCCCTGTAAAGCTAACCGGTTCACTTCGTGCCGAAGAGGCGGTCGCCGGNNCCGGGCACGATGTAGGCGTGGTCGTTCAGCTTCTTATCCTCGGCCGCGCAGAAGATCGGCACGTCCGGATGGTCGCGGTGCAGCCGCTCGATGCCTTCCGTTGCCGCGATCAGGCAGACGAATTTGATGTTGCAGATCCCCTTCTGCTTGAGGAACGTGACGGCGGCAGAGGCCGACCCGCCGGTCGCCATCATGGGATCGAGCACGATCGTGTCGCGCTCCCGGGCGTCTTCCGGCAGTTTGCAATAGTATTCGACCGGCTCGAGCGTCTCCGGATCGCGGTAGAGCCCGATGTGGCCGACCTTGGCCATCGGCAGCAGCTGCAGCATGCCGTCCACCATGCCGAGCCCGGCGCGCAGGATCGGCAGCAGGGCCAGCTTCTTGCCGGCCAGCACCTTGGTGCGGGCGACCGCCACCGGCGTCTCTATCTCGATCTCCTCGAGCGGCAGGTCGCGGGTGACCTCGTAGGCCATCAGCATGGCCACTTCCGAAACCAGTTCGCGGAATTCCTTGGTGGTCGTCTGCTTGTCGCGCATCAGGGAAATCTTGTGCTGGATCAGCGGGTGGTCAAAGATAAAAACGTTCTCCATATGGCAGGCCTCCACATCGTCTATTTTTTCGATTGTAACATTGCAGCGGCCCGCCCGACAACCCTTTTGCCGTCACGCCAGGCCCTTTTTTGCCATAGCCTTGCGAAGGGCCTGGATAAAGGTCGCCTCGTCGGGAATCACCGAGATGAAGCTAACCTGGCCGTCGATGACGATCGTCGGGATGTTTTCGACACCCAGCTTCTTCATCGCCAGGATCCCTTCCCGGCTCTTGATCTTGTATTCCTGGCAGACGATCGGGCTGCCCAGCGAGCGGGCGGCGTGCGCGACCGCCTCCATCATATACTGGCAGGGCGCGCAGGACGAGGAGTCCAGCGTGACCACGTCGACATAGACATGCGAGCGGTCCGTGTAGTCGGGCAGATCCAGCGTCACGTCAGCCAGCGGGTCGCTGGCGGCCATGAAGCAGCCGATCTCGCCGTGGACCAGGGCGGTGATCGCCTCGACGTTTTCCGGCGGGACATCGAAGGGCATGTCACAGCCCGGCGACAGGATAAAGCCGCGCGTGCCGCCGATCGCCATGCAGTTCATGGCGTCGTTGACGTTGTCCGCCGCCGTCCCGAACAGCATGGTCACCGTCAGGCGGATGTTGCCGCCGAAGGACAGGCCGAAACGCTGGCAGGTGTCGCGGACATAATCGAGCGGGATGTTCTCGTCGATCGAGAGCCCGTCGGCGTGGCAGCGGCACATTTCCTCGATGTTGTTCTTGGCGTTGCCGCAAACGAAAAAGGTGCCGGGTTTGCCCTGTTCGTGCACGGCATCGAAGACGCGCCGGGCATAGGGCGTGACAAAATCGGCGAAGTTCTGCGGCGAGATCTGCGAGGTCATCGGGTCGACGACCGCGACGATGTCCGCGCCGGCTTCCATGTAGAGCCGGGCCGCCTGGATGTTGACCTGAGTCGTCAGTTCCATCAGGGCGTGGACCTGTTCGGGCTCGTCGATCATCTGGTAGAAGATTTCGGTTCCCATCAGGTGCAGGGCCAGCGTGAACGGGCCTGTGATCAGGCCATAGAGGGCGATATCCCGGGCGGGGCCCTGTTTCAGGCGGCGCAGCGCCTCGAGAACGATCGGAAAACGGCCGTCGCCATCACCCGGCACCTTGAGGTCGGCCAGCGTCTTCCCTTCCTCGAGCGGATGGCTGACGACCGCCGGCGGATTATCCTGTGACCAGATCAGGCGGCAGCCCATCGCTTCGGCTTCGATCTGGAGGTCGAAAACCACCGGCAATCCGTCCGGCCGGTAGCGTGTGATCGCCGCTTCCACGCCCTGGACGATCAGGTCCGCGGACTGCAGGAACCGGTCAGCCGTCGTGCCGATCAGCTTGCCGGCATGGCAGCCGACAAAGGGCACCCAGGGCGTGCGCTCGGTTTCTTCGTTGCGCAGGGCGGCCAGAACCAATTCTTTCGCTTTCATGATAACCTCCCGGACTCGCTGCCGCGCTTGTTGCGCAGACGGCTGCCGCTATCATTCTCCGGGATAACCGGGAGGCTGTCTAAGCATCACCCTGTCTTTTTTTGTACTTTTTTGCCCGATCTGCCCCCATTTACGCGAACAGTGGCTGCAGCGCCCCGTAGGCCCGGGTGTAACGGTCATACAAGGCGGCATAGACAGCGGCCCGGGACGGATCCGGCAAGGTTTCGCTCTCGGTCCGGACCAGGCGGACCGCTTCCGGCAGGCTGGTCCAGACGCCGGCTGTCACCCCGGCGACCAGGGCGGCGCCAAAGGAACCGCCTTCGGCGCTGCCGTACACGGTCTGGACCGGCAGCTGGAAGACATCGGCGAAGATCTGGCGCCAGACGGGGCTGACCGCGCCGCCGCCGGCCAGGATGACGGTGCCTTCACCTTGCCGGTCGGGGCTGTTGGCCGCGATCAGGGCATGGACCTGGCGCAGGGAATAGGCGACGCCTTCCAGGACGGCCCGGGCGAAATGGCCTTTCTCATGCAGGCCGGTCAAGCCGATGAAGCCGCCGCGCGCAGCGGGATCGTGGATCGGGCAGCGTTCACCGGTCAGGTAGGGCAGGAAGATCAGGCCGGCGGCACCCGGCTCGGTTGCGGCCGCGGCCTCGTCGAGCAGCTGGAAGGCCGAGCGGCCGGTCTGGCCGACCTGTTCGCGCTCATGCTGGCCCAGCGCCTGGCGGAACCAGTGGTAGGATCCGGCTGCCGCCAGCGTTACGCCCATGGCGGTGAAGCTGCCGGGCGCGTTGCCGCGAAACACCTGCAGCTTGCCTTCAGGGTTGGCCATGAACGCATCAAGCCCCATGGCTACGACACCGGAAGTGCCCAGCGTGATCCCGATCCGTCCCGGCCGGACCAGGCCCAGGCCGGTCGTCGAGATGACGGCATCGCCGCCTCCGCCGCTGACCGGCAGGCCGGCCGGCAGACCGGTCTGGGCGGCCGCTTCTTCCGAAATGCGGCCGGCCTCCTCTGTCGACGCGACCACGGGCGGAAACAGGGCCGGATCCAGGCCGGCCCGCCGGATCAGTCCGGTGTGCCAGCGGTTGTTCTGGACATCGTAAAGGCCGGTGCCGGAGGCGTCTGACACCTCGGTCAGGACAGAGCCCGTCAGGCAGAGACGGAGATAGTCCTTGGGGTTGAGAATCAGGCGGGTGTGGGCGAAATTGTCCGGTTCCGCCTGCTGCAGCCAGCGGATCTTGCCGGCCGTGTAGCCGGTCAGCATCTGGTTGTTGGTCATCGCCAGCAGCGCCTCGGGGCCGCCGGCCAGGTCGGTCAGCTCGCGGCACTGGCTGGCGGTGCGCTGGTCGTTCCAGAGGATGGCCCGCCGGACGACCTGGTGCTTCGCGTCCAGGGCGACCATGCCGTGCATTTGGCCGGACAGCCCGACCGCCAGCAAGCGGTCGGCGGGCAAAGCGGCCAACGTGCGCTTGAGCGCCAGTTTGGTTGCCTGCCACCAGTCGGCCGGTTCTTGCTCGGTCCAACCGGTCTGCGGGGTGTAAAGCGGATACGCCTCGATCGCCGACGCGGCCAGGTCGCCTTGCGTGGTGACGGCCAGGACCTTGACGCCGGTCGTGCCCACATCGATTCCGATCAGAATATCGCGTGCCATGCTGCGCCTCCTCCCTTAACCGATGATCAGGTTGTTGATCAGGGTCTCCAGGTATTCCTGGCGGCCGCTGCCGGTTTCGACCTCACCCTTGGCCAGGGCAAACCGCTCCAGCTCAGCCAGGCTGACCTGCCCGGCGCGGATGCGCGCGCCCAGTCCGTCGTTCCAGCTGGCGTAGCGGTCGGCCAGGAACTGGTCGAGCCGTCCGTCCCGGATGATCCGGTCCGCCAGCTTGAGACCCAGGGCAAAGGTGTCCATGCCGGCGATATAGCCGTAGAAGATGTCTTCGAGGCTGCTTGAGGCCCGCCGGGCCTTGGCGTCGAAGTTGAGCCCGCCGTTGGTGAAGCCGCCGGCTTTGAGCACTTCGTACATGCACCAGGCGGCGTCGTAGATGTTGGTCGGGAACTGGTCGGTGTCCCAGCCGAGCAGCAGGTCGCCCTGGTTGGCGTCGACGGAACCGAGCATCCCGTTGATCCGGGCCAGGCGCAGCTCGTGCTGGAAGCTGTGGCCGGCCAGGGTGGCGTGGTTGGCTTCGACGTTCAGCTTGAAGTCCTGATCCAGGCCATACTGGCGCAAAAAGCCGATCACGGTCGCCGCGTCGAAATCGTACTGGTGCTTGGTCGGCTCCTTGGGCTTGGGTTCGACATAGAAATCGCCTGTAAAGCCGATCGAGCGGGCGTAATCGACTGCCAGGCGCATCAGGCGGGCCAGGTTGTCCAGCTCGAGGCGCATGTCGGTGTTAAGCAGCGTCTCGTAGCCTTCGCGGCCGCCCCAGAACACGTAGCCCGCGCCGCCCAGCCGGACGGTCAGCTCCAGCGCCTTCTTGATTTGGGCCGCGGCGAACGCGAAGACATCGGCCGTGCAGGCCGTGCCGGCGCCGTGGCGGTAGCGCGGATGGGAGAACAGGTTGGCAGTGCCCCAGAGGACCTGCTTGCCGCTATCCTTTTGCAGATCGGCCAGTAAATCGGCAATCTGGTCCAGGCGCCGGTTGGTTTCGGTTAGGTTGTCCGCTTCCGGTGCGATATCGCGGTCATGGAAGCAGTAGAAGTCGATGTCCAGCTTGTCCATCAGCTCGAAGGCGGCCAGGGCCTTGTTGCGGGCCTGCGCCATCGGGTCCGTGGCGCCGTAATGCTTGTCGACCGTCCCGACGCCGAACATGTCCGTGCCCTCGGCGACCATCGTGTGCCAGTAGGACATGGCGAAGCGCAGGTGCTCGCGCATCGTGCGGCCGGCGATCGCGGCGTCCGGGTCATAGTGCCTGAAGGCGAGCGGGTTGTCGCTCTGGCTGCCTTCAAAGCGGATTTTGCCGACACTGGGGTAAAATGCGTTCATGGGATCCTCCTTTGGCCTGCGGCCGTGTGTTCCGAAACATCTTCATGTTCGCGGATGATGATCTCGTTTTTCGTGATGATCCTGTCGGGCGGGCGCGTCCCGTCCAGCAGGTAGTCGTAGAGCGTCTTGACCGCCAGGTAGCCCTGGCGCTCGGGTTCCTGGCTGATCGCGGCCGTGATCCGGCCGTCACGCAGGCAGCGGGCGGTCTCGTCCAGCAGATCGAAGCAGACGACCCTGACGCGGCCGGTCAGGCCGCGCGCGGCCAGGGCCCGGCAGGCGCCCGCCACGCCGCCCGCGGCCAGGTAGACGGCCCGCAGTTCGGGATGACCGTCCAGGTGTTCCATGACCAGGGAAAAAGACAAGGCGTCATCGTCCAGATTTTCCCGGACTGCCTCAACCTGGATCCAGGGGTAACGGGCCGCTACGGTCTCGCGAAAGCCGCTGACCCGCTGGTTGTGTCCCAGGATCTGGTTCGAACCGGTCAGAATCAGGGTTGGCACCGGATCCGGCCCGGTCGCAAGACCGAGCAAGCCCGCGGCGATGCGGCCGCTGTGCAGGTAATCGTTGCCGATATAGCAAAGGCGCCGGCCATCCGAGACATCGTTGTTCAGGGCAATGACCGGGATCTCCTGTGCGGCCAGTCCGGCCAGTTCACGGCGAACCGGTTCCTGGTCGATCGGAACCAGGGCCAGGCCGTGCACGCCGGCCTGGATTAGTTCTTGCACCTGGCGGACCTGTGCTGCGCTGTCATAACCGGGCATCGTCCGCCAGACAACCGACAGGCCGAAATCGGCAAGATCGCGCGCGGCCTGTTCGATGCCGGCGCGGACAGCCTGGAAAAAGGGGTTGTTGCGGGCCGGCATCTGGATGCCGATCAAGAGCGGGGACTTGTTCAGCCGGAGCATGCGGCCGGCCCGGTTGGACCGGTAGCCGTGGTCCTGGGCCAGCTGCAGGATTTTTGCGCGCACCTCGGGTGCGATCCCCGGACGGTCATTCAGGGCCCGGTCGATGGTTCCGCGGGATACGCCGGCCAATTCGGCCAGCTGGCGCATGGAAAGGCCCAAAATGAGGCCCCCTTTCCGGCACAATGTGGCTTCGTGCTCGAGCACGGTATATTTCCAGCATAGCGTTCTGGCCATAACCTGTCAACAGCAGCCGGATTTTGTGGTAAAATGGGGCACAACCCGTGCCCGTTGTGTGAGGAAAAACAATGCGCGATTC
>LSQX01203792.1_pt1 | contig 30561 bp, 25 predicted proteins | sample 654561 | NCBI WGS metagenome assembly LSQX01 (sample SAMN04489861, study PRJNA283612) | anaerobic digester metagenome | isolation source: 4 biogas reactors fed with cattle manure at either 37C or 55C with and... | place: Denmark: Kongens Lyngby | collected 2014 | reverse complement strand
CGCCTGCACGTGCTGCACATCTCCACCGCCGACGAGCTGGCGCTGTTCGAACCGGGGCCGCTGGTCGACGGGGAAGGCCGCCTGCTGAAGCGCATCACCGCCGAGACCTGCATCCACTTCCTGCGCTTCGACCGCGCCGATTACGCCCGCCTCGGCCACCTGATCAAGTGCAACCCGGCGATCAAGGACGCCTCCGACCGCGCGGCGCTGCTGCGCGCACTGGCCGACGACGTGGTCGACGTGCTCGCCACCGACCATGCGCCGCATACCCGGGAAGAGAAGCAGGCGCCGTACGTGCGCGCGCCCAGCGGGCTGCCGCTGGTGCAGTACGCGCTGGTGGCGGCGCTGGAATGCGTGCACGAGGGCCACTTCGACATCGCCCGCGTGGTGCAGAAGTTCGCCCATGCGCCGGCGCAGCTGTTCGGCGTACGCGAGCGCGGCTTCCTGCGCGAGGGCTACTGGGCCGACCTGGTGCTGGTGGAAGAGCGCCCGTTCACGGTCGAGCGCCGCGACGTGCTGTCCCGCTGCGGCTGGTCGCCGTTCGAAGGCACGACCTTCCGCTCGCGGGTGGCGTCGACCTGGGTCAACGGCCAGCTGGCCTGGAACGGATCGAAGCTGGTGGGCGAAGCCAACGGCCGCCGGCTGGAGTTCGCGCGATGAAGGCAGGCGGCCTGTTCGTGGCCGGACTGCTGTCCGCCCTGCCCTGGGCGCTGGCGCTCGCGCAGGCGGTGCCGGCCGTCGCGGCGGCGCCGGGCGCGGCCGAGGAGAAGCGGGTCGTGTTCCCCGCGCGGGTGCAGCAGGGGGCGCTGGTGCTGGGCAAGGTGCCGCCGGGCAGCCGGGTCGAGTATGGCGGGCGCGTCCTGCGAACCACCGGCTACGGCACGGTGGTGTTCGGCGTCGGTCGCGACGAGACCGGCCCGCTGCGGGTGGCGGTCACCCGCGCCGACGGCAGCCGCACCGAGGCCGGCATCCTGGTCGATCCGCGCGACTGGCCGATGGAGCGCGTGGACGGCGTGCCACCGAAGACCGTCGAGCCGCCTCCGGACATCGCCCAGCGGATCCGCCGCGAGCAGGCGCGCGTGGCAGCGGCACGCACCCGCGACGACGCGCGCGCGGACTTCGCGCAGCGCTTCATCCGGCCGGTCGAGGGCCGCATCAGCGGCCGCTTCGGCAGCGGCCGCATCTACAACGGCCGTCCCGGCGCCGGCCATTCCGGCATGGACATCGCGGCGCCGGCCGGAACGCCGGTCAAGGCGCCCGCCGCCGGCGTGGTCACCTTCGCCGACCCCGGCCTGTACCTCACCGGCGGCACCGTCGTGATCGACCACGGCCACGGCGTCAGTTCCAACTTCCTGCACCTCTCGCGCATCGACGTGGCCGAGGGCGAGCGCGTGGAACAGGGGCAGGTCTTCGCCGCCGTCGGCGCCACCGGCCGCGCCACGGGTCCGCACCTGCACTGGGGCATGAACTGGTTCGACGTCCGCGTCGATCCGCTGCTGGTGCTCGAACGTCCCTGAGGGCAGGCCCGGTCGCGGCCGACGATGCGCCGCGGACTTCAGCCCGCCAGCACCCCGGCGGGCGTCCGGCCGGTGCCGCTCACGCGGTTGCGCCCGCCCTGCTTGCTGGCGTAGAGCGCGGCATCGGCGCGTTCGAACAGGGTCTCGGCGGACTCCCCGCGGCGGTACTCGGCCACGCCCACGCTCAGGCTGCCGTCGAGCTCCAGCGCCTCCACCGACAGCGGCCGCGAGCCGACGGAGTCCACCATCCGCCGCGCGACCTCGAGCGCCTCGCGCAGCGGACTGCCGGGAAGCACCACCAGGAATTCGTCGCCGCCGTAGCGGCCGATGATGCCGCCGGCGCGGAGCTCGTTGCGCAGGCGCTGCGAGACGATGCGCAGGCAGCGGTCGCCGACGCTGTGCCCGTGCCGGTCGTTGATGGCCTTGAAGTTGTCGACGTCGACGAAGGCGATGCTGAGCGGCGTGCCCGCGGCCGACGCCAGCTGCATCGCGCGCGCCAGCTCCGCCTCGACGCCGCTGCGGTTGTAGAGGCCGGTCAGGTCGTCCGAAAGCGCAGCGGCGCTGGCGTAGTCGCGGTCGCGGCGCAGTTCGAGCAGCTTGTCCGCCAGCCCGATCATCAGCAGCAGGCCGGCCACGGCGAAGGCCCCGGCCAGGCCCTGCGCCAGCCAGGTCGGCCCCGCCCAGAGGCCCATCATCTCGGTCGCCATCAGCGTGGCGAAGGCCATCAGCGGGAGCCACGAGGCCATCACCACGCGCCCGGCGCGGTCGCCGCGCAGCGCCAGCAGCGTGCTGGCGGCCAGCAGCAGCAGCGCCGACAGGAGCAGTCCGAGGTTGCCGACGTGGCCAAGGAGCGCGATGTCGGACACCAGGCTTCCCAGCCCGGTGGACGCCGCGAGCCCGGAGCCGACCCACAGCAGCCGGTCCAGGCGCGGCAGCTTGCCGGGAAGGTCGAGGTAGGCGCGCTGGAACAGGTTGCTGCACAGCACGCCCAGCCCGCCGGCGATCCGGTTGGCCCGGGTGGATTCGCCGAACACCGCTTCCGCGCCCGGCAGCATGCGCGCATCGCCGCCGATCGCCACCAGGTACAGCACCGCGAAGCCGAGCATCGCGCCGAACCACCCGAAGCTGGCGTCCCCGGTCCCGGCCCGGAATGCGATCGCCAGCAGCGCGAGGACCGTGAGCACCGACAGGATGAACACGCGCCAGGCGACGAAGGCGAGGTCCTCCCGATGCACCTGGTCGAGCGATTCGATCGCCACCGGCATCTGCATCCACGACCCCGGCTCGACCCGCAGCCACACCGCGCGTCCCGCGGGGATCCCCTGCGGCAGGTCGACCACCAGCGCGCGGTGCGAGTAACGCAGGTCGGCGTTGGCGCCGTACACCGCCAGGTGGCGGGGCGCGTCGGCGCCGGGCGCCCAGGCCTCGACCCTGGCCAGGAACGGAGAACGCAGCACCAGCCGCGGCTGGCCGGCGGCGTGCACCGGCGCCGGCGACGTCACCCGCCACCAGCCCGCGTCCCCGCGGCGGCCGCGGATCGCGGTGCCGGCGGCCGGTTCCAGGCGGTGGTCATGGCGACCCGACAGCACCTCGTCCGCGGGCAGGTCCCCCGCGGCGAGCCGCTGCAGCACCAGGCCGCCGTCGCCGCCCTGGGCCTGGCCGTCCCACGCCGCGGCCAGGCCCGGCATGGCCAGGCACAGCGCGGCCAGGCACAGCAGCATGCCGCACCACCCGGGCAGGCGCTTCGGATCCCCCTTCCGCATGGCCCAATCGTATCCGGTCGCGGGGCGCCGGTGGGGCCGGGTCATCGCGGTGGCACGTCTCCCGAAACCCGGGCCACGGCGTCGTGGGCGTGCAGGCTCTCGAAATGCGAGACGGTCACGTCGAAGCGGGCCACGCGCGGGCTGGAGGCCGCGACCGCGGCGACGCGGCGGGCGGCGTCCTCGCAGAACATCAGGTTGTCGGCGTTGGCGCGGGCGAAGGCCTGCTCGTCCTCGCGCTTGACCGCGGTCTGCACCGGCGTGCCGAGCGCCGCCTCCACTGCGTCGACCAGCTCGAGCAGCGGCAGCGCGTCGACGTCGTTGCGCAGCAGCACGCGCACGTCGGCGCGGCTGCGTTGCGCGTGCGGGGTGGCGGCAAGGCCGCGCGCCGAGGCCAGCCATTCCCGCACCTCGACGCCGGACGGCGCGTCCCGGTCGGAGAAGTCGGCTTCGAAGCGGTCGGCGTTGGCGCGGCGCGACAGCGCCGCCGATGCCGGGCAGGTGCTGGAATACTCGACGCCGAAGGCCAGCACGATCTCCGGGCCCGACGGCGACAGCGTCGCGTCGACCTCGACCGGATAGGACTTCCAGCCCGAGTTGCCGCTGGCCAGTGCGCCGCGGCGCAGCAGCTGCTCCCAGCGCAGGGTCAGGCGGGCGGTGGTGGCCAGGCCGGACTGCGAATCGATGCACTCGCGCAGCAGTGCGCGCAGCGACGAGGTCGACAGGGGCGCGGCCGCGAGCGCGTCCTGCAGCAGCAGGTACAGGCGCGACATGTGGATGCCCCGGGTCTCCGCGCTGGCGAGGTCGACTCCGATGTCCGCCGTCGCGGGCACCAGCCGCGGGCCGTCCCCGTCGCCGTCCACGCGCAGCGGCAGCGCCACGCGGCGCATGCCCACCCAGTCGAGCGGACGCGCGGCGGCGGCGCGGTCGTAGGCGACGTCGGGAAGCGCCGGGGGCGGGTTGGAAGAGGTCACGCGGGGCCTGCCAGGCTGGAACGGTCCGCAATTCTAACGTGCAGGGGTGGGCAGCCCGCGCAACGCTGCATGCCGCGCGCGAATCACCCCGACGCGCGGGCGCCGCGCCAGGCGGCGAACAGCGCGCGCAGCGGCGGCACCGGTGCGCCGGGCCGCGCCAGGCGGGCGGCGACCAGGGCGGCGTGGATGCCGCGCGGACGAGTGCCGGGCCGCGAGGCCGATGGCGGGCGATCGACGGCACCGATCGGGTCCATCGACAGCGCGTGCAGCAGCGCGCGTTCGTCGAACAGGCTGTCGCGGATCGCCGCCGCGTCGCCCGCGCCGCGCGTGCCGTTCCGGAACAGCACGGCCTCGCAGTCGGCGACCGCGGCGGCGAATGCCTCGCCGGCATGGGCGCCCGCAGTGGCGGCGGGGGCCACCGGGGCGTCTCCGCCGGCGTCGTCGCGCAGGGCGCGCAGGTCCGGCAGCGCCCTGCCCAGCTGCAGCCACGGCGCCGGATGCGCCTGCAGCAGTGCGCCCAGCGGATGCCTGCGCGCACCCTTGGCCCAGCCGCCGAGCTCGTCCTGCCACCACGCGAGCTTGGCCAGCCCCGGCGTCGGGTCGCCCGTCCAGGCGGCGTCGGTGAATTCCTGCAGCAGGGTGTACCAGGCCTCCACCAGCGGGCGCTGCGCGGCCGGCACGAACACCATCGCCAGCTCCCATTCCGGCCAGCGTCCGCGCCACTTCGCGATGAACGTCCCGGCCTCGTCGCGGACGTCGACGCTCACGGCCAGGCGTCCGGGTCCAGCAGGTCCGCCGGGTGGCGGGCCATGGCATCGGCCTGCCAGGACAGCGGGTCGTCCTGCTGCAGGCGGTAGCCCCAGAGCGCGACCAGCGAACGCATCCCGGCGGCGCGCGCGGCGAGGATGTCGCGCTCGTCGTCGCCGACGTAGACGCAGTCGGCGATCGCGAAGCCCATGGCTTCGGCGGCGTGCAGCAGCGGCAGCGGATGCGGCTTGCGCTCGGCCAGGCTGTCGCCGCCGACGAGCACCCCGCAGCGCGCCTCCCAGCCCAGGCCCGGCATGAGCGCGCGCGCCAGGCGCTCGGGCTTGTTGGTGACGATGCCCCAGCGCGCGCCGTCGGCCTCCAGCGCGTCGAGCATCGCCTCGATGCCCTCGAACGGGGCGCCGTGGCGGCCGAGCTCCCCGGCATAGACCGCGAGGAACTCCTGGACCATCCCGGGCGGCACCTCGCCGCCCAGGTGCGGGAAGGCCGCGGCGCTCATCGCGCGCGCGCCCTTGGAGACGTGCTGGCGCAGGTCGGCCAGCGGCATCGGCGCCATGCCGCGCGCCGCGCGCATGCGGTCGATGGTGGCGGCCATGTCGGGCGCGCTGTCGAGCAGCGTGCCGTCGAGGTCGAACAGCACGCAGCGCGGGAAGCGCCGCCCGAACGGGCTCACGCGGCCTCCGGCCTGCGCGCCGCCGCCAGGTAGTTGACCCCGGTGCGCGGGGACAGCCGGGCGCGGTTGGCCCAGGGTTCGTAGGCCAGCCCGCTGACGTCCTCGAGCCCGAGCCCGGACTCGCGCAGCCACGCCGCCAGTTCGGACGGGCGGATGAAGTCGCGGTACTGGTGGGTGCCGCGCGGCAGCAGGCGGGCGACGTACTCGGCCCCGACGATCGCCAGGGCGAAGGCCGCCGGCGTGCGGTTGAGCGTGGAGACGAAGAGCCAGCCGCCGGGCCTCAGCAGCCGTGCGCAGGCGGAGATGATCGCGCCCGGATCGGGGACGTGCTCCAGCATCTCCATGCAGGTCACCGCGTCGAACGAGCCCGGTGCCTCGTCCGCCAGCGCTTCGACCGCCTGGACCCGGTAGTCCACGCTGACGCCCGACTCCAGCGCATGCAGCCGCGCGACCCGGACGAGGTCGGCGGCGAGGTCGAGCGCGGTCACGTCGGCGCCGGCGCGGGCCATGGCCTCGCTCAGCAGGCCGCCGCCGCAGCCGACGTCGAGCACCCGCTTGCCGGCCAGCGGGCAGCGCCCGGCGACGTAGCCCAGGCGGACCGGATTGAGCGCATGCAGCGGTTTCTGCGGCCCCTCCGGGTCCCACCAGCGATTGGCGAGCTCGGCGAACTTGTCGAGTTCGGACTGGCGGAAATTGGGGGTTCCGGAGGAAGCGGTCATGGGGGGCCTGCCTGGGCTGTGGTGCGGACGCCGCGTCAGTGTGCGCCGGTGCGGATGCCGGCCATGCGCACGCGCCACTGGCGGGCCATGGCGACCAGGGCCGCGGGGTCCATGTCCACCAGCGCGCGCCCGCGCAGCCTGGCCACGCCGGCGATCCAGACGTCGCTGACCTGGTGGCGGCCGGCGGCGTAGACCAGCTGCGAGGCCACGTGGTGCAGCGGCTGGGTCTCGAGCTCGCCCAGGTCGATGCAGGCCATGTCGGCCTGCTTGCCCGGCTCGAGCGAGCCGACCAGGTGGTCGAGGCCCATCGCGCGGGCGCCGCCCAGGGTCGCCGCCCGCAGCGCGCTGAAGGCGTCCAGCCCGGCGGCGTCTCCGGCCACGGCCTTGGCAAGCAGGGCCGCCGTGCGGGTCTCGCCGACCATGTCGAGGTCGTTGTTGCTGGCGCAGCCGTCGGTGCCGATGGCCAGGGTCACCCCGGCCCGCTCCAGCGCGCAGGCCGGGCAGAAGCCCGAGGCCAGCTTCAGGTTCGATTCCGGGCAGTGCACCACGCTCACCCCGCGCTCGGCGCAGAGCTGGATCTCGGCGTCGGTGAGCTGGGTCATGTGCACCGCGATCAGGCGGTCGTTGAACAGGCCAAGGCGGTCCAGGCGGGCGATCGGGCGCTGGCCGTGCTCCTTCAGCGACTGTTCGACCTCCTGCGCCGTCTCGTGCAGGTGCAGGTGGACGGGCACGTCGAGCTGGTCGGCCAGCATCCGCACGCGCTCGAAGTTGGCGTCGTTGACGGTGTACGGCGCGTGCGGCGCGAACGCCATCGACACCAGCGGGTCGCCGCGCCACTGGTCGTGGACCTCGCCGGCCTTGTCGAAGTACTCGTCGTCGCCGCTGGCCCAGGCGGTCGGGAAGTCGATCACCGGCAGGCCGACGCGGGCGCGGAAGCCGTGGCGCTTGTAGACCGCGGCCTGCACGTCGGGGAAGAAGTAGTTCTCGTTGCAGCAGGTGGTGCCCCCGCGCAGCATCTCGGCGATCGCGAGGGTGATCCCGTCGGCGACGAAGTCCGGCGCCATCACCGCGGCCTCGATCGGCCAGATGTGGTCCTGCAGCCAGGTCTTGAGCGGCAGGTCGTCGGCGACGCCGCGCATCAGCGTCATCGGGTTGTGCGTGTGGGCGTTGACGAAGCCCGGCAGCAGCACGCCGTCGGGCCGCGACACGACCTCGGCCGGCGCGAAGCACGCACGCGCCTCGCCGCGCGGCAGGATCGCGACGATGGCGCCGTCGCGCACGGCCACGGCGTGGTCCTCGAGGACGACGCCGTGCGGCTCGACGGGTACGACGTGGCCGGCCTCGACCAGCAGGTCGCAGGCCTCGGGTGCCTCCCGGGCCCCCATCACTTGACCCGGCTGACGTACTCGCCGGAGCGGGTATCGACGCGGATCACCTCGTCCTGGCCCACGAACAGCGGCACGCGGACCACGGCGCCGGTCTCGAGCGTGGCCGGCTTGCCGCCGCCGCCCGAGGTGTCGCCGCGGACGCCCGGATCGGTCTGGGTGATCTTCAGTTCGACGAAGTTCGGCGCGGTGACCTGGATCGGGGTGCCGTTCCACAGCGTGACCACGCACTCCTCCTCGCCCTTGAGCCACTTCTCCGCGCCGCCCATGCCGGCCGCGTCGGCCTGCACCTGCTCGAAGGTCTCGGGGTTCATGAAGTGCCAGTACTCGCCGTCGGAATACAGGTACTGCATGTCGGTGTCGATCACGTCGGCGGCCTCGACCGAATCGGTCGACTTCATGGTGATTTCCTGCACGCGCCCGGACTTGATCAGGCGGTACTTCACGCGGGTGAACGCCTGCCCCTTGCCCGGCTTGACGTACTCGGTGTCGGTGATGATCGCGGGTTCCGCGTTGACGAGGATCTTCATCCCGTTCTTGACGTCGTTCATGCCATAGCTGGCCATGCGTGCTCCTGCAGGGGTTCGGCGGGGGTGGACCGCTTGAGCGGCTAGAATATGCGGGAAATGATACCCGCAGCCCCCCTACCCATGCAGCCGCGCGGCTGGCAGCAGGCCTGGCGCGAGTCGGTCCGCGACCCGCGGGAGCTGCTGCGGATGCTCGGCCTGGAGCACGAGGCGGCGGCCGTGCCCGCGGAGGCGGTGGCCGCGTTCGCCCTGCGCGTGCCCCGCGGCTTCGTGGCCCGGATGCGCCACGGGGACCCCGCCGATCCCCTGCTGCGCCAGGTGTTGCCCAGGGTGGACGAGCTGCGCCAGGTGCCGGGGTTCGGCCTGGACGCGGTCGGCGACGCCGCCGCGCGGGTCGCCCGCGGCGTCCTGCACAAGTACGCCGGCCGCGCCCTCCTGGTCGCCACCGGCAGCTGCGCGGTCAACTGCCGCTACTGCTTCCGCCGGCACTTCCCCTACGGCGACGAAAGCGCGGCCGCGGCCGGCTGGGCGGAGGCCGTGGACGCGATCGCCGCCGACCCGGGGATCACCGAGGTGATCCTGTCCGGCGGCGATCCGCTGTCGCTGGCCACCCACAAGCTCGCCGGGCTGACCGGTCGCCTGCGCGGCGTGGCCCACGTCCGCCGGCTGCGGATCCACAGCCGGCTGCCCGTGGTCCTGCCCGAGCGCGTCGACGACGAGCTGCTGGAGTGGCTGCGCGGCCTGCCCTGGCCGGTGGCGGTGGTGGTGCACGCCAACCATGCCAATGAATTCGACGCCGACGTGGACGCCGCCATGGCCGCGCTGCGCGGAGCCGGTGCCAGCCTGCTCAACCAGGCCGTGCTGCTCGCCGGCGTGAACGATTCGGTCGATGCCCTCGCGGCGCTGTGCGAGCGCGGCTACGAGGCCGGGGTCCTGCCCTATTACCTGCACCAGCTCGACCGCGTCGCCGGCACCGCCCACTTCGAGGTCGGCGACGACCGCGCCCGCGCCCTGCACGCGGCGCTGGTCGCGCGCCTGCCGGGCTACCTCGTGCCGCGCCTGGTGCGCGAGGTCGCCGGCGATGCGTCCAAGCGCCCGCTGTGACCAGCGTCGCGGCAAGCGCGGGCGTGCGCCACGCGAAGGCGACGCCGGCGTGGACGCAGCGCGGCGGCGCATGGCATAACGCGGCTTCCACGGAGAGACCCATGTCGAAGAGCCAGGACACCGCGCTGCGGCTGATGATCGTCGATGACAGCCCGGAAGCGGCGGAGTCCATCGTCAGCGCCCTGCGCAACGCGGGCATCGCGGTGCGCCCCCTGCGCCCGGCCTCGGCCGAGGAGTTCGCGGCCATGGTCGGGGCCCAGCCGATGGACCTGGTCGTGGCCCAGGCCGGCTCGGCGGTCCTGCCGCTCCCGGCGGTCCTGCAGCAGGTGGCCGCCACCGGCAAGGACATCCCGGTGATCGCCCTGGCCGATACCCTCGACCACGAGGCCTACGTGCAGGCCATGACCTCGGGCGCGCGCGCGGTGGTCCTGCGCGATCCGCCGTCGCTGCTGCTGGCCGTGATCCGCGACGCCTGGGCCGACCTCGACGCGCGCCGCGCCCAGCGCCGGCTGGAGGCCCGCCTGCGCGAGACCGAGCGCCGCTGCGACGCCCTGATCGACTCCTCGCGCGATCCCATCGCCTACGTCCACGAAGGCATGCACATCCGCGCCAACCAGGCCTACCTGGAGATGTTCGGCTACGCCGACTTCGAGGACATCGAGGGGATGTCGCTGCTGGACATGGTGGCGCCGCAGCACGTCGAGGGCTTCCGCCAGCTGCTCAAGTCGCTCGCCCACGGCGAGGCGCCTCCGCCGCGCCACGAGCTCGAGGCCCGGGACGTCGAGGGCAACGTGTTCCCGGCGGCGATGGAATTCGTGCAGGCGCAGTACGAGGGCGAGCCCTGCGTGCAGGTGGTGATCCGTCGCCAGGAGCTCGACCCCGAGCTGGCGCTGGAGATCGAGGAACTGCGCCAGCGCGACCAGGCCACCGGCCTGTACAACCGTGCGACCTTCCTGCGCGCGCTCGAGGACGCCGTCGACGCCGCCGCCCAGGGCCGCGCCCAGCACGGGCTGCTGCTGGTCGAACCCGACCACTACCAGCGCCTGCTGGCCGACATCGGCCTGGACTCGGCCGACGACCTGCTGGCCGCGGTGGCCGCGCGCCTGTCCGCCGCCGCCGGCGACCGCGACGCCTTCGCCGCGCGCTTCGGCGAGCACACCCTCGCGCTGCTGGTGCGCAACACCGACCATGCCGGCACCCAGGCGATCGCGAACCGGGTGCTGGAAGCGTTCTCGGCGGACCTGTTCGAGATCGGTTCGCGCTCGAGCGTGATCACCGCCAGCATCGGCGCGGTGCAGGTCGGTGAGAAGATCGCCAGCGTCAGCCAGGTGCTGGCCAAGGCCAGCGAGGCCGTGGCCTCGGCAGCGGCCACCGGCGGCAACCGCTTCGAGCTGTTCGATCCCAGCGCCGTGGACCGGGCCGAGGAGGAGCACATCCAGGCCTGGGTGACCCGCCTGCGCGACGCCCTCGACCACGAGGGCTTCGTCCTGCACTACCAGCCGGTGATCAACCTCCAGGGCGACACCGGCGCCGTGTACGAGTCCTTCCTGCGCCTGAAGGGCGCCGACGGCGAGCTCATCAAGCCGCTCAGCTTCCTGCAGATCGCCGAGGAGCACGGCCTGCTGTGGGAGATCGACCACTACGTCGTCGGCCGCGCGATCGCGGTCATGGGCGAGCGCATCCGCGCCCACAAGCCCACCACCCTGCTGGTCAAGGTCAGCCAGGCCTCGCTGGCCGACGACAGCCTGCCGCGCTACATCGGCGAACAGCTGCTGGCCCACGGGGTGCCGGGCGAGTACCTCGTGCTGGAGCTGGCCGAGGCCAAGGTCTTCACCCACCTCAAGGCCGCCCGGGAATTCGCCGCCGCGGTCTCGCGCCTGGATTGCCGGATCGCGCTGGAGAACTTCGGCGCCGGCCTGGATTCGTTCCAGCTGCTCGCGCACCTGAAGCCGAACATGCTGAAGATCGACCCGGGCTTCATCGAGGAGCTGCCGGCCAACGCCGACAACCAGGAGCGGGTGCGGGAGATCGCCGCCAAGGCGCGCGAACTCGGCATCCAGACCATGGCCGACCTGGTGTCCGACGCGGCCACGATGACGGTGCTGTTCGGCTCCGGCGTCGACTACGTGTCCGGGAACTTCCTGGCGCCTTCCGGGCCGGACATGGCCTACGACTTCGAATGAAGCCGGCGCCGCCGCAAGGGCGGCGCCCGCGGGTCAGGCCAGCAGGCCCTGCTGCAGCGCGGCCTGGCCGTCGAAGCGGCCGGCCTCGAGCGCGCGGATGCGCTCCTCCAGCGGCGGGTGGCTCAACAGCAGCCGGCGCAGGCCGTGGCCCATGGCGCCGCTGATGCCGAAGGCCGCGACCTGCTTGGGCAGCGCGTTCTGGCCCTGGTTGAGCGACAGGCGCTTGAGCGCGGCGATCATCTTCTCGCGCCCGGCGAGCGCGGCGCCGCCGGCGTCGGCGCGGAACTCGCGATGGCGCGAGAACCACATCGCGATCATGCTCGCGAACAGGCCGAACACCAGGTCGAGCACCAGCACGATGGCGTAGTAGGCCAGCCCGCCGCCGCCGTTGTCGCGCCCCCCGCTGAGGTAGCCGTCGACCGCCCGGCCGACCACGCGGGCGAGCACGATCACGAAGGTGTTGAGCACGCCCTGCAGCAGGGCCATCGTCACCATGTCGCCGTTGGCCACGTGGCTGACCTCGTGCGCCAGCACCGCCTCGGCCTCGTCCGGGTCCATCCCGCGCAGCAGGCCGGTGGACACCGCCACCAGCGCGTTGTTGCGGTTGGCGCCGGTGGCGAAGGCGTTGATCTCGGGCGCGTCGTAGATCGCCACCTCGGGCATGCCGATGCCCGCCGCCTGCGCCTGCCGGGCGACGGTGTCCACCAGCCAGCGCTCGACGTCGCTGCGCGGCTGCGTGATCACGTGCAGGCGCGCGGCGCGCTTGGCCACCCACTTCGACGACAGCAGCGAAACGATGGCACCGCCGAAGCCGAACAGGGCGGCCATGACCAGCAGGCCCGACATCGACTGCGGATTGATGCCGAACACCGCCATGATGACGCTGAGCAGCGCCAGCACCGCCAGGTTGGTGGCAAGGAAAAGGACGATTCGCTTGAGCATCGGGACGGCTTCCTGCAGGTTTGTCGTTCCAGCCCGAAGTGTGTCCGGCGCGTGTTGAATTCAAGATGACGACAGGCGATCCCAAGGCCGCCCCGGCGACGGAGCGCGGTCCCGTGCGCGGCCGCTTCGCGCCCTCGCCCACCGGCGAGCTGCACTTCGGCTCCCTGCTGGCCGCCTTCGGCAGCTGGCTGGCGGCGCGCAGCGCCGGCGGCGAATGGCTGGTCCGGGTCGAGGACGTGGACGGCGCGCGCGAGGTGCCGGGCGCGGCCGACTCGCAGCTGCGCACGCTGGCCGCCTTCGGCCTCGCGCCGGACGGTCCGGTCGAATACCAGTCGCGCCGCGGCCACCTGTATGCCGCCGCCCTCGGGCGCCTGCTCGATGCCGGGCTGGCCTTCGAATGCCACTGCAGCCGCGCCGACGTGGCCGCGGCCGGCGGCGTCCACCGCGCCTGCCGTCCCGGCGCGCGCCGGCCCGACCCGGCGGTGCGCCTGCGCGTGCCCGACGGCAGCCGCGTCGCCTTCGACGATGCCGTCCACGGCCACGTCGCCGAGGACGTCGACCGCCGGGTCGGGGACTTCGTGCTGCGCCGCGCGGACGGCTGGTGGGCCTACCAGCTGGCGGTGGTGGTGGACGACGCCGACCAGGGCATCACCGACGTGGTGCGCGGCGCCGACCTGCTCGACTCCACCCCGCGGCAGCTCCTGCTCCAGCGCATGCTGGGCCTGCCGCGGCCGCGCTACCTGCACCTGCCCCTGGTGCTCGACGAGGACGGCCACAAGCTGTCCAAGTCGCGCGCCTCCCTGGCGGTCGACCCGGCCGATCCGGTGCCGGCGCTGTTGGCCGCCTGGCGCGCGCTCGGCCAGGACCCGCGCGCCCTGCCGGGGGACGCGCCGCTCGACGCCCTGCTCGCGGCCGCCGTGCGCGCCTTCGCGCCCGGCCGGATCCCCGCCGGACCGCTCGCGGCCACTGCACTGCACAATGCCGCTGCAACGCCGGACGCATAGAATCATCGACAGCGGGCGCGGCCGCGCCCGGACACGGGGAGCGATGACATGACGTCCAGGGTTGCTTTGGTCACCGGTGGGACCGGCGGCATCGGCACGGCGATCTGCAAGCGCCTCGCGCAGGCCGGCCACAGGGTCGCGACCAACTACCGGAACGAAGGAAAGGCCCGCGCCTGGGCCGAGGCCATGCGGGAGGAGGGCTTCGGCTTCACCCTCGTGCGCGGCGACGTCTCCTCGCCGGACGAAGCGGCGACCATGGTGCGCCAGGTCGAGGAAGCGCTCGGTCCCATCGACATCCTGGTCAACAACGCCGGCATCACCCGCGACGCCACCTTCCACCGGATGTCGCCTGAGCAGTGGACCGAGGTCATCAACACCAACCTCAACTCCTGCTTCAACGTCACCCGCGCGGTGATCGAGGGCATGCGCGAGCGCAAGTGGGGGCGCATCGTCCAGATCAGCTCGATCAACGGCCAGAAGGGCCAGTACGGCCAGGCCAACTACGCGGCCGCCAAGGCCGGCATGCACGGCTTCACCATCTCGCTGGCGCAGGAGAACGCGAAGCTCGGGATCACCGTGAACACGGTGTCCCCGGGCTACATCGGCACCGACATGGTGATGGCGGTCCCGGAGCCGGTGCGCGAGAAGATCATCGCCCAGATCCCGACCGGTCGCCTCGGCACGCCCGAGGAGATCGCCTACGCGGTCGCCTTCTTCGTCGCTGAGGAAGCCGCATGGATCACCGGCGCCAACCTCGCGGCCAACGGTGGCCAGTACATGGGCTGGTAGGCGGCGGCGCCCGGTTGCAAGCGCTGTTGCGCTGCGTCATGCTGCGGTGAGACACGAAATCGGGCACTGCAGCATGGCCATGCGCGTCATAAAGAAGTATCCCAACCGCCGCCTCTACGACACCGAGATTTCGAGCTACATCACCATCGAGGACGTTCGCCAGCTGATCCTGGACGGCGAGGACTTCGAGGTGCGCGACGCCAAGAGCGGCGAAGACCTCACCCGCCAGGTGCTGCTGCAGATCATCGCCGAGCAGGAGCAGGCCGGCGAGCCGATCCTCTCCACGGAGCTGCTGAGCCAGATCATCCGCTTCTACGGCGACTCCCTGCAGGGCTTCATGGGCAGCTACCTGGAGCGCTCGATGCACGCCTTCCTCGAGCAGCAGCAGCAGTTCCGGCAGCAGATGGGCAGCATGCTCGGCCAGACGCCGTGGTCGATGATGAGCCAGCTCACCGAGCGCAACATGGCCATGTGGCAGGAGTTCCAGCGCGGCATGGCCGGGGCGGCGAACCCGCCCCCGGCGCCGGAGAAGCCGCGGGGCGCGGCGGGCGGCAAGCGGAAGTAGTCCGCTACCGCAGCACCACGCCGCCGTCGGTGCAGAAGCGCGCCCGGTAGTCCATCGCCTTCGCCATGAGCGATTCCAGGTTCTGGATCCGGGTACCCGGGTTGGGGTGCGTGGATGCGAACTCCGGCTGCGAGGCGCCGCCGCTGGCCGCGCTCATCCGCTCCCACAGCGGCACCGCCTCGCGCGGGTCGTAGCAGGCCGCCGCGGCCAGCATCAGGCCCACGTAGTCGGCCTCGGTCTCGTGCTTGCGTGCGTACGGCAGCAGGTAGCCGTAGCCCATCGCCGCCATCACCATCTGCTGCTGCTGCGGATCCATCCCGCTCATCGCACCGGCCATCTGGCCCATCTGCGACAGCTTCTGCTGTGCCATGCGCTGCGCGCCGTGGCGCAGCAGCGCGTGCGCGATCTCGTGGCCCATCACCACCGCCATCGCGTCCTCGTTCCCGGCCACCGGCACCAGGCCGGTGTACACCGCCATCTTGCCGCCGGGCAGACAGAAGGCGTTGGCCTGGTCGGACTCGATCACGTTGACGTCCCAATCGAAGGTCGACGAGAAGCCGGTCGGCTGCTGGCCGTTCTCGGCCGCCAGCGCGGCCTCGATCTCGGGCACCTTCGCGATGAGCCTGCCCGCGATCCCGCGCACCTGCCGGGCGATCGGCGCATCCGGATCCACGGGGTGCTCCTGCGACAGGATCTCCTCGTAGGCCTGCAGCCCGAGCGCCTTCTCGTCCTCGACCGACAGCGAGCGGTCGATCAGCACCTTTTCGCCGGTGACCGGGTCCAGGGTCTGGTTCGAGAACCAGTAGTACGCGCCGTAGGCGATGAAGCCCAGGAGGATCAGGATCCTCGGGTTGAAGCCGCGCCGCGGCGCCGCCTGCTGCTGCCGCCGACGCCCGAAGGGATCCTGTCGCATGGCGCGCTCCTGTCCTTGTTCAGATGTCCCGTGCGACCCGGAAGCCGACGCGGGCGTTGGTATTGTCCACCGGCGACGGGGCGCGCCACGAGCTGCGCGTCTGCGGCGGCGAACTGGCCCAGGCCCCGCCCCGCACCACCTGCATCCGGCAGCCGGGGTTGACCCAGGCCGCGCCGGTGGCGGGGGCACGGCGGTAACTGTCGTGCCAGCAGTCGGCGACCCACTCGCTGACGTTGCCCTCAAGATCGTGCAGGCCGAATGGATTGGGCGTGAAGCTGCCCGCCGGGGCCGGCCCCCAATGGCCATCGTCGTAGCCCTCGAAGGCATTGCTCCACCCACGCCCGCCCGGAGAGCGGTCCTTGCCGCCGGTCAGGTTGCCCACACCCGCGGGCGGCTCGCCGTCCCCCCAGGGGTAGCGTCCGGAGCCGCCGGCGCGCAGCGCGTACTCGAACTCGGCCTCGCTGGGCAGGCGGTAGCGCTGCCCGCTGACCGTGGCCAGCCAGTCGGCATAGGCCTGGGCGTCGCGGGCGCTGACGTGGACCACCGGCAGGTCGTCGGCGGCCTTCGACCCGGCGAAGTCCGAGCGCCAATCCACGCCGCTGCGGCGCACGAAATTCCCGCTGCGCTCGTCGTAGGCCATCGAGAACCCGCGGCGCTCGGCGCGGGTGCGGTAGCCGGTGGCGTCGACGAAGCGGCGGAACTCGCCGACGGTGACCTCGCTGCGCGACAGTGCGAAGCCACGGTCGAAGCGGATGTTGCGCCGGGGCCGTTCGCTGTCCTCGGCGTCGCGGTCGTCGTCGGCCGCGCCCATGGTGAAGCCTCCGTGCGGCACCACCACCATCTGCGGCCCACGGCCGCCGCCGGCGGCATCGGTGAAGCGCTGTCCGGGGCGGAAGTCGCCGTAATGCACGGCGAGGTCGATGCGCTCGCGCAGCTCGGCCACGGCGGCATTGCCGGGCTCGGCCAGCACCAGCATCCGGGCCAGCGCCGCGCGCGCGCGCTCGATGCCGCCGGCCTCGGGCAGCGCGGCGATGCCTTCGTCGCGCAGCCGCAGGATCCAGGCGCGGCGCCGGGTATCGACGCGGCGGCGGGCATCGTCGACCGTGGCCGCACCGTCGCGCACCCCGCCGGCGTGCCCGAGCCAGGTCGCGGCGGCCTCGAAGTCGCCCTCGGCCGCCGCATCCTCCGCGCGGCGGATCATCGCGCTCTCGATCGCCGCCTGGACCTGCAGCGCGCGAGGCTGCTCGGCGTCGATCGCAAGCGCCTCGCGGACGCGTGCCAGCGCGCCGCCGCCGGACTCGCCGAGGCGACCGGCGCGGAGTTCGGCTTCGGCGGCGCGGTTGATTTCCATGAGCTGCTCGGCGCGGTCGACCCGGCCGAGGTAGGCCCGCACTTCCTCGCCGGTCGGGCGCACGCTTCGCGCCACCGCGGCGATTTCCTGCGCCCGGCGCAGCGCGGCCTCGTCGTCGCCCGCGCGTGCGACGGCCTCGCCGCCCTGTGCCAGCAGCGCCTGGAGCGCGCGCTCCAGCCCGTCCACGGCCTCCTCCCGACCGGGCTCGCGCTCGAGCACGGCCCGGTAAAGCGGGATCGCCGACCCGGGACCGGCATCCAGGTCGCCCGCCTCGAGCGCGAGGCGCGCGCGCTCGAGGGCATCGGGCACGGAGCCTTCGTCCTCGCCCAGCTCGACTTCGGGGGCGCGCCAGGTCAGGCGGCCGGCGAGCCGGTCGTCGCCGCTGATGGTCACGCTGCCATCGGCACGGGGTCCGGCCGCGCCTTCCGCGCCGTCGCCGTCCGGCGGCTGTTCGCGCGCGCAGGCCGCGAGCAGCAGCAGCGCGAGCGCTGCGGCGACGGCCCGCAGCGGCGGGCGCGGGCGGCCTGGGGCTGGCATGTGGCGGTCGTTCACGGGCGCCAGAGTACGGCAAGCGGGCGCGCCCGCGCAGCCCGCGGCGGCGCGGCCAGCGATTGCGGGAAGCGACGGACGGCCGGTACGCTGGCACCGATGGAACCCGACTTCACCTGGCTGGACGAGCCCGACGCGCTGCTCTCCCGCTTCGAAACCCGCCCCGCGCGCATCGGCCTGGACACCGAATTCATCCGCGAACGCACCTGGTGGCCGCACCTGGCCCTGGTGCAGGTCGCGGTCGACGACGCCATCCTCCTCGTCGACGCGCAGGTGCCGGGCATGGCCGCGGCGCTGCGCGGCATCCTCTCCGACCCCGGCATCACCAAGGTGATGCACAGCGCCAGCGAGGACCTGGTCGCCCTGCAGCGCGCGTGCGACGCGCTTCCCGAACCGCTGTTCGACACCCAGGTGGCGGCGGCGATCGCCGGCATCGGCGCCGGCGTGGGCTACCAGCGCCTGGTCGCCGACGTGACCGGGGTGGCCCTGGGCAAGGGCGAAACGCGGTCGGACTGGACCCGGCGGCCGCTGTCGGACGCCCAGCTCGCCTATGCCGCCGACGACGTGCGCCACCTGTTCGGGCTCCACGACCACCTGCAGGACCGCCTGCGCGCACTCGGCCGCCTGGAGTGGCTGCGCGAGGACTGCGCGCGGATGGTCGCCAACGCGCGCGACGCCGGCCTCGAACGCTGGCCGCACCTCCCGGTCCGCGCGGCGCAGTTCCTGGACCGCGAGGGCCAGCTGCGCCTGCTGCGGCTGCTGCGCTGGCGCGACGCCTGGGCGCGGGACCACGACAGGCCGCGCAGCTGGGTGCTGGACAACGAACTGGCGGCCACCGTGGCGCGCAGCGCGCCCGCGGACCGTGCGTCGCTGAGGTCGCTGTTCGACCGCCACCCCAAGGCGCCGCGCAAGCTGCTGGCCGAAATCTGGGACGCCCTCGCCCGCCCCCTTCCCGACGAGGACCAGGCGCCGCCGGTACGCACCGAAGAGCGCGACAAGCGCGCCGTGCGCCGCCTGCAGGACGCGGTCGCCGCGCGCAGCGTCGCGCTGGGGCTGCCCGACGGCGTGCTGGCGTCGCGCAGGAAGCTCGAGGCCCTGCTCGACGATGGCGACTGGTCCGCCCTGGGCGGCTGGCGGCGCGCCGAACTGGAGCCCGTGCTGGCACCGCTGCTGGCCGGCGACACGCGGGAATTGCCGAGCGGAGAGGCAGGCGTATAGAATACCCGCCGCCGTGGGGCCATAGCTCAGCTGGGAGAGCGCGTCGTTCGCAATGACGAGGTCGGGAGTTCGATCCTCCCTGGCTCCACCACACGGATCCGCGTGACGACAAGGGGCTGGACGGGACACCGTCCGGCCCCTTGCCTTTCCGGGGCCTGCCGCGCCCGACCTGCCGCGGGCCCGCGGCTTTGCCCGCGGCCGACGCTGCGTGCCAGAATTGCGTCCCCTGCCCCCGTAGCTCAGCTGGATAGAGCGTCCCCCTCCTAAGGGGAAGGTCGTGCGTTCGAATCGCGCCGGGGGCGCCAATCCGCATGTGGGAGCGGCCATGGCCGCGATGGATGCCTGGACTGCGCAGGCCGGTCGCGGCCATGGCCGCTCCTACATATCCGCTACAGGAGCACGCCCATGACCCACCCCGTCCTCACCGCCCTCGGCCTGTCCGGCACCGAATCCGGCACCTACCTCGGCAACGGCGAGTGGTCGCCGACCCGGGACGCCGGCGTGCTGGAGCCGGTGAATCCGGCCAACGGCGAAGTGCTGGCCCGGGTCCACGTGGCCTCCGAGGCCGACTACGAGCGCATCGTCGAGCGCGCCCAGGCGGCGTTCCGCGACTGGCGCACCACGCCGGCGCCGCGCCGCGGCGAAGCGATCCGCCTGTGCGCCGACGCGCTGCGCGCGAACAAGGACATGCTCGGCTCGCTGGTCGCACTGGAGATGGGCAAGTCGAAGCCGGAAGGCGACGGCGAAGTCCAGGAGATGATCGACATCGGCGACTTCGCCGTCGGCCTCTCGCGCCAGCTCTACGGCCTGACCATGCACTCCGAGCGCCCGGGCCACCGGATGTACGAGCAGTGGCATCCGCTGGGCATCGTCGGGATCATCTCGGCCTTCAACTTCCCGGTCGCGGTCTGGGCCTGGAACTCCTTCATCGCGGCGGTCTGCGGCGACATCTCGATCTGGAAGCCCTCGGGCAAGACCCCGCTGTCGGCCATCGCCTCGATGAAGGTCTGCAACGAGGCCCTGCGCGCCGGCGGCTTCCCCGACCTGTTCTTCCTGTTCAACGACACCGACAACTCGCTGGCCGAGCGCATGGTCGACGACAAGCGCGTCGCCATGATCAGCTTCACCGGCTCGACCAAGGTCGGCCGCAAGGTCGGCGAGCGCGTGGCGCGCCGCATGGGCCGCTCGCTGCTGGAGCTGGGCGGCAACAACGCCATCATCGTCGACGAGACCGCGGACCTGAAGCTCGCGATCCCGGCCATCGTGTTCGGCGCCGTCGGCACCGCCGGCCAGCGCTGCACCACCACGCGCCGGCTGTTCGTGCACGAGTCCATCTACGACGACGTGCTCGGCAAGCTGAAGACCGCCTACGCGCAGGTCGAGAAGAAGATCGGCGACCCGACCGACCCGGCCAACCTGATGGGCCCGCTCAACAGCCAGTCGGCGGTCGACGCCTACCTGGCGGCGATCGAGAAGGCCAGGGCTTCCGGCGGCACGGTCGAGAGCGGCGGCCGCGCGCTGACCGACCGCAAGGGCTTCTTCGTGCTGCCGACCATCATCACCGGCCTGTCGAACGACGCCGAAGTCGTGCAGACCGAGACCTTCGCCCCCATCCTGTACGTGATGAAGTACTCTGCGCTCGGGGATGCGATCGCGATGCAGAACGACGTGCCGCAGGGCCTGTCGTCGTCGATCTTCACCACCAACCTCAAGAGCGCCGAGGCCTTCCTGTCGGCGGCGGGATCGGACTGCGGCATCGCCAACGTCAACATCGGCACCTCGGGCGCGGAGATCGGCGGCGCGTTCGGCGGGGAGAAGGAGACCGGCGGCGGCCGCGAATCGGGTTCCGACGCCTGGCGTGCGTACATGAGGCGCCAGACGAACACCATCAACTACTCGGACGCGCTGCCGCTGGCCCAGGGCATCAGGTTCGATCTCTGAGGACACCATGTACGGGTTGGCGCGCCCCTTCCTGTTCGCCCTCGACGCGGAGCGCGCCCACGGCCTCGGCCTGGCCTCGCTCGAGGCGCTGCACCGCCTGAAGGTGCAGCGCCTGCTCGGGGGCGCGCCGCGGCCCTTCCCGGCCACCGTCCTCGGCCTGCGCTTCCCGAACCCGGTCGGCCTGGCCGCCGGGCTCGACAAGGACGGACGCCACGTCGATGCGCTGCTGGCGCTCGGCTTCGGTTTCGTCGAGGTCGGGACGGTCACGCCGCGCCCGCAGCCGGGCAACCAGGCGCCGCGGATGTTCCGCCTGCCCGAGTACCGGGCGATCATCAACCGCATGGGCTTCAACAACGGCGGCGTCGACGCCCTGGTGCGCAACGTGCGCCGGGCGCGCCGCGCCGGCGGCGGACTGCTCGGGATCAACATCGGCAAGAACAAGGACACGCCCAACGAGTCCGCCCACGTCGACTACATCCACTGCCTGGAGCGCGTGTACCCGCTCGCCGACTACGTCACCGTCAACATTTCCTCGCCCAACACCGCGGGGCTGCGCGAGCTGCAGGAGGAGCAGGCGCTGCGCCGCCTGGTGGGCGAGCTGCGCGAGGCCCAGGAGCGCCTTGCCGCGCGCCACGGGCGCCGCGTGCCGGTGCTGGTCAAGGTCGCGCCCGACCTCAGCGACGAAGACATCGACGCGGCCGCGCGCGTGCTCGGCGACCTGCAGGTCGACGGCGTCATCGCCACCAACACCACCGTCTCGCGCATCGCGGTGCAGGACCACAGGCATGCGCGGCAGGCCGGCGGCCTGTCCGGCGAGCCGCTGATGAACAAGTCCACGGCCGTGCTGCGCATGCTGCGCACGCGGCTGCCGGCCGACATCCCGCTGGTGGGCGTGGGCGGGATCCTGTCCGGCGCCGACGCGGCCAAGAAGATGGCCGCCGGCGCGTCGCTCGTGCAGCTGTACACCGGGCTCGTCTATCGCGGCCCGTCCCTCGTCGGCGAATGCGTCGAGGCGATCCGCCGGCGCAAGGAAGCCCCCAGCCGCGGCAACCTCCCCAACCTGTGAGCGACGCGACCATCGAAGACCGCACTCCCGTGCGCTGGACGCGCGACGCGGACCTGGCCGCGCGCACCAGCCTGCGGGTGCCGGCGCGCACGGCCTGGCTGGCCGAGGTGGCGGACGCCGCGGCCCTGCCCGGGGTGCTCGCCGATCCGCGCATGGCCGTGGGCGGGCTGCTGGTCCTGGGCGGCGGCAGCAACCTGCTCTTCGCCACCGGCACCACCGACGCCGCCCTCGCCCTTTCCGCCGACGCGATCGAGGTGGTCGCCGACCGCGGCGACCGCGTGGTCCTGCGCGCGGGCGCCGGCCGCGACTGGCACGGCTTCGTCCTGCACAGCCTGGCGCTGGGCCTGTCCGGGCTCGAGAACCTGGCGCTGATCCCGGGCACCGTGGGCGCGGCGCCGATCCAGAACATCGGTGCCTACGGAGTCGAGCTCGACCGCCGCGTGCACGCGGTGGAAGCCTGGGACCGCGAGGCCGGGGCGATCGTGCGCCTGGCGCCCGGGGACTGCGGCTTCGCCTACCGCGACAGCCGCTTCAAGCGCGAGCACGGACGCTGGATCGTGACCGCCGTGGAGTTCGCGCTCAGCCGGACGCCGCGGCTCGAGCTCGGCTATGCCGGCATCGTCGACGAGCTCCACGCCATGGGCATCGCCGCGCCGACGCCTGCGCAGGTGGCCGCGGCGGTGTGCAGGATCCGCCGCCGCAAGCTGCCCGATCCGGCGGTGCTCGGCAACGCCGGCAGCTTCTTCAAGAACCCGATCGTGGACGAGGCCCGGGCCGCGGCCCTCGCGGCCCGGCATCCGGGCATGCCGGCCTACGACGGCGGGTCGCCGGGCCTGCGCAAGCTCTCGGCGGCCTGGCTGATCGACGCCGCCGGCTGGAAGGGACACCGCGACGGCGATGCCGGGGTCGCGCCCGGGCACGCCCTGGTGCTGGTGAACCACGGCCGCGCCACCGGCGCCGAGGTGCTCGCGCTGGCGCGCCGGATCGCGGACTCGGTGCACGCGCGCTTCGGCGTGGCGCTGGAGCCCGAGCCACGGATCATCGGCGCCGACTGGTGAGCCGCGCCGCGGCCAGCCCGCAGGCGCGCGCGGCGCTGCTGATGCTGGGCAGCACCAGCTTCTTCGCGGCCATGGCGGTGACCATCCGCCTGGCCTCGGCCGAGCTGTCGACCTACGAGATCGCCTTCTTCCGCAACTTCTTCGGGCTGCTGTTCCTGCTCCCCTTCCTGTTCCGCGGCCGCTGGCACCTGCCGCGCACCACGCAGCTGCCGCGCTACGTCCTGCGCTGCGCGATCGGCGTCGGCTCGATGCTGTGCGGGTTCTGGGCACTGGGCCACCTGCCGATGGCGCAGGCGGTGGCCCTGTCCTACGCCACGCCGCTGTTCGCCACGGTGGCGGCGGTCTTCATCCTGGGTGAAACCGTGCGCATGCGTCGCTGGTCGGCGGTGCTGATCGGGCTCGCGGGCGTGCTGGTGATCGTGCGTCCCGGCAGCGCCGAGTTCAGCCTGGGCACGCTGATCGCCCTCGCCGGGGCCGCGCTGTCCGCCCTGGTCGCGATCCAGATCAAGCAGCTGTCGCGCATCGATGCCGCGGACACGATCGTGTTCTACACCTACGTGTTCTGGGTGCCGATGTCGCTGGTGCCGGCGATGTTCGCCTGGGAATGGCCGCACGGCGTCCAGTGGCTGTGGCTGCTGCTGCTCGGGGCCTTCGGCACTGGCGGCCAGCTGCTGTGGACCCGTGCGCTGAAGATCGGCGAGGTCTCGGCGCTGCAGCCGATCAGCTTCATGCAGCTGCCGCTGGTGGCGCTGGCGGCCTGGCTGCTGTTCGGCGAAGCACCCACGCGCTGGACCGTGGCCGGCGCCGCGATCATCCTGGTCGCCAACGCGTACATCGCGCACCGCGAAGTGCAGCTCGCGCGCCGGGACGCGACCACGGCGCCGGCCGAGGCCGCGAAGCCGGGCGAGTAGCCGCGGCGGCCCTACCCGTCCGGGCCCCGCTCCGCGAAGGCGTCCGCGGCCTCGGCCGCGCGCCCGAGCGCCATCCGTGCATCGCCCTGGATCTGCAGCGCCGCCTGCGCCTGGGGATGCCGCAGGCCAAGCACCTCGCGCGTCGCCGGCAGCAGCGCGGTGACGCGCTCCAGCGCCTCGGCCGCGCGCCCGGACTGCAGCAGGGTGCCGGCGCGGTTGATGGCGATGAACAGCGTGTCCGGATGGCTGGCGCCCAGCAGCCGCGTGCGGGCCTCGAGGACCTCGGCCTGCAGCACCAGGGCCCGCTCGAAATCGCCGGCCCGCGCATGCGCGGTGGCGTGGTTGAGCTTGGCCCGGAGCGTGGAGCGGTGCGCGGGGCCGAGCACGCGCTCCATCGCCTCGATCACCCCGGCGCCCACCTCGAGGGCGTCGTCCAGCCGTCCGGCGTCGTTGAGGAAGGAGGCCAGGTTGCCGCGCGAGGACAGCGTCGAAGGATGCTCGGCGCCGTCCCGCCGCGTGCGCAGTGCGACCACGCGCCGCTGCAGCTCGATCGCGCCTTCGACGTCACCGGCCAGCGCCCGCATGGGCGCGAGGTTGTGCAGCGCATCCACCGTGGCCCGGGCCTCCGGGCCGGAGCGGCGTTCGTGGATCGCCAGCACGCGCTCCATCGATGCCAGGCCGGAAGCGGGGTCGCCCATGCGCGCCTGCAGGATCGCCAGCCCCGCGAGGATCGAGGTCGCGAGCTCGCTGTCCTCCCCGTGCGCGGCCGCGGCGCGCGCATGCAGGGCCTCCAGCTTCCGGGCCGCGCCGGGCCGGTCGCCCTCGGACGCCAGCACGTCGGCCTCGACCTGGTCGATGCCGAGGCGCAGCACGTCGTCGGGGGCGATCGCCGCGGCCAGGCCCTGCGCGGCGTCGATGACCGCGCGCGCCCCCGCGACGTCGCCGGCCATCAGCAGCGCGCGCGCCTGCAGCCGGCGCGCATCGAGCACGCGCGGATCCGCCGCGCCCAGTTCGCCCTCGCGCAGGGCGGCCACGCGCGCGTGGTCCTCCGCGGCCCGCGCATGGAGCCCGAGCGCGGTGCGGACGCCCGCCACCGAGTGCACCAGGTCGGCCGCCAGCAGCGGCTGGCCGCCGAAGTCGCGGGCGATCGCCTCTTCCGCCCGGGCCAGGAGGTTGAGGTCGACGAGCGCGCGCGCGACGTCCGGCGGGCTGGCATGGAACAGGGCCTCGTCCAGCGCGGCCGCGGGTCCCGGGCCCGCGCGCCGCACCTGCTCCCGCAGGCCGGCGGCCAGGCCGGCTCCCATCGCCTCGATGTCCATGTCCTCGAGCATCGACTGCTGGAACGCGGCCACCGCCTCCAGCTGCCCGCTGCGCTCCTCGGCGATCGCGCGCTGCTCCCGCGCTTCCAACAGCCCGTGCAGCGACAGCGCCAGGCCGCCCACCATCGCAGCGACCGCCACCGCGGTGGCGGCGAGGCCGGCGCGATGGCGGCGCATGAACTTGCCGGCGACGTAGCGCCGCGTGGCCGGCACCGCGGACAGCGCGCGGCCATCGAGGAAGCGCTGGATGTCGTCGGCCAGCGCCGCCGCCGACGGGTAGCGGGCGCTGCGTTCGTGGGCCATCGCGCGCGCGACCACCCAGTCCAGCTCGTGGCGCAGCAGCCGGCGCATCCGCGGCACGCTGACTCCGCGCGCGCGGGCCAGGCGGCGCCCCTCCTCGGGTGGCAGCGTGTCCAGCCGGCGCGACGGCAGCGCCAGGGTGCGCGCGTCGCCCGCGAGGGTCTCGCCGGCGGCCAGCGGCCGGTGGCCGGTCAGGAGTTCGAACAGCACCACGCCCAGCGACCAGACGTCGCTGCGCGTGTCCACCATCCCGGGTTCGCCGGCCGCCTGCTCGGGGCTCATGTAGTCCGGGGTGCCCGCCACCTCGCGCTCGCCCCCGCCGGCGGCGGTGGCGATCCCGAAGTCGATCACCTTCGGGTGCGGCCGGCCATCGACCTCGTCCACCAGCAGGTTTCCGGGCTTGAGGTCGCGGTGCACCACGCCCTTCTGGTGCGCGTGCTGCACGCCCTCGCAGATGCCGATGAACAGCCGCAGCCGCTGCGCCAGCGGCAGCGCGCGCGCTTCGCAGTAGCCGGTGAGCGTGCTGCCGGCGATGAACTCCATCGCGAACCAGGGCTCGCCCGCGGGCGTGGTGTCGGCGTCGTACACCTGGGCGATGGCCGGGTGCCGCATCTGCGCGAGCATCTGGCGCTCCACTTCGAACGCGGCCAGCCGGCGCGCGTCCAGGCGCCGGCCGCGGAGCAGCTTGAGCGCGACGGTGCGCCGCACCGGCTCGAGCTGCTCGGCGCGATACACCTCGCCCATGCCGCCCCTGCCAAGCAGCTCCACGATCCGGTAGCGCCCGATGCGGGCGCCGGACGGCAGCGTCCGCGCGTCGTCGGCCGCGACCGTCCCCGCCCGCGTCGCGAGCAGCTCGGTGCGATCCGGATCTTCGTCGTGCCCGCCGTGGACCATGGTGCCCCCTGGCCGCCATCCTAGCGCGGTCGTGACAGGCTCCGTGAGCAGCGGGCTACAATCGCGTTTCCACACAGGGGGCGCCGCCATGGCGGACGACACCACGCAGCGCACGATGCTGAGCGCAGGGCCGGCGCGCCCGGCGCCGCGATCGGCCTGCCTGGTGGTCATCCACGGCGAAGGCCTGGGGCGCCGCGCCGACATCGGCGACGGCCACGTGCTGATCGGGCGCTCGCAGGACGCCGACCTGTGCCTCGCCCACAAGAGCGTGTCGCGCGCGCACTGCCGCGTGTGGCGCGACGGCGACACCTACCGCATCCGCGACCTCGGCGCGACCAACCCGGTGCGGGTGAACGACCAGCCGGTCGCGACCGCGATGCTCGAGGACGGCGACCACGTCACCATCGGCGAAAGCATCCTGAAGTTCATCAGCCGCACCAGCGTCGAGGCCCGGTACCACGAGGAGATCTACCAGCTGGCGACCCACGACCCGCTGAGCGGGCTGTGCAACCGGCGCCACTTCGAAGAGCTCGCCGACAAGGAGATCGCGCGCGCGCTGCGCCACGGTCGCGGCCTGGCGCTGTGCATCATCGACGTCGACCTGTTCAAGCCGGTGAACGACCGCCACGGCCACATCGAGGGCGACGCCGTGTTGCGGCGGCTCTCGGCGGTGATCCGCGAGCACGTGCGCGACGACGACGTCGCGGCGCGCATCGGCGGCGAGGAGTTCGCGGTGCTGCTGGGAGAGTCCGACGCGGGCGCGGCCGCGGCCTTCGCCGAGCGGCTGCGGGCGGCGGTCGAGGCGTCCGCGCTCCGCCCGGCGGGCAGCGGCGAACCGGTCACGGTGAGCATCGGCGTGGCCACGCTGTCCGCGGCCCGCGCAACGCGCGGCCTGCTGATGGCGGCGGCGGACGCGGCGCTCTACCGCGCGAAGGACGACGGCCGCAACCGGGTGCGGGTGCTGGAGTGACTCAGTCCGCCGCGGCGACCGCGCCGTAGCGGCGGTCGACGTAGGCATCGACCAGGGCGACGAACTCGCCGGCGATGTCGTCGCCGCGCAGCGTGACCGCCTTCTGGCCATCGATGAACACCGGCGCGACCGGGGCCTCGCCGGTGCCGGGCAGCGAGATGCCGATGTCGGCGTGGCGCGACTCGCCCGGCCCGTTGACCACGCAGCCCATCACCGCCAGCGTCATGTGCTCGGCGCCGGGGCGGGTGATCTTCCACTCCGGCATCTTCGCGCGCACGTGCTCCTGCACCACCTTCGCCAGCTCCTGGAAGAACTCGCTGGTGGTGCGGCCGCAGCCGGGGCACGCCGTCACCATCGGCGTGAACGCGCGCAGGCCCATGGTCTGCAGCAACTCTTGCGCGACCACGACCTCCTGGGTGCGCGGCGCGCCCGGTTCGGGCGTCAGCGAGATGCGGATGGTGTCGCCGATGCCCTCCTGCATCAGCACGGCGAGCGCGGCGCTGGAGGCCACGATGCCCTTGCTGCCGATGCCGGCCTCGGTGAGCCCGAGGTGCAGCGCGAAGTCGCTGCGCGCGGCCAGGTCGCGGTAGACCGCGACCAGCTCCTGCACGCCGCTGACCTTGGCGGAGAGGATGATGCGCTCGCGCGGCAGGCCCAGCTCGACGGCGCGCTCGGCGGAATCGATCGCCGAGCGGATCAGCGCCTCGCGCAGCACCCGGCCGGCGTCCCAGGGCTCGGCGCGCGCGGCGTTCTCGTCCATCAGCGCGGTGGCGAGCGACTGGTCGAGCGAGCCCCAGTTGGCGCCGATGCGCACCGGCTTGCCATGGCGCATCGCGAACTCGACCAGCTGCGCGAACTGCAGGTCCTTCTTCTTGCCGAAGCCGACGTTGCCGGGGTTGATCCGGTACTTGGCGAGCGCCTCGGCGCAGGCCGGCTCGCCGGCCAGCAGCTGGTGCCCGTTGTAGTGGAAGTCGCCGATGATGGGCACCTCGATGCCCATCATCGCCAGCTTCTCGACGATGCGCGGCACGGCCGCGGCGGAGGCGGGATTGTTCACCGTCACCCGCACCAGCTCGGACCCGGCGCGCCAGAGCGCGGCGACCTGCTTCACCGTGCCGTCCACGTCGGCGGTGTCGGTATTGGTCATCGACTGCACCACCACGGGCGCGCCGCCACCCACCTGCACGCGTCCCACGAGGACCGGGCGCGTGGCGCGGCGCGGCGCCGGGCCGAAGGCCCATTCCCCGAGGCGGCGGACGTCGACGGGATGCGAAGCGTTGGCCATGGCGTTCATCGTTCCATTCTAGTCGGATGGACGCCCGGGCGGCCGACGCTCCACTCCCGGTATGCTGGCCGCATGCCGCCGCCCACCTCCCCGGACGTCCTGTCCCCCAGCCAGCTGAATGCGCTCGCGCGAGGCCTGCTCGAGGACGCCTTCCCGGTGGTCCTGGTCGAGGGCGAGCTCGGCAACCTGTCCCGGCCCGCGTCGGGCCACCTCTACTTCACCCTGAAGGACGCGCGCGCCCAGGTCCGCTGCGCCCTGTTCAGGCCCAAGAGCCAGTGGCTGAAGTTCCAGCCTCGCGAGGGCCTGCGCGTGCTGGCCCGCGGGCGGCTGACGCTGTACGAGGCACGGGGCGACTACCAGCTGATCCTCGACTCGCTGGAAGAGGCCGGCGAAGGCGCTCTGCGGCGCGCGTTCGAGGAGTTGAAGGCGAAGCTCCAGGCCGAGGGGCTGTTCGACGAGGCGCGCAAGCGGCCGCTCCCGGAGTACGCGCGCCGCATCGGCATCATCACTTCGCCGTCCGGCGCGGCCGTGCGCGACGTACTCAGCGTGCTGGCGCGGCGCTTCCCCCTGGTCGGGGCCGAGGTGCTGCCGGTGCCGGTCCAGGGCGAGGGAGCGGCGGCGCAGGTCCGCGCGATGCTCGAACGCGCCGGCGCCAGCGGCCGCTACGACGTGCTGGTGCTGGCTCGCGGCGGCGGTTCGCTGGAAGACCTCTGGGCCTTCAACGACGAGGCGTTGGCGCGCGCGATCGCCGCCGCGCCGGTCCCGGTGGTCTCGGCCATCGGCCACGAAACCGATTTCACCCTGGCCGACTTCGCCGCCGACCTGCGCGCGCCGACGCCATCGGTCGCGGCCGAGCTGCTGGTGCCCAACGCGGTCGACCTGCGGACCCGGCTGCTCGGCCTGCAGCAGCGCCTGGGCTCCCTGCACCTGCAGCGGCTGCGCGAACGGATGCAGCGCGCCGACCGCGCCTCGCTGCGGCTGCAGGCGCTCGCTCCGCAGGCGCGGCTGCAGGCGCTGGGCAAACGCCAGCAGCACGCGCTGCATCGACTGCAGGCGGCGTGGCGGGCGCGCGACGCCGCCCTGCGCGCACGCCTTCGCCACGCCGACGCGGTGCTGCGCGCGACCCGCCCGGACCGCCGCCTCGCCCTGCTGCGGGAGCGGCTGGCGACGCTGGCACCCCGCCCGCAGGCCGCCGTGGCGCGCCGCCTGCAGGCCGACGCCCTGCGCCTGCGCGGCCTCGCCCGCTCGCTGGAGGCGGTGAGCCCGCTGGCCACCGTCGCCCGCGGCTACGCGATCCTGCGCCACCCCGACGGACGCGTGGTCCGCAGCGTCGCCGATGTCGCCCCCGGTGACCGGCTTTCCGCGCGCCTGGGCGACGGCGAACTGGGCCTGGCCGTGGAGCCGCGCGCCGGCTGAGGCCGCCGCGTGCCGGGCAGGCGGCAGGGGCAACCCCGTTTCCCCGCCGCGGGCGTTGTCTCCCACGTCCAATGACGGAGCCCGCCATGAATCGCCTGTCCTTCACCGCCGCGCTCGCGGCCGCCCTGCTGCTCGCCGGCTGCCAGCCCCCGCGCACCCCGGAGGCGGCGGCCGACGCCTCCGCCCAGGCGTTCCCCCCACCCGCGCCTCCCGCGCCACCTCCACCCGCGACCATGGACCTGGTCGCCGGCAAGGCCGCGGAGGCCGCCGCCGCCCGCCAGCGCATGGCCGCGCACATGCCGGCCGCGATGCCGTCGGTCGGGATCATGCCGCCGCGCCCCGCGCCGCTCCCGCCCAGGGCCAACGCGGAGGAATACGCGGAGGTCGAGGACAACCCGGTGCGTCGCGCGTCCGAGCACCCGGTGTCGACCTTTTCGATCGACGTCGACACCGGCAGCTACAG
>LSQX01003509.1_pt2 | contig 30576 bp, 25 predicted proteins | sample 654561 | NCBI WGS metagenome assembly LSQX01 (sample SAMN04489861, study PRJNA283612) | anaerobic digester metagenome | isolation source: 4 biogas reactors fed with cattle manure at either 37C or 55C with and... | place: Denmark: Kongens Lyngby | collected 2014 | reverse complement strand
TGTTCCATGTGCCTATGGTGCGATGGGCAAGTCCGGCGCAATGATATCCTCCCCGGACGGCTATACGGAAGTCTTTCCAAAGGCTGGCTGCTGCTTCCTCGCAGTCCATGTGCTCGATATTTATGGTTATTATACCGCTTCTCTCATTCATGTCTTTCGGGCCGTAGATCTCTATGTTCCTCATATTGCTCAGATCTTCATATAATTGTGCCAGCAGTTCCATCTCGTGTTCATGTATCTCTTTTATGCCTATTCTTTTAATCCATTTTACCGACGCTCCAAGACCGATAATGCCTGGGGAGTTCAATGTTCCCGATTCATATCCTTCCGGAAATTCCACAGGCTGCTTCCGGTTTTTCGAATCCGTTCCCGTGCCTCCCTCTTTAAAGTGCCTGAAAGGAATGCCTTCTTTTATATATAGAATACCTGTTCCCTGAGGCCCCAGCAGTCCTTTATGTCCGGGAGCCGCAAGCAAATCAATTCCCAGCTTTTCAATATTTATATCAATGGTTCCCGCGCTTTGCGCAGCATCTACCATGAATAGAATTCCTCTTTTTTTGGCGATCTTCCCGATCTGCGCAATCGGAATTATTGTTCCTGTCACATTGGATACATGGGTACAGACAATGAGTCTCGTCGATGGCGTAATGGCATGTTCCAGCTCTGCCGGATTCAGTCTGCCACATTCATCGCACTTTATAATGCTGGTCTGAATCCCGTGCCATTCCAGCGCCTTTAAAGGTCTAAGTACAGAATTGTGTTCCATGGATGTGGTAATCACATGGTCTCCCGGATTTAACACTCCTTTTAGTCCCATGTTAATCCCTTCCGTGGTATTTGACGTTAAGAGAATCCTGGAAGGATCCTGAACGCCAAACAGGGATGCTATTTCGTTTCTTGCTTCGTATATCTTCTGTCCTGTTAGTACCGAGAGTTCGTGGCCGGATCGGCCGGGATTTCCACAGTAATCGCGGATACAACGCTCCATTTCCCTCAACATGCACGAAGGCTTTGGGAAACTAGTAGCTGCATTATCGAGATAGATCATAATTCCTTCCTCCCCCTACTTCTTTCCTTGGCCTGAATAAAACACCAATTTCATATTATGCAGCGTCCCTTTCCCGCGTGAAAAGCATCAAAAAATCAAAAGGGACTGTCCCTTTTGATTTTTTGTTTCACGTGAAACAATCTCCGTGGGTTGAGGAAATCATAAAGGAAATTAAAAAAGACAGCCATTTTTGACCAAATTGAAAATCAAACTGTCTTATGACTGTCTCTTTCGCTTTCCTATTTTCCTATTTCAGGCTTAACAGTAAATCTAATAACCGTTCCAGCTCTTCGCGGCTGTAATATTCAATCTCAATTTTTCCTTTTTTCGATCCGAGAACAATGTTCACCTTTGTTCCCAATGTGCTACTCAGCTCTTCCTCCAACGCCAGCAAGTCTCTGTTTTTAGGCCTTTTCTCCGATTTTTGCTTTTTCTTAGAGGGTTTGCCGTCCTTGGCAAAGGCCTCTATGTCTCTCACGGTCCAATTCTGCTCAACGCATTTCTGCGCAAGACTGATTTGCTCCTTGCTGTTTTTGATTCCCGCAATCGCCCTGGCATGACCGCTGGTAAGCCGTCCGTCGACCACCATTTGCTGCACTTCTTCGGGCAATTTCAACAGGCGCAAAGAGTTCGCTATATATGGTCGGCTCTTTCCTATGCTCTTTGAAACCTCTTCCTGGGTAAGCCCGTATTCTGATATCAAAGTCGATAGACCGATGGCTTCTTCAATGGGGTTCAAATCCTCCCGCTGCATGTTTTCTATCAGAGCCAACAGAGCATTCTGTTCGTCCGTGAGCTCTTTTATCAGACACGGCACTTCTTTCAATCCTGCTTTTCTTGCGGCCCGCCATCTTCGCTCTCCAGCCACAATCTCATAGCCGTTATTGCTGCGCCGCAGGATAATAGGTTGTATAATGCCATGTTCTTCAATGGATTTGGCCAGTTCTTCTATCTTAGCTTCGCTGAAATCCTTCCTCGGCTGATCTTTGTTGGGCTTTATCTCATGAATATCGACAAAGCTCACGCTGTCTTGAGATGGACGCTCCCGCTCTTGTTGATTGTCACCTACTGTAATTTCCACGCCGCCGAACAGCGCTTCCAGGCCTTTACCCAGTCCTCTGTTTTTCGACGCGCTCATCTTTTCTTCCTATTCCTTTCCTGTTCCAGAAACTCTTCTGCAAACTCCATATAGGCCAAAGCTCCTTTTGAGCGAGGATCATACTCCGTGATAGGCAGCCCATAGCTGGGAGCCTCTGCCAATCGCACATTCCTCGGAATTACTGTAGTATAGACCTTATCCCTGAAGTATTTCTTTACTTCTTCTACCACCTGGATTGACAAATTGGTCCGTCCGTCAAACATGCTTAAAATGACACCCTGAATCTCCAGTTTTTTATTCAGGTTCTTTTTAACCAGTTCGATGGTGCTCATAAGCTGGCTGACCCCTTCCAGGGCATAGAATTCACATTGTATGGGGATTAAAACGCTGTCAACAGCAGTGAGGGAGTTGATAGTTAACAGTCCCAAAGAAGGGGGGCAGTCAATAAAAATATAATCGTATTTGTCCTTAATTTTATCAATGGCCTTTTTAAGCCTTCTTTCTCTTCCCTCTAACTGAACGAGTTCTATCTCCGCACCGGCAAGTTGTACGCTGGCAGGGATAATGTCCAGATTCTTCAGTCCGGTGGAAAGGATAGCTTCTTCAGGCTCCACGTTGTCGTCTATCAGAACCTCATATGCTGTCCTTTTCAATCCTTTCTTTAAAATCCCCATTCCGCTGGTCGTATTGCCCTGAGGGTCTATGTCCAGGATCAGAACCTTCTTTCCTTTCATGGCCAGACAAGCTGCCAGATTAATATTTGTAGTAGTTTTGCCTACTCCGCCTTTCTGATTGAAAATCGCAATTGCCTTTCCCAAATTTTTCTTCCCTTCCTTATCTATCGAAATAATAATCAGACTCAAGACTTTATTAAAAGTCGTACGGTGTTTTCGTTAATTCACTTTGTTTTAGCGTATTCCCGCCCTCATAGCCATTTGAAATAAATTTGTCTAAAGATCTTAATCTCATTATATAACAATATAGCGACAAAATACATAATTTAAACATAAAAAAATGAATGTTTCACGTGAAACATCCATTAATGAAATGATTAAACCTGTGTTTTGTTGCGATTTTGAGCTATACGCCATTTAAAATTATTTATTATTAAGCGCAGGGTTGCGTTCCGGCGAGCACAAGCAAGTGCCGTCCTAGCAGGATTGGTGGCTGTCACAACCTGCAGCACGTATCACATAGCTTCATCTGGCAGGAGAGCAATTCCAACCGCAAGAAACTTTTTATAGACGTCAGGTACATAAAATAGAATAAATAGCAGTTTTTGTTATGAATAATAATACCTAATCTCTGCTTATTTTGTCCGAAAGCGAAAAGCCGGGCAAGACACAATCTTTTAAAATCGATAAAACAAGTGATAGCAATGCAATAAAATTAATAAGAAAACAACTCTCCATCCGATCATACGGCTTTCTTTGGAATAATGATGCGAAGCTCCAGGTGATCCCCTTTATCCTCCTGAAAGTACTGGGCTCCGCTTTCCACTTCCCGTATTGTGTTAAAAGCTTTCTTTATAGTATTGATATAGATCCTATAGTTAATAAATCTGAGTTTTTCGGCCTTGCGACGCTCATCCTCAGTCTTTTTAAGAAAATCATCGATGAGTTTTTCGCTCTGTCTCACATTTAGAGAATGTTCAATTATCCTGTCCAAAATTAATTTTCGCTGCTTGCTGTCCGGAAGACGCAGAAGAGCCCTGGCATGGCGTTCCGACAGCTGATTTTCCGTCAGCGCAATCTGTATTTCCTCAGGAAGTGACAAAAGGCGGATCTTATTGGAAATAGTAGATTGTTGCTTTCCGACGCGCTTGGCAATTTCACTTTGAGTCAGGCCGTATTCATCCATAAGCTTCTTGTATGCCGCAGCTTCTTCTATGTAGCTCAAGTTCTCCCTCTGTACATTCTCAATCAGCGCGATAAATGCCATGTCCTTTTCATTGGCATCCCGAATAATGGCAGGAATTTTTTCCAGGCCGACAAGCTGCGACGCGCGAACTCTTCGCTCGCCGGCAATCAACACGTACTGCGACCCGATTTTTTTAACGATCACCGGCTGAATCACTCCGAATTCCCGGATAGAATTGCTCAACTCTTCCAATTCCTGATTTGAAAAGGTTTTCCTCGGCTGATCCGGACTTATTACTATGGAATCAATGGGTATTTCCATAGGTCCACTTTTATTTCTCAGCAACATAAAAATACCTCCTTTGTTTCATTTTACAGGAGGCATGTACAATGTGCAGATTTTTCATAATACAAATAACGGCAAGAAATTCTATTTTATCGGGTTTTTCGATGGCATTCCCGCTTTTCTCGGATACTTCGCAGGCGTGGGCGCGATCTTTTCAATCCAAAGGATCTGATGGTTCAAGCCCGTATCTTCCACAGGCATACCGGAAGTGTCTTTATACCTTCCTCCTAATATCTTCAAAGCCTTCCTGCTTTCATCAAGTTCGCTGTCGATGTCTTCCGACTTATACGCGGCAAAGTAGCCTCCTACCCTGACAAAAGGAAGGCAGTACTCCGCCAGTACAGACAAGTTCGCTACCGCTCGAGAAATGCAAATATCGTATTTCTCCCGGTGAATACTCTGCTTGGCTAAATCCTCTGCCCGTCCGTGAAGGGCAACGGCGTTTCTGACCCCTATATCCTTAATGATATCGTTTAATATGCGAATCCTCTTATTGAGGGAATCCATTAAAACAAACTCCTTTTCGGGAAAGCAGATAGTCAAAGGAAGCCCGGGAAAGCCCGCACCAGTGCCTATATCGATAATCTTCTTCGCCTTTAAAAATTCCGGATAGGCGCTCGCCGCAAGGGAATCGACGAAATGCTTTATTTCAAACTCATGGGGATCTTTAATGGCTGTCAGGTTGACTTTCTCATCCCATTCAAGCACCAAATCTCTGTAAGCTGAAAATGCATCCATCCGCTGGGGGCTGTCCTCAATATTCAAAGCTTTCATCGCTTTTCGTAGAACTTCCATAGCCAATGCTTTCTCTCCTTTGATTTGTATATTACGATTTTGAGTTTTTGAAGCTGAGATAATGTTCTCCAACAGGCAAATAACTATATATTGATTTCGGTGCGAGGGGAATGAGCTCCCGCTTGATGGCTACGCGCTGCGTGCCATACGATCTAGACGGCCCGTCCTGCCCGGTTGGCACTTGCTTGTACTCGCCGGAGCTCATTCCCCTCGCACCGAAATCTGTATAAATAATAATAATCGATTTAATGTTAAATCAACTGCTGCGGCGGCGCATTCGCTCCAGATGAATCATTAGCACATTAATATCTGCCGGCGAAACGCCGGAAATCCGCGAAGCTTGTCCTAATGACAGCGGTCGATGCTGATTGAGCTTCTGCCTGGCCTCGATGCGAAGTCCATCCAGCGACATGTAATCCAGATCCTCCGGCAGCTTCTGATTCTCCAACTTTCGAAAACGCTCAATCTGCTGTTCCTGCTTGGTGATATAACCCTCATACTTGATATGAACCTCCACCGATGTAATGATATGCTTCGAAAGAGGCTCCCTCTCCGGATCCACCTTCGCTAATAGCTCGTAAGATGTCTCGGGGCGGCGCAAAAGCTCAGCGAGAGAAATGCCTTTCTTAACCGGGGAGCTTCCGATGGACTCAAGAAACTCATTGGCCTTTGCCGGATTTATTATCGTCTTATTAAGGCGCTTCAACTCCCTTTCAAAAGCTTCTTTTCTGCTTAAGTAAGCCTCATACCGCTCCTTCGGCACGGCTCCCACTCGATATCCCTTTTCAGTCAGACGTTCCTCCGCATTGTCCTGGCGAAGCACAAGCCTGTATTCCGCCCTTGAAGTCATGATCCTATAAGGCTCATTGGTGCCCTTCGTAATAAGATCGTCTATCAGAACTCCGATATAGGCTTCCGATCTGTCCAGAATAAATGGTTCTCTTCCGTTAAGCTTCAAAACCGCGTTAATCCCCGCCATCAGCCCCTGAGCCGCTGCTTCTTCATAACCGGAGCTCCCGTTAAATTGGCCGGCGCAGAATAAGTTCTCCACTTTCCGGTGTTCCAAATTAATCTGCAGCTCCAAAGGATCGATGCAATCGTACTCTATAGCGTAAGCCGGCCGGACGATCTTCACGTTTTCAAGTCCGGGTATGGTTTTGTAAAACAGCTCCTGAACGTCCTCGGGCAGGCTGGAAGACATGCCCTGGACATACATCTCTTCCGTATAAAGCCCTTCCGGTTCAATGAACAGCTGGTGCCTCTCTTTGTCTGCAAATCGTTTAACTTTATCCTCAATAGACGGGCAATACCTGGGACCTACCCCTTCTATTTGCCCTCCGAAAAGCGCAGACCGTTCAAAGTTCTTGCGTATTATCTCGTGAGTCTCTTCGTTGGTATATGTGAGCCAGCAGGATATCTGTTCCCGCTCCAACTTTTCATTCATGAAAGAAAAAGGAACTATTTCCTCATCTCCCGGCTGTTCGATCATGGCATCGTAATTCAAAGAACTACCCTTTACCCTGGCCGGTGTACCCGTCTTGAATCTGCGCATGGCAAAACCTTGCTTTTTAAGGTGCTCGGCCAGTTTCAGCGAAGGAGCAAGTCCGTTGGGCCCGCTGGTGAAATTGTATTCCCCTATAAAAATCCTGCCTCCGAGAAAAGTTCCCGTGGCCAGTATTACTACCTTTGACAGGTAGACCGCTCCCGTATTGAGCATAACGCCCTTCACTTTCTGATCTTCTATGATCAGCTCAACCACTTCTCCCTGCTTTAAATCCAATTCTTCCTGTTGCTCCAGCGCCCGCTTCATAGCCTGATGATATAAAGTTTTGTCCGCCTGGACACGAAGGGAATGCACGGCAGGGCCCTTGGAAGTGTTCAGCATTCTGCTCTGTATAAATGCCTCGTCTATGGCAAGCCCCATCTGCCCTCCCAGCGCATCGATCTCCCGGACCAGATGACCCTTGCCGCTTCCTCCGATGGAGGGATTGCACGCTAACATGGCTATGGCTTCCAGATTCATGGAAAGAATCAAAGTCTTTTTTCCCATTCTGGCGCAAACCAAAGCCGCTTCGCAGCCGGCATGACCGGCTCCTACTACTATTACGTCATATTCACCCATGAGATAGCCCATAGTAAATTCCTACTTTCCAAATTTAACTTTATTTTTGTGTTCTGGGCAGGGGGAGTGTTCTCCCACTCAAAGAAGCTACGCGCTGCGTGCCATACGATCTAAACGGCCCGTCCTGCCCGGTTGGCACTTGCTTGTACTCGCTGGAGCACACTCCTCCTGCTCCAAACACCTATATATATTATCTATTTCCCAAGGCAAAATCGTTCGAATACGGCATCGATTATATCTTCAGTAACGGTTTCGCCGATAATTTCTCCCAGTGTTTCCCAGGCATGTCGTACATCCACTTCAATAAAATCCAGTGCCTCGAATTGAGATGCCATGGCTATCGCATCGGAAAGATTCTTTCTTGCCCTGATTAAAAGGTCCTTATGCCTGGTATTTGTAATGATATCACTGTGTTCCTGGGTCAGCTGACCGCCGTAAACCAGCTCCTCGATGCTTTCCTCCAGCTTATCTATTCCTTTTTCCTCTATGACAGCCGCATCGATGAACCTTGCCTGGGGCAATAAATCAGCAAGTTGATCCGCCCCGACCTGTTTTCCCAAATCCGTCTTATTCAACATGACGATGACCTTCCGATCACCGATTCTCTCAGCGATTTCCAAATCCTCTTTGCATAGGGGCTGACTTCCATCCACCATGAAAACGATCAAATCGGCTTTTTCAAATGCCGCCTTGCTCCTCTCGATGCCCATACGCTCGATGGGATCGTCCGTTGAATGAATTCCCGCCGTATCTGTCAAGTAAACAGGAATTCCTCTCAGGTTGAAACCTTCTTCGATGGTATCCCTGGTCGTCCCCGGTATTTCAGTCACGATGGCCCTCTGCTCGCGCAATAGGGCATTGAGCAAAGAAGATTTTCCCACATTAGGCCTGCCCACAATGGTAATCCTGAGACCCTCCTGAATAATCCGCCCTGTATCCGCTGAAGCTATGAGTTTATCTATATCATCGCCAATTAACGATAAACTTTTTATTAATTCTTCATAGGTGATTTCTTCAATATCTTCGTCGGGATAATCTATATTTACGGCCAGATTTACGAGAAGGTCCATAAGCCAGCCGCGAAGTTCCTTCACTTTTCTGGAAATACTTCCTTCCAACTGGTTTACAGCCGCCTCGAAACTCTTGTCCGTTTTGGCACGAACCAAATCAATGACGGCTTCCGCCTGAGAAAGATCGATTCTGCCGTTCAAAAAAGCCCTTTTCGTAAATTCTCCCGGCTCGGCCAACCTGGCTCCCTGAGCAAGGACAAGGGAGAGGATCTTGCGCAATGAAACAACACTGCCATGGCATTGAATCTCCGCCACATCTTCCTTGGTGTAGGTGTGAGGAGCCTCCATGAATACGGCCATAACCTCATCCACCACGGATTTGGTTTCGGGGTCCACAATGTGTCCGTAGGTTAATTGCCTATTAACGATATGCGTTGAATCTTGCAAGCGCTCGGGTACAAAGAGTTTCTGTAGAATATCCTTTGCTTTTGTTCCGCTTATTCTTACAATCCCTATCCCGCCTTCTCCAAAGGCGGTTGCAATTGCAGCAACCGTATCTTCCATTTTCTCCTCCAATCTGCCACCCGTTTGTATGTATTTGGTGTCAGACACTTTTTACAACTGTTGGCAAAGTTTTGTGCAAAAAATAAAGTTATGTGTCGATCTAAAGTTGCAAAACGGTCCATTCTGTGCAAAAAGTTGGGTTATGTGTGAAATTTTAAGGTTATTGCCCCAATAATTCACACACAACTCGATTTTTTGCTCTTTTTACGATCCAATTTAGTCCTCCCTGCCTGGTTGGCACTTGCTTGTACTCGCGGGAGAGCAACCCTACGCTGCCAAAATTATATTATTATAAATGCGGGATAAAAACCAGCCACTGGATTTTCCTGTGGCTGGTTTTATCGTTTATTTACGTTCTATTATTACCCTTCTGTACGGTTCCTCTCCTTCGCTCCTCGTCGTCACCGCTGCATTTTTCTGGAGGGCCGAATGAATCACTTTTCTTTCGTATGGATTCATCGGTTCGAGCCGCACGTTCTTTCCTGTCCGTTGTACTTTATCTGCCAGCCGGTTGGCAAGCTGCTCCAGCGTCTTTTCCCGCTTTGATCGATAGTTTTCAGCATCAACTATCACCCGCAGGTATTTGTCCCTGTCCTTGTTTGCAACCAAGCTTGTCAAGTATTGAATAGAGTCAAGAGTTTGTCCCCTCTTACCTATAATACTTCCTGAATCCGGGCCTGAAATTTCAAAGTACACACATTCTTCATTGGCATATGCTTTTACTTCCAGATCAAGCCCCATACGACTTATTACGTCTTTTAGAAAATCCATCGCCGGCGCATCATCCACTTCCTTGAGATCCGGCGGTCGCTGACTTATAGAAACTCTATTCTTTGACTCATCCCTTAGATGATTTTGTCTGCTCTTCTTCTTTCTCGATCTTGACTTATTTCTCGAACTGCTTTTTACGGTTTTTTCTTTCCTCTCCTTGTCCGAAGGTTCTTCTGTTTTTCTCTTTTCTTTTTCTTCTTCCTTCTTCTCTATTTCCGGTTCTTTTTTCTTTACTACTCTTACTTTTGCAAGCTTCGATCCAAGTCCGAAAAATCCTCTGGAGGGCTCTTCAAGAACGATGACCTCCACTTGATCTCTTTCCACTTTCAAATCCTGAAGGGCTAATCTGACCGCATCTTCTACGTCTTTGCCCCATTTTTCCGAAAAATCCATTTCACACCTCCGTATTTAAGCTCCGGCTTTCAAAGTGGACATCTTCTTAGCTTTCCATTTATTCATCGCAAAAGTTTGAACGATCATAAACAAGGTCCCTGTAAACCAGTATATTGTCAGTCCAGCCGGAAAAGATCTTCCCAACCACACGATCATAATGGGGAAGAAATATCTCATCATCTTCATCATCGCATTGGTACTTCCCATATCCGCTGTTGCCGACATAGATTGCGTCAAAGAGAAAGAAATGAAAGTTGCTATACCCGCCAGGATAGGCAGAATCCAGGGATCAGGCTGAGAAAGATCGGGAACCCATAAAAATGCTTCGTGAACGCCCATCAACATCTGTGGATCATCTATAAATGCTATGGGATTTCTCAACAGTACAAACAGCGCTAAAATAATAGGCATTTGAATCAACATGGGAAGACACCCTTTCATGGGGTTGAAGTTTTCTTCCTTGTAAAGCTCCATGATCTTCATGTTCATCAATTCTCTGTCATGAGCATATTTTTTCTGAATAGCTTGGATCTTCGGCTGAAATTCCTTCATTTTAATCGAGCTCTTTATCTGCGACGCATAAAGCGGAAACAAGCAGGCTCGCACCAGCAGCGTAAATACTATCAGCGCTATGCCGTAGTTATTGATCGTGTTGTATAGAAACGATAGCAAATGGCCCATCGGTTCTGCGAAGATAGCCATAACTTTTTCATATGTGGTCATTCAATATCCTCCATTCATTTTAAAGGATCATATCCTCCCGGATGGAAAGGATGACATTTCAAAATTCTCTTGATTCCGAGGTAGCTGCCCTTAAATGTGCCGTATTTTTCTACTGCCTGGATAAAATACGCAGAACAACTGGGATAAAATCTGCAGGTTGGAGGGAAAAGAGGAGAAATAATTTTTTGATATCCTTTTATAAGGAATATTATAAACCTTTTCACTTTCCCTCACCTGGCATTTTCTGAAAGAGCTTTGCTCTTTTCAATGCGGCTTCCATAGATTTTTTAACATCCGCACATTTCAAATCTACAATGGTCTTCCTCGCTATAAAAAGCAAGTCGTATCCCGGTTTTATCTGATTTTCTATGCTGCGATACGATTCACGAAGCAGTCTCCTGGCACGGTTTCTCTGTACGCTCTTTCCTACTTTCTTACTTGCTAAAAAAACCCTCCTGTTATAAGAAAGGCCGTTTTCCCTGAAAATCAGAACTAAACATCTCTCTCTTACAGATTTTCCTTTTTCGTACAGTGAGGTAAAATCTTTTTGCTTTCGCAGCACTTCGGGTTTTAACATGCCTTCTCCTTATTCGCTCTCTTCATTTGCTTTATTACACGGCAAACAGAGGGCAAAAGTGTGCTGAATCAGCTGGACATGAAACAAAAAGACCACGTCCGCGGTCTCTATGCTGTGAGTCTCCTTTTTCCCTTCATTCTTCTTCTCTTAATGATATTTCTACCGCTTTTTGTACTCATTCTTTTGCGAAAGCCGTGCTCTCTTTTTCTCTGCCTTGTCTTCGGCTGATATGTGCGCTTCAAGCCACGTACACCTCCTGATTTGGTATTTTTGGAGCAGCTGAATTCCACTGCTCTTCTTTTACAATTGCCAGTTGATTATACATTTAGATGGTAATATTGTCAAACCTTTTTCCTACCCTTCCGCCTGCGTATCATTGGTCACTCTGCCATTTTCTACTATGAAGACCTTTCTCTCCGGCAGGCTGATCCATAATTTCCCCTTTTTTTCCGCTGCCGTTATAAAAAGCTGAACGTCGGATAAACTGTTTATAAGGAATTTCTGCCTCTTTTCATCCAGCTCAGAAAGCACATCATCGAGAAGAAGTGCCGGATTCTCCTTTTTTTCCTCCTGAATTATGCGAACTTCAGCCAGTTTCAGTGAAAGAGCCACCGTTCTCTGCTGTCCCTGAGATCCGTAATTCCGCACATCTTTACCGTCAATGCTAATTCTTAGATCGTCTCTATGAGGTCCGGACTCTGTACTTCCCCTGTATATGTCCCTCTTTCTCTCTTTGTTAAGTTTTTTAATGAAAGCCTCTTTTATCTCTTCCCTGCTTCCTTTAACCGGTACGGATGACTCATAAAACAAATCCAGCTCTTCTTTTCCGTCGGTAATGCTGCTGTGAAGCTGCTTGCTTATTATTTTTAATTTTTCTACAAAATTCATTCTTTCTATTATGATCCTGCTTCCGTATTCCGCAAGGTTGTTTTCCCAGATCTCCATCAGCTCATTATTAAGGCTTTCACTTTTCAACAGGGAATTTCTCTGCATGAGAACTTTCTTATACCTGGCAAGGGTGCTGTAATATACAGGTTTTAATTGACAGAGCTCTCTGTCCATGAACTTTCTTCTCTTTTCCGGCTCTTCCTTTACGATCTTAAGATCTTCCGGAGTAAAACAGACAATATACGCTTTATCCAATAGATCGCTGCTCTTCTTTGCTTTGCACCCGTCTATCTGTATACTTTTTCCCTGTCTCGACAGAATTATTTCTATGCTTCTCTCCCTTCCCTCTTTTATATAAACGCTTTTTACACAAGAGAAGTCTCCTTCAAAACCGATCATCTCCGCATCTTTGTTGGTACGAAAAGACTTTCCAAGACTCATGATATACAGCCCTTCGAGAAGATTGGTCTTCCCTTGCGCATTGTTGCCCGTAATTATATTTACGTTTGGATGAAAAGATACAGTCTGTTCCTTATAGTTTCTGAAGTTTTTCAGCGTTATTTCGGTAAAATACATGTTTATTTCACCTAAAAGGCTTTCGGAGAAATCCTCACCGGTAATATCAAATACTCATACCTGTTCCCTTCGAGAGGTTTAATGAGGCAGGGACTCACATTGGTGTTGAATTCCATGACCACTTCTTCATCGTCTATTACCTTCAGTGCATCTAATAGATATTTGGCATTGAAGCCGATTTCAAGATCGTTTCCCTCTTTTTCGACAAAGAGCTCTTCTTTCACATTTCCTTCTTCGGATCTTGAAGAGATGAGAATCTTATCTCTTACAATGGACAATTTGACCAGATTGTTTTTACCTTCTTTTGCCAACAAGGAGGCCCTTTCAAGGCAGTCTATCATTTCACCCCGGTTTACTTTCTGCCTGCTCAGGTATTCTTTAGGAAGAATGTCTTTGTATTTTACAAACTCTCCTTCCATAATGCGAAGCACTATCCGCGCACCTTCCATTAGAAATACTGCTTTCTTTTCATCTATAATCATATCCACTTCTTTTATATTCTCGTCTTCGCTGAATACCCTGTTCACTTCATTGAGTATCCTTGCAGCGATGATGATCTTCATTTTTGGGGCTTTTTCCATACTTTCTCTCGTTACTGCCATGCGGAAGCCGTCAAGAGCAACCATGGTCATTCCTTCTTCATCCATTTCAAGAAGCACGCCCACTATGATTCCTTTCGCTTCTTCTATGCTGGCGGCATACGACGTTCTCTTAATCATTTCTTTCAGGACTTCCTTGTCTATCCTTATGCCGGTTTCTTCTTTTATCTCTCCTATATTCGGAAATTCGTCAGCCGGCTGCCCTACTATGGTAAACTCGGAAGCCAGGCACCGGATCGTTACCGACCCTTCAGACTCTTCTACTTCCACCTCTTCGTTGGGTAGTTTTCTTATAATGTCTATAAAGAGCTTTGCAGATACTACGATGGAACCTTCCTCCAACACATTTACAGGAACGGTCTTTTCTATACTTAAATCCAAATCTGAAGCTGCAAGCTTCAAGTTGCCGTCAGAAGAGGCTTCCAGAAGAATTCCTTTTAATATAGGGATGGTAGTTCGGGAAGAGACAGCTTTTGATACTGTATTGAGAGCTTTGGATAGTATTTGCTGGTTGCAGGAAAATTTCATAGCATTGGCCTCCTTCTTTTTTTAATCTTTTCATAGCAGTATTAGCAGTAGGGCCTGTGAATTTGTGGATATCTTCTGTGGATAAAGAAAATTCAACAAAAGATATCATTTAAAAACTGTGGATAAGTTGAAAAAATTATCTTTTTATAATAGCATAATTAATTATTTTGTATATCGTTCTCCAGGAAAAGAACGATTTCTTTCAATGTTTCATTGGTTCGCATTTCGGAGCTTATCTTATCGCAGGCGTGCAATACCGTTGTGTGGTCCCTGTTGCCGAAAGCTTCACCGATCTTTGGGAGGGAAAGATCGGTGAGATCCCTGCATATGTACATGGCGATTTGACGCGGAAAGGCCAGGTTGCGGGAGCGTTTCGAAGATTCAATATCCGAAATTTTTATATTGAAATGACGGCACACGTATTTTTTAATGAGTTCCGGAGTTATATTTTTGTCGTCTGTTGCAAAGACATCTTTCAACACTTCTTTGGCAAAATCCCGGTCTATGCGTTGCCCTGTCAGGGAAGCGTAAGCCACGACCCGTATAAAAGCTCCTTCCAATTCACGGACGTTGTTCTGAATCTTTTCTGCGATGACTTTTATAACCTCCATAAAATCTTCGTCTACGGGTATCTCTTCCAATTCGGCCTTTTTACATAAAATAGCGACCCGGGTTTCAAAGTCGGGAGGTTGAATATCGGCGATCAGGCCCCACTCAAAGCGGGAACGAAGCCTTTCCTCTAATGTAGCAATGGCTTTAGGAGGACGGTCGCTGGAAAAAATAATCCGTTTGTTTGCGTCATAAAGGGTGTTGAAGGTATGGAATATTTCCTCCTGAACGCTCTCTTTCTTTTCAAGAAATTGTATATCGTCAATTAACAGTACGTCTATATTTCTGTACTTATTGCGGAAACCGGCGGTATTGTTATCCCGAATCGCCTTGATAAACTCGTTGGTGAACATTTCCGAAGAAACGTAAAGCACCTTCAAGTTGGGCGTATTACGGATGATGTAATGCCCGATAGCGTGCATCAGATGGGTTTTGCCGAGACCTGCTCCCCCATAGATAAAGAGCGGGTTGTATTGGGAGGAAAGAGGCATTTCGGCTACCGCAAGGGAAGCGGCGTATGCAAACTGGCTGTTTTTACCGACGACAAAGGTGCTGAACACGTATTTTGGGTTCAGATAGAGCTCGTCCGTAAAAGTATGAGTTAAAGTGTTTGCCTTCCTTTCCTGCTCCTGCTCTACTTCTTCGGGATCCATAAAAACAGCCCGAAGCTTGATTCCGAAAGCTTGTTTGATGGCCGATTCTATCAGGCTGCGATAACGCTCTTCTAAAATGTTCTTTCCGATTCCGCCTCCCAGGACAAGGTATAAGCAACCTTCTTCTTCGTCCAAACGGTAAGGGGTGAGAGGAACGATCCAGGTATCATAACTGACTGCTGTCATTTCGGGTTTTAGATATTCAAGTGTTTTTTCCCAGGATTTTTCCAGATTGTTCATTCTTCTTCCTTTTCATTATGCGACTTAGATGTGATTGGCTTAAACATAGAAAAAACGTTTATTTAGTCTGTGTTTATTAATCATATCTAAAAAGTTATCCACAGGCAAGACCTAACTTTAGAAATCATTTTATTCAAGGGTTAGAAGACTTGCCCACAAGTTGTGGAAAACAGTCATCCACAAAAGGCGATGTGGAATGATATATGTCCAAAAAAATTCTCAGTCTATAACCCCTTAAATCGCCCAAATAAAGAACGTAAAAAAGAGAAATAAATCAAAAGAGCCTTTTTGGATATTTCATTGAAAAAATTAAGAATTTGCGCTATAATAAATAGTCATCTTTTTTAGTCAATAAAACGAACAAATAATAATTTCTTTATGTGTTTTCGGGACGGAGAGTGTCTCCCTCCCCGCCCCGAAAACACATAAAAAGCATTCTGAAGGCCAAATTGAAAGATAGCAAACAGGAGGGTTGTAAATGACGGCAGCAGACGTAAAGCAGCAACAATACAATGCCGAGCAAATTCAAGTATTGGAAGGATTGGAACCCGTTCGAAAACGCCCGGGTATGTATATAGGCACTACAGGACCAAAAGGCTTGCACCATTTGGTCTATGAGGTAGTTGATAACAGTATTGACGAAGCCATTGCAGGTTTCTGTAAAAACATAAACGTAACTATAAGACCGGACAACTCCATCGTTGTGGAAGATGACGGCAGGGGAATGCCCGTAGACCTTCATTCCAAATTGAAGATTCCGGCGGTAGAAGTTATACACACTGTTCTTCACGCCGGCGGAAAATTCGGCGGAGGCGGCTATAAAGTCACCGGAGGCCTTCACGGTGTGGGCGCTTCGGTGGTAAATGCCCTGTCCGAAAAAATGGAAGTTGAGATTATGCGGGATGGCAAGATCTACAGGCAGGTCTATTCAAGGGGCAAGACCGTAACTCCTTTGGAAATTGTAGGAGAGGCGGGAAATAAGACCGGTTCCAGGACCATGTTCAAACCCGACCCCGAGATCTTCGACGAGGTAGAATTCAACTACGATACCCTTGAACACAGGCTGCGGGAAATGGCGTTCCTGAACAAGGGGATCAAAATACAACTGAAGGACGAAAGAGAAGGACAGAAGAAAAAAGAGACCTTCCATTACGAAGGCGGAATAAAAGCGTTTGTCAAATATTTGAACAAGAATAAAGTAGGCATCCATCCGGATATCATCTATTTTGCATTGTCGAAAAACGATATGGAAGTGGAAGTGGCAATGCAGTACACGGATCACTACAATGAGCTGATCCTGTCCTATGCCAACAATATAAACACCACGGAAGGGGGTACCCATCTCATCGGGTTTAAATCCGCCCTCACCAGAGTATTGAACGACTACGCCAAGCGCAGCAAGTACATTAAGGACAACGAAGAAGCCCTTTCCGGTGAAGACGTAAGAGAAGGGCTTACGGCCGTTATTTCCGTAAAGCTCATGACCCCGCAGTTTGAAGGACAAACAAAGACAAAGCTTGGCAACAGCGAGATGCGCGGTTTTGTGGAAACCACCACAAATGAATATCTCATGGCGTTTCTTGAGGAGAACCCCCAGCAAGCCAGGATAATAGTGGATAAATGTCTCAGGGCCGCCAGGGCCAGAGAAGCCGCAAGAAAGGCCAGAGAGCTGACGCGCAGAAAAGGCGTGTTGGACAACCTTGCCCTGCCCGGAAAACTGGCAGATTGTTCCGAGAAAGATCCGGCCCTCTGTGAAATATTCCTGGTTGAGGGAGATTCCGCCGGCGGATCCGCCAAGATGGGAAGGGATCGAGCCAGGCAAGCCGTTCTTCCCCTTCGCGGAAAAATCCTCAACGTAGAGAAGGCCAGATTGGACAAGATATTGAATTCAGAAGAGATTAAGAACATGATCACGGCCTTCGGCTGCAACATAGGGGAAGACTTCGACGAATCCAAACTTCGTTACCATAAAATCATCATCATGACCGACGCCGACGTGGACGGCGCCCATATCCGCACCTTGCTTCTGACCTTTTTCTACCGATATATGAGGCCTCTCATCGAAGGCGGATATGTGTATATAGCCCAGCCGCCTCTCTATAGAACGGTCAAGGGCAGGGAAGTATATTATACGTATTCCGAGAGAGAACAGGAAAAGCTCCTCAATGAGATCGGAAGACAGGGCATTTCGCCTCCCCAGCGCTACAAGGGTCTTGGAGAAATGGATGCGGAGCAGCTCTGGGAGACCACCATGGACTACAACAAGCGAACCCTTATTCAGGTTACCGTGGACGACGTGGCTATGGCGGACGACATTTTCACCATCCTCATGGGAGACAAAGTGCCTCCCAGGAAGAAATTTATCGAAGAGAACGCCAAATTTGTAAGAAACCTGGATATTTAACCATATTCTCAAGACAAAACACGGCGGCAAATTTCAGTAAAAGGAGACAAGTATGGCGAATTTAATAGAAGACTCCAGACTAATACAGACAGAAATTTACGACGAAATGAAAAAATCCTATATAGATTATGCCATGAGCGTAATCGTGGGACGAGCCCTTCCCGATGTGAGGGACGGCTTGAAGCCGGTGCACAGAAGGATTCTCTACGGTATGGCCGGATTGGGATTGACGCCGGAAAAGCCCTATAAAAAATCCGCCCGTATCGTCGGTGAAGTTCTCGGTAAATATCATCCTCACGGAGACAGCTCCGTATACGACGCCATGGTGCGGCTTGCCCAGGATTTCTCCATACGCTACATGCTGGTGGACGGCCACGGCAACTTCGGTTCCGTAGACGGAGACGGGGCGGCGGCCATGCGGTACACAGAGGCGAAATTGACGTCTCTTGCCATGGAGATGCTCCGGGATATCGATAAAGAAACCGTTGACTTTGCGCCCAACTTCGACGGGGAAGAAAAAGAGCCCGTAGTTCTGCCTTCCCGTTTTCCCAACCTTTTGGTAAACGGAAGCAGCGGAATTGCCGTAGGAATGGCCACATCCATTCCTCCCCATAACCTGGGCGAAGTAATCGATGCGGCGGTCTACATGATCGACCACAAGGATGCGGATATAAACGACCTTATAAAAATCGTCAAAGGGCCCGATTTCCCCACCGGCGCCATTATCATGGGAAAGAGCAGCGCCAGGCAGGCATACCGGACAGGTCAGGGCCGGATTATAGTGCGTTCAAAGGCGGAGATCGAAGAGACCAATAAGGGAAAACACCAGATCGTCGTTACGGAAATCCCTTACATGGTCAACAAGGCCAGGCTCATCGAAAAGATCGCCGAATTAGTGAAAGATAAGAGACTGGAAGGCATTTCCGATATAAGGGACGAGTCCAACCGCAACGGCATGCGCATCGTCATCGAACTGAAACGGGATGCAAATCCCAGGATCATTCTGAACCGGCTGTACAAGCATACTCAGCTTCAGGAAACTTTCAGCATGATCATGTTGGCTTTGGTTAACGGCGAACCCAAGATCCTTACACTGAAAGAAATGCTGGAGCAGTACCTGCTTCACCAGAAGGACGTTGTCACGCGAAGGACCAAGTTCGACCTCAGAAAAGCGGAAGCGAGAGTCCATATACTGGAAGGATTGCGCATAGCGCTGGACAACATAGATGCGATAATAAAACTGATCCGTGAGAGCTACAACGATGCGAAACAGAGACTGATGGAAGCCTTTGGACTGACTGATATTCAAGCTCAGGCCATTTTGGATATGCGGCTTGCAAGGCTGCAGGGACTGGAGCGGGAAAAAATCGATAACGAATACGCCGATTTATTGCAGAAGATCGCCTGGTACAAGCGCCTGCTTTCTAACGAGTCTGAGCTGATGAACGTCATCAAGGAAGAGCTCCTGGAGATCAAGAACAAGTTTGCCGACAAGAGGCGGACCAAGATCATGGCCGATGCGGAGGAGATTGAAGAAGAAGACCTGATTCAAGAGGAAAACGTGGCCATAACCCTCACACATTTGGGCTATATTAAGAGGGTTTCCGCCGACACCTATAAGACACAGCGCAGGGGAGGAAGGGGCATTACCGGCCTCACTACCAGGGACAATGACTTCGTAAAGGACCTGATCATCACTTCCACCCATAATTATTTAATGTTCATCACGAATACAGGTAAAGCCCACCGGATCAAAGCCTACGAGGTGCCGGAAGCCAACAGGACTGCCAAAGGTACTCCTGCCGTCAACTTCCTGAACTTGATGCCTCGTGAGCGCATAACGGCGGTGATTCCTATTGAGGACTTTTCGGCGGACAAATACCTGGTGGGAGTCACTAAAAATGGCATTATAAAGAAAACCGAGATTTCCCAATTTGACACCAATCGAAAGACTGGCCTGATTGCCATACGGTTGAAAGACGGAGACGAGCTCATCGGCATAAAGGAAACTACCAGCAACAGCAACATCATCATCGTTACGAAATTCGGAAAATGCATCTGCTTCAATGAAAACGATGTGAGGCCAATGGGAAGGCTTGCCGGAGGCGTTCGCGCCATCACTCTGGGAAAGGGTGACGAAGTGGTGGCCATGGGCCTGGCCAAGGAAGATGAGGAGCTGTTGGTTGTAACCCAGGGAGGCTTCGGAAAGAGGACGGCTATCAAAGAGTACAAGGTCCAGGCAAGAGGCGGAAAAGGGTTGCTGACCTACGATAAGAGCAAATTTGATAAGACAGGAGCCCTTATCGGTGCTATAGTAGTAAATGAACAGGATGAGATTTTCCTCATCAATTCCGATGGCATCATTATCCGGATTCGCGCCGATGAAGTTTCCAAGCTCAGCAGGGCCACACAAGGCGTTAAGATCATGCGAGTGGAAGAGGACAGCAACATCATTGCTTTGGCAAAAGTGGTCCGGGAAGACGAGGATGAGGAGAAGAACGGAACCCCCGAAACCCCGGTAAAAAATGCAACAAACAAGGACAACGGTGATCAAATAAAGCTTGATGTAGAGTAGAGAATGGTGTTTAATGTAATGTACCGGAGACTTGCTTTTACACGTTTCAACGCAGTCCGGATTTGTTTAAAAACGGCCGGTCAGGGTATAGTTGTAGGAGGGCATTGACATGATGCTGCAAATACAAAGAAGTTTCGATCGAGAGAAGGGTGTGTGGAATATCACGCCCAAAGGAGATGTGGACATTTCCACAGCCTCCATGCTCAGGAGTGCTCTTGATGAAGCCTATCGGGAGAATAAGGCTGATATTATCCTTCATTTTGATGATTTAAATTACATGGACAGTACCGGACTGGGAGTCATTATAGGTGCTTATGGGAGGATGAAGGAGAATGGAAACAATATCACTCTTAAGAATCCAAGGGATAATATCAGGAAGCTTCTGCGTATCACCAATCTTGACAGATTGTTATGTCCCGAACTCTGTGAATGATCGTGAGGAGAGAATCGATGGCTGATATGATGAAGTTTTCAGTCCCGGGGAAACCCCAATATGTGTCAACGGTACGTATGGCTATATCTTGCCTGGCAAATTCGCTGGGTTTTGATGTAGAAGCAATCGAGGACATCAAAATAGCCGTATCCGAGGCCTGTACCAATGTGGTATGCCACGGGACTATCGGTAACGGCGAGTATGAAGTTTGTTGCGAATTGCGCGAGGATCGACTTGTTATTTCCGTCGTTGATAAAGCGGGAGGTTACGACCCGGAAACGCACAGAGAACCCTGTCTGGAATGTCCGAAAGAGGGAGGTCTGGGCCTATATATCATAAAAGCGCTCATGGATGAAGTGGAGATCGTCACAGAGATGGGAATCGGTACGAGAATAGAGATGGTGAAATACACTAGGTAGGATTGGTGAAGAAAGGTGTTAGTCTATGTCCTCGCAGGAGAAAAACACCATAAATGAACTTTTTGAAGAATACAGCCGTACCAAGGATTTAAATATACGAAACCAAATAGTTGAAAAATACCTTTACATGGTTGATATTCTGGCAAAAAAATTTATCAACAAGGGCGTGGATTACGACGATTTATATCAAATAGGATCCATGGCCTTGGTTTTTGCTGTTGAGAGATTTGACCCGAACAAAGGCTACGAATTTACCAGTTTTGCAACACCGACTATAATAGGCGAAATCAAGAGGTATTTCAGAGATAAAGGCTGGGCCGTAAAGGTTCCTCGGAAATGGAAAGAGATTTCGGCTAAGCTTCCTGCGGCTAAGGAGACGCTCCATCAAAGGTTGGGCAGAGCCCCGCTGGTATCGGAGATAGCCGAGTATTTGGGGTATTCGGAGGAAGATATCCTGGAGGCTATGGAAAGCGGACAGGCTTACGGAACTTTTTCTCTGCAGCAGACCTACGACGACGGCGGTAATGAGGGAGAGGCCTCTATTTTCGAAAAGTATACCGCGAGAGACGAGGTCGGATACATAAACTTTGAAAACAACGAAGTTATAAAAGCTGTATTGAACAAGCTGAACGATCAGGAACGCAAAGTATTCCGCATGCGATTTTTCGACGAGAAGACGCAGCAACAGATTGCCGACGAAATAGGCGTCTCCCAGATGACGGTATCCCGCCTGGAGAAAAAGCTGCGAGATAAGTTTAGAGAAGAATACTATAGATAGATCAGGAGGACAGCATGAGTCGAGTTTTTTCCGGCGTACAACCCACAGGCAATATTCACATAGGAAACTATCTGGGAGCGTTGAAACAATTTGTTGAGCTTCAGGATGAAAATGAATGTGTTTATTGCATCGTAGATTTACATTCCATCACCGTGCCACAGGATCCCAAGCAACTGAAGCAGCACATTTTGGATGTGGCGGCACTGTACCTGGCTGTAGGCCTTGATCCGGAAAAGGCCACGGTTTTCGTTCAGTCTGATGTTTCCGCCCATGCTGAGCTGGCATGGATCCTCATGTGCAATGCCTATACCGGTGAACTTTCCCGGATGACTCAATTCAAACAGAAGAGCAAAAACAAGGAATCCGCTCCGGCGGGACTGTTTACCTATCCCATCCTAATGGCTGCGGATATCCTTTTATATGATACAGATATCGTTCCGGTAGGAAACGACCAGAAACAGCATATTGAATTAACCCGTGACATAGCCATAAGGGTGAACAATGCTTACGGGGAGACTTTCGTGGTTCCCGAGGGACGTTTTTTGAAAGAAGGGGCAAGGGTCATGTCCCTGGATGACCCCACGTCGAAAATGAGCAAGAGCTCACCTTACGCGTCCAGCCGCATCTCTTTGCTGGACAGCTACAACCAGGTGAAAAAAGCCATAATGCGGGCCACCACCGATTCGGAGGGCAGCATCCGTTTCGATCCGGAGAACAAACCCGGCGTCAGCAATCTGCTTACGATATACAGTGCGTTTTCCGGCATTTCCATTGAGGAGCTGGAAAAGCAGTACGACGGAATGGGATACGGTGCTCTGAAGAAGGATTTAGTTGAAGTGGTATGGACCAGTTTAGAGACCATTCAGAAGCATTATAACGAAATTCGCCATTCCCAGGAGCTGGTCAACGTTCTTAGGGACGGCGCCGAAAGGGCAGGGGCAATTGCGGAAAAGACCATGGCCCGGGTGAAGGAGCGCTTCGGCCTGGGGCTCTAGGCGAAACCAATACAAGATATATGATTATGACACTTTGAGCTGTTTAAAAGCAAGAAGCTTAAACGACTGCTTTGAATAGCTGTTTGAAATAGAGGAGACAGGAACAGAGCTCAAAATAATAGAAAAGAGAGGAAAGAACATGGCAATGGATTATCAGGCCTTGCGGAAAAAGGCCAACGATATTCGCATCGGTATCATTAAATCCGTTTACAGTGCAGGTTCCGGCCATCCCGGCGGGTCTCTGTCCGCTGCGGATATTCTGACGGTGCTGTATTTCAAGGAAATGAATATCGATCCTGAAAATCCCAGGATGCCAGGAAGGGACAAATTCGTTCTTTCCAAAGGGCATGCGTCTCCTGGGATTTATTCTACATTGGCGGAGCGGGGATTTTTCCCGAAGGAAGAGCTACTCACCTTCCGAAAAATGGGAAGCAAGCTTCAGGGACATCCGGATATGAAGAAAGTGCCCGGCATTGAAATGTCCACCGGGTCTTTAGGTCAGGGATTTTCCGCTGCGGTGGGAATGGCTCTGGCAAACAAGTTGGACAAAGATCAGGGAAGAATCTATGTGCTCATGGGCGACGGAGAGCTCCAGGAGGGCATGGTGTGGGAGGCTTTTATGGCAGCCGCTCATTTCAAGCTGGATAACCTGACGGTTATCATCGACTGGAACGGGCTCCAGATAGACGGAAAAAACGATGATGTCATGAGCGTCACCCCCATCGACGAAAAACTTAAGGGTTTCCGTTGGGAGGTCTTAACCATCGACGGTCACGATCTGGAGGAGATCAGCTACGCATTTGAAAAAGCCAGGGAGTGCAAGGGCAAGCCCTTTGCCATCATTGCAAAGACCGTAAAAGGAAGAGGAGTTTCCTTTATGGAAAACGAGTCGGGCTGGCATGGCAAGGCTCCCAATAAGGAGCAGTTTGAACAGGCGTTGGCGGAATTGGAAAAACTGGGAGGTGAGCTGTGATGGCAGAAAAAATGGCAACGAGACAGGCCTACGGAAGTACGTTGGCAGCCCTTGGGGCAAAAGATGAGAACATCGTCGTCTTGGATGCGGACCTTTCCGGCTCCACCATGACAAAGGTATTTGCAAAGGAGTTTCCGGAACGGTTTTTCAACGTGGGCATAGCGGAGCAGAACCTGTACGGAATCGCTACTGGTATGGCACTTTCCGGAAAGACGGTATTTGCCAGCACTTTTGCCATCTTTGCCGCCGGAAGAGCCTTTGAGATCATTCGAAACAGCATCGGCTACACCCGTGCAAACGTGAAAATATGCGCCACCCACGCAGGAGTAACCGTAGGCGAAGACGGTGGCAGCCACCAGGCCATAGAAGATATGGCGTTGATGCGCACTATCCCCGGAATGACGGTTATCAATCCTTCCGACGGCGTGTCCGCCGGCAAATTGATCGAGAAAGCGGCGGCCATGCACGGTCCCGTATATGTGAGGCTGGGAAGAGCAGCGGTGCCTATCGTTTACGATGAAGATGCGGAGTTTGAGATAGGCCAAGCTGTGACACTGCGGGAAGGTTCAGATTATACTATTATTGCCACGGGTGTTATGGTCAATGAAGCTTTAAACGCAGCGGATGTTTTGGAAAAACAGGGGCTGTCCATCCGGGTTATCGATATGCATACCATTAAACCCGTTGACGAGGAGACCATCGTAAAAGCCGCCAAAGAGACAAAAGGCATCGTTACCGCGGAAGAGCACACCGTCATCGGCGGCCTCGGCAGCTGCGTGGCAGAAGTGCTGGCGAAAAAGCATCCCGTTCCCATGGAATTCATAGGGATACAGGATGTTTTCGGGCAGTCCGGAAAGCCGGATGAACTGATGAAAGCCTATAACCTGACAGCGGATGACATCGTGCTGGCGGTGGAGAGGCTGAAGAACCGGTAAAAGGCGGGCGGTTAAGACGCATAGGTCTATGCAATAGCAGCGATCTGTGCAAAATTTCAAACCACCTTTATTAAGATGAAGAGGGTCAAGTCCTTGGTAATGGGAGAAGTACACAGTGCCTCTCCCTATTAATTAGGAGAAATGTATTTATGTTTGCAAATATAACAAATATTCGAAGAGTCACTGCAGGATCGGGCGGGGAAGCCCTTCTCATTATAGGCTCGGAAAAGACTGCCCTTTATGATGCGGGCATGGCCTATTGTGCTACCGGGTTAGTTGAAAACATAAAACGCGAATTAAAGGGAAGGCCTCTCGACTATGCACTTTTGTCGCATACCCATTACGATCATTTGGGAGGAATTCCCTACTTGAGGCAGCAATGGCCCGAATTGACGGTTTTCGGTGCTGCTCACGGCAAAAATGTGCTGGAACGTCCCGGTGCGCTTAAAGCCATCCGGGAGCTTGCTGTCAACGCGGCGAAACAATATTTGAATGCGGAAAAACTCGATCCGGATTACCGCGACGAAGATTTGAGAATAGACCAGGTTGTGGGAAACGGGGACATTATTTCCCTCGGAGATCGAACCATCCGGATCTATGAAACAAAAGGTCACACCAACTGTTCCCTGACTTTCTTCATTGAGGAAGACAGCGTGCTTTTGGCAAGTGAGAGCACGGGCGTTTATGTGGGAGACGGAGAAGTGATACCTTCGCTTTTGACAGGATATCGAGATGTGATAGACTCCATTGAAACCTGCAGAGCTATAAAGGCAAAGTACATTTTCTCTCCTCATTCGCTTTTAGTAGACGAGAAAGCCGCGGAAAAATACTGGGATTTGTGCAGAGCAGCTGTGGACGAGTTTAAAGATATAACTTTGGAGCTTCACAGAAAAGGCGTTTCCGAGGAGGAGATCCTGGAGCGCCAGAAAGAACGGTGGTGGGGACCCTATTGCAAAGAGGAGCAGCCGTCGGCTGCGTTTGAAATCAACACAAAAGCCGGAATCGCCGCTATATTGAAGGAATTCAATTAACGGGTAAATATTGCAACAGTATCAATATTTAAAAGAATTCATTTGGCTGATGAATGAAAAATGTGGGCGCTGTACGTGAGAACGACAGCACCCGTTAAGTTTACAACGTATATTCTGTATACTCTGATTTTACGGATCAGATTTCGGATAAGGCTTCTTCATCCGCCACTACGATGAGGTTGGGATGAAGTTGCAGGATGGAGCCCGGCACCCTGGGCGTTATGGGGCCGTATAGCACCTGCTTTAGGATGGATGTTTTGGCTTTTCCGTTGACGCAGAACAAAATGGTTTTCGCTTTCATAATGGCCCCCATTCCCATGGTAAGAGCGTGCCTGGGCACATCGTTCTCGTGGTCGAAAAAGCGCGAGTTGGCTTGGATAGTGCTCTCATCTAACCGCACGCAGTGGCTTTCTTTTCGAAAAACATCGTCAGGTTCGTTGAAGCCGATATGGCCGTCCAATCCCAGCCCCAACAGCTGCAGATCGATGCCGCCCAGAGATTCTATCTGAAGGTCGTAATTGCGGCATTCCTCATCCGGGTGATCGGTCATGCCGTTGGGAATGTGGGTATTTTCCGGCGCGATGTTGACGTGGTCGAACAGATTGGTTTTCATGTAGTAGTGATAGCTGTAAGGATTGTCAGGGTGCAGCCCCAGGTATTCATCCAGGTTGAAGGTCCTGACTTTAGAAAAGTCCAGATCTCCTTGACGGTAACGTGAAACCAATTCCTCGTACAATCCAATCATGGTGGATCCTGTGGCCAGTCCCAGTACGCTGTCTTCCTTTTGTATCACTTGGGCAGCTACGATATTGGCCGCTTTGCGGCTCATTTCTTTGTAGTCTTTTGTTCTGATTAATCTCATAAGATTCACCTTCATTCAAGTAGGATACTTTAAAACACTTTATAATGGTAAATGGAGTTACTATCCTTTATAATTGCTAAGCTGAGTTGTCAAATACTATGCCATTATTGGAAATAATAAACTGGCGCCAAAGATCATGGATAGCTATTGCCATAAACTAGAAAAGGACTTCGGGATATTTGCCCTCTTCCTGCATAGCTTGAATAGCTGCGGCAACAGCAGGCAGATCTTCCTTGTAAGTAATGCCGTACCATTTATCCTTGGAATGCAGCACTTCTACAGTGGCCTTATTATCTCTTACTAAATCATTTACGATTCGCGGTAGGAGATATTCTCCTTTCAAAGGATTTTCTTTCAAGGCTTGCCGGAGAAAAGCGGGGAAACCGGTTTCCAGCTCGGAAAGAATTCCCTGGGTAAATCCCCAAAGGTTCATGGAAACTATGGTGCCGGGTTCGATTTTTGTCCAAGTCTTGCCATCATCTTCCGTGTATTCGATTAAATTTCCATGCTTTTCGATGCGGAGCCGTTCGTCAATAGCCGTTAAAAAACCGCCGTCTGTCTGGCATACGCCCCTGGTTACTGAACCGTGTTCTGTCAGCGTATTTTCAATTAGATAACCAACCATAGAGAAACGATACAACTCATCATCCCGTTGCGTAAGTAAACGGTTGTAAATGACTCGGAAAGCATCCTTGCCGTAATAGTCGTCGGCGTTGATAACGGCGAAAGGTCCGTCCAGCACATCCTTTGCGCAGAGGACCGCATGGCCCGTTCCCCAGGGCTTCACTCTGCCTTCGGGAATGGCGAACCCCGGTGGAAGTTTGTCCAACTCTTGATAGACGTATTCAATTTCCATATGGCGGGAGACCGGATCTCCGATTAAAGTTCGAAAATCTGCGTCGATTTCCTTCTTGATAATAAAGACTACCTTCTTGAACCCTGCTTCCATCGCATCGTAAAGGGAAAATTTAATGATAGGCTCGCCGTTCTTTCCGACTGGAGCGAGCTGTTTTAATCCGCCGAATCGGCTGCCGATGCCGGCGGCCATGATGACGAGCGCAGGCTTATGATTCATAACAATTCTCCTTTAAAACGTTACATTTGTTTCATTATAACGCGGGTACGCCGCCCCCCGCAAGGGAATCTTCCTTCCCCGCGGGAGTGCCGATGCTCGAGGCGCCAGATTATTTTAATTGCAATCCGATACTTTTTATATCAAAAAAGTCGAGTAATCATCAAAAGTATTTGCTATTATGAGAACAAGAGAAAGGAAAGAGATCATGCTATATGAATTGAACCATGTAATCGATTATATTGAAGAGAATTTAACGGAGGATCTGTCCCTGGAAGCCATCTCTCAATATGCTAAAGTTTCCGACTATCACTTCCGAAAGATATTTTATTACATTTCAGGTATGACGCTAAGTGAGTATATTAAGAATCGCAGGCTGTCGGAAGCAAATAAAGATCTGTTACGTGGCGAAAAAGTAACGGTTGTCGCTTATAAATATGGCTATGAATCCGTGGATGGTTTTACGCGCGCATTTAAAAAATGGAGCGGTTTCTTGCCATCAGACGTAATGAAAAAAGGCGTGAGCAAATCCTTTCCAAAGTTTTCATTTGTAATAAGCATCAAAGGAGGAAATGTTATGGAGTTTAGAATAGAAGAGAAACCGGCGTTTTATTTAGCAGGAGTAAGCAGACGTGTGCCCATGCAATTTGAAGGTATAAATAATGAAATCGTAAAGCTGGCGCAAAGCATAACAGAGGAACAAAGAGAAGAGATGCATGCCCTTCAAAATATGGAGCCGTGTGAAATTGTAAATGCATCGTACGATGCGGATGAAAACTTCCTAAAAGAAGAAGGGGAACTTACTCACCTGATCGGTGTTTTAACCACAGAAAGCCAAGTGAGCGACCAACTGGACCTAGTACCCGTGGAAGCTTGCACCTGGGCCGTATTCCCCAATGAAGGACCCTTTCCTTCAACGCTGCAGGAAACAATGGCCAAGGTATATTCGGAATGGCTCCCTTCATCGGATTACGAAGTCATTAACGCTCCCACGTTCTCTTTTACCAAAATGGATGAGAGTAAAAAGGATTACGCCTACAGTGAAATTTGGATCCCTGTCCGCAGGAAATAAGAAGAGAGAAGCTTCATTAGAAGCAGGCAGGTCTCTTTCGATGTGCTTGCACTGACGTTCTCGGCGGCAAAATGCGAGATCAACTAAAATGCCCGACTGAATTTATTTTAGTTGATTTTTGCCCGGCAGAAAGGCCAAAATATAACTTCTAATACAAGAAAATCAACTAAAAATAAAAATATCTCATAAATAGTTGACTTTTTCATGAGAAAGTCGACTAAAATAAAGAAATTTTATAAAAATAGATGATTTTCTGTTTTTTCAGCAGGGGGAAATTACATTTATAGTAAAAATGTCAGCTAAAAAACCTAGTTTTACTAAAATTAGTTTACTTAGATCCCCTTGTCAAGGTTGTGAGAATCGGTCAAGCATTTTGCAGAGGTTGATGCAGAGGTTGATGTTGATATTGATATTGACATTAAGGAGGTAAGGTCATGGCGTTTGATTACAAGAAAGAGTATTCCCAATTTTATAGCCCGCCTAAAACTCCCGTTATTGTAACGGTACCGGAGATGAATTTTCTCGCGGTTTGCGGAAAAGGAGACCCCAATGAGGAAGGCGGGGAATACGACAGAGCTGTGCAACTACTTTATGGCGTAGCGTACACCATTAAAATGAGCCATAAGAGCAGTTATAAAATCGAAGGCTTCTTCGAATATGTGGTGCCGCCATTAGAAGGACTGTGGTGGCAGGAGGGAGTTAAAGGCGTTGACTACTCTCGAAAGGACAGTTTCAGTTGGATTTCCATGATCCGTTTGCCCGATTTTGTGCAAAAGCAGAATTTTGAATGGGCTATTACGGAGGCTGCAAGGAAAAAGAAAATGGACTTTTCCCCGGTGCAGTTTTTCACCTATGACGAAGGGACGTGCGTGCAATGCATGCATCTGGGACCCTATGACGATGAACCCGCCACCGTTCACATGATGGAGCAATATGCCAAGGAGAACGGGTACGCCATCGATATTAATGATAAACGCCATCATCATGAGATTTATTTGAGCGATCCCCGTAAGACAGATGCCTCCAAATTGAAAACTATTATCCGTCATCCGGTGCGAAAACTATAGCGAGTAAGCGCTGTATTTGCATGTTCCCCTGTGATTCCTCAACAACAAATGCGCTAGCTGTGGTATAATTAAGAACACATATACGCATCTTTTGTGAATTTTTGGAAGAGTTTATTGCGCATCTTTTACGCATTTTTGGAGGAGTTTATGAAGCTAATTCGAAATATTCCGTTTGTTATATGGTTTTACGGGTTCCTGGCCAGCATCGAGCCCATTAAGAAAAGCATAAAAAAATACAGAGAAGAAGGCAATCGGGAAATGGAACGGGCTGAAATCCGAAGGGCCGAAGATGCTTGGGGTCAGGCTCTCGTGAAAAAAGCCGGTATTGATCTCAGGGTGTCCTTTTCAGAATCGCTGCCGGAAGGTCCCGTGGTCTTTGTATCCAACCATCAGAGCTACTGGGATATACCGGTGTTTTTTGCCGCTGTCCGGGACAGGCAGATCGGTTTCGTAGCGAAGGAGAGTCTGCGAAAGGTGCCAAAATTTGGATCCTGGATTGCAGACGTACGCAGCGTTTTTATTAAAAGGGACGATGCCAGGGCATCTCTCAGGGCCATTGA
>LSQX01177657.1_pt1 | contig 30585 bp, 26 predicted proteins | sample 654561 | NCBI WGS metagenome assembly LSQX01 (sample SAMN04489861, study PRJNA283612) | anaerobic digester metagenome | isolation source: 4 biogas reactors fed with cattle manure at either 37C or 55C with and... | place: Denmark: Kongens Lyngby | collected 2014 | reverse complement strand
CCGGGCGGAATAATAAAAGTCGACAGCTTTCTTAATCATAAGATGGATATCGGCTTGCTGAACGAAATCGGCGCCGAGTTCGGACGGCTTTTTGCCGAAGACCGGGTTGACAAAATCCTGACGGTTGAAGCATCGGGAATAGGAATTGCCTGTATCGCCGCGCAGTATTTCAAAACCGATGACGGAAAGATGCCTCCGGTGGTTTTTGCAAAGAAATCTCAGACGCTGAATCTCAGCAATGATGTCTATCACGCAACAGTTGCCAGCTACACTCATCAGAACGAAAATATCATTCGGATATCGAAAAAGTATCTTTCCGCCGGTGACCGCTGTCTTATCATCGACGACTTTCTTGCGGCGGGAAATGCAGTCGCCGGTCTTTGTGAAATCATAAAACAAGCCGGCGCCGTATGTGTCGGTGTCGGCATCTGCGTTGAAAAGGCTTTCCAGCCGGGAGGCAAACGGCTGCTTGACCTCGGAATCAAGCTGTGTTCTCTTGCGATAATCCGGCTTGATGACAGCGGCGGGATATATTTCGTGCGGCGTGAACAATAAATATAAACAGCTGCGGCAGAATCGTGTTTGCCGCAGCTTCATATTTAACAGAAAACCGATTTCACGGCTTCGAGATAACCGTAGCCATTGATATTATCCGGCTGCAGATAACTTGTCTCCGTCCATTCGTTCCAGCTGTTTATCGTTATAAGCGGAACAGGAAGCGAATCCAGGTGTCCGTCGACATAATCTTTTGCCAGAAGCAGCGCTTCCTTTACGGCTTCGGGGGTATTGTTTTTGACAACGCCGGGAATATACATTTTAAAGCGCGGGTTGGTGTCCCAGCCGAGAGAAATATGCGGGAAATAGGGTGCGTCGTAAAGTCCGGCGAATTTGTCCCATGCCGAAACGGCGTCCGAAACGATCTCGCGGTAATTCCTGTCCATATTAAGATAATGACAGAACTGGTAGTTTGTAAGGCTTGCAAAACCCAGTTTTGCGAATGTTTCCCGGTCAAGCAGGACTTCGCCTCCGGTAGTTTTCAGGGTGTTATGGATTGTTCTGTATTTGGCAAGCTGCAGATGAAGGCCTCCGAGTCCCGCATTAACTACTTTTTCTCGGAAACGTTCGACAGCCCTTGCAGTATTGTCGACATCTCCGAAGCTGTAAACGAGGTTTTGCAGGTCATAAATCATAAATACAGGCTCGCCGTTGATTTTATAGTAGTTGTCGCGGATGAAATAATCATTTATCAGCCGGTCGCAGATAATATCGAAATCAGATTCGCTGACTCTTCCCCGCCAGATCACCGGTGCGTCCCATGAAGCGGTCGGTTTGTGCCACAATGAAGTGGCATCGTGGTTTGCCCACATGAGATAGAACTTCATCCGATTGTTATTCTTCGCCTTTAAGAAACCGTTGTTGAGGCATTGCTCGAGGAAAGATCTGCCGTCAAACCAATACCAGTCATAAATGAAGGTGTTTACCCCGTGGTCTGCCGCAGCCGAGATCTGCATTTCCATGACATAAGGATCCGCTTCGTTCACATATCCCCACAGCGGCTTTCTCGGCCACTGATGACCTTCGTATTTTGCTGCAGCGGATTTAACCGTCTGCCATTCGCCGTATCCTTCTTCCCAGAAAATCCGGGTTCTCGGCTCGTCGCCGGTATAGGACGGCCAGACATATGCTGCGATATCGTATTTGGACATTTTCAGCTCCTTGATATTTTCATTACAAAAGTCCGACAGCAATATCGGAACTTAATATCGGGTATTTTACATAAATGACCGATATTAATATACCATCCGGGCGGCTGTTTGTCAAGAGGGCAAATTGAAAATGATTGAGGCGCGAAATTTCCTGTTAACGGATTTATTTGTTTCGGTCATAGTATATTCAAAATATACCGTTGACAAATTTTACGTTTTGGGTTATAATTTATGGTAGGTAATTGTGTGAATCCGGCTTTTTGCCATAAGACACAAAACCTCAATTTAAAATTGACGAGGAAACGCAATGACTGCGAGCATGACTGCTTTCGGCCGCGCACAGAAGACTTTTAACGACAAGGTGATAACGGTCGAGATCCGTTCCGTCAACAACCGTTATTTCGATTGTTCAACCCGTCTGCCGCGGCTGTTCGGTTTTCTTGAGGAGAAAATCCGCCCGTATATCCAGTCGCGGAAAATAAGCCGCGGCAAGATCGATGTTTCGGTAAACGTGGATCTGATCGGCACTGTCGGTACCGAAGTAAGACTTGACGATGTTTACACCAAAAGCTATATCGACGCGCTCAAAAGGCTGCGGGATGAATTTTCACTGACTGACGATATTTCCGTAATGACGATTGCTTCGAACCGTGACCTGTTCCTTACGCGTAAACCTGACGAAGATACCGATCGGGTCTGGGATGAAGTGCGCAGCACCGTTGATGAGGCGCTCGATGTTTTCATCGCCGCCAGACTTACCGAGGGCAACAACCTCAAAACGGATATACTGACAAAACGCGACCGGCTCACAGAAATGAAAAATCGCGTCGGAGAGCTTTCCGAAAAAAGTATAATCGATTACCGCACAAAGCTTGAAACCCGGCTTCGCACCGTACTTGAAGACCTCAGCCTCGAATTTGATTCTCAGAGAATACTGACGGAATGTGCCTTGTTTGCCGACAAAGTATCGGTAGACGAAGAGCTTGTGCGGCTCGACAGCCACTTCAAAGCGATGGACGGAATATTTGCCGCTGCCGAACCCTGCGGGAGAAAGCTTGACTTTTTGGTTCAGGAGATGAACCGGGAGATAAACACGATAGGCTCGAAATGCAGCGATATTGAGATCACTTCCATCGTTGTAGACATGAAAAACGAGCTCGAAAAAATCCGCGAACAGATACAGAATATCGAGTAAAATGAGATTTATCAATATCGGATTCGGAAACCGCGTCTGCGATGAACGCATTGTTGCGCTTATGAGTCCCGATTCCTCGCCGGTAAAACGCCTTGTCTCCGAAGCCAAGGAATCAGGCCGCGTCATTGACGCCACCTGCGGCAGAAAGACCCGGACGGTTATCATCACCGATTCGGAGCATGTCATTCTCTCCGCCGTAAAGATTGACACAGTTTCGGCTCGTCTCAACGGAACCGGCGAAGAGCTTCCGGATGAAGATGCTCCGGATGTTCAGGCTTGACTGATGTCTCTTTTGGAAGACTAATAATATAATCAAACTGAGAGGATATCATCGATATGATTTGCTGTGAAAACTGTCCCCGAGGTCAGCTTATTGTTATTTCCGGTCCTTCCGGGGTCGGCAAAGGCACGGTCGTCTCGCTGATATTGAAGTCATACGACGGTTTTACTAGATCAAAATCGCTGACAACACGCCCCAGGCGCGACCGCGACCCGAATGACACAAAATATGAATTCTGCGACCGGGAGACATTCAACAAACGATTTGGCGACGGCGATATTCTTGAACGCACCGAATACGGCGGAAACTATTACGGAACTATCCGCTCTGACCTTGAAAAAAGCGTTTCGGAAGGTAAAAATGTTTTGCTGGAGATAGATGTAAACGGGGCTTTGCAGATCAAAAAGCTTTACCCGTATGCAATTCTTATCTGTCTTCTGCCTGACAGGTTTTCCGATCTTATTACCCGGCTGCGCACCCGCGGAACCGAAGATCCGGAGAATATGAAAGTCAGACTCGATGAAGCAAAAAAGGAAATAACCTATTTTCACGAGTTCGATTATGTCGTTGTTAACAGCAGCGGCAAAGCCGCACAGGCTGCCGAGGAAATCGTCGGCATAGTCCATGCAGACAGCCTTCGCACCGTCCGTCACGGCGAGTTTTATAATGAGCTGCTGAACAGTCTGAATACAACGGAGCAACTTTCCATAAGCGATTAAATTAAATCATTAACATAAAAAGAGATACAGCACAAGGAAACAAATTATTATGATTTATCCGCCGATTGAAGAACTTACCAACAACAAATACAATCGCTATATGCTTGTCATAGCGACGGCAAAATGCGCCCGCCTCGTGACCGACGAATATTGCGAACAGCGTGCAGTAGCCGAGAAACTGCTTGAAAATAAGCAGACCGACAAATCTCTGGCTTCGATGATCAAGCGCGAGATCAGAGACGAAAAAGCGGTAAAAACCGCCATTAACCGTATTCACAAGGGCAGTTACAGGATAGTCGACGAGTCGCTGGATATGGAATATCAGGCAGAAAAACTTCGCCTTGAAAGGCTCGAAGAAGAGAAGGCGGAGCGCCTTGCCGTCGAGTGCAAGCAGCGTGAAGACGAGGCCCGCCGCGCTCAGCTTAAAGCTATTACCGAGGCTCACGCAAACGATCCTGTTGAAGAAGAAGATGAAGGCGCTATCGACGCCGCTTTCGATCTTAAAGCTCAAAGGCAGCTGAAGCGCCGCGCTCAGAATTCTCCCGCAGCCGATAAAACCGTCATAGAGTATACAAAGGATGACAGCATCGATTCCGCCGACGATTTCGAAGAAGACGACGGTCTCGACAGCATAGACGATTCGCTCGGAATCGACAACGAAACAGACGATGACAGTTCATATGATGTCTGATTATTACGGCAAAAACAAGAAAAAGCCCCCTTCTCCGCTGCCATTTTCCGTTGCGCGGGTAAATCTTATCGATGCGCCGTACAGCCTCGATAAAACATATGATTATTATATACCGGAGCCTCTGACCGATTCAATAAAAGCCGGGGGCTTCGCAGTTGTTCCATTTGGCGGCGGTAATCGCCGCCAAATTGCGCTTATAACGGAAATCTCCGATCATACCGATTATCCGGAGTTCAAGCTCAAAACGATTTACGGTCCGGTTGAAAACTCCGTATATCTTACTCCCGAGCAGCTCTCTCTCTGCGTTTATCTCAAGGAAACCACATTCTGCTCTATGGGAGAAGCGGTTCGAACGATAATGCCGTCAGCTGCGCTTTCGTCGGTATCCGAATATTATGAGATCGCCGAAACACCGCCGATGGACTCGGATCTGACTACCCTGTCGGTTTACAGTCTTCTTTCGAAGGTAGGCCCGGTGACAAGGGAACGGATCCAGACCGAATGTGGCGACGATGCTTATCGCAAGCTGCCGCAGATGATCAAAAAGGGATATATAACCCGGCAGACCGAGATAGCCGGCAGCGCTTCCGTAAGATATCAGACCTTTTACTCTCTCGCAAAAGACACCGACAGCATAAAGGAAGATTTAAAAACGATCAAAAGGCGCGGAGCGGTACGTCAGGCGGCGGTGCTCGAGGCATTGCTCGAATGTCCCGAAAGCGCGATGACTTCGGTCGAGCTTCGAAGTATGACCGGCGCAGCCGCATCTGTGCTCAAAAATCTTACCGAATCCGGATTACTAAAGGAAGAAAAAAAGGATCTGTACAGAGATCCTTATGCCGGTCAGATGCCGGAACCACAGCCCGATGACAATGTTCTCAGCCCGGAACAGCAGCAGGCCGCCGATAAGTTAATTGAGATCTACAGGACAAACGAGCCGAAAGCCGCGCTGCTGCACGGAGTTACCGGCAGCGGCAAGACACGTGTCATAAAACGCCTTATAGACGAAGTTATCGCTTCCCCTACCGATGAAAACGGAATCGGACGGGCGGTAATAGTTTTAGTGCCGGAAATTTCCCTTACCCCTCAGGCTGTCGGGTTCTTCCGGTCATATTACAAAGATCGGGTCGTGGTCCTTCATTCCGGATTGTCTGCGGGGGAAAGATACGACAGCTGGCGGAGGATGTCCGCTGGCGAAGTCGATGTCTGTATCGGAACGAGATCTGCGGTGTTTGCTCCGTTTCCAAGGATCGGAATGATAGTAATCGATGAGGAACAGGAGCACACCTATAAATCCGACATGACGCCGAGATACCATGCAAGGGAGATCGCCAGATACCGATGTGCAAAACATAATGCGCTGATGCTGCTTTCATCGGCCACACCGTCGCTTGAGGCATACAGAAAAGCCGAAACCGGCGCTTATACTCTTGTAGAGCTGCGCACAAGATACGGCGGGGCAATACTGCCGGAGGTTATAATTGCCGACTCGCGGGTCGATTTGAAGAACGGAATAATCGGACCTGTCGGCTCTGTATTGCGGGAGGAAATCGAAAAGAATCTGCAAAACGGCGAGCAATCGATTTTATTTTTGAATCGCCGCGGCTACAACAGATTCCTGCGCTGTCCTTTGTGCGGTGAAGTTATAATGTGTCCGCACTGCTCCGTCGCGCTGACCTTTCATTCGGCAAGACAGGGAGAAGGACATCTTTCCTGTCACTGGTGCGGGTATCGGACGAATGTGCCGGACAAATGCCCCGGATGCGGCGGAGAGCATCTTTCGTATGAAGGATACGGCACTCAAAAGGTAGAAGAAGAACTGAAAAAACTCTTCCCCGCTGCGAGGATTCTGCGTCTTGATGCGGATACCACAACGGCGAAATTCTCCTGCGATGAGATACTGAACGCTTTCAAAAACCGCGAAGCCGACATTCTGCTCGGAACTCAGATGGTAACCAAAGGACATGATTTCCCGGATGTTACCCTTGTCGGGGTCCTTTCGGCGGATATGTCGCTCTATCTGAACGATTACCGGGCAAACGAGGAGACATTCGCTCTTCTGACACAGGTCATCGGCCGCGCCGGACGAAGCGATAAACCGGGCAGAGCGGTTATCCAGACCTATTCTCCGGATCATCCGGTGATACATCTTGCCGCAAAACAGGATTATCTGAATTTTTATAAAAACGAAGCGGCTTTGCGCAAAGCTCTCGTCTTTCCGCCTTTCTGCGACATCGCGCAACTGACGCTCACAGGCGAAGGGGAAACTCATCTATACAACGCCGCGGTTGCGCTCAATGATTATATCAAGTCGCAGCTCATCGGAAGCTACAAAGATGTTTCGGTAGTGGTTACAGGTCCTTTTGAACCTTATCAATACAAAATCAACGATAAATATCAGCTCAGATTTATGATTAAATGCGGTATGAACCGCCGGACGAGAAAGTTTTTGAATTCGATCATAAGTATGATGAACGAACAGGCTTACAAACTCGTAACGGCTTCGCTTGATATAAACCCGAACTGATAACCGCAAAAAAGAGGTGAATTCATAATGGCAGTTCTAAATATAATAAAGGTCGGCGATCCTGCCCTCCGAAAAATCAGCCGCCCTATCGACAAAATTACCGACAGGATAAAACTCCTTGCCGCCGATATGATCGAAACGATGCATGAAGCGGAAGGAGCCGGACTTGCCGCCCCTCAGGTCGGCGTACTTCGGAGGATGGTTGTCATCGAGACCGAAGAAGAGTTAACATATGTGATGATAAACCCCGAAATAACCGAGCGCAGCGGCAGGCAGCGCAATGTCGAGGGATGTCTTTCCGTTCCCGGCGAATGGGGGATAACCGACCGTCCCGAGACGGTAACGGTCAGATATACCAATCTCGACGGAGAAGAGCAGACTCTTACCGGCTCCGAGCTTCTTGCCCGCGCGATATGTCATGAGCTTGATCACCTTGACGGTAAGCTGTATATTGATGACGCTATAATGATTGATGAAGATGATGTTAAGGAGATTATGTACGAAGATTTAGATCCGCAGGAAATAGTAGATTATGTTGAAGGCGGCGAAGATGAGCAATAAGCTTTCCCGGATAATGTTTATGGGCACCCCGGAATTTGCCGAGATTCAGCTTGACGCTCTCGCAAAGCGGGGGTTTCCGGTAACCTCCGTCGTGACACAGCCGGACAAGCCGAAAAACCGCGGGCATAGGCTCACGCCCCCGCCCGTAAAAGTCAAAGCCGAGGAGCTTTCTATAAGGGTATACCAGCCTTTAACCCTAAGAGATGACAAATTCGCCGGAATATTAAGCACCGAAGCGCCGGAATTTATAGTTGTCGCCGCTTACGGAAAAATCCTGCCGCCCGCGGTGATAGATTATCCGAAATACGGCTGCATTAACGTTCACGGCTCATTGCTGCCCGAATACAGGGGTGCGGCGCCCATTCAGCGGGCGATTATGGACGGAAAGAAAGTTACCGGCATAACAACCATGCTGATGGATGAAGGGCTTGATACCGGGGATATGCTGCTTTCGAGAGAAGTTTTAATATCACCTGATGATGACTCGGGGACATTGACTTTTAAAATGGCCGACATCGGTGCCGAGCTGCTTGTCGAGACGATAGACCGGCTGATCGCCGGTGACCTGACTCCCGTAAAGCAGGATGATTCAAAAGCAAGCTACGCTTCTAAGATAGAAAAGTTGGATTGTTCACTTGACTTTGCCTTGCCTGCCGGGAAACTTTCGGATATAATCCGCGCGCTTTCTCCGGAACCGCTTGCCGTCTGCTCACTTAACGGACGGCAGCTTAAAATTGCGTCAGCATCGGTTATTGACGAAAAATCCGATGCTGCACCCGGTACCGTCATTTCTGCCTGCGGCGGGATTAATGTTGCGACCGGCAGCGGCATATTAAAAATAAACGAACTTATTCCTGCCGGGAAAGCCCGGATGAGTGCCGAAGCCTTCATAAACGGCCGGCAGATAAAAGAAGGAGATATATTAAGCGGATGGATTACTACTACCTGATACTGGTGTTGCCCGCGGTGCTGTTTGCGCTCTGGGCGCAGTTCCGCATAAAATCGGTTTTTGCTAAATATTCGAAAATACAAAACCAATCGGGGCTGACCGGACGTGATACGGCCGAGCTGATACTTAAATCCAACGGTATCGGACATATTTCGGTAAATCATATTTCCGGAAATCTTACAGACCACTACAATCCCAAATCGGATATAATAAATTTATCCGACCAGGTGTATAACTCCTCTACACAAGCTTCCGTCGGAGTTGCCGCACACGAAGCGGGACACGCTATACAGCATTCGACCGGCTATCTGCCGATAAAAATAAGGACCGCAATTATTACGATAACCACAATCGGTTCGCAGATTTCCTGGCCTTTGATACTCATCGGGCTTGTGCTCGGATGGGCGAATCTCGCAATTATAGGCGTCGCTTTGTTTTCTTTGACCGCGCTGTTTCAGCTTGTTACCCTGCCGGTCGAATTCAATGCTTCAAACCGTGCGCTGAAATCGCTTGAAAACAGCGGGCGATTTTCCAACGAAGAACTTGACGGCGCAAAAAAAGTATTGAGAGCCGCCGCACTTACCTATGTCGCCGCACTTGCCGTATCGGTAGCTCAGCTTCTCAGACTGCTCGCAATAATAAGCGGATCGGGCAGAAGAAAAAGATAAACGGCAGATATTTCGTCAATGGATAAAAGATTAAATAACAAAAAAGAATATTCGGCCCGCGAAGCCGCATTCCGCTCAGTCATGCGGCTTTTCAGAACCGACGGATATTCAAATATAGAAACCGAAACATCGGCTGCGAAATACGACCTTAAGGATAATGACAGGGCACTTTACACTGCGCTTGTAATGGGAGTGACGGGAAGAGCGATATCTCTCGATTGGCTTATCAAGCAGTTTTCATCCAGAAAGCCGGAAAAGCTTGACCGGAATGTGCTTACCGTTTTAAGGCTGGGATTTTATCAGCTGTTTTTCATGGACAGAATTCCCGATCATGCCGCGGTAAACGAGACGGTTGAGCTTGCGAAAAGCTGCTGCGCCAGGGGAACGGCAGTATCCGGATTCGTGAATGCGGTTATGCGTTCTGCACTCCGTGGGCGGGATAAGCTTAAATGGCCGGATCCCGCGCTTGATAGGGTTTCAGCGCTTTCCGTCCGCCATTCCCTGCCCGAATGGCTTGTCAGGCTCTGGCTTGAAAGTTATCCCGACAACGCCGAAGCGCTGATGGAATATGCAAATTCAACGCCTCCGCTGACGCTGAGGGTAAATACTCTCAGAACAACAGCCGAATCTCTGCGTGACAGAATTTCTGCCGACGGCTTCAAAGCAGAATTGCATCCGGATACGCCGTATGCCGTAACAACCGACGCTTCTTACAGTCTGCTTTCCGATAAATATCCGGGTGAATTCTTCGTTCAGGACAGGGCATCTCAGACAGCTTCCGAAGCTTTCGGCGCGGAAGCCGGAGAGCGCATACTCGATGCCTGCGCCGCTCCGGGAGGAAAAAGCTTTTATTCGGCTCTGCGGATGAAAAATGACGGTAAAATCATATCCTGCGACATACATAAAAACAAACCGGAGCTTATTCTGGAAGGCGCCGAGGCGCTCGGGGTTACTATCATTGAACCGATTATATCAGACAGCTCGAAGCCGGACGAAAGGTTTAAAAAGCAGCTGTTTGACCGCGTTTTGTGCGATGTTCCCTGTTCGGGTCTCGGAGTTATCGCCAAAAAGCCGGACATCAGATATAAAGACAAAAAACAGATCGATCAGCTGCCTGAAAAGCAGTATGCAATACTCGATAACTGCTCGAATTATGTAAAACCCGGCGGATCACTGATGTATTCGACCTGTACGCTTGTGCCTGACGAAAACGAAGGAGTTGCCGAAAGGTTTACAAAGAATCATCCGGAATTCGAGAAATTCTCGTCCCGGACACTGTTTCCCGACACCGACGGCTGCGACGGATTCTATTATTCGGTCTGGAAAAGAAAACTTAAATAATATTTATGCTTCATGGGAATTCGACATTTCAGATTCACTTGAAGCATATTATTTATAATTATTACAAGATGTATTAATAATTTTCGAGTATAATAATAGTTAGGTTATAAACTAACGGGAGGATGCAATGGGCCCAGGAAGACCTATGGGACCCGGCCCGGGAGGACGATTCAACTCCGCCCGCGATGAGCTGGAAAAAATTAAACCGAAGTCGATAAAAGAAGTTCCGGCTTTTTTACAAAAACTGCTTTCGAGATTTTTCTTTCGTTTATTTTATGTCTTTCGGCTGGTATGGGGAACGCGGCCCTGGATTCTGTTCGTCATGTTATTCATGGCGATATTCAACGGAGTAATGCCGGTAATATCCGCTTATATCAACGCCGCTCTGCTCAACTCACTCGCCGCCGCTTATATAGGGACCGTCGGCATGGAAGTTATCATGAAGCTTCTGCTGCTTAGGTTCATATACATATTCGTAAATCATCTGGTCGGTAACATTAATCGAATCGTCACGAGGATTTACGGCGAATTGGTCGTTCAGCATATCAAAAAGATGATTATGGAAAAGGCTCGTAAAATTGATCTTGCAAGCTTTGACGATCCCGAATTCTATTCGAGACTTGAAAACGCCAACAACGAAGCCGGACACCGCCCGATTCAGATACTTGAGTCCACCTTCTCCATCATGAGCACCGTCATATCGATGGTCAGTTTTATAGTGATACTCTGGGGGATCTCGCCGTATGCCCCGATAATTATTATTGCCCTTTCTATTCCTTCGGCTGTAATCAATTTCATATATCGGCGCAAGAATGTAAACTATATCCGCCACCGCTCCAAGGAACGCCGTCAGATGTTCTACTATTCCAGTCTGATGACCAACAAGGATCTGGTTAAAGAAGTAAGAATATTCAACCTTTCCGATCTTTTCATTGATAGCTATATCGGCGTTTTCAGAAAATATTTTGCAGGGCTTAAAAAACTATATGTCGAAGAAGGCTCATGGCACATCGCACTCGATTTGGTTTCATCAACGGTAAACTGTTTGCTTTACATATTCATAGCCGGAAAAGTCGTTGCGGGCCAGATCGAAGTCGGTGATTATTCGCTTTATACCGGAGCTTTGTCAAGTATTTCCGGGGGTATCTCATCGCTTATCAGTACAACCGCATCGATTTTTGAGGGGACTCTGTTCATCGACAACCTGATAGCTTTTATGGATGAAGAACAGAAGATAATACCGCTTATCGAGGCTCCGCTTAAGGTAAAGCGTCACGCTCCTCACGAGATCGAGTTTCGCAACGTCAGCTTCCGCTATCCCGGAACCGAGAGGGATGTGCTTAAGAACATTAATGTCAAATTCGAAGCCGGTGAGACTATTGTTCTGGTCGGTCTTAACGGCGCCGGAAAAACAACTCTGCTTAAGCTGCTAATAAGGCTTTACGACCCGACGGAAGGCATTATACTGTTTGACGGAGAAGATATCCGTAATTACGATGTGCAGGATCTGTATTCGATATTCGGTATTATCTTCCAGGATTTCGGAAAATATGCTTTCAGCGTAAGGCAAAATATCGCATTCGGAGATATAGATAAACCGATAGTTCAGGAAGATATCGAAGAAGCCGCCCGGCACAGCTCCGCCGATGAGTTTATTCGGGAGCTTCCCGAAGGTTATGATACCCCGCTTATGCGTTTCTTTGAAGAAAACGGCATCGAGCTTTCTATCGGCATGTGGCAGAAGCTTTCGATTGCCAGGGCTTTTTACGGCGATTCGGATATAGTCATTCTTGACGAACCTACGGCTTCGCTCGATGCCATTGCCGAACAGGAAGTATACAATCAGTTCGACCGTCTCCGTGAAAACAAGATGACAATTTTCGTTTCTCACCGCCTTTCCTCCGCTACCGTGGCAGACAAAATTATCGTATTAAAGAACGGTGAAGTTGTCGAGCTCGGCAGTCACGGAGAGCTGATGGCAAACAAGGGCGAATATTACACCCTCTTTACGACTCAGGCAAAATACTATGTAACGACCGACAGAAACGGACTGCAGCGCATCGACGACGGCACCTCCAAAAGAGAGCTTATCGATGCATCCGCGGATACAGATTCGGACAATACTTCGGATAGCCCCCTTGACATCGGTTAAGCCAAAACACCCTGAAAATCTTATTTTTGAAAAATAACGATAAGGCCTCCCGCACGGCAAAATACGGGAGGCTTTATCCATATCCCTGAATGCGTATATACAACCAAAAAGATAAATGAGATGAGCGGCACACAACAATATACTCAAAAAGTATTGACAAAATGATAATCATATAGTATAATACATACAGTGTGTATGCCGTGATGAAAAAAGAAAGGAGATTCAACAGGCAACGGTTTTGATACCGGTTTCGCACTGCTTAATGCAGATAAGCCCTTTATTCAGACTCCGATACATTTATTGCCGCGATACAGGATCTGCGATCTGGTATTTCATCTTTTTTCTGCGGACCTGTTTTTTGAACCGATGAGAAAGGCAGTACATCCATGAGAACGAAAGTTCCCCACAATTTGCTGACACTGTCCCAGATGACAAGACGGAAAAACAACATAGAGGTTGAAGTAATCTCTCTTGAAGAACTGGTTCTTAACAGCGAACTTATTAAAAAGCTCCGCGCCAGTTCATCAATGTTCAACAAAACCACCTACATTCAGATTTTTTACGACGGTGAAAGATACAATATCGAAAGGGTGGATCGTCAGAAGAACGGCAATTACCGGATCGGACTTATAAACAAGACATCTTCATTATTGCTGAACGGTCAGCTCGGTGAAAACCTTGATCTTATATCAAAGAGCGCTATATAATCGGTTTTATAGTGTAAAAAACATAAATAACCCGAATCAGCGGATTTTATCGGATTTTAAGATAAATATTCGTTGATTTTTTGTTTTATTTGAGGTATAATATATATAATAAACAATAACAAGGTAATATGATATGAATACATACGTCAATGACAGAAAAACAGTTCCATTTGTTCCTGCGGATATCCTGATACCGAAAACCGGATTTGAAAAATGGTCGATTGTAGCCTGCGATCAGTTCACTTCCGAGCCGCAATACTGGCGGGATGTTACCGCTTATGTCGGCAATGAGCCGTCTGCTTTGAAAATCACTCTGCCGGAAATTTATCTGAGCGACGATGATGTATCCGATCGGATATCTGAAATAAACGAAAGGATGCGTGAATATCTGTCCGGCGATATTTTCAATGAATATAAAAACTCAATGATATATGTCGAACGAACGCTGCCTGACGGCCTTGTCAGGCGGGGCATAATCGGCGCTATCGACCTTGAGCAATACGATTACGCCCCCGGCTCAAACGCCGTTATAAGAGCTACCGAAGGGACGGTAATCGAAAGGATTCCGCCGAGGGTTAAAATCAGACGCGGGGCTCCTCTCGAAATCCCTCACGCAATGGTGCTGTTCGACGATCCGGAAAACACAGTGATAGGACCGTTGACATGCAAGACCGGCTTCGATTCAGGTTCGGAGCTATACTCTTTCAAGCTGATGATGGGCGGCGGTTCTGTGCGGGGACGCATACTTAATGACAACGAGATCGCCGGTGTAATCGATGCGCTCTATGCAATTATGGAAGCGAATCAGTCAGAGAACCCGATGCTGTTCGCAGTAGGCGACGGAAATCATTCACTCGCCGCGGCGCGTCAATGTTATCTTGCCAATCCGACCGAAGCAAATCGCTATGCGCTGGTTGAGATAATAAACATTCATGATACCGCTCTCGAATTTGAACCGATATACAGAGTGCTTTTCAATGTCGATCCGGCAAATGTGATTGAGGAACTTACAGCCGAAGATACTTCCAAAAGCCGAGCGCACAGCGTCAGCTATGTATGCGCCAGCGGCGAAGGCGAGGTTCGCATCGGCGCGGACAGCGCACTTGCGGTCGGCGCGGTTCAGGATTTTATCGACAGGTATCTTGAAAGACATCCGGATGCGATGGTGGATTATATCCACGGACTCGAAGTCGCAAGATATCTTTCTCGAGAAAAAGAATCAGTCGGATTTATCTTTGAAGGAATGCGCAAGGATGAACTCTTCCCCGCCGTTTTAAAAGACGGCGCCCTGCCGCGCAAGACCTTTTCAATGGGAGAGGCACAGTCGAAAAGATATTACCTTGAAGCGAGAAGAATCGATCCTGCGGAGGATTTTTAAAATGAATGCAGGGGATAGAAATTCCGTCCCCTGCTTTTTGTTTGCCGTTTCAGCCCTCTAAAGATTTCATTCCTTCGATGAATTTTTCAATGTCTTTTTGAACCTTGCTTTCGTTTTTATCTAAAAATGATGTAATGGTATCTGGTCCGCGTTTTGACTGAGCCATAATATTTGTGCATATCCCGCCGAAATCGTAGGCGCAGCCCGGGTCATAGAGACGATTCTCGTAAATCATATCTAGACAGATTTTGGATTCGTCGTCTCTGAGTATTTTGGTATTAAGAAGTACCTCATAAAAAATCTCGTTCAGCGAATAATAGGATTCCGCCGACAACAGGTCTATTGCCGCTGCCGAAAGCTCGAGATCGGACACTACCGCAGGAATGCAGCATACCGGCGAAACGGTATAGCCAATCGAAGTCGAGTAATTTTCCTGTTCTTCGGTCATCAGCGGAGTGGGTATAACGCCGAAATCTGCTTCCATCGCCCGAAGCTCAAGCAGGCTCTGCATCGGACGCATCAGGAAAAGCACCTGATTCTGGATAAACATATTTTCGGTTTCAATTATGTTTAGACCATGGGTCTGACGGTTGAAAAACTGCGCTTTGTCATTCATAAAAGCTGCGACATCCTGAAGTACAGTCACGGCAAGCTCGGATTTCATCACAAATTCGGGTATGCCTTCGGCATTCGGTTTGCAGAACATAAGACCAGCTGACTGATAAAGCTCATACATCGCGTCATCCTGACCGGAGAAGCCGTAGCTGTCGTTTTTATCGTATATATCGTTGCCGTCAAGGTCGGCAGATACAAGCATTCCGAGTTCTTTTACCCGGTCAAAAGTCCATTTTTTATCTATAACCTCGGCATAAAAATTCCCCATATTATAGTCCGCTGCGATCTGCTTGTTGAACATTATGATAATCGAAAGCAGTTTTACCATATAGTTCATGTCTGAAATGGCACCCCAGGTCTTGCCGGTTATTTTGAACGCGGCTTCCGATTTTTGGTCATACCACGGCTTTGAAAAATCGAGACAGCCGTCAAGCGGAGTCAGATATCCCGCGGGAATAAGCGATTTCAGCTCTCCCCACTGCGGAATGCAGATATCATAATCGGCGCTTCCCGCCATGACCTGAGCGCCGATTTTTTTATTCGATGTCGCACGGTCGGTATAATCCTGAGCTTTTATCGTTATGTTGAGGAGTTCTTCGACTTTACGGTTGCGAAGATACACCGCGTCTCCGAGCAGGTCTCCGGTTTCTTCATCAGTATTTACATCGCAGGCAATCTGATCCGACCAGCCGCAGAAAGCGACGGGGTCGAAATAAAGTATATTTAAGTCCTTTCCCCCGCCGTCAAGCTGATATTCCGGGAAATCTCGAGTGGTCTCGGATTCGGTTATATCCTCGGTCATCGGGGCAGAGGCGGTTGTTTCGTTTGCTTTTCCGGAATCGGTTCCGGAGTTTCCGCAGGCTGCAAGCGGAAAAAGCAATAATAACGCAAGCAGCAGAGCTGTGATTTTTTTCGACATTATAAAATATATCCTTCCTTTTTTCCATATCGGTCCGAAAAGTGCTCAAACAACTGTTACAATATTATAACCTATTCCGGTATAATATGCAATATTAAAAGATTTATTGTTTGTAAATTGCGATAATGAGGTTATGAAATGAATTGCCGATAAATCGAATGCAAAAAGAGACTTTCAAAAAATAAAAGGCTCTTTTGAGTTCATGATAAGGAAATTGTGATTTTCACCGTTGACTATTCAATATGCAGTTGCTTATCGTTTCGGCGTTTATTTCTCCACCGGCGGTTACGCTTGCTTTGATCGTGTCGACATTCAGACCGCCGCCGATTTCGGCGGAACCGTCTATATTTTCACATTCAACATCGCCGCCGCAATTCACATCACCGCTGATATTATTGCATTCCACATCGCCGCCTGCGCAGAGTGAACCTTCGATATTATTGCAGGTGACATCACCGCCTGATTTGACCGAACCGCCGACGTTATTGCATTGGACATCATAGTCTGATTTGACGGGGCCTCCCACATTATTGCAGCTGACATCACAGCCTGCTATGACTGCACCGCCTACATTTTCGCATTTGATGTCTCCGCCAAGGCATTCCATCAGCTTTGCCATGCACGCATTGAAGGGGTAATTCTGCCCCCAGTCCCAGTGGATGAACTGACCCAGATTCAGTTTATTTGCACTCATTTTCTGTCCTCACCACATTGCTTGCACGTTACAAAATAACAGTAATCAAGAATTACATTACCATTGTCATCGGGGGTGGTGTAACGAGGACACAAACAATTCTCAAATGACCAAACTGCACCATTCTCATCTTGCCATATTTGCATTCCGTTCTCTACAAGTTTTTGTTTGCAAGCACTTGTATCGTGAACTTCATTCTCTTTTCCATAGATCCAACAAGTACCCAAACTCAAATTTTTGAAATCAATACTGACAAATCCATCGGGAACGGGCGTGTTTTCGGGAGTGAGCATACCTATGAAATATTCAAAAGGTTCTCCTTCGGTCCGTCTTTCGACACCGATATAACCTCCGCCGTTTTCCCAAATGGCAAGAATTTTGTCTATACCACCCATAGTCTGTTCAAGAAGATCGAACCAACCATTTTGCCACCATTCACCCCAATGTCCAAAATTGTCATACTTCTTTCCTATAAATCTCATTGTGGGGATATTTTCTCTAAATACCTTAATAATTTCAGCCATAATTCGCTCTCCAAAATTCGGTTACATTCATTTATATGGATACAAAATTCCGTAATAATTATGCCATAAATTTGTGAAAATTTCTACCATATACGCAAAAATCCGTAAATATCCCGCCCATCCCGACAATCTGTTACCGTTCTTAAATATGTTTCGGGATCGCCGTTCAAGATGAGGTCTGCATATCCAATCGGGTCATTGTAGATGAGATAGTCCAGCTCTGACCGCTGATACATATTGTCAGCAATCTCGTTCTCGACGGCGATAGTATCAATCGCAATCATGCTGCCATCAGCAAATTTCAATTCCACACAGCAGTTATCGAAGTTATATTCGCAGAAAATCAGCTTTTTCATAAGGTTTACCTCCAAAATTGTATTGTTTGGAAGTAATGTAAGCGTGGGTTTTGTGGTGGTATCTTTAAGTTTGGGAGACCCCGGTTTCCCATTTTGAAACCGCCTGAACCGAGACGTTAAATTCCTGCGCGAGTTTATCCTGCGACAATCCGAGGCCGGTTCTCAGATTTCTTATATTCGCAGCTATGTTAATTTGTTTTGAGTTCATATTCTTCCCCTTATTAACTTTTTTATGATTCCCCATTTTTCTTTGAGCTCCGGAGCTCTTTTATGATTTAATTATAACATATACCGCAATTTTTGTAAATATACTGTCGGTTGAAGCTCGGATTTCAGGGGGCAAAATCAGCTATTATTCCTTATATTATATGGATTTATCTGATTCGATAATATTATTCGCGGCATAATTATATCAACTGACGGTTGATATAATTATGATAATAATTCGGTTATATTCATATGCAATATTTGGTTATTTTTAACTGATATTCATTTTCTAACGAATATCAACCAAGAGTTGATATATAATTTTTCAATTAAATATATTTTTAGTCCTTCAACCTGCGGTTGATATGATTTTCACCTGATATAAAACATTTTAAGGGTGATTATGCATTTTTATATGTAAAAACCGGAAGAACTTCAAGGGTACTTCCGGTTTTTCTGTTATTATTCTGTGTCTCGAAACTGATATTTATACAACTCGGCATAAATTCCGTTTAAATCCATCAGCCGGGCGTGGGTTCCCTGCTCTCTGATGCCGTCGTCGTCTATAACTATTATTTTAGAGGCGTGCTTTATGGTGGAAAGGCGGTGAGCGACGATAATCGTCGTGCGGCCGCGGCAAAGCTCGTCGAGCGATTGCTGGATCAGCATCTCGGTTGCGTTGTCAAGCGACGATGTCGCCTCGTCGAGGATAAGCACCGGAGGGTCTTTAAGGAATACACGGGCAATGGATATACGCTGTTTCTGACCGCCGGAAAGCTTGACACCCCGCTCTCCGACAAGCTGATCATATCCTTCGGGCAGAGTCATGATATAGTCATGGATATTGGCAAACTTAGCCGCTTTTTTGACATCCTCGCGGGAAGCGCCGGGGCTGCCGTAGGCGATATTGTCAAATACCGTTCCGTCAAAGAGAAAGATATCCTGAGCCACGATTCCTATCGAATCCCTGAGAGATTCGCGGGTTACATCCCTGATATCCATGCCGTCGATAGTGATTGAGCCGCTGTTTATCTCGTAAAGGCGGGGGATAAGGTTACATATTGTAGTTTTCCCGCCTCCGGAAGGACCGACTAGCGCGACTGTCTCTCCCTCCGGAATATCGAAAGATATCCCGCTGAGCACCTGCGCTTTCCCATCACCGTAAGAAAAGCTGACATCGTTGAATACGATCTCGCCTTTGACATCTTTTAGTTCAACAGCGTCGGGAGAATCTTCCTCCACCGGAAGATCCATAATCTCACAGAAGCGCTTGAATCCTGACATACCTTCCTGCAGCTGTTCGATAAAGCCGACTATTCTTCTGATCGGGTTAAGAAAGACTCCGACATAAAGCACGAAGGCTGTGTAGTCACCGAGATTGATCTTGCCGAGATAGGTAAAGATACCGCCGGTCAGGAGCACCGAAATATAGAGGAAATCGGCGATGAACGCATTTCCGGCGCCGAATTCGCCCATCACCTTATAAGCTGCGGACCTGGCCTTCACGAATGCCGAATTGCCGGCTTCGAATTGGTCGTTTTCGTAGCTTTTATTTGTGAAGGCTTTTGAAACTCTGATTCCCGATATGCTGTTTTCGAGCTGGGCGTTGATAACCGCAAGTTCCTCGTGATTCTTCGTGAACGCTGCGCTTAGCTTAAGACGCTTTTTTAAAGTAAAGATTATCATTATCGGTATCTGGCAAAATATAATCAGCGTCATTGTCAGATTTACCGAAGCCATAAGGATGAACGCCCCTACCAGAAGCACCGCCGAGATAAAAAGATCCTCCGGACCGTGATGCGCGAGTTCAGAAACCGCAAAAAGGTCGTTAGTTATTCTCGACATTATGGCACCGGTTTTGTTGTCGTCGAAATATTTCAGCGGCATTCTCTGGAGCCGGTCGAAAATTTCCTGCCTCATCCGTGCCTGCATCTTAACGCCGATAACATGGCCGTAATACTGTGTGAAATAGTTCATTCCGAGTTTTACAAGATAAATGCAGAGCAAAAACGCTGCAGTCACGACAACCATATTTATCATTCTGTTCGGAACATAGACATTAAGCACCTCTCTTGTCAGCATGGGATAGAACAGATCGCAGACGGCAAGCACAAGCGAGGCACCCATGTCAAGGAAAAACATCTTCCTGTGGGGCTTATAATACTGGATAAAGCGTTTTATGTATATTCTGTCTTTCATAAGCATAAATGTACGGCGGAATAATCCGCCGTATTAAGTTGATATCGTATATTTCGAACCGCATCACGGCAAAAAAGCGGATCGTGAAGATCCGCCTCAATAATAATTGTCTTTATCTGCGATCGTTCTGCTGACGGCGGGAGTTCTTCATAATATTCATTATATCATTGAAGTCGTCATCCGAGATGAAAGACTCGGTTTTGGGTTCCGGAGCCGTCTGTGTTTCTTCGGTTTTTGTATCCGCTTCGGCTTTTGCCGGTTCGTCGGCTTTATAAAAAGGCTGTCTCTCGCTTGACGGGCGGGTTGCTCCGGTTGCGGGAGCAACAGCTTCCTTGCGGGCTTCTACTTTCTTTTCGCCATCTCCGTCGCTCTTTTGTGCGGCACTGAAACCGGTTGCAATAACAGTAACAAGCATACGGTCTTCAAGGGTATTGTCAAACGCAACGCCGTAAATGACCTGAGCGTCAGGTGATGATTCGTCGGTGATAAAAGATGAGGCTGCTTCGGCTTCGTCGAGTCCGATATCCGGAGACGCGGTAATATTGACGATAACGCCCATGGCACCACTGATCGAGGTTTCAAGCAGCGGGCTGGAAATAGCGCCTTTTGCCGCTTCTGTTGCTTTGTCTTTGCCTTCCGCGCTGCCGATACCCATATGGGCAAATCCGCCGTCATGCATTATAGCGGTTACATCGGCAAAGTCAAGGTTTATATATCCGGGAACATTAATAAGCTCGGAAATCGACTGAACGCCGCGGCGAAGGACATCGTCGGCTTCCGCAAAGGCATTTTTCAGCGTTATCCGCTTTTCGGAAATCTGCTTTAAACGATCGTTGGGGATTATTATAAGCGAGTCAACGATCGAACTGAAATTTTCAATGCCGGCTTCCGCGGTGCGCATACGGCGCTGACCTTCAAAGCTGAAAGGCTTTGTAACGATTCCCACCGTAAGTATATCAAGGTCTTTTGCTATCTTTGCGACCACGGGTGCGGCTCCGGTTCCGGTTCCTCCGCCCATTCCCGCTGTAATAAAGCACATTTCCGCGCCTTTGAGCGCGTTGGTGATTTCTTCGGAGCTTTCTTCCGCCGCTCTTACGCCGATATCGGGATTTGCACCGGCGCCGTGACCTTTGGTTATCTTTTCTCCTATCGGGATTTTAACCTGAGCGTTATTCTGATTGAGTGCCTGTTTGTCTGTGTTTATGGCAATGAACTCGACACCCTGGACATTGCACTCTATCATATGGTTGACCGCATTGCAGCCGCCGCCGCCAACTCCGATTACTTTTATAATAACTCCGCTATCTACTCTCTCATCAAACTCGAATGGCATCTGCGTTACCTCCCGCGATATTTAAATACGCCCGGATAATATGACGGACGTCGAATATATTAATAACCTTGTGTTGAAACCATTTCAAAAAAACAGCATACCAAATCGACATTTTTTATGCGTTTTTATGATATTCCGCTTCGAAACCGATCTCCGCATGTGCGCTTGCTCAACGGTTCGCGCATTTATACCTTTACTGATTATACTTATAATATGATACCTTTTTTTTCGCATTTTTGCAAGAGGTTTTGATAAAGTTTATAATATTTTAACAAACGAACGGGTTGTTTAGGCTGTTTTTCCGACTTTTCGCCTCTTTATATTATTTTCTTCCGCTCAGTCTGACATTGTTGTCGAAAATAACAAAACCCTGGGTTATATCGCTGACATTAACCGTGCCTTTCAGCTTGTCGGTGCTGAATTCATCTTCGAAAGTATCTATTATTTTCCGCACAAGCTCGAGCTTGACATCGAGATTTTCGCTTTTTCCGAATTCAATGCGGTACTGATGGTTATATATAAAGAACATATCGAATTTGTCGTTCATGTTGATCGAAGAGATCAGCATTGACATATTCGACTCATACAGAGTCTCTATTACCTTGCCGACGTTTTCAAAATCACTTTTTCGCTTAAAAACGACTTCGGTTCCGGTAACGGCATATGCTACGGGCGGCAGAGTTACATGACAAAGTCCTCTGTAATCGAGATCCGATTCCCGCTCAACACATTCAAGCAATCTCAGCTTATGGGACAGAACAAAGTATTTTCCGGCTATTTCGGTATAATACGCTCCGGAATCATCTTCTACCTTAAGTGTCAGGGTGGAGGGGAATATCTTTCCTATCCTGATATTTTTCAGATAAGGATAGGTCAGCTTGAGCTGATATGCGATATTATCCGAATCAAGTCCGAAAATGCTCGCTCCCTGATATCTTCCTAATACCGAGGCGGCTATATCGTCATTGGAATAAAGGGCGCTTCCTTCGACCGAAACCGATTTTATCCTGAAAAGCAAAAAATATGTCAAGGATATGAGAAGAGACAGCACGGCAACGGTCATTGCCGAGAAAAGTATCAGTTCTTTTACGCGGTCGCGGATCTTTTTGCGTCCGGCTTTTTCAAAATTTTCCCTGAGAACCCGGTCTCCGAGTTCGACTTTTTCCATGCGGCAGCCTCCTCTCCGATAAATTCAAGGCTTTTGGAAATCAGTTTTGTTTTATAAGTTCCGAAAGCCCTGCATATATTCTTTCGGAGGCGTCGTTTACGGCAAACTGCGATATGTTGTCCGCCATCTTTTCTCTCTGCCCCGGATCGGATGCAAGAGAGCGAATGGCTTGGGCAAGCTTCCCTTCCGTCAATTCGCTTTCCTGAAACACAAGCGCTGCTCCTTTATCGGCGAGCACCTTTGCGTTCTTATACTGATGGTTGTCCGCAACATTCGGCGACGGTATAAGGATACAGGCTTTTTTCATAAGGGCAAGTTCGGAAAGTGTCATCGCACCGGCGCGGCAGATTACTATATCCGCAGCTGCCATTTCCCGAGGCATATTGTAAATATATTCGACGAGACTTAGGTTCGGAAATTTATCCAGCCCCATATCATTGAATTGTACGGAAGCAATCGGCCATTCTATGGCGCCTGTAGCGTGAAGATGCCTTACATTCGGCTCTTTTGATGTATAGTCCCTCATCACGGCAAGGATCTCGTTATTCACCTGTTCGGCGCCCATAGAGCCGCCGTATGAAAGTATGCAGACGGTGTCGCCGGCAATTCCCAGCTCCCGTCTTGCTGCTTTCCTGTCCTGCATCTCGAAAGCTCCGCGCATCGGATTACCGACCCGTTCCGCCTTTTCGGGGTGCTTTAAGGCTTTTTTTGTCTCTTCAAAATTGATGAAGATGCGATTTACATCTTTTTCAAGCATTTTGACCGCGAAACCGGGTATGGCATTGGATTCGTGAAGCGCAGTCGGGATGCCAAGCTCACCCGCAGCTTTTACCACCGGCCAGCAGGCATAACCGCCGGTTCCGACTACCACATCGGGACCGATCTGCAAAAGCAGCTTTTTGGCTTTGTTTACCGAAGTAAGAGTAAGCCATGCGGTTTTAAGGTTTGACAGGGATATGCTGCGCTTAAGTCCCTGTATTTCGACATGGTAAAGAGGATAACCGGCAAGAGGTACCAGCTTATTCTCTATCCCTTTCGGAGTTCCGATATAGCTGATCTCGGAATCCGGTTCGTGCGCCTTGACGGTTCCGGCTATCGCAAGCGCGGGGTTGACATGGCCTCCCGTGCCTCCTCCGGATAAAACTATTTTCATATATACAGCCGCCTTTGATTTATTATTCAGCTTCTCCGCTCATAGGTGTATTTAGACATACACAGCAGAATCCCCATTTCCGCAACCTGCATCGCCGTCGAGGTGCCTCCGCAGGAAAAGAAAGGCAGCGCAATGCCGGTATTCGGGAAAAGGTTAGTAACGACGAGCATATTCAGCGCCGCCTGGAAGCCGATGTGCGTGGTAATTCCTATCACCGTAAGCGCAGAGAAGGTGTCCGGCATCCTTGCAGCTATCTTGTAGCCGCGCCAGACAAACAGGATAAAGAGCAACATGACCGAAGCTGCGCCGATCAGTCCGAGCTCTTCACAGATGATCGGAAAGATGAAATCGTTCTGTGGCTGAGAAACAAACATATATTTCTGCCGGCTGTTTCCGAGCCCGACACCGAAAATACCCCCGGAACCGATAGCATTCAGCCCCTGAAGAGTCTGCCATACGTCATCAAGTGAACTGTATTTTTCGGGGTTCAGCCAGGTATCGACTCTTTTTGCCGCATAATCCCAGTTTTGTATGACAATGGCAAGAACGGTTGTTCCGAACAATCCGGTGAACAATATCCAGATAAGCTCGCATCCGCCGACAAATATTATAGCAAAACCGATTGTGAAGATAATCGCAGTTCCGGAGATATGCTTTTCAAGCAGCACAAGTCCGCAGACAACCAGCAGCATTCCGAAAGGAAGCACGGCACCGTAGAGGAGCGATGAGGCCTTATTCTGATAGTCGATTACATTTTTGCCGAACCTTTCCATATACAGCGCAAGGAAAAGGATGATCATGATCTTCATGAACTCGGAGGGCTGTATCGATATGCCGCCGATACTGAGCCAGCGCTGCGCAACGCCCTGCGATATTCCGACTATCGGAACTATGGCAAGCAGCAATACCGCAACCAGCATTCCGGGAATAACGAATTTGGTTAATGACCGGTAATCCATTCGAATGAGGATTATCATCGCAACCAAGCCGAGTGCAACTGCTATCAGCTGACGCTTTATAAAATAATAGCTGTCTCCCGTTTTAACAAGAGAATAGGCAAAACTTGCGCTGAACGCCATAATCAGTCCGTAGCCGATTAGAACAAGTATGATTACCAGCATGGGGCGGTCGATCCCGCCTTCTATTCTGACAATATCACCGCTGCGGATAAAGGCGTTTCTGACTCCGCTCAACGGCTTTGAAGACGCCGGGGCTTCGGTTTTCGGGGATGCGGGTGTGGTTTTTCTGCCGCCGGAAGGCGGCTGAACGTCTTGCGGGCGGCGTGGCCGTATATTGTTACGGCGGTCAATATTATTATCTCTGTTCATTTTTCACCAACCGCCTTTAACGGACATCAGAGTCCGAACCAGGCTATCAGACAGGTTGCTACGGTAAAAGCGGAAAATACGGCGGTTACCTTTATTTCGCTCCAGCCGCACTTTTCGAAATGATGGTGGATCGGAGCCATTTTGAAGAGGCGTTTGCCGTGCGTCAATTTAAAATACCCTACCTGGAGCACTACCGACAAGCACTCGATTATATAAATCATTCCTACTAAAAGAAGGATCAGCAGGTTGTCGAGCAGAAAAGCGCTGCCGACGACAAGGCCGCCGAAGAAAAGCGAACCGGTGTCGCCCATGAAAACACGGGCGGGATAAAAGTTATAAACGAGAAAACCGAGGGCGGAACCGAGCATAAGCCCGGAAAGAGCGGCGCCTTCTCCGACTCCGGCTTTTATTGATGCCGCCGTGAAGAATACTGCCACGACCGCAACAATTGAAGAACAGAGACCGTCGAGGCCGTCGCTGAAATTCACTCCGTTGTTGATGCCGGTAAGGGCGATTATCGCAATTACGTAATAAAACCAGTTAAGATCGACTTCCCTTCCCAAAAACGGAATCGGAATAACGGTATCGATAAAGCCGAAGATGCGCATTGCGGCAATATATGCTATCGCTATGCCGAACTGCAGGGCATATTTCTGTGCCGCGGTAAGGCCGTCATTTCGGTTATGAGCAAATTTCGTTCGGTCATCCAACCAGCCGGCAAGGCCGTATGCCGCTGCCATAAGGTAAGTAATCAGAAGCGGCGGGAGTATTCTGCCGTTTCCGGTTGCCAAAGCGATAACCGATACAGCTGACAAAGCGATGGCAGATCCGGCGATAAAACTAAGACCGCCCATAGTCGGCGTCCCCTCTTTGCTTTTGTGCCAGCGGGGACCTATGTCAAGTATTTTCTGCCCGAGTTTCTTGCTTTTCAGATATGGGATGAGCCGCCTGAGGATAAGCACGGTAGCCGAAAAAGTGATAAGCAATGCGGAAAGCCAAAGGACAACTGGTATCATTTGATATCACCGCCTTTGAAAATCTCTGCCGCACGCTCAAGCTCCATAGCCCGGCTGCCTTTTATGAGCACCGTGTCTCCGGTCTTCAAAACTTCTCTCATGAGTATTCCGGCTTCCGCCGAGTCATTGCAGCGAAAGACCGAGCCTGACAACAAACCGCCTGCCACGGCGCTGTCTGCGATGTCAAGAGCTTCATATCCGACAGCGATCAGCAGATTCAGCGGCAGAGCCGCCGCCGCTTCGCCGACTTTGCGGTGAAGGTCGGAGGAGTAGCTTCCGAGCTCATACATATTCCCAAGCACCGCACACATCCGTCCTCCCTTTTTCGAAGCTATATCGCGCAGCACTTCAAGCGAGGCGAGCATCGATTCGGGTGAAGCGTTATAGCAGTCTTCTATCACGGTGATGCCGGAGAATTCATATATATTCTGCCTCATCGCCGCAGGGCTGTATTCCGAAAGCCCTTTGCGAATGCTGCCTTCATCTATGCCGCACAGCAGTCCGGCGCAGAAAGCATATGATGCGTCGAGTGCGGTGTGACGGCCGTGAGTGGGTATCATAATATCTCTGAATTCCCTGCCGTCCGATGCTTTGAGCGTGAAAACTGCTCCTTCCTCGGCATCATTAAATTTGATTATCCGAAGGAAAGCATCCGCGTCGTCTTCTCGGGAGGAAACATAGTATGCGCCGTCAATTCCGGCAAGCAGCGGTTCGCTGCCGTTAAGAATCAGTTTTCCGTCCGGTGCAAGACCGTCGCGGATCTCCAGCTTCGCTTTCGCTATATTCTCCCTTGAACCCAGAAGACCGATATGAGAGGTTCCTATATTCGTAATCACCGCCATATCCGGCTCGGCTATACGGCTCAGTTTTGAGATCTCGCCCACAGCGGACATGCCGCATTCGATAACCATAGCTTCGTCGTCTTGTCTGAGCTTCAGGAGAACGGTGGGAAGTCCGATCTCGTTGTTGAAGTTGCCTTCGGTTTTATGAGTTTTAAATTTTTGGCTCATTACCGAGGTCAGGTATTCTTTTGTCGTTGTCTTTCCGACCGAACCGGTAACGGCTATCGTGAAAGGATTTATTTCTCTTTTTATCTGACGGGCGATTTTGCCGAGGGCTGCGGTTGTGTCTTCGACCTGAATATAGCTCCCCTTGGCTGCACTCGGAAGATCCGACACCAGAGCCGCGGCGGCACCGTTTTCAAACGCGCTCGGGACAAACTGATTTCCGTCAAGTCTTTCTCCATGTATGGCGACAAACAGCATTCCCGGCTGTGAGTCTCTCGAATCTGTCGACACAGAGGATATAATCGTATCATCTCCCGTCAGTCTGCTGCCGCATATACGGGCAATCTCACAGGCCGATATGTCCCGGTAAAGCTTTGCAAGCATACGGCTTTTTGACTGGGGGACGGTTTTGGGTGATTCCATGTATTGTCCTTAATTTATCATATTTTTAGTTTATATTGCCGTCGAGATAACGCATTTTTACGGTGATGAGAGAGCCGTAAAGCGCTTCTTCTCCCGCTGCCGGATATTGGGCTACAACGACCGCGGAATCGCCGATATCATATTCCTGTGTGCCGTCGATGGCGAAATTGAACCCGGCATTGGTAATAACCGAATTTGCGGAGGCGGAAGTAAGTCCTATCGCACTCGGCACCGTTATGTAGGTATCCATGGACGCATCACCGACATAAAACACGAGTTTCCCCGTATCTTTGCGCAGGTAGCTGCCGGCGGCAGGTATCTGATTGTTTACGACGAGATAGCCGTCAGCGGCCGTTCCGCCTATTATCTCATAATCAATGCCTAAATTGCGGCAGGATTTCAAAGCATCTCTGAGCGGCCAGCTTTTATAATTCGATACCCGAATACTAAGTCTGGCAAGCTCTTTTTCCGAGTAGCTGCGCTCGATACCGAGCAGCGGGAGAACTCCCTCCATTATCTTTGCGACATATGGGGCGGCAATATAACCGCCGTAAATAGTTGACTGAGTCGGCTCGTCGACGATCAGCAGCACTGCGACTTTGGGATCGTCCGAGGGAGCATATGCGGTGGTTGAACCTACATAATAGATAGAGTCGCCTTTTGCGTCAAGAACGTCTCTGATCTGCGAAGTGCCGGTTTTTGCGGCGATCTTATAACCGGCGACATAAGTATTCTTTGCGCCTCCGTTGCCGGAAACGCCTTCCTCCAGAATCTGTGAGATGGTTTTACAGACCTCGGGAGAAACGACGCTGCGCTTTACCTGAGTTCCGAATTCCCGGACGACATTGCCGTCGTCATCAACCAGTTTATCGATCAGGTGCGGCGTTACAAGATTACCGCCGTTTGCAACGGCGCAGATTGCAGTCAGGTGCGTTATAGGAGATACTTTGAACGTCTGACCGAAGGAATAAACCGCAAGCTCGACCTGATTGAAGCCGTTATAGCTGTGATATATCGTGTTTGCCTCGCCGGGCAGATCGATTCCGGTTTTTTCGGTATAACCGAAAGCTTCAAAATAGTTATAAAATCTAGCCTTTCCCAGTCTCAGGGCGATCTGCATCATGGTAGGATTGCAGGACTGCTGGAGCATATATGTGAAGGGCATGGTGCCGTGACCGTATTTATAATGGCAGGCTATCGGCTGATCGTAGCCTTTTACGTAATAATATCCGTTGCAGGTGAAGTTTTCGTTGATATCGATCGCCTTTTCCTGGAGCGCCATCGCCGTAGTGATGACTTTCATCGTCGAACCGGGCTCATAAACTTCGGTTACGTTTTTGTTTTTCCAGAGAGAGTATAAAAGCTTCCAGTAAAGTTCCTTGTATTCGTCCGAAGACGGATCAAGACCGGTTTCATCAAGCTTTTTTTGGCTGTCCGGATCAAGGGTGAACGGATCGTTGAGGTCGTAATTAGGGTAGGTACCCATACCAAGCACTGCGCCGGTATTGACATCCATAACGATCCCGGAAACGCGGTTGTTCGGTTTTGATTCTTCATAAGCCGATTTCAGCTGTTTTTCGAGTACATCCTGAATCTTGACGTCGATGGTTGTTATCAGGTTGTAACCGTTTTCGGCTTCGACATATGAGGTATAATCGGAAGGAATACGCACTCCCTGAGCGCTGCGTGCGGTTATATATCGGCCGGCGGTACCGGTAAGCTCGGTATTGTAATAAAGTTCAAGCCCTCCGAGGCCCCCGTCGGTTCCGCAAACTCCTATTACCTGAGAAGCCATTGTGCCGTAGGGATAATAACGCTTATACGAGCGCTCGAGGTTAACCTGCCTTGTGAGACCGTTGTCGTTTATAAACTCACGTACCTTTTCAGCTTCCTCGTCGGTGGCTTCTTTTTTTACCGTTTCGTCTTTTCTCTCGCTTTTATTGGCTTTTTCAAGGATTGTGCCGTATTCTACGCCGAGTATTTTTGACAATCCCTCGCAAATCAGCAGCTTTTGAGCGTCATCCGTGAAAAAATACGGGGAGATGAAGACTCGCCATACGGTTACGTTAGCCGCAAGCTGGGTCATGTTCCGGTCGTATATAGCGCCTCTGGTTGCCGAAACGGTGAACTCTCTCTGAACGTTTCTCGCAACCTTGCTTGAGTATTCATCGTATTTATAAATCTGGAGATACGCAAGGCGGCTGAACAAAATCGCCCATACAATACCAAATGCGAAAAGCATGACTCCGCCCCGCCTCAGCATCCTGCGGCGGCGGCTCTTGGTCCGGACGGCGCCGGTAGTTGAAGCACCGACGGCTTTATTGCCGTGGGAAAGCGAATTATTACTGTTGTTTTGACTGTTTGCCATAATTTTTCATCCGTGAAATATATGAATAACGCCGGTTTATCTATCTCCGATTTTCAGGGTTCATTCAGAGATGCGTTATCCTCTGTTTCGGCTATATTGACGAGGGGCTCCGGCACCCCGGTTTCCGCCGCCTCGGTTTCTTGTTGAACTTCGGCAGTTTCGGTCCCGGTTTCCGATTCGGCTGTCTCATCGGTTTCTGCGGATGTTTCCGTTTCTTCGAGACTTCCGCCGAATATATCCGTCATCGGCTGATGTTTTTTGTCGAGAACTTCTATCTTGTCTTCGACTTCGACCGTGATGTACTTCTTTGCAAGCTTATCTATCTTGACCATACCCAAAACATTGACGGCATATTCCTGGATTTCCTGAAGATTGTTCTTCTGCTCCAGTTCGATGGACAG
>LSQX01180216.1_pt1 | contig 30592 bp, 24 predicted proteins | sample 654561 | NCBI WGS metagenome assembly LSQX01 (sample SAMN04489861, study PRJNA283612) | anaerobic digester metagenome | isolation source: 4 biogas reactors fed with cattle manure at either 37C or 55C with and... | place: Denmark: Kongens Lyngby | collected 2014 | reverse complement strand
AGGGGCAGCGCCGCGTAGCCCTTGGGGCCGATCTCGACTTCCCGCCAGGTCCAATCGGTCGCCAGGCCCTCGGGGGGCGTCAGGCGTACCACCAGGGTGGCGGGCTCGGCCATCTCGCTGTGCAGCTGCAGGCGGATGGTCTGCGGGGTGCCCGGTCGCACGGTGATCTCGCCCGGCGCGGTGTCCAGGCGGAGCGGCTGGCGGGCGGCCATCCCGGAAAAGAGCTCCAGGTCGTCCTCGCCGACGCGGAGGACCGAGCGGACCGCGGGGACCGTCTCGTCCTCCTCCTTTTTCGCCGGGGCGTCGTCGGCCACCTGCACCTCGGCGGTGCGCTCCACTGTCTCGCCGGGCGCCACAGTCCAGGCGTCCCGATGGTCGATGGTCAGCCCCTTGTCGCCCAGGGCGTGGAGGTAGATCGGCAGGGGCTCGGCGCCTTTGTTCTGCACCCGCCAGGTGAGGGTCACCTTGCTGCCGGCCAGGGGCTCGATGTCCGCCGCGATGGCGGCGATCAGCACGGCGTCCGTCTCCACGGCCACCGGCGCCCGCGCCTCCCGGTCGATCCAGATGGTTAGCGATTCCCCGTCCGCCTCCCAGCGTTCGGTAAAGACCTTGAGGCCCTCCCAGCGCTGGTCGTCCCATTCCTGCTGGATCTCGCGGACGTAGCAGCGGTACCAGTCGTGCCGCTCGAAAAAGGGCTTGGCCAGCGACATCTGCAGGGCGCCTGGAACAAAGTTCTGCATCCACACCGAGGTGTCGGGCGTCCAAAAGTGGCCGGTCTTTTTGTAGGCCGGCACGGCCTTGAAATTCGCCGACCAGGTGCCCAGGGTCTGGCGCTGCCAGCCCTCCTCGACGGCGCGCTGGATGGTGGCCTGGATGAGCCGCCGCCCGATGCTCATGCCGTGGAACTTGGGGTTCACGTTCAGGAGGTCAAGGTAGCCCTCGCCCTTTCTCTCGCCGTGCTCGCCGTTCTCAAAGGAGCAGTAGCCGGCGATCTCCCCATCCACCTCGGCGACGTAGGTGACCAGCAGACGCTGGGATTCCTCCCGCTCGCGGACGACCTCGGCGGTGAGGGGCACGCCGTCGGTCCAGGAGCCGGGCCAGGCCGCGTCGCTCTCGTTCCACATGCGGGCCAGGCCCTCGGCGTCGCGGTCGAGGTCGATGGGGCGGATGATCACGTTGGGTTCGGACGCAGAATTCACCGTCATGGGGCCTCCAGGTGGCAGCGCATGATGAGTCGGCAAGACGGCAACAAGTAGGCAGTGGCAAAGGCCGCGCGGTTGGGGACCTGCCCGATGTGCCCGGCGCAGGTGTCCGGCGGCACACGAGGAACAATCATGGTGGCCGGCGGCCAGCCAGTGACGTATTATAGTCAGCCACCGGGCGCTGTCGAATCCCGGCCAGCGGTGCGCCGCCTTGTGCACTGATCGGCTGGCGGGCGCGGCGGCGCTGTCCTACAATACGCCGCGCCACCCCACGAGAGGAGAAAGCCACCATGCAGGACCCTGCTCGATCCTTGCCGGGGCCGCTCGCCTGGCCCGTTCCCGCCCGCACGGCCCACGAGGGGCTGCCCCTGGGCAACGGCCTGTTCGGCGCCCTCTTGTGGGGCGCGGGGCGCAGGCTGCGGATCACGATCAACCGCGCGGACTATTGGGACCATCGCGGCGGGATCGCCTTTGGCCCCGAGGCTACCTACGCCGACCTGCGCCGCTGGCTGGAAGAGGGCGACGAGGCCGAGCTGCGCCGCGTCTTTGAGGGCCGCGCCGAGACGGGCGACGGCCAACCGCCCCGGCCGACCCGCCTGCCCATGGGCCGGGTGGACCTCCTCCTGCCCGAGGGCGTCGAGATCGCCGGCGCCTCCCTGGCCCTCGGCGAGGGCCAGGCGGATCTGGCGCTGGCGGGCCCCGGGTCGGGGAGCGTCCGGGCCCTGGTGCCCCGCGGCAGGCCGGTCCTGGCGCTTCGCGTCGAGGGGAGCGGCGCCGGCGCGGTACAGGTCGGCTCCTCCCCACCCGACGCCGAGGAAGTGCTGGCCCACTATCGCGCCCACGGCATCCCCGGGGCGGCCGTCGAGGACGCTCAGGATCGGGGCGGGTGGTACCAGGCGCTGCCGGCGGATCCCGGCCTGTACGTGGCCTGGGAGCGGGTGCCGGCCGAGGGGCAAGCCGCGGAGGTGTACGTCGCCGCGGCCTATGGCCCGGATCCTGCGGAGGCCCGCGCCAGCGCCGAGGCCGAGCTGGCCTGGGCCATCGAGCAGGGCTACGAGGCGCTCGCCGAGGCGGAGGCGCTCTGGTGGCGCCGCTACTGGCGCCGCACGCCGGCCGTTCGGGTCCCCGACGCCACGCTGCAGGAGGCCTACGACCTGGGGATGTACAAGCTGGCCGGGATCGCCGCGCCGGATGCGCCCGCGGCCACCCTCCAGGGCCCCTGGGTGGAGGAGCACCGCCTGCCTCCCTGGAGCGCCGATTACCATTTCAACATCAACGTCCAGGAGTGCTACTGGCCGGCCTACGCCGGCAACCATCTGGAGATGTTGGGGCCGCTCTTTGACCTCCTGGCCTCCTGGAAGCCCCATCTTCAGGAGGTGGCCCGGGAGTTCCTGGGGGTGGAGGACGGCTTGATGCTCCACCACGCGGTGGACGACCGCGGCACCTGCATGGGAGGATTCTGGACGGGGGCCATCGACCACGGCGCCACCGGCTGGGTGGCGCACATGATGTGGCAGTACTATCGCTACACGCTCGACGTGGCCTTTCTCCGGGACACCGCCTACCCGTTCATGCGCGACACCCTGCGGGTCTACGAGGCGATGCTGGAAGTGCGCCCCGACGGCACGCTGGCGCTGCCGGTGAGCGTTTCCCCCGAGTACGAGGGCGCGGCGATGTGGGCCTGGGGGGCCAACGCCTCTTTTCAGCTGGCCATCATTCACTTTCTCTGCCGGGCGCTCCAGCACGCGGCCGACGTGTTGGGCCTGCCGGAGGAGGACGTCTGCCGCTGGCAGCGCATCGACCGGGCGCTGCCCATCGGCGCCGTGGCGGGGGAGGGCGCCGGTCGCGAGCTCTACCTCTGGGAGGGCCAACCCCTGGCGCACTCTCACCGGCACCACTCTCACCTTGCCGGGCTGTACCCGTTCGATGTCCTGGACTATTGGGGGGCCCCAGACGACCGCGCCCTGCTGGATGCCAGCGCCCGCACCTGGACCCGCATGGGCACCGGCGAATGGTCCGGCTGGTGCCTGCCCTGGGCGGCGATCCTGTGGGCCAGGATGGGCAACGCAGAGCGGGCCGCCCTGGTGTTGGAGGAGCACCGGCGGGTGTTCGTCGGCCGAGGCCGCTACACCACCCACGACGCGGTGCTCCCCGGTTACACCATCATCGACCGCCGGCCGGACATCATGCAGATCGAGGCCGCCATGGGCGCCGCGACCGCTGTGATGGAGATGCTGCTCCACACCGCCGCCGGCGTGCTGCGGGTCTTTCCGGCGGCGCCGGAGGCCTGGCGCGAGGCCGAGTTCGCCGGCATCCGGGCCGAGGGCGCGTTCCTCGTCTCCGCCGCCCGGCGCGAGGGACGCACGGCCTGGGTCCGCGTGTTCAGTGAGCGGGGCGCCACGCTGCGCCTGGCCCATCCCTTTGGGGCGGGGGACGTGCTGGCGGCGTCCAGCGCCTCTCCCGACGTCCGGCGGGTGGCCGGGTCCGAGGTCCTGACCATCCCCACCGCCCCCGACGAGGAACTGCTCCTCTATCCGGCAGACCAGTAGACGACATCGCCAGCCATCGAGCACACAGGAGGATCTCATGAGCGACACGTTGCAGAAACTTCGCGAGGCCAACCCGGCGCTGAACATCCTGTCCGTCGATGCGCCCGAGTTTGCCCGCTACGGCCGGGTGCTGGAGGGCTATGACGCGACGGAGATGATCGCCCGGGCCCGGGCGATCCTGCCCCACTCTGACGGGGTGGTGTACGAGCCCTCGGTGCCCGCCCTCGAGGCGCCCGGCGTCCTGAACACCGCCCTCGAGCAAGAGGTGTACGGAGAGATGCCCGTGCAGGTGGGGTGGTGCTATGGCCAGAACCTGCAGATGGCGGGGCTCGAGTACCACAAGGGGAACGAGGTGAACGTCTGCCTCACCGACGTGGTCCTCCTCGTCGGGCACATCGAGGACGTCGCCTATGGGGAGGACGCCATCACCTACGAGACGGCCCGGGTGGCGGCGTTCTACGCGCCGGCGGGCGCCGTGGTAGAGTTGCCCGCCTGGAACCTGCACTTTGCGCCGATCCACGTGCGTCGCACCGAGGAGTTTGCCACGCTCGTGTACTTGCCCCGGGGCACCAACGAGCCCCTGAGCCACAGGGTCGAGCCCGAAGGTGAGAGCCGGCTCCTCTTTGCCGTGAACAAGTGGCTCATCGTGCACCCCGAGGCAGCGGACCTGGTCTCCCAGGGCGCCTATGCCGGGCTCGTCGGCCCGGACATCTTCGTCCAACCGATCTAGCGTGCCACCCCACCCGGAAGCGGTTATCCGCTTCCGGGTGGGGCGTGACCTAGCGCCGCCAGCGGCCGTTGGGAGACGGGATCCCGCGGACCGCGCGGGCCGCGTTCAGTGTGGTGACGAGGTTCTCCGAGGTTTCGCCCTCGCCCAGTGCCGCGCCGCCCACGCCCTCCCAGGCAAAGAACAGCGCCGCGCCGCCCTTGTCCTCGTGGTACTCGATCACAAAGGTGTGGACCCCATCGAGCACCAGATCGTGGATGACGTGGCGGCGGATGCCGGACTGCCACTGGTCGATGACCACCTTGCCGTCGACGTACACCCGCGCGCCGTCATCGACGACCAGGTGCAGCCGATAGGTGCCCCGGGGGAGCTCCACCGTCCGGGTAAAGCGGGCGGAGAATTCGTCATCGCCCAGGCGCCGGTCCGGCGCGCCCGTCCCCCAGTCAAAGCTCAACTCCTCCTCCTGGCGGGTGATCTCCGGCTCGCCGCGTAGGTCGGGGTTGTCATAATACTCGGCCTCCCACTGCGCCGCGGGCGTGGGGGTTTGGGTGGGGGTTGGCGTCGTGGGCGCGGGCGTGCCGTCCGTCGGGCGCAGGAACTCGAGCCCAAAGTGGAGCGCCGCGGCCCCGCCCTGCTCAAAGTACTCGATGCGCAGGAGGTGCTCGCCGCCGAGGGTGACCTCGGCTTCCGCCTGCCGCAGGATCCCGGATTGCCACTCGTCGATGATCAGGTCGCCATCGATGTACAGTCGTGCGCCATCATCGGCCACCAGGGCCACGCGGTAGACCCCCGGCGTCAGGGTGCGCCGCTGGGAAAAGCGCGCCGAGAAGCGGTCGTTGGGCAGCTGCGGGTGCGGTGAGCCCCTGTTCCACGTAAAGGCGATCTGCTCCTCCTCCCGGGTGACCAGCGGCGTGCCGATCAGGTCGGCATTGCTATAGTACTCGCCGATCCACACGTCGGTCGGCATGGCGGTGGGGGGCGGGCTGGGCGTCGCCGTCGATGTCGGCGGCGGGGTGGTCGGCGTCGCGGTAGGCGGCGCCACCGTGGCCGTCGGCGTGGGCGAAGGCGGGGTCGCCGGGCGGAGGAGTTCCCAGCCAAAGGCCAGGGCCGCCGCGCCGCCCTCCTCGAAATAGTCGATCCGCAGGTCGTGGCTGCCGTCCAGCGTCAGGACGTGGGTGTAGGCGCGGCGGATGCCCGTCTGCCAGGCGTCGATCACCAGGCGGCCGTCGATCCACACGCGCACCCCGTCGTCCACCACGGCGGTCAGGCGATACTCGCCCCGGGAGAAGTGCAGCCGCCGGGTATAGCGGGCGGAGAAACGATCCCGCTGGATCGCCGGGTGCGGGGAGCCCTCGCCCCACTCGAACTGTAGGTCCACCTCGTTGGTGATGAGCGCCGGCGGGCCCTCCAGCGTAGTGTTGTTATAGTACTCGCCCCGCCAGTCGGTGATGATCGGCTCGGGTGCCGGCGTCGGCGGGATGTAGATCTTGTTCCAGCCGAGATCGATCTTGGCATAGCCTTCCAGCTCAAAGTACTCCACCACCACGTCGTGCTCGCCCGCCGGGATGTGCTTCTGGGAGACGAAATCCACCCGATGCCCGCCCGACCAGCGGTCGATGATCAACATGCCGCCCACCCAGAGGCGCACGCCATCGTCGGCCTCCAGGCGAAAGTCGTACTGGCCGTCCTCAAAGTGGATCCGGCGCGTCCAGCGGGCGGAGAAATGGTCCTCTGGGACGCCGGAGGGGGCGCCATAGCCCCAGGTGTGGTTCACGCTGTTCTCGCGGGCCACGACGGCCGGTATCCCGAGCAACTGGTGGTTCGCATAGTATTCGGCGCGCCAGTGGTCCGTCGGCGCGGGCGCAGGCGTCCACGTGGGCACCGGGGTCGCCGTGGGCGACGCGGTGGCCGTGGCGGTCGCAGTAGGCGATGGTGTGGTCGTCGGGCTGGCGGTCGGCGTGGGGGTGGTGGCGACGGTTTGGGTCGGCGTCGGGGAGGGCTCCTGGCTCACCCCCAGCCGCACGAGGCCTTCGAGGTCCGTGTGGTAGGTGTAGGTATCGTTGCCCACCCGCAGGATGATGCGATAGCCGGGCGTCTCGACCTCCGCGCAAGCGCTACCGGTTTCCGGGAGGCCCAGGCAGGCATCCGGCCACGTGACCGACTCGACGGCCACCGTGGTGATGACGTCCGGCACGATGTTCAGCCGCTCGGCCAGCGCCGCCCGGGCGGTGGCGATCATGGTGTTGCGCTGCGCCTCGGCCTGGATGCGCGCGTGGACCGCGGCGGCCCAGTCCGCCATCTCGGCCTGCTCCTCGATGGTGGCCTCGCGGGTCCCTCGGCCGACAAAGGTCAGCGTGACGGTGGACATGTCGTTCTCGGGGGAGGGGTCCTCCTGGAAGGTAAACGGCGCATAGCGCGCCACGTACCCGAGGTAGGTGTGCAGCTCTTCCTGGCTAAAGCGCATCAGCGCGGCATCGCCCTCGCACGGCACCAGGTGGAGCTGGCTGAGGTCGTCGACGCGCAGCCCCGAGCAACCCGCGGCCCCGTCGCGCCGCCAGGCCAGGGAGGCCAGTGCGGGGGCCGTCGTCGGCGCGCTGGCCGGCGTGGCCTCTGGCGTGGAGATGGCGGGCGGGGGCGTCGCGTCAGAGGCTTGCGGGTTGGGCAGGCAGCCCAGAAGAAACGCGCCGCCCACGATGAGGACCAGGGCAAAGCCCAGGACGAACCACAAGACCTTCTTCATCGGATCCTCCAGCACCCAGGAGCAGGGTGCGCTGTGTACAGGCTGTTACCTGCAAGACGCAGGAGGGGCCGATTCGGTTCCCGTGCCCGATGGCCTGACGGCGGGAAGCGTCAGGGCAGCACGCCCACGTCGTTCGGGGGCCAGTAGCGCAACCAGGCGTGGCCGATGATCTCCTCAAAGGGAACCATGCCAAAGTACCGGGAGTCGTTCGAGGCGTTGCGGTTATCGCCCATCACGAACACGTGCTCCTCGGGCACCAGGCGGGCCAGCATGACGCCGGCGGTGGGCTCGGCCAGGTAGGGCTCCTGGAGGGCCTCGCCGTCAACGAACACCTGCCCGTCGCGCACCTCGACGATCTCCCCCGGCAACCCGATCACCCGCTTGATGAGCGGCCCGGTGGCTCGCTCCCGCAGGTTCAGGACGATGATCTCGCCCCGGGCGGGTTGGGTAAAGCGGTAGGTCAGCAGCTCGACGATCAGCCGCTGATCCTCGAACAGGCTGGGCTCCATGCTCTCGCCCTCGACCGTGCGCGGCTGGGCGACAAACAGGTTGACGCCCGCCACGATCAGGACGGCCGGCAAGAACGAGCCGAACACCTCGCGCAGGAGGGCCTGCAGGGGGTGCCGGGCGCCGGCGGCGAGCTCCTCCGTGGGCGGTGCGCTGTGACCTTTGTTTTCCATGCTCTCCTCACGACGTGGTGCATCTATGGGCATTCTAGCCCAAAATCGCCGTACGGCAACGTGGGCGGTGCGGCCCGATCGGCGCAACGCACGCGGACGGCTTGCGTATAGTGCCATGAAGGGTTTCCACGCGAGAGCGAGGTGCAAGGGAAGATGAACACCGAGAATCGTGGGCAAGAGGAGTTCAAGGTCTCCGGCAGCAGCGTGACGGACAAGGCCAAGGAGCTCTGGCACGAGGGCAACATCCGTCGCGTGATCGTCCGGAAGGATGGGGAGCGCTATCTGGAGTTGCCGCTGAACCTGACGGTGATCGGCACGGTACTGGCCCCGCAGTTCGCTGCGGTGGGCGCCATCGTGGCGCTGGCCACCGGCTGCTCGATAGCCGTCGAGCGCACCACGGAGGACTGACCGCTGCCTGCTCTGCGGTGGTGCGGCGGCATTCGTCCTGCCGCACCACCGCGTTGCGTTCCTAGCGCAACCCCAGTTCCCGCCAGCGCCGTGCGCCGCGCTGGCCGAGGACGAGATAGTCGGCCTCCTCCGCATAGCCGGTAAGGCCATAGTCGGGCGACTCTCCCTGCTGCACCGCTGCCCGGCGCTCGGCCAGCCAGTCCCCGGCCCGAGCCATCCGCGCTCGTAGCCCCCGCAGGTGTCCCAGGGAGATGCCGATCTCCGAGTACCGCGCCCGGGCCAGCCACACCTCCCGGAAGCGCTCGGTGAGTTCCACCAGTTCGTGCTCCAGCGCCCGCAGCGTGCTCAGCCCGGAGGACAGCACCGCCTCGGCGTCGCCGCGTCCCTCGCCCAGCGCCGCCAGATCGGCCCGCAGCGCCTGGCAGGCGGCCGTCTTGCGGGCGGCATAGCCCATCAGCCGCGCGGAAAAGGCCATGTCCTCGAGGTCCTCGGGGTGCTCCGCCGCGCCGAGGTGCGTCCGCAGCGTGGCCTCCGCCTCGCCCGCCACCCGCTCGATCTCCCGGAGCGTCTCCGCCGGGACCTCGGGCGTCGCCTCGCCCACCAGGGGCTCATCCAGGAGCATGTACACCGAGCGGCTGGCGTTGCGCAGGGGCATCCCCTCCAGGGCGTTCAGGCGCCCCAACGCCCGCACGGCCTCCACGATCTGCTGGCCGGCGGGGCCGAAGAAGAGGCGCCCCAGGTTGGCGTCGAACACCTCATCGGGCGTCTGCCCGCCCGCCCAGGCCTGCTCGCCGCCGTAGAGGTAACCGTACCACGACTGGCCGATCGGCTGATAGTGGCCGTGGTCGCCCCAGTCGGTGTTCAGGAGCCCCTCGCCCCCGTGCTCGGCGGCCAGCCGCGCCAGGGTGCGGATGTTGCCGTTCGCGTTCTCGATCCTGGGGAAGAGGGTGTTCCAGGACGAGGTCCCCGGGCAGACCCAGAACCTCCGCCCGCTCTCGGCAAAGGTCCGCACCGAGGGGTAATCCTCCTCCGCCTCATAGTGCCAGTCCAGGAGGATGACGTCCTCGGGCAGTTCGGCCACCAGCTCGGGGTGGTGGAGGAGGATATCGCCCCAGATCTGGATGCGCCGGCCATAGCGCGCGGCGATCTCCCGGAGGCGCAGGATGTGCTGCAGGTACACGCGCCCCACGCCGATCTCCTCGGTTAACTCCCGCGAGCGGCCCTTGCCCAGGTCCCACGTCTCGTCGCAGCCGGCGTTGAACAGGGTCGACGAAAAAGCGGGCAGGAGGTCGGCGTACATGCCGTCGAGGAGGGCGTACGATTCCTCGTTCGTCACGTCCAGCGACCAGCCGATCTCGGCCTCGGCGAGGTGGCGGTACTCGGGAAGGGCCAGGATGTGGGCCATGTGGCCGAACGAGTTCAGGTTGGGCTGGAGTTCCACAAATCGCTCCCGGGCGTAGGCGTCCAGGGTCATCATGTCGTCGCCCGAGAGCGACCCGCAGCCCGCCCCAATCCGCGGGTGGTGGGGAAAGACGAAAGTATGCTCAGTATACAGTTGGAGGACGTTCATCTTGTGGAGCGACAGCTCGTCCACCACGCGCTGGAGCGTCTCCAGGGTGTGCACCTTGCCCCGGGAGACGTCCACCATCACCCCGCGGTAGGCGAGGGACGGCCAGTCGATGATCTCGAGCGCTGGCAGGCTGGCGCCCTCGACCCGCACGAGCTGCCGCAGGGTCTGGGCCGCATAGTGGGCGGCCTCGGCGCCCCGCCCACCGGCCACCACTCGGTCGGTGGTGACGTCCACCCAATACGCCTGGGGCCCGTGCTCTCGGAGGGCCTCGGTGGGCCACTGCGTGCCGGGAAGGTAGGCGGCGGCAGCCTCGGGATCCCCCGCCAGGAGGATGACGTTCGTCGTGCGGGCCGGGCGCGCCGTGCGCACCAGGGGGAGGGTGAGCCCGGTGGCGCGGGCGATCTCGCCCTGCAGCGAGCGCGCCGCGCGCACTACGCCGTCCTCGGCGTCGGGCAAGAGCAGGATCTGTGTGTCGGCGTTCAGGCGAAACGCGCCCTGGCGCCGGGTCAGGTTCTTGGGCTGGGGAAGGAGGGTGGGACGTTCGTCGGACATGGTGCCTCCTCAGGAAAAAGGATGAAGGATGGAGGATGAAGGATGAGGGACTGGGATGCCGTCTAGTAGTCTCTGGCCATCCCTCATCCCTCCTCCTTCATCCTTCTGTCGTTACGCGCGGATGGCGCGCCGTTCCTCCTGGCGCACGTACGGAATCGTCTGGGGCCCCTCGGGCAGCACGCACAGACGGGCGCCGGGGCCGTGCTCTTCCAGGAGCCTGGCCACCGTCGCCTCGACGTCGTCGACGGGCCGCAGGAGCATCTCCTCCGCCTGGCGATCCGTCAGGCCGGACGCGTGGATGTAGATATCCGCCCTGTTCAGGAGGTCGGCGTGGAGCTGGGCCTCCCACTGGTCGTGCCGGTGGAACCCGGGCTGCGAGATGATTCGCAGGATGCCCTCCGGCGATCCGCCCTCGCGCACCAGGTTTCTGTACTCGCCATAATCCGGGATCCCTTCCTGGCACTCGCTGGCGATGATGATGCTGCCGCCTGGCTTGACAACCTGCGCCGCTGAAGAGATGCCCTTTACCGACTGGTAGAGGTTGATGTCCAGGGGGTAGCCGCTGTTGGTGGTGAGGACGACATCGTAGGGGGCATCAACCCCCACCATGGCCGTCTCGCGCACGAACTCTACCCCGCGGGCGTGGGCCTCCCACAGATCTCCGGCGAACACGCCGGTGATCTCGCGTCGGGCGTTCAGGGTGACGTTCAGGAGGAAATCGGGCCGCGCGAGCCGCGCGCAGGCGCTCATCTCCTGCCAGATGGGGTTGCCACGGGTGTGCCCCCAGGTGGCGTGCTCGTGGTTCAGCATGTCATAGCCGTGGTTCGCCATGATGACGTCGATGGCAGCGATGCCCGGGCATATGCCCTTGGGGCCGCCGCTGAACCCGGCAAAGATGTGGGGCTCGATGAACCCGGTGACGATCCGGAACGACGCCTCCTGAAAGATGCGGTTCACCCGGGCGCGGCGGCCGGTCGGCATCTCGCCGATATCCACCATGTCCTCGGGCCGAAAGGCGTTGTGCTGCGTCACCCGGTAGCGGGCGACGACGTCGGCCCCGAGCATCTCCTCGAGTTCCGCGGGGGTGTTCACCCGATGGGTGCCGGTGCCGTTCAGGAGCGTGATCTGCTCCCGGGGCACGCCGGCGTCCTCCAGTTCGGCCAGGAGCACGGGGAGGACCCGATCATTGGGCATGGGCCGGGTGATGTCGGAAAAGACGATCACCACCGTGTCGGAGGGGCGGACGCGCTCGCGCAGGGCTGGGGAGCCGATTGGCCGGCGCAACGCGTCGCGGAGGGCCATGGGCTCATCGGGCAGCCCGGCGACCTCCTTGGGCTGCAGCACCGTGGCGTCATCGGGGACGTCGACCGTCAGGCCATCGCGGCCGTACTTGAGATGCACTCTCATCGCGCTACCTCCTATCATTCGGCACACCCTCATGGTACCCCCACGGGGCAGTCGCGGCAAGTTGGGGGAAGAGGGACAGGATGACAGGATTGTGGAGAGGATTGACAGGATAAAGAGTATATGGTCGTATTGTGTACTCCTATCATCCTGAGCGAAGCGAAGGACCTCCACCGTGCATCATCCCAGGATTGATGTACGTGGAGGCCCTTTGGTCAGCAGACCCTTGCGCGGGCCTCAGGGTAGGCCTCTCTGCTCAGGAACCGGATGCGGAGACCCTCGACGGGCGCCCCCGAGGATCAATCCTGCAAATCCCGTGAATCCTGTCCTCAATGCTGCTCTGCCTGCCCATACCCTCTTTATCCTGTCAATCCTCCCCAAAATCCTGTAATCCTGTCTACTCTTCCCGGACCTCGGGCGCCCAGCGGTCGGCGCGGAGGAGCAGGCGCTCGCCGTCGGCAAAGCCGTCACCGCGGCCGCTCAGGTGCTCGATCAGCCGCCGGCGCCACAGGGCAACCTCGTCGGCCCTGGCGGGGTCGGCGCTCAGGTCGCGGAGCTCCTGGCGGTCGGTCTCCAGGTCAAAGAACTGCTCCTCGCCGGTGGCGGGAAAGGAGATGTACTTGCGGCGGCCATCCACCAGGTACTGCATGGCGGGCTCCAGCGCATAGCAGGGCGAGTGCTCGCCGTGGAGGAACTCGCGCCAGGGCTCGCCGCGGGCAGCCCCCAGCACGCTGCGGCCGGTCATCCCCTCCGGCGCCGGAACCCGCAGGACGTCCAGCACCGTGGGCATGACGTCCTGCAGCCCCACGACCTCCTGCCACGTGCCCGTGGGACCGTCGAACCCGGCGGGATAGCCCACCACGAACGGGATGCGCGCCGACCCCTCGTAGGCGTAGGTCTTGCGATGTAGGTGGTGGTCGCCGAGCATGTCGCCGTGGTCGGAGCAGAACACGAACAGCGTGTCGTCGTAGAGCCCCATCCCCCGCAGCGCCTCGCACAGGTAGCCGAACTGGTAGTCCAGGTGGGTGACGGTGGCCATGTAGGCGGCCCTTGCGCGGCGGGTCTGCTCCGGCGTCAGCCTGCCAAACCAGGCCGTGCGCGAGAGGCCGGGGTTGGAGACGTCATAGCGCGCCGCCCAGTCGCCCACGGGCACCGGCGGCTGCTCCCGGTCGATGTACATGTCCCAGAACGCCTGGGGCGGATCGTACGGCGAGTGGGGGCGCAGGTGAGAGACCCACAGGAAGAACGGGCGGGTGGGGTCCCGGCGGCGGACGAGGTCGAGGGCCACGTCGGTCGTCCAGCAGGTGGAGTGCAGCTCCTCGGGGAGGTGCCAGGGGCGCGCCGTCCAGCCGTTGGCGTCCACTCCGTGGGAACGCTCGTGGGCGTGGGGCCCCAGCCGCTCCCGGAGCCAATCCCAATAGTCGTCGACCCCCTCGCGCAGGTCGTGGGGCACCGCCTGGTGAAAGCCGTACAGCTTGCGGCGGGGGTGGAGGTTGCGAAAGCCGACGTTCAGGCAGTGGTATCCGCGATCGGCCAGCACCTGGGCCAGGGTGTTCCGTTCGTGCCACTCGGCGCTCGAGTAGCCGATCAGGCCGCAGTCGTACGAGCCCTTGCCCGAGAGCAGGATCCTCCGGGCGCCGGTCGTCGAGGGGATCTCGCTGTAGGCGTTCGGGAAGTAGAGGCCGCGCTCTACGAGGGCGTCCAGATTGGGCGTCTCTACCAGGGGATGGCCGGCCAGCCCGAGGAAATCCCCACGGTGCTGATCGGTGGTGAACAGGATGACATTGGGGGCAGTGGTGGTCACGAGGCATCTCCCTCTTCTGGCGGTGCGATGGCGCACGCCCTTTGGGCGGCATCATACCCTGCCGGATGCTCCCGGGCAACGCTTCCGCGGGATCGGCCGCCCCGCGGGGCGCGTGACGGCGGATTCGGGCCACGAGTAGTCCGGGCCAGAACCTCCCCTTCGTGAGACTCGTCCGCCATTCGCGCGATTCGTGATGCCGCGGCCGCGCATCCAGAGGGCCCGCTGCTTTTGACATACCTTGCCGCCGGTGGTAGCATGGCGTCGTTGACGGGTATTCCCGGTCCGGATGATGCCAGACTCCGCCGGCCACTGCCGGCGGAGTTCTTCTACGCCCGCCACGGGCTGGCGGCGTCGGGGGCTGCGTACAGGTGAGCGCAATGGCTGTGGGATCCGCGGAGGCAGAGTACGAGGCCTACGTGCGCAAGCACGAGACCTGGAATTTCGCCACTAACCTGCTGGACCTGACCTTCTTCAATTTCTCCAACTCCTTCATCTTTGGGGCCACCGTTCTGTCGTTGTATGCCGCGCACCTGACGGACTCGGCGGTCCTCGTCGGACTGATCCCGGCGATCCAGCAGGTGGCCCACCATCTGCCGCAACTCCTCCTGGCCCGCTACGTGGAGACCCTACCCCGCAAGAAACCGCTCCTCCTGCGGATCAGCGTGATGGAGCGCCTGCCGTACCTCTTTGTGGCTCTCTTGGCCCTCCTGTGGCCCGGCGCGCCACGCTGGTTGGCGTACACGGTGTTGGCCCTCAGCCTGGCGCTGGCCACCGGCGCGGGCGGGCTGGGGAGCCCGGCGTGGCAGAACATGCTGGCCAAGGTGATCCGCCCGGAGCGCCGGGGGATCTTTTTCGGCCTCTCCAACGCCACCGGCGGCCTGCTGGGCATCGCCGGGGCGGCCATCTCGCGCCACATCCTGGGGACCCGGGCGTATCCCACGTCGTTCGGCCTCTGCTTCCTGTTGGCCTTTGGCGCCCAGGTCATCTCTTGGGTGGCCCTGGCCGGTAATCGGGAGCCGGCGCGCAAGCCGAGCAAGGTCTCGCTGCCGGCCAAGGAGTACTTTCGCCGGCTGCCGGACGTCCTGCGGGGCAACCCCAACTTTGCCCGCTACCTCGTCGGTCGGGCGCTCATCATCCTGGGCACCATGGCCACCGCGTTCTACGTCATCTATGCTCGGGATGCGTTCGCCGTCGACGACGCCTTTGCCGGCGCCCTGACGATGGTGGCCCTCGGAAGCCAGACCCTGTTTACGCCGCTCCTCGGGGTGCTCGCCGACCGCAAGGGGCACAAGTGGGCCACTGAGGTCTGCACGGCGCTGGGAGCCGGTGCTGCCGCGCTGGCCCTCGTGGCGCCTTCGGCCGCCTGGCTGTACGGCGTATTCGTGCTGATGAACGTCTCCACCGCAGGCCTGATGGTGGCCAATATGAGCATGATCATGACCTTTGCGGCCCCCGACGACCTGCCCACCTACATCGGCCTCTCCAACACGCTGTTGGCCGTGCCTATCCTCGTGGCGCCGGTCCTCGGCGGGTGGATCGTGGACCTGCTCGGTTTCCAGGCCCTGTTCTGGGTGTCGCTGTCGCTGGGCGCGCTGGGGCTGGCCACCATGCGCTGGGCCGTCCAGGAGCCGTCGCCCGTCGGAGTTACCGCTCCCGCCGAGACGTAGGAGCGGGCATCTGCCACGGGCTCCGAGGGTAGAAGGATGACACAGAAAGATGAGGGGGGAGCGCTCCCCCCTCTTCTTTTCGTTCTCTCAGGCGCCCGTTTGCCCGCGGGCTCCACTCCGTCTCCGGCTACGCGCCGGGGTCCTCGTCGGCGAGCGCCGCGTGCAACAGGCGGTCGTACTCCACAAAACGGGGCGCGTACATCACGTCGGGGTGGCGGGGCCGCGGGAGATCGATCGTAACGTCCCGCTTGATGCGCCCCGGGCGGTTGCTCATGATCAGGACCCGGTCGGAAAGGTAGATGGCCTCGGGGATCGAGTGGGTCACCATCAGCACCGTCTTGCGCTGGTGCTGCCAGATCCGCAGCAGCTCCCAGTTCATCCGCTCGCGGGTCAGGGCGTCCAGGGCGCCAAAGGGCTCGTCGAGCAGGAGCAGGTCCGGGGCGTGGACCAGGGCGCGGGCCAGCGCCACCCGCTGGCGCATGCCGCCGGAGAGCTCCCGGGGCAGCGCGCCCTCAAAGCCTTCCAGGCCGACGAGGAGCAGCATCTCCGCGGCGCGCCGGCCGGCCTCCTCCTTGGGCATGCCCTGCACCTCCAGCGGCAGCATGACGTTGCGCAGCGCCGTGCGCCAGGGCATCAGGTTGGCGTGCTGGAACACCAGCCCCACCTTGCTGTGGGGCTCGGTGACCGGGGTGCCGTCCAGAAGCACCTCTCCGCCGGAGGGGGGTACCAGCCCCGCCAGGATGCGCAGCAGCGTCGACTTGCCGCATCCCGAGGGGCCGATGATGGAGACGAACTCGTGGGCCGCCAGGGCGAAACTGGCCTGCTCCAGCGCCTCCAGGGGGTTCTCCGGCGAGGAGAAGGTCATCTGCAGGTCGCGCACCACCAGCACCGGCCTGCCGCCGACCTGCGCCTGCGTCGACGGGCCCAAGGTTATTGCTCCTCGGGGAGAAAGCCGTTCGAGTACAGCGTCTCGGGATCCACCTCGGTGGCCAGGAGGCCCATCTCGTTCAGCAGCGTCACCGAGGCCTCCCAGGCGCGCGGATCGGTGGCGCCGGCGCGCTCCGAGCGCCAGAACTCGATCGACTCGTCGAGCACCGCGCGCTGGAGGACGGCCGTCTCGTCGTCCATCTCTGGGATGGCCCGCCGCGCGATTTCGAACGCCGCATCGGGGTCGGCCAGGGTGTCCTCGAGGCCCCGGAGAAACGCCCGCACCACCGCGCGAACCAGTTCCGGTTCCTCCTCAGCGGTGACGTCGTTGGTGATGATGCCGTTGGAGATCAACGCCGTGTACTCGTCCAGGTAAAAGACGTTGATGTCGTGCCCCGCGGTCCGCAGCTGCACCGGCTCGTTCTGCGCATAGACCACCGCGGCGTCCACCCTGCCCTCCACGAGGCTGGCCACCTGGGTGTAGCCGATGGTCTGCAGGTTGACGGCCTGGGGATCTAGCCCCACCGCCTTGACGAACCCCATCCAGCCGATGTACGACGCGCCAAAGGTCACCGGGATCCCGACGGTCTTGCCCACCAGGTCGTCGATCGTCTCGATCCCCGAGTCGGCCATCGCCACGATGCAGACCGGAAAGCGCCGGTACCAGTTCAGGACGTACTGCACGGGCAGCCCCTGGGCCCGGGCCAGGATCACCTGGTCGCCGCTGCCGATGGCGAACTTGATCTGCTCGGCGGCCAGCCGCTCCAGGAGGTCGGTCTCCATGCCGTAATCCAGGGTGATATCGAGTCCCTCCTCGGCGAAATAGCCCCGTTCGAGGGCCACGTACATCGGGGCGAACTGGATGTTGGGCATAAAGCCCATGGCGATGGTCAGCGCCTCGAGCGAGCCGGCGGGTTCATCGCCCGCTCCTGGTGTCGTGGCGTCACCTGAGGCCGGCGTGGGTGTCACCTGGCAGCCGGTGAGGAGCAGGGCGAGGATCAGCAGGATGGATAGACTGGTACGCATGCATGCCTCCAACGATGGATCGACGAATCTCTAGCGGCCGTTCTCCGGCCGATTCCAACGCAACAGGACGGACTCGAGCCCTACGACCCCCAGGTAGAGGGTCAGGGCGATGGCCATCAGGGTGAACAGGGCCACGAACATGAGCGGCGTGTCAAAGATGCCGCGGGCCAGGTTCACCAGGAAGCCGAGGCCGCGGTCCGAGGCGACGAACTCGCCCACCACCGCGCCGATTACCGACAGCGTCACGCCAACCTTCAGCCCGCCCAGGAGCACCGGCAGTGCCGCGGGCACCTCCAGCATGGTGAACACCTGCCAGCGCGTGGCGCGCAACGAGCGCATCAGGTCCATCAGGTTGCGGTCGACGCCGCGAATCCCCACGATGGTGTTGATGAGCACCGGGAAAAAGAGGGTCAGCGCGCAGACGAGCACCTTGGAAAAGCTCCCTGCGCCAAACCAGATCACCAGGAGCGGGGCCAGCGCCACAATCGGGACGGCCTGCGAGGCCACCAGGTAAGGGGAGAGGACGCGCTCGAGCAAGCGGGACTTGGCCAAGAGGTAGCCGAGCACCACCGCCACGCCAAGGCCCAGGGCCAGCCCGGCGAACACCTCCCGCAGGGTGACCAGGGTGTGGGTCAGGAGGGTGCCGTCGCGGAGGGCGACGGCAAAGCGTGCGGCCACGCGCTGGGGGCTGGGCAGGATGAAGGGCTGATACTGCCCCCAGCGCACCACCATAGACCACAGGCCCACCGCTAGCCCCAGCGTGATGGGCACCAGCAGGACCTCCCAGCGGACCGGCCGGCTGCCGTTGGGGCGGCCGGTTCGGGGAGCCGCGCGGTCTCGAATACGCTGACTCGTGTGCATAAAAAACACCCCGTGCTCTACAGCGCCGGGGCAGGTACGATGCCTTATGATCGTCCGTCGTCTTCTTTCATCCGGACTGTACCGTCGGCTCCGGCATCTCACCGGATCTGCCACTAGTGGCTCGCGGGCTCGGCAACCGTTCGCTGCCATACCGCCGGTCGGGAATCGGCCCCCTGTGGGGGACCCTACCCTGCCCCGAAGACTGCTGATTCAACCAGAAAGAGTATAGCCCGGCGGCGCGGGACTGTCAACAACGCCTGCGCGCCGATCGCGGTCCGGGTACGCCGGCGCTCACAGAGCCGCGGGGCGGAGCCGTGTGGCCCCGCCCCGCAAGCGCATGGCATGAGGTAGCGTCTCTACACGTGCTTTTCCGGCTCCTCCCAGAAGTAGGTGGCCGAGTTCGTGCGCGTATAGTTCTCGCCCCGGATCTCATAGTTCACAAAGCCGTTCTTGCAGATGGCGATCACCGGGTTCTGGCCGAGGTAGCACACCTGGGGCACCTCGCGCAGCCAGATCTCCAGGATCCCGTGGAACAGCTCGGTGCGCGTGTCCTCGTCGGGCTCCAGTTTGACCTGATCCCAGATGTCCCAGATGTCCCAGATCCAGTGGCCTTCCGGCGGCTCTTCGCCGTTCGGATCGTTCGGGTTGGCCTTCCACAGGCCCCAGGCGCCGGCCCACGGGCGGTCTGGCATGAGGCCCAGGAACTCCTCGGGCTGGATGATCACCATCTCGTTGCGATCCATGCCCCAGAACCCGACGTTCAGCTCGTTCGCCAAATAGTGCTCCTCGAACAGGGAGCGCTCCACGTACTTGTAGACGGCGTTGAGCCCCACATCCTGCAAGTACTTGGTCACCATCTGGGCGGCGTCCTCGGTCTGGGAGCCCGGCTCCCAGATGCTCTCGATGATAAACTCGACGGGGCCGCTACCGTCCTTCCACATGCGGTAGCCGTTGCCATCGCGCTGATCGTACCCGGCCTGGTCCAGGAGTTCGTTGGCCAGTTCCGGATCGTACTCGGTGTAGGCGTGGAACAACTCGTCCCAGTACTGGGGAGAGGACTCCACCGGCCCGCAGTTGCAGGGGGTGAGCAAGCCATCGTAGACGAGCTCGTTGATCTCGTCCCGGTTGACGGCGTGCGAGAGCGCAAGGCGTACCTCACGGGTACCCAGGAACTCCCGCTGCTTGGGGTCCTTGGCGGCCAGGTTCGTGTTCAGGCCCACCGCGCCGCGGCTCTTGGCCATCAACACGGTGTAATCCCCTTCGGCCTCGTTCTCTTTGAACAGGGTATAGTTGGCCAGGTCTACGTGTCGCAGCTGCTTGTCGATCTCCCCGCTGATGATCCACATGTTGAACACATCGGGGGTATCGAACAGCCGGTGGGTGACGTGGTCGATGTAGGGCAGTTGCTGGCCCGTCTCGTCCACCCCCATATAGTAGGCGTTGCGCTCCATGATAAAGAGCTGCTCAGACAGGGCGTTCGCCGCCTTCCACACATTGACTACCGGCTTGTCGGGGTTCATGTACCACGAGTTGCGGTCGAGGTAGTAGGCAGACCAGGAGTCAAAGCCGGCCTCGGTGGCCGCGTTCTGCAGGGCTTCGGGATCCGGCGTCGTATCGATGTGGAACTGCTCCATGTACTCGGGCATCCACATCTCGTTCCCGGCCAGAGTGTAGATGAATAGCGGGTTCGGATGGGCGAACTTGAGGACCACCGTCCAGTCGTCCGGCGTCTCCACCTCCATCACGACGGCTTCGTCCCCTGATCCGGTCTTGTACGCGGTGCTCACCGCCGGCGTGATGTCGGTGTTCGTGAGGTGATAGTCATACCACCACCGGAAGCACCCCGAGTTAAAGGGGCTGCCATCGGACCACTTGCCGCCCTTGCGCAGGGTGACGGTCCACTCGGAGGCGTCGTCATTGTACGACCAGGCCTCGGCCAGTTCGGGCCGTAGGGCCTGCTCGGGGGTCCAGAGGGCCAAGCGACGGGCGCCCAACATGTTCGGACCTACGCGGTCGGAGACGCCCTTGAAGCCGCGGCGCCACGATCCGCCGTACTTGCCGATGGCTTGCACCACGGGCTCGATGGCGGGGTTCTCGGGCAGTCGCTCCTCGATGGGCGGGAGGAGGCCCTGCTCGACGAGCTCGGCGAGCATGGGGGCTTCGCTGTAGCGGCCGGTCTCGACGGCTGCCGGAGCATCTCCGGTCGGCTCGGTTGGTTCTGCCGGTGCCGCCGGACCTTCGGGCTCGGATGCGGGGGCTGCTGGAGGGGGAGTCTCATCGGCCGGCACCACGCATGCAGTAAGCAGGCTAGCGGCGGCGGTGAGTGATGAGACGCGCAGGAACTCCCGACGAGACAATGTGTGCATGATACTCCTCTCGAGGGCTACATTGACGCATGATAGGACTATCAGTATGTCTCTGCGGGGGATGGTTGGGGGGTCTCCTTTCCCATGGCCACTGTCGATGGGCCATGCCACCGATCCAGCCCCACCGTCGTCAGCGAACGATGTTGGCCACATGCGTGGCGGGTGTTGACGCCCGTCGGGGCGGTCCGCTCCCAGTATATACGGGGCGACGGGCTAGATCAAGTCCTGGTGCGCTGCGGCTACCGAAGTCCTTGCCCGCTTGCGGCACAGGGGACGTATGCCGGTGCAAGGAGAGCGCCGCATGTTCCGCTGGGGCGCTCAGCGCCGCAGGATCCCGTCTAGGGCGACGGCGCCAGGATGAGGCGCGCGACCAGCCACCCGAGCACCCACAGCGCCACCGTCAGGAGCAACAGCCCCAGGGGCAGCAGCGGGGGGCGTTGCCGCTCGTCGGGGGGCGACACGTCGCTCATGCGGTTCTCCTCCGCAGGTCGCCGGTCGGAGCACTCAGGCCAACACCACCAGGTTTACCCAGGGCACCACGACCCGGGTGCCGTCATCCAGCCGCACCTCGGCGGCCGGGCCGGGCAGGTCCGTCTCCGGCAGGGTGACCCGCTCGGGGAGGGCGATGACCCGCCCGATGATCCCGGCGTGGGGGGCGCGGGTCAGGCGCACCGTGGCGCCCACTAGGCCTTGCTCGTCGATCCCTGCCGCCTCAGGCGCCTCCTCGGCAGCTTGGTCCAGGGCCACGACGAGTTCGGGGCCGTAGCGCCCGTCGGCGTTTACGCCCGAGAGGCTGGCCGTGCGTCCCGCCTTGTCCGCCAGCGCCTCGAGGACGGGGGCAGCCCAGGGGATGCGCCCAAAGCCCTCGACGCTCATCACCGGTAGCCCCGCCTCGGCCGCCGCCTGCGCCAGATCGGGCCGTATGCTGCTGACCACGAGGCCTGCCAGGCCGACGGCGCGGGCCCGGCGGAGGGCCTCCGCATCCTCCAGGGGGCCGCACAGCGCGATGGCACCCCGCGCCTCCCGGGGGAGCGCGTCGGCCGCCGGCGGCGCATCGCCCGCTCCCGGGCAGAGGTAGAGGGGTCCGCGGGCCTCCCCGCCGGCTCCCCAGGCGCCGGCCAGAAGGTGCCCGAACGCGCGCACTGCCACGCCCCGCTCGGGCAACACCTCGGCGATGCGCCCCATCAGGTGCGCCCTCTGGCGGATCAGGCAGGGATCGCTGCGCAAGAGGAGCAGGCCGTCGCGCATCGTCTCGACCGTGCCGCCCACCGGCGCCCACACCGCGCGCGCCTCCCCGAGAAGGACGCGCCGCTGGGCCACGATCGTGCCGGCCGCCAGCCACTGTCCTTCCTCTACGACGACGTGGCGCTTGGCCTCGCGCCGCCCTACCCGCAGCCCCGCCGCGACGTCCACGACGCGGATCTCGCCCTCGCGCCGTCCCTGCGCCACGATGTGCTCGGGGGCCACCTCGGTGCCTGGTGCCACGAGCACCTCGGCCGGGGCCTCCAGGGTCCGCCGCCGAACGACCTCGGCGCCGGCGGTCAGTTGCCGCTCAGGCCGGTCCATCGGCATCGCCCTCAAGGCTCCTCAGCCATTCGACCATGCAGCGGCGGGCTTCCCGCTCGTCGGTGGGTAGGGCGAGGGGGCGGCCCCGCGCGTCGATGACGATGCCCAACCCCCCGCCGCGCACCGTGGCCCGCCCACCGACGCCCCAGCGCCCCAGGCCGATGTCAAAGTAGCGGCTCGGGCGCACCTCGATGGTGGCCTCTTCGCCCAACTCTAGCGGGAGCCGCACGATGCTCCCCGCCGCAACCTCCAGCTCCGTCAGTTGGCCCGAATCGCGCACCATGGCCACCTGGAGCGCCGGCATGCCCGGCTCGTCAGTGCCGCGGGGGGCGATGACGGTGCCCAGATCCCGAAAGGCGTCCTGTTCCAGCACCTGGACGGCGGCCAGCGGCTCGATCGCCGCGAGCACGCCCAGGGCCGGCCACACGGCGGCCCAATCCACCACGAGACGGGTGAGGCCGACGGGCTGGATGGCATCCAGCAGGCTGAGCGCCACCAGGCTGAGGTTCGGCGTGTGGGCCACCACGCCGCCCCGGGCGGCGATGAGGTCGAACGGTGGGGTGGTCAGGTCGCCATCCAACCGCCCCCAGTGCTGTTGGCGCAGGAGTCCCATCGCCGCGGTCAGCGATTCGCGCAGCGCGGCGTGGACGAGGAGCAGTTCCTCGCCGCTGCCGGCCACCGAGCGGGGCCGCACCATGGCGTTGCGGAGGCGGGCGGCGATCTCCTCGCCGTCCAGCCGCCGCGGCAACCAGCGCGCCAGACCCTCCACCCCGACCCGGGCCAGCACCCCCGCGAGGCCGTAGGACGTGCCGGTGTCGGCGCAGGTCGCCCAGTGGTATCCCTGGTCGCGCGCCGTGGCGGCGTGGGTGGTCATCCCGCCGACGTCGACGGCCAGGGCGCCCTGCCCGCCCGGCACCCGTCGGGCGATAAAGCGCAGGGCGGTGTCCAGCCCCTCGGTGGTCGGGCGTATCGGCGCGCTGGCCCACTCGGCCAGCCGCTCATAGCCGGGCACCCGGGGCAGCGCGCGCTGCTCGTACAGGAGGCCGATCTCGCGCTCCAGTTCGCCCAGGCTCTCGACGTGGATGCTCGGGCGGACGTTGTCCACCACCCGCAGCTCCATCACGGGCGAGACGAGCTGCATGATCGGTCGGCGGGCCTCCAGGTTGCCGGCGAACACGACGACCGGCCGGCGCTCCTCGGGCATCCGCTCGTACAGCGTGGTGAGCACGCCGGCGGCACTCTCCAGCGGCGTGGTGGAGCCCGCGTCGGCGCCGCCCACCAGGATCAGGACCTCCGGCGGATCGCGGTACAGCTCGGCGAGGGTCTCCTCCTCCCAGTGGTGAAAGCGGGTGCCCAGGGAGACCGTCTTTTCCAGCCGCACCGGCGACGCCGCGCAGGCCCGCCGCGCGCTCTGGACGCTCAGGTGATCCGTCAGCCCCACGATGACCGTGCGCAGCGGCGGGGCCGCGCTGCAGGTGGCCACCAAGAGGTCGACCCCCTCGCCCGAGGCGTTCTCCGGCATCAGGGGCCCGGCGTCACCCAGGAGCCGGCGCTGGACGGTGTCCTCCAGGTCGAGGATCGCGTGGCCGAGGCCGATGGTGACGTCCACCTCGTCGCCGGCGAGGGTCGTGGGCGCCTCGGCGCGGGCCACGAGGCGGTAGGTGCCCTCCACCCGTTCGATGAGGGTGGCGTGGGTCACCGTGGCGCCAATGTCGGCGGTGATGATGGAGAGCGCTTGCGTTTCCGTGCTCATCGCCTAGAACACCCCGTTCACTAGAGGCCCCAGCCAGTCACCCAGCAAAAAGTCCAGCCGGCTGCTCAGCAGGGTGAAAAAGGAAAGGATCGCGCCGCCCAATAGCGCGCCAAAGGCCACCAGAATGAACCCCCGACCGAGCCCCCGCAGCGGGCGGATGGCCGCCTGCCACGCCCTCGCGAGCCGCCCTCTGGATCGGACGGTGAACTGGTACGAAGCCAGCACCGCGATGGTGCCGATCACCAGGAGGAGCGCATCTGCCGCATACGCCCAGCCCACCACCCCGGGCCCATAGGCCGCCGGCGCGATGGAGACCAGGGAGGCGCGCACCTGGCCGACGAGGGTGCCCGTCAGGGTTCCGCCCAGGGCCAGGCCCGTGCCGGCGCCGAACAGCACCGCCAGGGGCAGGTTCGCCAGCGGCGAGAGGCGGCGCGCGCTGCGTGCCAGCATCAGGAGCCCCAGGCCAAAGAACAGCCCATAGTGCCAGTGCCCCACGGGATCCTCGATGAGCAGCCGCACCCGGGGCGCCAGGACGCTGGTCCAGGCCAGCCCCGCGCCATAGCCCGCCGCCACCCCCACGAACAGGTGCTCGGCCAGCCGAAAGACGACGTTGCGCCCCAGTGCGCGGCTGAGGACGGCGAGGGTGAGCAGCGCGGCCACCCACAGCCCCACCAGGTCGCCGCCTGGGGCGGATGCCTGCGCCGCCCAGCGGGTCAGCCCCGTCATCGCGATCCCCCCGGCCGGCCGGGCCCAGGCCTGGTGGAGGCGGCGAGCACAGCGGCGGTCATCGCGATCCCTTCCGGCGGTCGCGCAGGGCGGGGATGATGTTGGCCGCCAGGGCCACGAGCGCCAGGAGCGCAGCGAGCGCCAGGAGGCCGTCGACCATCCGCAGCGCCGCGCCCTCCCGGCCGCTGGCCCGCTCGAACTCGGCGGCGCCGGCCGTCCCGGCGATCAGGCTGCTCAGCTGGCCGGCCTCGTGGTAGGGCATCAGGGCCGCCTCTAGCCGGGCGGGGGTCAGCGCGTGGAGGCGCAGGCCCAGGCGCGACTGCACCTGCTCTACCCAACGCCGCGCGACCAGGGCGTCGTCGGCGAGGACGAACGCCTCCTCTACATCCCCCGGTCCGCCGATCCCCTCGACGAGCGGGTACTCTGCCGGCGGCCGCCCCTGGACCGCATCCTGGGGAAACACCCCGCTCCACGTCCCCGAGAGCGTGGCCAGCCCGGCCGCCTCTCCGGGCACAAAGCCCAACAGGACATAATCCGTACCGTACTCGAGGCCGCGCCCCTCCTCCACCGATGACAGGACGCCCTCGGCCAGCCCCAGGCCCGCCGGGTTGGTGCTCATGATCAGCATCGGCACCGAGCGCTCGGCCAGGCGGTCAGCCAGCGCCTCGGCCAGGGGATCCATCTCGCCGGCAAAGGTCGGGGAGTAATCAAAGGACAGGAGCACGGGGCGCCCGGTGGGGAGCGCATCGAGGGCTGCCACAAACGCCAGTACCCCAGGCCGGGGCGCGACGAGCCCGGCCGACAGGCCCCCGGTGAAGCGCGGTACGAGGGCCGCCACGAGCACCAGGAGGTACAGGATGCGCCGCCCCCAGCGGCCCGGGCGCGGCGCCCTGCGGGGCTCCACCTCCACGGCGTTCTCCGCCAGGGGCGCCCGCTCGGCGGCGATCTGGTAAAAGAGATCCGCCGCCCGCCGCTCGGTGTCCGTCGGTACGGCGAGGGGCAGCGGGGCCGCGCGCTGGGGCGCGGCGACGCTGGGTTCCAGTGGCAGGGCGTCCGCCAGGTCGGCCAGCGGATCGTGCTCGGCAAAGGGCACTTGCGGCGCAGCGGGCATTGATGGCTCGCCCGTCGGCTCTTGGGCCGGCGGCTCCTCCACGGGCGGCTGCGCCGGTGGGGGCGTGGACGCCGGCTGGTCCTCCTGGCCGATCGGGCGCGGCGGGACGGCTGGCCGGGCACTGGTGTGGCCGGCCGGACGCCGCGCCGGCCGGGGGGCCGCCGGACGCGGCGACGGCGTGCGCTCCAGCTCGGCCTGCAACGAGGCGTCCAGGAGCGAAAAGCAGCGGTGGCAGTAGGCGTGCCGCACGGGGTTCAGCGCCTGGCAGTTCGGGCAGACGCGGTAGACGGCCTGCGCCAGCGAGCCGCCGCACGCCTCGCAGCGGCCGGCGCTCTCCGGGTTGTGGTGCTGGCAACGGGGGCACACGATCATGCTGGGTGGCTCCTAATCCGTGGCATAGGGAATATCCACCGCCAACAGCACCCGCAGCGACGTCAGGATGGTGCCCAGGGCCACGCCCAACAGGATGCCCCGCACCCCGGCGGTGACGGGCACGGCATACAGCCACACCCGCAACGCGGCGAGGTAGGGCACCAGGGTGCCGATCACCGGCAACTGCACGACGAGCGTCAGGAGGGTGCTCGCCAGCAGGATGGCGGCCTCCACCGAACGGATGCGGAACGCCCGGTACGCCGCGCCGATGACGAAAAAGGCCAGCAGCGCGCCCAGGGTGGCCTCCAGCGGGTAGTAGATGTGCCGGAACAGCCAGCCCAATGTCGCCGAGCCGGGCAGCGCCACGGCGATGCCCAGGGCGGCCAGCAGGGCGATGGCCAGGACGGCGCTCAGCACCCGATCCTGGTCTCCCACCGCGGCGCGCTTGGCGTGGACGGCCAACAGGTTCAGCACGCCCACCAGGAGGCCAAAGGCGGCCAGGATCACCACGCCCTCGGCCAGGCCGCTCCCCAGCGCGTCGATGATCGGGTCCGTCACGTAATAGTCCATCAGGGCCAGGAGGCCGCTGGCGATGGCGAGGGTGATGGCGATGGCCTTGCTCATGGTTGCCTCACCCCAACCAACCGAGGGAGGCCAGCACGACGCCCCCGACGATGGCGACCACCACGAGGGCGCGGAGCACGTCCTCGGTGGCCAGGCTGCCGAGATGGCTGGGCCGGTGGAGATAGGCGCCGACGGCGAACACCTCCTCGCCGTGCACGACCTCGTCCAGCGAAGCCGCCAGGAGGGCGGCCCCTTCGGGCTGCGCGGTGCCGCCCAACCGCAGGCCCTCGGGCCCCGCGTCCGCTTCAGCCAACCAGAGGCCCTCGGCGTCCACGCGCCCGAGGATCAGCGTACCCACGGCCTCCCGCCGTGCCGCAGCCTCCGAGGCGCCCGCGGCATAGGCCAGGGGAGCCGGCCCGTAAAAGTGCAGGTCCGAGGCGCCGTACTGCTCGGGGAACCCCGCCTCCTCCAGCCCCTGGCGCAGGAGCCCCTGGGTGGCGGGGAGGGTGGCGCCGTCGCCGGTGGTGGCCACCACCGGCTGCCCCCAGACGGCCGCCCGCCGCGCGATATAGTCCAGCGCGGTGAGGCCGGCGAGGGACTCGGGGGTATCCTGGGCGCCCAGCGCGCCGGTGCCTACGGCGACGTGCAGGGGGCGGCCGCTCTCCGCCGCCTCGTTCACCACGCGCTCCAACCGCTCATAGGCGGCGATGCGCCGCACCGCGGGGCCCCGCCCGTCGTATGCCCGCAGGGTGAACACGACGAACAGCGGCAACGCCACCAGGAGGACCAGGATCCCGGCGATGTCGGCGCTGAGGGGCAGGTAGGGCTCGAGGATCTGGATAAAGGTTGGCACTCAGCCCCCTTTCCCCGCCACGGGGCCGTCGTCGGCCTCCAGCAGGTCGCGGAGCGCATCCACGCGCCGGGGGTCATCGAGGAGTCGGGCCAGGCGGTTTGGCGCGCCGCGGGTCACGGGGCCGACGATGGGGCTGGCCACGAGGAGGGCCTGGCTGAGGACAAAGGCGAACGGCCTGGCCGCCTCGAGGAGGAGGATCGCTGCGGGCGCCAGGCGGAGACGATGGATGGATTGGGCCAGCGAATGGAGCACGGTGTCCTCGTTCGTGTGGGTACGGCGCCGACCGTCCTCCGGCGACGCGCGCCGGTCAGGGGCCAGACCTGCGGGGAGTATACCACGAGTGCCGCGGACCCTCCAGTCGCGCCGGCGCCCGCGCGGCTACGTCGCCTCCGGTCGCCCGCCGCGTAGCGTCACGTCGCCGGCGAGCACCCGGTGCAGGGCGCCCTCTGCCCCGCGCACCAGGAGCGCCCCGTCCGGGTCGACGCCCTCGGCCAGCCCCTCCAGGGCCTCCTCGCCGGCGCGGACGACCACCCGGCGCCCCACGGTGAGCAGGCGCTCGCGCCACTCCTCAGCCGGCGGCCAGCCCTCCCGGAGCCGGTCGTAGCGGCGCTCGATCCCCTCCAGGATCGCCGCCAAGAGTTCCAGCCGCGGCACGCTCCGGCCGAGGACGGCGGAGAGACTCGTCGCCGGCGTGGCGACCTCCGGCAGTGCGGCGACGTCCAGGTTGACGTTCAGCCCCATCCCCACCACGACGTACTCGAGCGCCTCGCCGCGCACGCCGAGTTCGGTCAGGATGCCGCCCGCCTTCCGTTCGGCGAGATAGATGTCGTTGGGCCATTTGACGCCCGCCGCCAGCCCGGCCACCCGACGGATGGCCTCCACGGCGCCCAGCGAGGTGATCATCGTCATGCGCTGGGCCTGCCGCGGCGCCAGCGGGGGGCGAAAGACGAGCGATACCAGGAGCGACGAGCCCCTGGGCGCGTGCCAGCGGCGCGCCAAACGGCCGCGGCCGGCGGTCTGCTCCTCGGCGCACACCAGCGCGCCGTCTGGAGCGCCCGCCCGCGCCCACTCGGCGGCCCGGGCGTTCGTCGAGCCGATCTCGTCATAGCACTCGGCGCTGCGCCCCACGTAGCGGGTGCGCAGCGCGGCCTGCAGGGCATTTCCCCGGATCGCGTCGCTCATGGGCCCAGGATAGCGATTCGCCCTGACCGGGTCAACACGCCGACTCGCACAAGGCCACCAGATCGGCGATCTGGTGTATAGTAGGGCGCAGAACACCACACGGCATCATCGGGTTTGGAGAGGTGTGCGCTGTATGGAAAGAACGATCCTCTTGGTGGAGGACGAGGAGGAGCTGGCCGCCGTCGTCGCCCGGGAACTGACCGGCGCCGGCTATCGGGTGCTCTGCGCCGGCGACGGCGTGGAGGCCCTGCGCCTGGCGCAGGAGGAGAGGCCCGACCTCGTCCTCCTGGATTGGATGCTCCCCCGGATGGACGGGCTGGAAGTCCTCCGCCGCCTCCGGGAGGGATCGGCGGTGCCCGTGGTGATGCTCACCGCCCGCGGCGAGGAGATCGACCGGGTGGTGGGCCTGGAGCTCGGAGCCGACGACTATGTCACCAAGCCTTTCAGCCTGCGGGAACTGGTGGCCCGGGTCGGGGCCATCTTTCGGCGGCTGGATCACGTCGCCCAGGTCCTCGCCGAGGACCGCGGCGCCGCCGCTGCCGACGATGGGGATCTCCTAGAATACGGAGCCCTGACGCTGCGCCCCGAGTACCGCCAGGCCGTGCTGGAGGGCGTCGCGCTGGACCTCAGCCGCACCGAGTTTGACCTCCTCCACCTGCTCCTGCGCAATCCGGGGCGCGCGTTTAGCCGCTCTTACCTCCTGGATGCAGTGTGGGGCGAGCACTATGTCACCGGCGATCGCTCGGTGGATAATGCCATCCTGCGCCTGCGCAAGAAACTGGGTTCCCTCGGGGAAGCCATCGACACGGTGTGGGGCGTGGGGTACCGCCTGCGGGGGGAGCCGTGATGAAGAGGATCGCAAGCCTGCTGGGGAGCGCCCGGCCCCTGCGCGCGCTGCTGGAGGGCTGGCTGCTCGGCGTGCTCCTCTACGCCGGCCTCTTGCTCTTGCAGGCCGGCGTATCTTCCGATCTGGTGCGGCAGGGCACACTCTTCCTGGCCGGCGGAGCCGCTCTCTGGAGCGCGCTGCGCATGCGGCCCACCGCACTCGTCTTCTCCCTCCGCCCCTGGTGGCGCGAGGCGGTATACGCGGTGGCGTTGAGCCTGGCGGCGCTCGCCGGCTGGGGCGCCATCCTCCTGCATCCCGCGTGGCGCCCCGCCGCGATGACGCAGTCCGATCTGTTGGTCGTCGCCATGCTCCTGGCCGCCGGCGGCCCCGAGTTCCTGGCGTTCCGGGTGGGGCTGGCCGCCTGGCGCTCGGCGCGGACGCTCTCCCGACGGCACCTCGTCTGGGCCATCACCGAGACCCACGCGCAACTGGTGCTGGTGTTCGCCCTGCTCGGCGCCCTTGTCACGACGTTGGCCGTCTATGCCCAGGGCTATCTCGCCGCCGGCCCCTCGGGCTCCGAGGGCGCGGTGGGGACCGTGGTCTCTATGCTCCTGTGGACCCTCCTGCCGATCCTGGGGGTCTGGGCGGCGGCCACCGTCACCGGCTTGGCCATCTTCCTACCGCCGGCGACCCTGCTCTCCTTCCGGGCGGCGCGTCGCATCACCCGGCGGCTGCACGACCTGGTGGACGCCTCCGAGGCGCTGCGCCGGGGCGACTATGGCGTCCGCACGCCGGTGGAGGGCCAGGACGAGGTGGCCCTCCTGCAACAGGGCTTTAACTCGATGGCCGACGACCTGGAGGCCGCCCACGCCTCCCTGGCCGCCGAGCGGGACCGCGTCGCCCAACTCCTCCGTGCCCGCCAGGAGCTGGTGGCCAAGGTCTCCCACGAGTTGCGCACCCCTATCGCCACCATGCGGGGCTACCTGGAGGCGAACCTGAAGGCGCTTTCAGACGGCGCCGCCGACGCCCTGCGCCACGATCTGGCCGTGGCCCTACGCCACGATCTGACCGTGATGGAGGACGAGGTCCTGCGCCTGCAGCGCCTCATCGACGACCTCCTGCTGGTCTCCCAGGCGGACGCCGGGGGACTGGCCCT
>LSQX01245579.1_pt1 | contig 30595 bp, 26 predicted proteins | sample 654561 | NCBI WGS metagenome assembly LSQX01 (sample SAMN04489861, study PRJNA283612) | anaerobic digester metagenome | isolation source: 4 biogas reactors fed with cattle manure at either 37C or 55C with and... | place: Denmark: Kongens Lyngby | collected 2014 | reverse complement strand
TGAAGGAAGAGGAACTCAAAAGTGAACTGCAGAGATTGCAACCTGCTGAAATCCTCGTAAATAACGCCGCTAACGAAGCTTTCGTGAAGTCGCTGAAAATCGAGCGAGAATTTGCCATCAGCATCTTTGATAACTGGCAATTCCAGCCTGCGGAAGCCAAAATTGTGCTCAAAAAACACTTTGGTGTCAGCACGTTGGAGCCTTATGGTGCACACAATCGGCACATGGGCGCAACCGCTGCGGGCGCAACCTTAGCCTATGTGATGAGCCTCTATAGTTCGCCCTTGACGCATATTACCAAGCTTAGATATTATTCACTTTCTCAATATATGCAGCTCGATGAGATCTCACGACGCAATCTTGAGCTTCATCGCAGCATCCGCTATGGTGCTCGACACGGCAGTCTCATCAGCGTCATCGATCTCACGCAAACCCCGATGGGGAGCAGGCTGCTTACTCATTTCTTAACCCACGTCTTGATTGATGTAGAGCAGATCACGGCGCGTCAGGATATCATCGCCGCATTCATGTCTAAGACGGCATATATCAAAGACCTCCGTGTTTCGCTGAAGGAGATTGGAGATATCTCGCGCATCGTCTCGCGTTTGGGCTCTTTGCGGATAAATCCACGCGAGCTAAACTCACTGAAAAGCTATCTTTTAAGTGCAGACGATCTAAAGAAACATTTGCAGGTTTTCGATGAAAGATTGTTTGATGAGTGGCAAGAACTTTTGGGAACATTCAGCGATATATCAGATCTGATCGATGAAGCGATTGCGGATAGTCCGCCGATCACTATCACCGAAGGCGGCATCTTTAAGAAGGGCTATGATCCTGATTTGGACGAGCTTATGGAGCTGATTCACGATGGCAAGAGCTGGATTGCGCGATTAGAGGAAGACGAGAAACGCAAGACCGGCATTCCAAATTTGAAAGTGGGATACAATCGCGTGTTTGGCTACTATCTCGAAGTGACGGCATCTCATATAGATAAGGTGCCGGATTACTATATCCCTAAGCAAACTTTGGCAAATTCACAGCGTTATATTTCGCCTCGTCTGAAGGAATTTGAAGCAAAAGTGCTTTCCAGTGAAGAAAAGATCAAAAGCCTTGAATATGACCTTTTTACAAAGCTGAGAATCAGACTGGCGGAGGAGCTTTCACGCCTGCAAACGCTCAGCGATGCCATCGCCGAGATTGATGTTTTCAGCTCACTGGCTTTTCTTGCTTGGCAAAATCACTACTGCAGACCTGTCTTCAAACAGCAGCGCGATCTCTATATACAGGATGGACGCCACCCGGTCATCGAAAAGCTGATGGAAGATCAAGAGTTTATTCCAAACGATACAAAGCTGGACTTCCCGGAGACCTTGGTTGCGCTCATCACAGGGCCCAATATGGCGGGTAAATCCACGTATCTCAGGCAGGTGGGACTTTTGGTGATCATGGCGCAGATGGGTTCTTTCGTGCCGGCAAAGAGCATGGAGCTACCCGTGTTTGATCGCGTGTTTACTCGCGTCGGTGCTTCGGACAATCTTGCTCAGGGACAGAGCACCTTTCTCGTGGAGATGATAGAAACTGCCAATATCCTCAATTCAGCCACCAATGAATCGTTGATTCTCCTCGATGAAATAGGGCGCGGAACCTCCACCTTTGATGGACTTAGCCTCGCCTGGGCAATCATCGAATATATACAAAGACACACTAAGGCACTCACCCTCTTTGCCACTCACTATCATGAACTTACGGAGTTGGAAAACCTCTACCCGGAGATCAAGAACTATAACGTTGCGGTGAAGCTCTTTCACGAGCGGATGATCTTTTTGAGGAAGATAGAGCGCGGTGGTGCTGATCAGAGCTATGGTATTCAGGTGGCGCGCCTTGCCGGCATTCCCAATCGGGTGATCCGCCGGGCACAGGAGATACTCAAGAACCTGGAAGAGCACGAGATCAGTCCGCAAGGCCTGGCGTCTTCTCTGCGCAGCAAACTCGAGCGCAGCACGCCTCAATTGGAAATCTTTGAAGTGATGATAGACAACGCTTCAAAATATGACAAATACGTTGAACAGATATTGGATACCGATTTGCAGGATACCACGCCCATTGCGGCTTGGCAGCTCTTGGAGTCCATCCAAAAAGAACTTTTGGGAGAATCATGAAAAGAATAATCACAATCCTGGCTTTGGCAATTCTCATCGTAGGCTGTGCCAGCACTTCGTCAAATAGTGCCGGAACAATCAATGGTCAGAAGATAACTTATTCAGACTTTATCCGCTCCTATCAAGGGCACATCGAGAACTTTCAAGGTAGTGCTAAGCGTGCGCCGACGACAAAGGAAAAGAATGAAATCTTTGAGGATACGTGGCGAAACATCTCTAAACACGTGATTCTTAAACAGCTTTACAAGAGCAACGGCATCCGCGTGACTGCTCAGGAAGTGATTGATACACTGATTGCACATCCACCGCAATATCTCAAAGAACATGCGGCATTCATCGTGGACGGCAGCTTCAATAACGAGCTTTATGTGCAATCCGTGCGCTTTGATATGCCAATGAACCTTTCATTCATCCGGCGTGAATATCTCGAACACTACGTTCCCAGCCAAAAGCTCAAAGCTAAGCTCATCGAAAAAGAGCTTAATAGCAAAGAGGCACAGCTCGTCTCTCAGATCATAGTGGGCAAAGCAGACTTTGATCTCATTGCCTTTGATGCCAACGAGATGGCACTTCATATCAGTGATAGTGAGCTTAAGGGATATTATGATTCGAACTTAGAGCAATTTGCCATGGAGCCCATATATTCCGTGCAATATCTCAGCCTCGTGATGGAGCCGCTTGAGCAAGACAGACTCTTTGTGAAAGCTGTCGCGGATAGCATCTATTATGCGCTTCACGGCGGCAGAAGCATGGAGAATGTGCACAGGGATAAGCAAGGTTATTTGCCCGGTTTAAACATCCTTGATCCCGGCTTTGTGAGGGTGGAGAACATGGATGACGCGCTCTTTTCACTTCTCGAATCCATGCCGGACAACGCCTATACCCGCCCCCAAGAGAACGGACGCGGCTACACCATCTACCAAAAGCTACAACGCACCAAATCTATGATGAGCTACCGCGCCTTGCAGATCCCGCCTATTGTCTCACCCGGCTCTCGCGACCTCTATTACCAGAATGCCGAATCAACCTTGGGATTGGTGAGAAAGATCGGCATCAAGAACGCGGCAGAGGAGCTCGATCTCAAGCTTGTTGAGCATAATAATCTGAGAACCGAAGATCTCTGGCATCAGGATAGACTTATAGTGGAAATGGTGAATTCAAAGCTCTTGGACAACAATAAGGGCGCAATTCTTGAGCCAATATATTCCCCCATTACCGGCAGTTGGATTATCATTCGCCTCAGCGAAAACCAAGTTAATAGAGTCAAACCTTTTGAGCAGGTTAGAGAGCAAATCGTCTCCATCCTCATGGAAAGCCGCAAACATACACTCGCCAAACAGAAAGCAAATCAGTGGATACAAAAGCACAAAGATGGTAGATATCCCGAGCAAGATAAGGATGTCATCTCCTATCAGAAAGCCGGATTAGGCAGCACTTGGAACGAACAGAGCCTCGACATAGCCTATGTAAACGCAATGCTGCTATATCTCAATAAGAAGCAAGCTCAGCCCCTTCAAATGGGCGACTATCAGGTGGTGATCCTTCCCAAGAAGTTCTATTCAGACAGCAAAGCCAAGCCGGATAAAGAGCTCCTCAAACAGATATATGAGCAGACCAAGCATGAGAGCTGGTTTGAGAACATGCTAAATGCGGAGGTCTATAAAGCGAAAGTGGAGATATTCACCTCTCCATGATGGACAAAGACTTCATGGCTATTGCCTTAGAAGAGGCAAAGCAGGCTTTTCAGGAGAACGAGATCCCCGTGGGTGCTTGCCTCGTTCGTGATGGCGAGGTGATCATTAGGGATCACAATCGCACCAAAGAGTTGCAAAACCCGCTTGCCCATGCAGAGAAGCTGATCTTGGACAAGGCGCAAGAGATGGGACTAAAATATCTGCAAGACTACACCCTCTATGTGAGCTTAGAGCCCTGCGCCATGTGTGCGGGCAGCATCATACTCTCTCGAGTGGGAAGGGTGGTCTTTGGCTGTGGCGACCCCAAAAGCGGTGCAGCAGGCGGAGTTTTCAACCTTCTCCAAGATGCAAATCTCAACCACAATCCCCAGCTCAAACGGGGAGTCTTGGAAGAAGATTGCGCTTTGCTCTTGACAGAATTCTTTAGGAATAAACGTTGATTTCCAGTTGTGGAGAGTTGCCGGAGCGGTTGAACGGGACGGTCTCGAAAACCGTTGTATCCTCACGGGTACCCAGGGTTCGAATCCCTGACTCTCCGCCATTCACTCAGGCTATCAAACCCAGCAAAATAGCCGCAATATCCAAAATAGAGCCAAGGCTTGCATCAGGTTTCTATAAAAAGCATAAGCGATGAGCCGAGCCAGCTAACTCTATGAACTAAACACAGATATGGCGATGCCGTCTTGATGACACATCGCTCTTATAAAAAAATAACTTGTAATAAAACAAGAGAATATAAAAGTGGTATCCACTTAAGAAATTTATTATCCAAAATGGAGGATATAATGCTCGATGATTTAAGAAAAAAACAAAAAGTCATCATATATTTTGTTGCTATCGTCTTTGTTTTTGGGATGGGAGCCGTCGGCATAGCCGAGCTATTTAGAGGCAAACCCTATCTCGGCAAAGTCGCCGGTAAGAAGATCACACCTGAGATGTATCACAGCAAAATTCAGGAAGTAACCATGCGTTACATGGAAGACAATCCCGAAAAGAACATAGACGAGGGGACTCGCCAACAGATCGCCAATTCCGCTTGGCAAGAGCTTGTGGAAGGCATCTTATGGGACACGCAGGTTAAAAAGCATAAGATCAAGGTAAAGGAAAGTGATATTCTTACTGAACTTCAGAATAATCCTCCTCAAGATATTATGCATTTTGAAGCATTGCAGACCGATGGCAGATTTGACCACAGCAAATATCTGTTAGCACTCAAGAACGACCCCTATTTCTTTGTTGCTCTGGAAGAGTATGTCAAGAGCTACTTGCCCCGCAAACGCTTGCAAGATAAGATAAAGAGCGACTCAGGGATCACCATCGACAGCCTCCGCGCTGAATATATGAAAGACAACGACAAAGTCATAGGTAAGATGATTTTCTTTGATTATAACAAGATTCAAAACATCGAAGCCGGCGAAGAAGCTATTCAGAAGTATTATGACGAGCACAAAGAGAGCGACTATAAGAAAGACGCCGCTACTCGCATGCAGTTTTTGGCATTTGAAACCAAACCTTCCGAAGAAGACAACTTAGAAGTTCTCAAGACGGCACAGATGGTTCGCGATCGCGCTCTTAAAGGCGAAGATTTTGCCACGCTCGCTTTGGACTATTCCGATGATCCGGGCAGCGCTCAAAATGGCGGCTCCTTAGGTGTATTCGGCAGAGGTCAGATGGTTCCCGAGTTTGAAGAAGCAGCTTTCTCTCTTCAGCCCGGCGAGATTTCCGAGCCCGTTAAGTCCGACTTTGGCTATCACATCATCCTCAGCGAAGGGATTGTGAGCTCACCCGGCGAAGAGTCTCAGGTGAAAGCCAGCCACATCCTCTTCAAAGTGGAAGCAAGCTCCAAGACCAGGCTCGCCGTAGAAGACAGAGCCTTGGAAGCCCAAAAACAGCTCAAGAAAAAGAGCGTTGAAGAGCTCGCTAAAGAGCTTGATATGGAAGTTCTTGACAGCGATTGGGTGCTTCGTGACGCCCAATACATTTCCGGCATTGGTCAACAGCCTACACTTCAAAACTGGATGAAAAAAGCCAAGAAAGGCAGCGTGAGCGAAGTTGTTCTCGACCAACAGCAACGTTTCATCGTGGGCAAGATCACCGAAAACGTCAAAAAGCACTATGAAGATTTTGAAAAGGTTCGCCTGCGCATCAAGTTTGATCTCGAAAAAGAGATGAAGATCGCCAAAGCAAAAGAAGAAGCCGATAAGTTTGTGGCAAAATATAGCAAAGACGAATGGTTTGACCACGCTGAAGAAGATGGCTGGAAAGTATATGACCTGAAGAACTTCAAGCGCGGCAATAGCGCCCCCGGCATCGGCATCAGCAACATCTTTGCCGACAATGCCTTAGCCCTTAACGAAGGTGAAACAAGCAACGTAGTCCACGAGGAAAAGGGAAGCTATGTGATCTTCGCCGAGACTCGTGAGAGACCCGACATGAAAGCTTTTGATGAGGACACCAAGCTCCAAGACGACTTGCGTGATCGCCTCGAAAACAAAGCCTTTGGTCGCTGGTATCAAGAGATGCGCGAAAAAGCTAAGATCGAAGACCGTCGCGCTGAATTTGGCTATTAACAACAACTATATAGATTAACACAATGAAGAATGCGAAAGCCGGAATCTTGGTTTTCGCATTCTTTTTACCCATATTCAAAGAGGAGATTTTATGAGTAAACTTATGACAAGCGTAAGCGGCGTCCGCGGAGTATATGGCGAGAGCCTCAGCCCCGAAATCGTGATGAAATATGTTGCTTCCTTCGTGCAGATGCAAAAGAGAAGCCACGACAAAGGCAGCATCATCGTAGGCAGAGACAGCCGCACCAGCGGAGAAGCCATGCTCCACAACATCACGGGAATCATCATCAGCCTCGGACTCAAAATCATCGACTTGGGAGTGGTTTCCACGCCCACCGTGCTCTTGGCGGTTGAAGACAATCCTGATGCAATCGGCGGCATCTCCATCACGGCTTCCCACAACCCACCCGAATGGAACGCCATGAAGTTCGTAGATAAAGACGGCATGTTCCTCGCCCCCGATAAAGCGCAAAGCTTCTTAAGCAGCGTAGATGAGCCTGTTGATTGGTGTGGCTGGGAAAATATGGGCAGCTATGAGCGCGATACCGACGCCATTCAGCGACACATAGACAAGATTTTGAAGATCAGCTATTTGGACGTGGAAGCAATCCGCAAGCGCAGATTCAAGGTGGTCTTGGATAGCGTAAACGGCGCCGGCGGACTCATCTCTCCTTTGCTTTTAGAGGCTCTTGGATGCGAGGTGATCAACATCAACCAAGAACCCACCGGAATCTTTGCCCACCCCGCCGAGCCGCTGAACCATAACCTCACGCAATTAGAAGACGCAGTAAAAGAGCACAATGCCGATCTCGGATTTGCCACCGACCCCGATGTTGACAGACTCTCAATCGTCTCCAATCTCGGCAAGTGTATCGGCGAAGAACTCACCGTGGTCTTGTGCCAACTCTTTGTCCTGCCCTTCCAAAAAGGCGATATCGTGGTAAACCTCTCTACTTCTATGCTTTCGGATTATGTCGCAAAGCAATTTGGCGTGAAAGTCCATCGCACAAAAGTGGGGGAGATCAACGTGGGTAAAAAAATGCAAGAACTTCGCTCACCGATCGGCGGCGAAGGCAATGGCGGCGTGATCTGCCCTGAGGTTCACTACACTCGTGACGCCCCTGCCGGCATGGCTTTGATCTTAGGACTTCTCGCCCAAAGCGGAAAGAGCATTGCCCAGCTCGCCGACGAGCTTCCCAAATATTATTTTGCCAAAGACAAGATACAATTAGCCCCCGCTCTCATGGATTCGGCGATGCAGAAAGTGCCCGAAATCTTAGCGGGATATGATATTGACGATCAAGACGGCATCAAAGGCAGCAAGGAAGACCACTGGATTCACATCCGCAAATCCGGCACCGAGCCCATCATCCGCGTCTATGTGGAAAGCCCTTCCCAAGCGCAAAGCGATGAGATTTGTGAGAGAACCTTAGCGCAGCTTCAGGAAAGCTGATAAGCCAAGATCGACGCAGAGATCGCAAGATTGACAGACTCCATTTCGCCCTGCATGGGGATTGAGATGGAGTTTTTTATTTTGCCCCTGATCTCAGGACTCAATCCGTGCGCCTCACTACCGAAATAGAAGATATGCGGCTCAGTCCCAAGTTGAAACTCTTTGAGCGAGATATCACCACTCATATCAAGAGCGATATTACACGCCCCCAAGTCCAAAGTCTTGTCGATACTCAGATATGCAAAAGGAAGCCGATAACAGGCACCTAAGGACGCCCTGATGACCTTTGGTGATGCCACCTCACATGAATTTGGCGAAAGCAGAATGAGATCGACTCCAAAAGCCTCAGCGCTGCGAAAGATGGTGCCTAAGTTCCCCGGATCGGAAATCTCCTGAAAATAGAATGCCTTACGAAAGTTGTCGATAGCTCCTGCCCGCGGGATCGGATATAATGCCGCCACAGCCCCAGGATGCTCACTATCACAAATCCTATCCAAATCCGCTCTTTTAACCGAATATCGCAAAACATCGCCCAAGTCGGGCAAAGTGTTCCTCGTTTCGTAGAGTTCCAACGGTAAAATACCATAAGCTGCAAGCTGGGAAATCAGGCGCATGCCTTCCAACACGACCAGCCCTTCCGCTTGCCTAAATTTCTTCTGTTTCAGCTTTGCTAAAAAGCCGATTCTGGCTCTTGAAAGAACAGCATTTTCTACCATTGTTTAGCTCCTTGATATTCATAGATATATAGACTTATTCACTGACTTATCCACATTTTCCTGTGGATAAGTGTAAGAGCGTAAAAGACTATATATCAAGTTCATGGCTGTTTGTGTAAAAGAATCAACAAAAGTTATCCACAACTTATCCACATCAGGGATAAAGCCCCAATTCATCAGAGATTATGAACTTTTTGACGATATTTTGGCTCTTGTTTTTGATCCGAATAATGTGCAAACCATCGCTTGCTTTTTCCAAGCCGGCTATCTCATTTAATTTCAATATTGCCGGATTCTGGGCGCTGAATTCTTTGCTGATTTCCCCGACTTTTTGCCCTTTGAGGTTATAGACGGACACCGTGGTGAGTCCATCTGTTTCTTCCCAAAACCATGTGACATGTGCAAGACTGAGATCACTCACGGGATTAGGATAGACCGCCGCTGCCGTTTTTGGCTGGATATACTGATATTCACCCAGCACTTTCTCCGAGAGATTGCCGCTAAGGTCTTTTGCCTGCAAGCTATAGACGCCATCGGAATCGATGGGGAAGGATATCTCAAAAGACTGGGCATACATCGGCGGATGATATTCATAAATCTCGTCACCATGATACAGGATATAGCTGAGCCTGTCGCAATCGATCGGCGCTTGAACGAGGAGATGCATCTTGCCAAAGCGCTGATTCTCGCGAAGAATCTGCGGCTTCAGAGGCGGCACATCGTCATCACCCAAAGCCAGATTGATAAAGCTCGCCCAGCCCGTTTTGGCAAATCCGAGATGCATATATGAATAGATCGCATTCTCAAAGGTACTGCGCCTATGAGGAAACCACAGCGCAATGCTCGCATCATTTTCTTGGGTAAAGGGAAAGCTACTGCTTTGCGCGATCGTGATTTCATCCAGAAGGGTCAAAAGTTCTTGCGCACGCAATAGCGATATTCCGTTCTCAATCAAGATACAAAGAAACTGCCTGAGATCAATATCCGCCAGAGCGGTGTTATATCGATAGAGTTGTTCTTGGAGCTCAAAGATTTCCGCCGCAGAGTCTCGCAGCTCCTCAGCCAAGAGTTTAAAGCCTTGCCACAGAGCTTCCAAGCCATCTGTTTTCACCGCCGAACAAGTGGTGAGCATCTGTTCACTAAAAGGATTGTTGACGCTGCCCGGCGCATAATAATCAGTAAAAAGCTGTGGTATTTCCGAGGCAAAGACCAGCGGCTTACCCTGCATGAGCGGGATCATTTCCGCATAGGGAAAGCCCACCACAGGCACGGTATCCGATGAGCCTATGATGATATCCGCACAATCCTTTAGCTCATAGAGAACCTCAATGCCTTGCATGCTGCAAGCGTCAAAAAGCAGGACGTCCAACTTACCGCCATTTTGAAGCGCGCTTTTCAGATCACCATTTGCCACCCCGATCACGCTTTGACTGCTATTATCCGGTGCGATATATTTGGGACTTTTATACCAGCTATCAGCATGCGACCAAATGATTAACATGCGCCTCTTAGCCGGATACATGCCAAATCCCCAGAGCATAAATTCACTAAGCGTATCCTTATCGCCGCTATCGATCTCACCCAATTCTTCCAAGATCAATGAACCAATTCCGGGGCTGGGATGATGGCGCACTTTATAGCGTCTTCCGCCCACGCCCGGTCTATCGAGCTGGACAATCAGGTTGAGCTTACTCGGCTGGATTGCCTCTTCCATTGTCTGCAAGTTTTCCAAGGCTTGATAGCTAAGTGTGTTATCCGCCGCCATATAGACGAGCACAGTCCAACTGTCGGCGGCATAAAGCATTCCGCCTAACAGAACGAGGAAGATAAAGAGGCTTTTTTTCATTTGAAACAACCGGGAAACCTATCTAAAAAGCAGGCTTCCCGGTTCATGCATATTTAAGACCTTTTATTCGTATGGATATTGCATCGCTTCTTCTTTACCTTGAAGAATGCGCATGCCGCTCTGACAGAGGGCTTCCATCTCTTTTTCGCCGGGATAGAGGTGAACCGGAGCGATGAACTCGGTGCGGTCTTTGATGTTTTGCACGATGAGCTCATTATAAACCAATCCGCCGGAGATGAAGATTCCGTCCACTTTGCCTGAAAGCACGGTTGCACAGGCTCCGATCTCTTTGGAGACCTGATAGCACATAGCGTCGAGGATGAGTTTTGCCTTCATATCGCCGGCTTTGATGCGCTGGTCAACCTCGATTCCGCTATCCGTTCCCAGATATGCGACAAATCCTGCCGTTTTGCTGAGATAGGTGGTCAGCTCTTTCTTGGTGTAATTGCCGCTATATGCGAGGTCTATGAGGTCACCAATCGGCAGTGCACCCGCACGCTGTGGCGAAAATGAACCCATGCCTAAGAGGGCGTTATTGACGTCCACAACTCGGCCGTTCTCGATCGCTGCGATAGAGATTCCACCGCCCATGTGCACACCGATGAGATTGGTCTCACTGATGTCTTTGCCCAGTTTCTTGGCCATGAGGCGGGCGATATAGCGGATGTTTAGAGCATGGAAAAGGCTCTTGCGCTCGATCTCGGGAATGCCGGAGATGCGAGCAAGCTCGTGAAATTCGTCCACGACCACAGGGTCTGCGATAAAGCCGGGAATACTCAGCTCTTCACTGATGGCATTTGCGATGAAGGCACCGAGGTTTGAAGCGTGAATGCGCCCCCAAAGCTCAGTGTCGCTGAGGTCTCTGAGCAATGCAGGACTGATCTTCATGGTTCCGCCGGCTACGGGGCGAGCGAGGCCTCCACGACCCACAACTGCATGCAATCCTTCGGGTTCAACATTGTTTTCGCGCATGGCGTCCATCACCAAAGCTTTTCTAAAGTCATATTGTTCGATGATGCCACCATATTTATCCAGCTCTTCCGGATCATGGCGCAAAGTGGTTTCAAATAAAGGCTTATCGTCCTCATAAACGGCTATCTTAGTCGATGTCGAGCCAGGGTTAATGGCAAGAACGCGGTATGACATAATACCTCCATATCTTTATATATATTTTATTTTATGCAAAACAGCAAATTGCGAGGTTTTTGTCAATCTTATTCTCAGCAAAAGCGATTTTATGCTTGTGCAAGGCTATTTTCTATGAGAGCTTTATCGGCATCAAAGTGCCGTCATAATGCAAGAAAGAGAGACTTTAAGCACTCTAAAATTTGCTGTGATAAATATTTATCTTGCCAAATTTCAAGGATGCGAAAGCATGGCTCAAAATTAACAGGAGATTTATCATGACTGAAAAAGATAAAACACTCAAAGAAGACCAGAAGCACGATTGTGAATGTGAAGATTGCGATTGCGGAACCGAAACAAACACCATCACTCTCGATATGGAAGACGGCACTACAAAAGACTTTACAGTGCTTGGCTTGATAGAATTTGAAGGCGGTGAATACGTCGCCCTCGCCGAAGTAGGCAGCAATGAATATGACATTCTCAGCTTTGTTGAAAACGACGACGAAGAGACCATCGAACTCAACGTGATCGAAGACGACGAACTCTTTGACAGAGTGGCTGATGCCTTTGACGAATACTTTTCTTCAGACGAAGATATGGAAGAAATGTAAGCTATTGTAATTGGTCGGGTAACGTCCTCGTTGCCCATGAACCCATAAAAACAAGTTAAAGAAGGAAGCGATGAAGCTTCCTTTTTTTATATCTTGTTTAAATCATTCTTATCACGCCGTTTTTGTGACAGCTTAACTCACTATATATCTAAGCCTAATCCCACTCCTTCCCTATATGGTTCAGATGATGATATGGTCATGATGTGCTCATGGCCATGACCATATCATGACCACATCATGACCAGAAGCCAGTAAGGAAGCAGGGGTGGAAGAGGGTAACCTTATATCGGATATGAATAATAAAACAAATGCTAAAATTGATTAACAAGCAATATAGTTTATTAGTTTATAAAGAATTAGCTTCAGTATGTGAGTTTGGAGTAATTATAGAGATACACGAAATCATAATATATCCACAATTAAATCATAAATTTGGTTTTGAATAATAATAGTATGATGAGGAGCTGTTGCTACACGACTAAAATGCAATGGATCGTTAATTAATTTACCTATTCGTTCAGTTAGATATTAAAGTAATACTCGATGAGTTCCAACGTGATAACCCCCAATGTCGGGCTTAACGTGATCAAAATATTTCTCATTATTTATGTTACCGATATCACCGTCGGCTGACAGGATTGACTCAGGCGGTGAATCCGGGGAAGGTGAGTCTGGGAATATCTACATGAATTTGAGGTATATCATGTGTCGGATCGGTGCTGACCCGGGTGAGATTGAAATTGATGAGGCGGTGGCTTTGGTTGAGCTTTATTATGAGGAGAGGGTGCAGGGAGTATGTCCTCTGATGGGGACTACTTGAAGAGGTCGTCTATGACTTTTACGCCTGTCTTGACACCTCTTTTAGCTACTGTCTTACCGTAGCCGATCAGATTACCTATGAGGGCTGCCAAGAAAATGATGTATAGGATGAAAGCTAACATGGTGATCTCCTTGTTTTTTATTTTACATATAATTTAAGTGTATTATAAGGATATGCAAATGGAAAGTTCAAAGCTTATTGTAAAACTGGAATTTAAAGGCAAAGAAGAGTTGCAACAACTGATAGCCCAGATCGGGAAGAAATATGATATTCCTGTGGATATTGATATCCCTTCGGTGAAGTTGTGTGTATTTGACTGGTAAATTCTTAGTTTTATTAGTTTTGCCTCTCTTTTTCGATGTTTTGTCTGTTTCGGATCATCTTGATGTAGTCTTTGAATATTTGGTAATCGAAGTCGTCGGCATGGTGTTCTAAGACTATGGCATCGACTGCAAGGATGCGCTTTTTGAGGTGTTCAGGGATGGTGTCCCATTCTTTTTCAAAGGTTTGTCTTGAATAGATTTCTTGGATATCTGTTGAATCATCTGTTTCGAGGTAATCTATGATGTATTCATAGTTTTTGACGCAGTGTTCTCCTACCATGTTAGCTCCTTTTGATGTGTATTGGTCGGTTAAAAACATGATTTTACCGCATGTTTTTGGATCAAAGTTCTTTTCTATATCTATTATGCTTTTTGCATGTAAAGTTTTGAGGATATTATCGTCAAGGCTAAAGACGGCGAAGTCGTGTTTTTCTACATTATCAATGATTTTTACTTTTGGATTCCAAACGTAGAGGGTGAGGGTTCCGTCTCTGGGCGAGATCGCGAGAGCCATCTGTTTGTGCTTGTCTTGGAGTAAGTGTTTGACGGCGTTTAAGTATTGTTTATTGTTGGTGACGTTGTATTCTGTCTTATGTTTTTTGGTGTGATCAGTTGAATGTTTTCAAATGGGTTGTCTAAAGTGTGCAAAGGGGTTGTCGCGGGATGCCCTTTTTGCATTATCTATCAATAAATTGAAATAAAAGCATTGACACCTATCAAGCTATGAAAAAGATTGTCCATAAAGGAACAAAAACGCATAAATTATGACATTAATAGATGAGGAAAAACATGAAAGACTACTCAATGAATAAGTTACGAAATCTAATGCTTGTCGGCTCAAGTGGCTCCGGCAAGACCAGCCTGGCAGAACAAATTTTCCATCTCACCAAAACGAGCAACCGTTTAGGCAAGATTGACGAAGGAAACACAGTTTTGGACTTTGATCCGGAGGAAATTGCCAGAAAATCATCCTTAGGCCTTTCTATCGGCTATGTGGACTTTAAAGATCATAGAATCAATATATTGGACGCACCCGGTGCCCCTGACTTTGTGGGCGACACCGTGGTGGCAATTCCCGCCGTGGAAAACGTGGTCGTGGTTGCCAATGCAACCGGCGGTTTTGAAGTCGGCCTCGAGCTGGCTCTCGAACAATTAGAAGGCAAAAAGAAAGGCAGAGTCATCCTCGTAAACCGCATGGATAACGAACATGCCGATTATGACAAGACCCTTGAATCCATCCATGAAAACGCCGGATTAAATCCTGTTAAAATTCATCTCCCCATCGGAAAAGAAGGTGGATTTGAAGGTGTTGTCGATATCATCAAGCAAAAAGCAATCACCGCATCAGGCGAAGGTGAAATTCCCGCCGATATGGCAGACATGGTGGAAGATGCCCGTTTACAGCTCATGGAATCCGTTGCTGAAACCGATGAAGAGCTGCTCAATGAATTTTTGGAAAACATGGAGCTGAGCGAAGAGAACCTTATCAAAGGCATGAAAAAAGCCATCGGTAATGGTGAGCTTACTCCTGCTTTTGTGTGCTCAGCCGGAACCGGCGCAGGCGTCCTTGCTTTCTTGCAAGCCGTGATCGACTATCTTCCTTCTCCGGAAGATTGCAAAGATATGCAGCTCCTCGAAGGCGAAAATACAAAAGACTTTGTCTGCAGCCCCAGCGGCGAGCTTTTGGGCTATATGTTCAAGCTCTATGCAGATCCCAGCATGGGCGAATTTGCCTTAGTGAGAATGTTCTCCGGCAATCTCAAGAGCGGAACTGAATTCTACGTTCCCGAACGTGAGACCAAAGACAAAGCCGGTAATATGTATTATATGCTTGGCAAAAACAGACATGATACATCTGAAATCAGAGCCGGAGAGATCGGTGCATTGGTGAAACTCAAAAGCGCACGCGTGATGAATAGCATCGTTGCCGCAAATGCTCGCCATTCACTCATCCCCGTCGAGCTTCCGCCTGCCACTACATGGCAAGCCATCAAGGCTGTGAATCAGAGCGACGAAGACAAGATCGGCTCCAGCTTGCAGAGAGTGATCGCCGAAGACAGCACCTTGCGCTATGAACTCAACGCCGCAACTCATGAAAACGTTCTTGCCGGTATGGGCGAACAGCAGCTTCAGCTCGTGATCAAAAAGCTCAAAAATCGCTATAAAGTAGAAGCTGAGCTCCAAACTCCGCGTATTCCTTACAAAGAAACCATCACTACAGGTGCCGAGAGCCAATATCGTCACAAAAAACAATCCGGCGGTCGTGGACAATATGGAGAAGTATATTTCAGAATTAAGCCCACCGAACGTGGTGAAGGCTTCCAGTTTATAAACGCCATCGTTGGTGGAGTGATCCCCTCAAACTTCATTCCTGCCATCGAGAAAGGCTTGGTTGAGACCATGGAAAAAGGAATCATCGCCGGCTATCAAGTTGTTGATACGGCAGTAGAAGTCTATTACGGCAGCTATCACGATGTGGATAGCTCTGAAATGGCTTTCAAGATCGCTTCCTCCATGGCTCTTAAAGAAGGTTTTAAGAAATGTAAACCGATTTTGCTCGAGCCTATACACGATCTCGTCATCATCGTTCCCAGTGAATATATGGGTGATGTGATGGGCGATATCTCCACGCGTAGAGGTCGCATCATGGGAATGGAGCAAAAAGGCAAAAAACAATATTTGAGCGCGCAAATGCCTGTTGTTGAAATGTATAACTACTACCCTGCTCTGAAGTCATTCACTCAGGGACGTGGTCGCTTTACTCAAGAATTTTCTCACTATGAAAGAGTCCCGGAAGACGTGGCTCAGAGAGTTATTGCAGCCTGGCAGGACGACGACGTTCAGTAAACAAAGAGAGGTTTTGAAATGGCTGGACATAATAAATGGAGTTCAATTAAGCATAAAAAGGCAGCCACAGACGCCAAGCGCGGGAAACTCTATACGCGCATAACCAAGGAGATAATCCTTGCCGCTAAGCTGGGTGGGGGAGACCCCGATACAAACCCACGGCTAAGAACGGCGATGTTGGCAGCTCGAGGCGCAAACATGCCCAGAGATAACATCGAGCGCGCCATCAAACGCGGCACCGGTGATCTGGAAGGCGTGAGCTATGAAGAAATCACCTATGAAGGCTATGGACACAATGGGGTTGGAATCGTGGTGGAAACCATGACCGACAACAAAAATCGCACAGTCTCAGAGATTCGCCACATGTTTTCTAAGTTTGGCGGAAACCTTGCCGAGACGGGTGCTGTGTCTTGGAACTTTGATCTCAAAGGCTATTTCCAAGTGCCGCGCGAAGGCAAAGACGAAGAGGAATTCTTTATGGAAGCCCTCGAAGCCGGCGCCGATGACGTGGTCACCGAAGAGGAATATTTTGAGATTTATACCGCTCCCGGTGAGTTCCACACCGTCCTTAGTAGTTTCGAAGCGGCGGGATATCAGGTGGAAGAAGCCACACTCACCCGCGTTCCGAAGAATACTATCAATGCCGACGACGTTGCCGAAAAGTTGCTCAAACTCATAGATATGCTTGAAGATTTGGACGACGTTCAAAAAGTTTATGCCAATTTTGAATTGTCTGACGAAGTTATGGAAAGGCTTGCAGCGGAATAATATCCCACTATGATAATCGTGGGTATTGATCCCGGCAGTCGCTATTGCGGCTATGGTCTGATCCAAACCCAAGCGAACAAAGTTATAGCCGCGGGTTGCGACGTTATTGACGTGACCCGCGTCTCCGATTTGGGTGAGAGATTGGTCTTGCTCCACAGTGAGATCAGCAAAGTTTTAGAAGAATATCAGCCTGATTGTGCTGCCATAGAATCGATGTTTTTTCAGAAGCATATCCGCAGCGTATTCACTCTTGGACACGCTCGCGGGGTGATTCTCTTGGCGCTGGCTCAAAAGGGGATTCCCATCTTTGAATATAGCCCTCGCGAAGTCAAAAAAGCGGTGGTGGGGAATGGGAATGCCGATAAAGATCAAGTTCGATATATGATCGACAAGCTCTATAAACTCGAAGCCAGCGATAAAAGAGACGATGCTTACGATGCCTTGGCGGTTGCAACGGCTCACTTTAACAGAATTAAATGGGATGCATTGCAATGATATATTATCTTAAAGGGATTCTTGCTCACAAAAGCCCGATCTTGGCGGTCATAGAGACCGGTGGAGTGGGTTGGGAGATACTCATTCCTGTATCCACTTTCGAGGTCTTACCCAGGGTGGGCTCGGAGTGCAGCCTATATACGCATCTTAATATCACACAAGACGATATGCGCGTTTTTGGATTTGCCAGCTATGCGGAAAAGGAACTTTTTGTTTTGCTCAATAAAGTAAGCGGCATAGGACCCAAGATCGCAATCTCGGTGCTTTCCACACTCAGCGTTTCTGCCTTTATCCGCAGCGTTCGCAGCTCTGAGGAGGCACTTCTCACCAGAGTTCCGGGCATTGGCAAAAAGACGGCACAGCGCATTATAATCGAACTCAAAGACAAGGTGCATCATCTCATGGAGCATCTTGACGCTTCCGATCTTTCGTTTAGCGAAGGTGCTCTGCAAGAGACAGAGGACGCACTTGTGGCTCTGGGCTTCAATCTGCAAGCCATCCAAAAAGAGCTGAAATTGCTTACTGAAGAAGAGCTTGCCATGCCTGCCGAACAGCTCATCAAAGAACTGATTAAAAGGCTGTATCAGAGGGCGAAATGAACTTCCGTTTAGAAGCATATAACACCATCCTGAGAGTGCTGAGAGGGGGAGAGTTTTCGGATACTCTGCTCAATCAACGTGCCGGAAAACTGAAGAAAGAAGGCGAAGATATAGGGCTTTTTTATGCAATCGTGAAAGGCGTTATCAAGAAAAAGCAAAAACTCGAATATATTCTCTCATTTTATACCGATCCTGAAAAGTATCAAGATACCGACATTAAAATCAAGGTAATGCTATATTTAGGGCTATATCAGCTCATCTATTTGGATAGCATTCCGCCTCATGCGGCAGTGCATGAAACGGTGGAACTGGCAAAGAAACAGCTTTCGCCGGTGGTGGGGGATTTTGTCAATGCTGTTTTGCGTGAATATCAGCGCGAAGACAAAGTCGTCTATCCCGAAGACCCTGCCGAGCGCATCGCAAATGAACACTCCTATCCCATTGAATTGGTCAAGACTTGGCTCTCGCTCTGGGGTGAGGAAGACACCGAATATTTGGCGATGCACTTCAATGAAAATCCTGAGTTGCATATCAGGGTGAACTCCGTGGCAACAACAGCGAAGAAATTGCAGAACTATTTTGCACGTAGGGAGATAGAGATTATTCCCTGTGAGGCGAGTGAGATGATGTTCCACACCACTCAAGGTGCGGAGGTTCTCGAAGAAGTTGCCTTCTCTGAGGGCTATTTCACCGTGCAGGACACCTCAGCAGCGATGGTGGTGGAACTATTGGATCCCAAAGCGGATCAATCGGTCTTGGATCTCTTTGCCGCTCCGGGAGGTAAGTGCACCTATATCTCTGAAATCATGCAAAATACCGGAGAGGTGGTGGCAGTGGATAAGTCTCCCAAAAAGATGAAAATGCTCAAGCAGGCGGCGGATAGATTACAGCTTAATAATATCATTTTAGTCACAACCGATGCACTGAAATATGGTCCTCTTGCTCCGGCATTTGATCGGGTTCTCGTGGATGCGCCATGTTCCGGCTGGGGCGTATTTTCGCGCAAAGCAGACCTTCGTTGGCAAAATCACAGTGATATTAAAGAGCTTGTTAAATTGCAGGCTAAGGCTTTGGACTATGCAGCAAACTTCGTGAAACCTGGCGGCTATATGGTCTATTCCACCTGCACCATGAATCCGGAGGAGAATGAGCATCAAATCAAAGCATTCCTCAGTCGAAATTCTAAGTTCTCTTTGGAGCCGGCTGAAAAATATATTCCTAAACAATATACGGAAGATGGGTTTTTGAAGACGATTCCGTTTAAACACTTCATGGATGGGGCTTTCGCGGCCAAGCTCATGAAATCTATTTAAGTTGAGGTCTTTAGATGAGTAAGAATACAACCCAGAAATGGCTTTATACCATAGGGATAGGGATCGGGGTGATCTTTATCACTGCTTTCCTCTTTAGCAAGGTGGTCTTGCCGATTGTCTTTGGCAGACCGGATATCATCGCGACTCCTGAGGTGGTGGGCAAAGAGCTCATGACAGCAAAACGCATTCTGCAAGAATCAAAACTTCATGTGGTCGTGCGGGATTCTCTCTTTAGCGAAAGCTTTAAAGAACATACAGTCTTGGAACAATCTCCCTTGCCCGAAACTAAAATTAGAGCAGATGGAACTGTATATCTTACAGTGAGTAAGGGCAGTCGCCTCGTGGCTGTGCCGAATGTCTTGGAAATGAACTATCAAGAAGCGATGATCAGCCTTAGAAATAATGATCTAAGGAGCGCAATTGTCGATTCTGTATATAGTAACAGCGTGGAGCGAGATGCTGTGATCCGCTCAAATCCATATCCGAATAGTAAGGTGGAACGCAAAACAATCGTGCGGCTTACTCTCAGTCGTGGTGAAGAGCCCTTGCCGGATAGCCTTGAGGTCGAAAACCAGAGCTCTGGAGGCTGGCGCAGTCTCTTTAATTGGTAGAGTGTGTTATAACCTTTGCAGTGAAAGCAAGGTTCTTAAATGTATCATAGAAAGTGATGAATCGTTTTGGAAAATTTTGTTTCGTGTCTTGGATGGGATGTGAAATCATGAACACAAATTAAAGATAAATTGGGAGAAGAAATGAAAAGGTATGCAATTATCTTGTTGATTCTCATGGTAAGCGTAGGCGCTTTTGCCCAAAGACAGGCTTTGGTCATCGGCAATAGTGGCTATGGCGGAAATGAGCTTTCAACCTCGTTAAACGATGCGCAATTAGTGGCTGATGCCTTTGCAGTCATGGATTATCAGGTGACTTTGCATAAAGACCTCGGCTATGAGGAGATGTATCAGGCGATCAATGAATTCAAAAAAGGACTGAAAAGTCATGATGTCGCTGTTTTCTATTATGCCGGATATACCAAGCAGGTGTCGGGTAAAAACTATCTTATTCCGTTTAGTGAAAACAAAATCAAGAATCTCGACGATAAGTTGATCAGCGTTGATGTGGTGCTTGAGGCGCTTACGCGGGCGGACTATTCCTTCATGTTCCTCGAAAGTAGGCAGTTGCCAAAGGGTTTCTTCAAATCACTTTGTGCTGCCGATAGTGGGCTTGCTCCTATCCAAAAGCTTGGGGATAATCAGGGTTTTGCGATGGCGCAGCAGGTGGGTAAACACCTTACATCACAAGGGGTTCGCTATAGCATATTCACCCACTCTTTGATGAAGTTTATGGGTAATGATATGCGGGATTTCCACGATCTCTTGAATCTCGTGCAAACGGAAGTGAAAGAATATAGTAATGGTAAGCAAGTGCCCTATTTCCAAGGTAATCTTAGGGCGCCTTTCACTTTCTGGGAGCCTATCCAAAATCTGAAATATCGTTTCCATATGCCGCTATATCGTGGGCTCGATGGCGGAGGAAGCTATAACTTTTAGCTGATCTTTGTTCAATATCACAATTTAAGCCGGCTTGTTCCGGCTTTTTTTATTGCTCATATAAAAATAGTCATTCTATCATTAAAACAATCAAGCAGATAACTAATAAAGTAAAAGCTAAGTTAATAAAAACTATGCAGGTTTACATAACATGGTTATGCTTAATATCTTTTTCAAGATTATTTCAGGCTTCATTTTTGAAGCACTTACGCGATTGACCGAAAAATAGTTGCTCATTTTGTCACCGTTTTTCTATTTTGTCCCCCTATAGAAAGTAAGAAGGTTTGATCTCAGGATTGAAAACCTATAGTTCTTTTATAAGTGTATAGTTGTGAAAAATGTGAAATTACAAGGCAAAACCGTTTGTGGAAGCCACGGGGCGAAGCTGTATCTAATAGTCGCGCTGTTGTCGGGAAGTCTTGGGTGAATGCATGAGTTCAATGTAGCCGCTGGGCACAGTAGCTGCATTGAACTTACCTGAGGCTGTGTTCATTAAAAATCGTGTAATCGATAGAAGCTGGTTTTATTCTCCTGATAATACGCAATAATTGCATCACGAAGCCATGCAAAAAAATCATGCTACGCTTTCGGGTCTAACATACTCTTTTTGTGTGCTGTTTCTATTGAAATGAATGCTAAATACAGGTTAAGTGTCTCATAAGAATGATGTTAAGAGCAATATCTCTGGCAAAACTCAGCCAAGATTAGTGCTCAAAATACATAACTGTGTTTAAAACACTCATTTATGAATTTAACACCCATTATATCATTATCAGAGTTATTTTGCTAACTATTTGATAAATAGAGAGTAGCCATTTGATGATATTATTTTACTTGACAGATTTAACGTGTTTGTTAGCGTCGGTCGTTTATGCTTAGGTTCGCCTAAGAAGGAAAAACATAATATGAGAAATATAACTAAAAAAGTGTTAGTATTGTTTCTGGGAATTCAGTTCCTGTTTATCGGACCGATTATCGCAGAATCAGTAGCCGGAATAGGTAGCGACGAGATCAGCCAAGATCAAACAGCTCTGGTCATAGATTCGCTACACACTCAAGAACCTCCGAGTTATGAATCGGAGACTATGGTAGCATCCTTTTACTCCCATAGGTTCCACGGACGAAAAACCGCCAGCGGCGAGATTTTCGATATGCATGCAATGACTTGCGCACACAAAACCCTCCCCTTTGATACCAAACTCCTTGTTATAAATCCCAAAAACGGCAAGACTGTTGAATTGCGCGTTAATGACAGGGGCCCCTTTTCCAGAGGAAGAGACCTTGACCTTTCCTATGCCGCAGCCAAAGAGATTGAAATGATCCGAGCAGGGGTCATAAAAGTTGAAGTGGTTGTTCTACACCCAGAAAATGAAACATTAACAGATAAGCTCGTATCTAACTAAATCTCCCCAAATTTCATTCATATAAGAAATCATCCGGTATTTGTAAATCATGTCTATATTGCCTATTGTGTTAAGTGAGGAAGTTGAGTCCGCACTAAAAGACAATAGACCGATCCTCGCGCTTGAATCCACGGTTATCAGCCATGGCTTGCCGTATCCCTTGTCTATTGAGGTTTTAAGCCAATTGGAGGGCGTGGCGCGCGAGCAAGGCGTTGTTCCTGCAACAATCTGCCTTTTGGAAGGGAAATGCATCATAGGCATGCAAGAGAGCGATATAGAGAGATTTGTCGGCAAGATGCAAAAAGAGGGGCTGAGCAAGATTGCGCTTAGGGATATCCCCATGGCTGTCTCGCAAAAGAAAAGCGGGGGAACGACGGTCTCGGCAACGATGCTTCTGGCACACAAGGCTGGTATTGAAGTCTTTGCTACCGGTGGCATTGGCGGAGTGCACCGAGATTGGCAGGATAGCAAAGACATCTCAATGGATATCAAAGCATTGGAGGATATTCCCGTAATTGTCATTTGCGCGGGAGCCAAGGCGATCCTCGATATCCCGGCAACTCTTGAGACTTTGGAGAGCAGAGCCATCCCTGTATATGGTTGGCAGACAGATGAGTTCCCTTCTTTCTATAGCCGCGAAAGTGGGCTCAAGATCGAGAGAGTCGATGAGCTTGATAGCATCGTGCGTAGTTTTAGGCTCTCAAAAGCTGAGACGGGGCTCACAAGAGGCATGCTTCTTGCCAATCCCATCCCCAAAGAGAGTGAGATTCCCCTTGAGCGTGTGCAGCTCTTAATTGATGACGCTCTCGGCAAAGCAAAAGGCATCTCCGGCAAGGAACTCACTCCATTTCTTTTGGACGCATTAGCCAAGATTAGCGAGGGTGAGACTGTTCGTGCAAACATTGCCCTATTAAGAAATAACGTTTTCTTAGGCTCTCAGCTCGCCAAAAAATTAAGTCAAATGAGTTGACAAATATCCACTTAATCGCAAATCCTGCGTTTTCAAGCTCAAAAAGATGATAAAAGCGTTGACACCAAACGCACTGTTACCATAGTAGCTCTCGGCTGTAATATTGCTTATTAGTTTTTGTATTTTACCCAAAAATGACCGTAGAGCAGAGGAGTATGTTCAAAAAAAGTGACAATACCTATTCCATAATTGTGGATATAGGGAATACGGACATCGTTTGTGCACTGTTTGAGGCAGATAGTATTGTTTTTAAATGTCGCCTTAAAACCGACTTGACGATGGATATAAGCACATATCACAGCCTGATTATTAGAAAGATGGCAGATTATGACTTGTCATCGGTTCGCCATATCGGGCTGGGTAGCGTCGTGCCTAAAATGACCTCGCTCTTAAAAGAGATGTTTGCTATTTATTTCAAGGCAGAAGTCTTTGAGATTGACGGGCTTTCCGAGTTATCACTCAGTTATGAGATAGAAAGCCGTTCTGCATCGGGGGCAGATCTCGTGGCAAATGCATTAGCCGCCTTCAAGATATATCAAAAGAATTGTATCGTGGTCGATATGGGGACTTCTACAACCATCCAGCTTGTCACTCAAGACGCTGTGTATAAAGGTTTAATCATTGCCCCGGGACTCAAAAGTGCTGCCGATTCACTGATCCAAAAAGCTGCAAGATTAGAAGATATCGAGCTCAAAACTCCAACAAAACTCTTGGGACAAAATACGATTGAATCCATGTTGAGCGGCATAGTTGGCGGGCATATCCGCATGATTGAAAGCACGGTTTGGAAGATATGCAAAGAATATCATGAGATATCTCCTTTCAAGGTCGTGGTCACCGGTGGGTTGGCCGCGCTGATTGAACCAGCAATGCCGCATGGATATGTCTATGACCCTGATCACACGCTGAAAGGCCTGCACTACGCCCTCATGGAGCTCCTTGAGAAAAGATGATGAACCGCCGGCTTGTTTTGCTCTTGATTCTCTTTTTGCCAGCCTTGCTGTTGAGCAATGAGTTTGCGCCTTTGATTGATCTCGAGGGCTATGCGCCTATCGTCAATAACAGGCTTGATGTATATAAGCTGGATAAAGGGCTAAATATCCATAGACAGAAACCATACCTGATTAACAACCTCGAGATCAAACGCAAAGAAGAGCCAAACTTTGAAAAGCAAATCGTGACAATCTACACCCAGGTGGAAGGGCATGATCTATATCCGCCTGTCCCGATGAGCTTTGACAGCTATATCAGCAGCATGCAAGACCATGTCTTCCGCAAGTCGTTCATCAAGAAAATCAAGGATTATAGCAAAACGGCACAGGTGACAAGCAGTGGCTTAATCGGTGAATTTGTGCTCGAGTTACCGGCGGCCGCGCTTCCACGCTCTGTGCAAAAGGTCTTGGGCAGCAGTGCCGGACGTCTCAATCTCGACGGCACGCAAAAGGTGAATCTGCAGGTAAGTTCCACCAAGCGCAAAAAAGTTCCCATCTATGAGACAAGCAATAAGAGCTCTTTCGATATTAAGATGGAGCAAGAGACCAATCTGCATCTCAGCGGCACCATCGGCGAGAAGATTCAGGTGAACCTCAAATACAATTCCAAGCTCGATGAAGAGCTTTTTGATCCCAACAACGTAAATATAAAATACACCGGTGATGAAGACGAAATTGTTCAGCTTCTCGAAGCCGGAAACATCACGCTTTCGCTCTCCGGCAGTCGATATATTAGCTATTCCACGAGTTCGCAAGGACTTTTTGGCATCACCGGAAAGTTTAAGTATGGCGATCTTGACGTTTCCGTGATCGCATCCAAGGAAGAAGGACAGAAGAACACGATGAGCTATGTAGGTCAAGCCCAAGCAGATAGCGTCACATTCCGCAGTAAAGACTACACTGCTCGCACCATGTATTATCTTGCCGATCCTTATGAACTTTACGACATCTTCAGCTCGCATGATATAGGTGTATTTCCCCAAGGATGGGTGGATAATGCGATTAAGACCGACGGTTCCGGTGCTTGGATGATCAAAAACCCTAATCTGCTCCCCAAATATGGCACGGTGCGACTCTTCATCGACGACTCAAATGCCGCAAACAACACTTTCTCTGCACCCGGCGACACCATTTTCTTTAGCCCCCATGAATACTATGTTCCCTATTACGACGAACTCATTGAAGGAACAAACTTTATTACAGACTATGACTCGGGAATGATCACCGTTCTCGATGCCGTGACTCGACGAACCACCTTAGCTGTGAGTTATGAACGGCGCGATGGCACCCTTGTGCGTTCCAAAGGATTCAACCCTTCAATCGATGAATCCGAAAGCGATATCATCTACCCATTTGTGATCCGCAGACGTAATCAGGAGTATGATCCCAACGATGAAGACAACGTTTGGCACTATCAAATGCGAAACATCTATAGCATGAACAAGACCAACGTCAAGAACGAGGGATTTAACTTAGACATCTACACTTTGGACGAAGCGAACGCCCGAAATCACAACTTGCCGAATGACCTGAGCACCGGTCAATTCAGGACATATTTGGATTATCTGAGGCTGGATAGCACAGGTGACGGTATCATAGACGGCAACGATGCCACGATCAACCTCACTGCCGGTTTGGTGATCCTGCCTTTCATAGAGCCCTTTAAACCCCTTGGCGAGACAATTCTTTATCAAGAAGAAAACGAAAGTATCAACTCCCTCGATACAAGATTTTATCTAACCATCAAAGGCAAGATTGGACGCGAAGCGATTGACCTTTCCTCAGCAGGAATCCTCAAAGGTAGCGTGAGAGTCAAGGTCAACGGCATCGAGCAGAAAGAGAATGTTGACTATTTGGTGGACTACGACTTTGGGCGCATTACCTTCCTTTCGGCTGCCGGCAAAGACCCCGATGCACGTATTGAGATAGACTATGAATCGCGCTCCATGTTCGATGTGGCGAGCAAGACCCTTGCAGGGGTGCGCGCGGATTGGCAGATTACAGACTATGCAAAGCTTGGCGGAACAGCGATCTATAGATCAGAGACTGTTGCAGACAAACGCCCTCGCATCGGCAATGAAAACATAGAGATGTGGATGGCAAATATCGACGGCAAGATAGGTTTCAAGCCGGCATTCATCACACGCTGGATAGATGCTTTGCCTTTGATTTCCACCAATGCCGAGAGCGAAATCACCCTCACAGGCGAGATCGCATACACGATTCCCAATATCTATGGCGATTCCACGACCAAGAAAAAGGTTTCCTATATCGACGACATGGAATCCATCATCGACTCCTATCCTTTGGGCATCACTTTCAATGCATGGGTGAATGGAAGCAAGCCTTATGGCACAAATCTTGCCAAGGGGCGTTCCAATTGGTATAACCCTAAAAACATCCGTAGGGAACAGATTGAAGATCCTGCAACTTTGACAGATAGAGAGAGGCGAGAGACAGCCAGCGTGCTCGCTATCAGGCATTGGCCTAGTACATTATACATGCCCGGCAGTGGAGTGCAAAGCTGGAGCGGTATCATGAAATATCTCGGCAACCAGCTCGATTTTTCGCAAAAGAAATATATTGAACTCATGGTAAAGCTGGATCGATCGGAACAAAATCCACCACCGAACGTGATTCTAACGGTTGATTTAGGCGATATCAACGAAGACTTTTACACCGAATATGGCGGACTAAACCGCCTCAATACAGAAGACGCCAACATGGACGGCGTGCTCGTTTTTGATGAGGACATCGGCTTGGATGGGATCAAGCACGGTGAGCCCGGACACGATCCTTATGATCTCGCGCATGCAAACATCGACAGTTTGGGAGATTATCCCGGCATAAACGGCACCGAAGGCAATGGAATCTTGGACACCGAAGACCTCAACGGCAATGGCGTCTTAGATCAGCTTGACCGCTATTTTAGCTATAGCATATCGCTTGCCGACACCTTAGGCCAAAACCACGACGGTTGGGTGCTTTATAGAATCCCACTCAATGACCCCGAACTATATACAATTGTAAATAACTCCAGCTCCGGCATTCAGCCTACTCTTAAGAAGATATCCTATGCCCGAATCTGGCTGCAGAGCGATTCTCCGGCGCGTGTTTATATCGCCGACGCTCAAGTCGTGGGCAATAAATGGCAAGACCATCACGTTCGCGACGAACAAGGCAACATCCTCAGCGAGGCTGAACTCGATGCACACAATACCAGCTACATGTCCGGCATCGTCAGCAATCAGAAAAACTCCAATCACTATACCTCGCCCCCAGGAACGGTTTATATCGAAAGCAAAAGGGAATCTTTGGAATCCTCTCTCAGCATCGACATCAACAACCTTCAATCAAGCAATCAAGTCCTCTTGCGCCAAAGAATGTTAGAGGCAAATAACCTCTTGGCCTATGAAACGATTAAATACTGGATATATCCCGAAGTTGCAGATAATTCCATGCTCGAGGAAGTGGATGTGTTTTTCCGCATAGGAGCAGACTCGCTGAACTATTATCAGATCACGAAACGAGTTCCCGTCAATCGCTATCAAAGCAAGATGGATTCAAAGAAGTGGATTGAACTGGAATTTGACCTGCAAGACATTTCATCACTCAAAGAGAAGAATCCTGGCGCAACCTCAGACACCTTGGTGATTGACAACACTACCTATTTTTATCGTGGCAGACCCACTCTCACAGCGATTCGTGAGCTCTATTTCGGCGTGCTCAATCCTCTTACTCATACGCAAAATAGCCCTCTTACGGGCACTATGTATTTCAACGACCTCAGAGTGACAAATCCCTATCAAGCCATAGGCGTGGCGCAAAGGCTTTCGCTGAATACCAAGTTTGCCGATCTGAGCTATTTGGACATAGATTATGAATCCAAAAGCGAGAACTTCAACCCTCAAATCCAAAGGGGGCGCACAAATACCTATACCCAGACACGAAGCTTTAACATCCTCAACAAATACTTCATAAATCGCTTTTTCCCAAGGTCTTGGGGCTTGGACTTGCCACTTACTCTCAGGAGAAGCTACACTGCCGGACAGCCAAGATATCGGGCAAATTCCGACCTCATGGTAGATAATATCTTAGACGAAACAGAAAGACAAAGAGAGCGCACCGAAACCTTGTCATATTATGCCGAATTTGGTTATAGTATGCGCAACGTTCCCAAGAGCAAGATTCTTGAATACACATTGGCTAAGCTCACGCTTTCCGGTAACGCTGAACAGCGTTTTTCTCGCACTGCGACGACGATTGATACCACGACCACCTGGCGCGGAACCATGAGCTATAACCTCAATCTGCCGGCAGATAAGACCAGCTTCAGGATTGGGAAAAACTATAGACTCGGCTATTTCCCCAACGTTTTTACAAATAGTTTTACAATCAACAATACCAATCCGAACAGCTTTGTTTGGGAGCTCAGAGATGGAGAATATGGCTGGTATCCGCGCGCATATAGCAACGCCAGCTATCTCTTTACCAGCGATAACAATATCACATGGCCGCTCACAAGCGATCTCAATGCCAGCGCAAGGTTCAACACCAAGCGAGACCTCATGCAAAAAAGCTATTACGGTAAATATAATCTGGGCAGACAGACCGAGTATGTCCAAGACCTCCAACTAAACTATAACCCCGCATTTTTACCACGCGTCTTCAATCTCAGCGCCAGTCTCAATGCTCGCTATACCGATTTAATGAAGAAATATCTTGAGAATCTTTCCGATGGAACCCAGGAAGAAGTGTTCCAGAGTGATGGTAACACCAGTCGAGGCATCCGCGCAAACTTTTCACTGATGAACTCCTCAATGCTTTCCCAGTGGGCAACGAAGCTCAAATCCCGTTATGGCGGCAAATCTCCAAAGGGAGAACATGACGACAAAACCGGTTTTATGAGCGATGAGGAACGCAAGCTTTTCGAGACAGAAATGCTGAAACAAGATGAAGAGGAGCACAGAAAACAAGATGAATCAAAAGAGCGCGATAGAGATGAAAAGAGAAGACAAGAGGAAGAAGATAGACGTAAACAACTGGAAATAGATAGGGAAGAACGTAAAAAACATGGCGATCTTTCGGATGTAGAAAGAGAGAAAATGAAGGAAGCCGGCATTTTATTTGATGATTTTGACGAAGATCAGGATGAAATAGACCTGTATAAAAAAGAAAAAGACGAAGAAAAGAAAGAAGAAGAGCCGGAAAATGACAAGGGAAAAAGCAAAGGAAAAGAGCCCAAAGATAAACCCAAATCCCCTCAATATCCTTTGTATGTCCATGCCATAGACTATGCAAGCAAACTCAAAAACATCAACTTTGCCTTTCAAAACGCATATTCCATGACCTATTCTCGCAAAGAAGATTTACCGGATTTTGGCTTCCAACTCGGCGTTCCACACACAATGCCCAGAGATTATATGGATGCAATCGGCAATGACAACACGATGACTGTATCCTCCGGGCTGTATCTCGGTCGCAATTTCGATAGTACGATGAACTTTGCTCATAGCTTCAATACCAGGCGTTCCTCTGCCAGTCAGCAAAACGTTCAGACCACATTTCCGGATGTCACTCTCTCATTCATGAATTGGGAGCCCTGGATCAAGATGGACAAATATCTAAGAGGCGGAAGGCTCAATACTGGTTTCCAATATGTCACGCGCGCCAGTGGTAACGTGGATTGGGATAAGCCCAAGCAGGAATCAATCACCATGGCGATGTCCCCGCTTTTGGGCTTTAGCGGGAATTTCTTTACCAAACTGAATACCAACCTAAGCGTGGGACTTTCCAGAACGAATAACACCACGGATATGGATAGCTATGAGATCCTTAAAACCTCTGATTCCATAACCTTAAACAGCAATATGGCATATAGCCTCACAGCCGGCAAAGGCTTCACCGTGCCTTTCACTAATAAAAAAATCCACATCAGCAACCAGCTCTCATCCACTCTTTCCGTCAGCTTTGAGAAGAAGAAAGATGTTACGAAAGGAAGGGATAACTCATTGGTGGATAGGGATACTATGCGACTCGTGATCACGCCGGGTGCAACATATCAATTCGACCAAAATATTCGTGGTGGTCTAAGTTCCAGCTTTGAGAATAGCAGCGACAAAAAGACCGCAGATGGCTCACGCATATTCAGCTTGGGCGTTTGGGTGGAAATCAACCTATAAAACGAAAAAAAGGTTGATAATCCGCCCTTATTTTTTGCCTTTTTTTCAATCGTTTCCCACTGCTTCCATACTGGGTTCTGGTCATGATATGGTCATGATGTGGTCATGAGCATGACCATATCATGAGCGCACGCTAAGCTGTAATCAATAGGGAAGAAG
>LSQX01163079.1_pt1 | contig 30598 bp, 35 predicted proteins | sample 654561 | NCBI WGS metagenome assembly LSQX01 (sample SAMN04489861, study PRJNA283612) | anaerobic digester metagenome | isolation source: 4 biogas reactors fed with cattle manure at either 37C or 55C with and... | place: Denmark: Kongens Lyngby | collected 2014 | reverse complement strand
CCTTGAAATCCAGCGACAATCACAATCTTATCCTGCTCCAGCTCACGAGATATGCGCTCTGGTTCAATATTGAGAATACGCGCTTTTGTATAAGCCTTATCTGTTTGGATACCGGCTTGATAACCGGTCATGGAAACAGCAGAATAACCAAGTTCAGCAATAGCCATGGCCATCAGAGCTATTGATACCTGTTCTCCTGTGGAAAGCAGCATATCGATCTCTCGCTCCGGAGGATGTAATGTAATTTCCCGCACCTTTTCCAACAATTCATCTGTTGTATCCCCCATAGCAGATAAAACAACAACAAGCTGGTCGCCCTCTTCCTTGGCCTTGACAATTCGCCGGGCAACATTTTTTATCATTGAAATGTTAGCGATGGAACTGCCTCCAAATTTTTGTACTCTGATTCCCAAGTTTAAACCTCCCCAACTTGTGTGATCAATGTTCCTCTAATACTATACTGGCCCCTTCTATTGAGGGTTCCAGCTCGAGCACTTGTGCTTTAATTCCTTGAGATTGAAAACAACCAGCCAAAACTCCCCCGATATCAGATCTTGGTGGAGTAAAAGCAATCACAGTAGGCCCGGCTCCGCTTAAAAAAACCCCGTAAGCCCCTGCCTCACGAGCGAGCTCCATAATATCAACCAAGCCAGGCACAAGGGGACAACGGTAGGGCTGATGGAGACGATCATGTAATGCAGCGCCCAGCAGTTCCCAATCTCCATCCCTTAAAGCTGTGATCAGCAGGGCCAGGTGTCCCATGTTATAAACTGCATCACTCAAAGGCACCTTTTCGGGCAGTACACTGCGGGCTCGCTTGGTGGAAAGCTGGAAATCGGGAATTACCGCAGTTACTTTCAGACCCTTTTGCGGGACAAAGCGGGAATAAATTAAGGAATTATCATTCTGTGCTACAATAACCACCCCGCCGAAAAGTGCAGCAGCTACATTATCAGGATGTCCCTCTATTTCCACAGCCATTTGCAGCAGTTCATCAGGAGAAAAGGGTTGTCCCACCAATGCATTGGCTGCCACCAAACCACCGACAATTGCCCCTGCACTGCTCCCTAAACCCCTTTGAAAGGGAATCTTGTTATCCAGGGAAAGCTTAAAGCCTGTTATCTGATAATCTGTTTTTTCTAGCAGATAAAGAATTGTCCTGGCAATAAGGTTGCTGCTGTCCCGAGGGATAAGGTTCTCTCCCTCCCCCTTTATATCGATAAACCAACCTGTCTGGTCACACTCTTCTAAGGTCACTGTATTATAGAGGTTCAAAGCCATTCCTAAAACATCAAACCCTGGACCCATATTGGCTGTTGTGGCAGGAATTTTAACTGTAATCTTAGCCATTAAGATCACCAATCCTTATAAAACATTCAGTTCTTTTAAAACTTCCAATACAGCAGATTCCTGCGCTGCAACAACCGTAGGTTGCAGTTTACAGGTTTTCAGTGTTGTATCTGGATCCTTTAAGCCATGTCCGGTCATGATGCTGACCACCCTAGCGGCCGGAGGGAAAAACTTATTTTCTGCTAATTTTATCACTCCGGCTATAGCAGCAGCTGAAGCCGGTTCCACAAAAAGCCCCTCACTGCGGGCTACCTTTTGGTAAGCTGACAGGATCTCTTCATCTGTTACCACATCAATATGCCCTTCTGATTCCTCCAGAGCATTAACAGCTTTTTCCCAGCTGGCTGGGTTACCGATCCTGATAGCTGTGGCTACGGTCTGGGGTTCAGGCACAACCTCGCCCCGCACAATAGGAGCAGCCCCAGCAGCCTGGAAGCCCAGCATCTTTGGTGTATGCTCGATGCGGCCGGCAGCCTTATACTCCTTAAACCCCTTCCAGTATGCGGTAATATTGCCAGCGTTGCCAACAGGAAGAGCCAAATAGTCAGGTGCACTTCCCAACTGATCACAGATCTCAAAGGCAGCTGTTTTCTGTCCCTCAATCCGGTGAGGGTTAAGGGAATTGACCAAAGCGATCGGATATTCCTGGGATATCTTGCGTACAAGCCTGAGAGCAGCATCAAAATTCCCCTTAATGGCAACAACCTCTGCACCATAGATCAAGGCCTGGGCAAGCTTACCCAAAGCAATATAACCATCTGGTACGAGAACAACACATCTAATTCCTGCTCTGGCAGCATAGGCTGCAGCAGAAGCTGATGTATTTCCTGTGGAAGCGCAGATAACTGCTCTGCTACCATTTTCAACAGCTTTGCTGACAGCAACGGTCATACCCCGGTCCTTAAAAGAACCGGTGGGATTCTGCCCCTCGAACTTCAAGTAGAGCTCTATATTAAGCTCTTCTGAAAGGGAGTGTGCAGGCAGCAAAATAGTCTGCCCCTCATAAAGGGTGATCACCGGTGTTTTATCAGACACTGGTAAAAATGAACGATAGGCAGATATCAGTCCTCGCCACTTCATGATTTAGCTCCTTCCTCAACGCGAATCACATTTTCAATTGAACCTACAATAGATAGTCCTCCGAGCACAGCTAAGGCATCCCTAATATCCTGTTCCAGAACTTCATGGGTGATTAGAACGATCTCTGCCATTCTCTCATCATCGACTACCAGAGTCCTCTTTTGAATAACTGAGGCGATTCCCACCTGGTGATTGCCCATTACTCCGGCTATACTGGCTAAAACTCCGGGCTTGTCCTTAACAATCAGGCGCAAATAATACTTGGTCTGAATCTGACCTATAGGCAGTATCTTTTTTTCCAAATAACAGGTACATGGGAACCTGCCTGTACTGTTGGTTTCCAGATTGCGGACAATCTCCATCACATCCCCCACAACAGCACTGGCTGTGGGCATCTGGCCTGCGCCCTGGCCATAGAACATGGTTTCACCCACCGCATTTCCATAAATATAAACAGCATTAAAAACACCCTTAACAGCAGATAAGGGGTGTTCTGTCGGTAGGAAAGCCGGGTGAACCCGCACCTCAATCTCCCCATTAAAATCTTTGGCAATAGCCAGCAATTTGATCACATACCCCAATTCCCGGGCATAATTGATATCCTCAGGAGCGATCCTGGTAATCCCCTCCACAAAAACATCATCAGCCGTCACCCGGGTATTGAAGGCGATAGAAGCCAGAATGGCAATTTTTCTGGCAGCATCATATCCTTCAATATCAGAGCTGGGATCAGCCTCAGCATATCCCGCCCTTTGGGCCTCCTGTAATACCTGCTCAAACTCAACATGCTCATCATGCATCCGGGTGAGTATATAATTGGTTGTACCGTTAACAATACCAATAACTTCCTGTATTTTATTGGCTGTCAAATTCTCTTTCAAGGCATGGAGCACAGGTATGCCGCCACCTACACTGGCCTCAAAATAAAGATCAGCTTTTCCCTCTGTTGCAGCCTCAAACAGTTCTTTCCCGTGAGCAGCTATTACATCTTTATTAGCTGTAACCACATGTTTACCCTTAAGCAGAGCCTCTCTGATATAGCTTCGACTGGGTTCTATACCTCCCAGCAGCTCAATAACAATCTGAATTGCTGGGTCATTCAAGATCTCATCAAAGTTCTCTGCCAGCATCTCAGATGGTAACCCCAATGCAGCAAGCTTCTCCGGCTCCCGCTCCAAGATTTTTTTGATTTCGATCCTTCTCCCCAAACGCTGTTCAATCTGAGGATTATTTTCCCGGAGAAGTTTTACAACACCTGAACCTATTGTACCAAGGCCCAGCAGTCCGATACCGATAGAAGCACCGTTCATAAAAATCCTCCTATTATTTTAGCTTACTTTAATATAATAACGGAAACTTTCGCTTCTGCAAATATTAACTTCTGTTCCACCTAAAATTTGGTCGATGCCAGGCCAAGGTTATTTTAAAAAAATAAAAACGGTCAGCTGACCGTTTAATGAATTAGATAATGATACAGATTAAACCGCCACTCCCTTCGTTAACAATCCGTTGCACTGTTTCCTGCAGTTTTTCCTGAGCATTGTCAGGCATCCGATGGAGTTTGTTCTGAATGCCCTCCCTAACTAAATCATGCAGTGATTTACCAAATATATCCTTATTCCAGATTTTGATAGGATCATCCTCAAACTCCTCCAGCATATAGCGAACCAATTCCTCACACTGCTTTTCTGTGCCGATGATCGGGGTGATCTCTGTGGTAATATCAGCTCTGATAATATGCAGTGAAGGGGCACTGGCTTTTAGTTTAATACCAAAGCGATTCCCCTGGCGGATCAATTCCGGTTCCTCCAAAATCATCTCATCCAGACTTGGTGCCACTACACCATACCCCAACTCCTGTACCTCTTCCAGTGCTGGAGCAATTTTTTTCCATGATGACTGTGCTTTGCTGAGATCCCGCAGCAGGCGCAAAATATCATGCTCACCTGTTACAGTAAGACCGCTCACTTCCTCCAGTACCTTGTAGTAAAGTTCATTATGTGACTGTACCTCAATCTCAGCAATCCCGGTCCCCAGGTTCATTTCTTTCAAAACTGAGGAAGCCACAAACTGACTTTCCCGGATCATCTCCACAGCTTGATCAATATCCCGCAGCCTGTTGACAACAGCTACAGCATCTTTGATCAGCTGCTCAAATTCTGAACGCAGCCAGTGGGTGTCATCCAATTCCTCCACCCAAAGGGGCAATTTGACATTGACCTCCTGGACCGGGAACTCATAGAGAGTCTCCTGAAGGATATTTAAGAGGTCATCAGAAGACATCTCGGCACAGTTAATGGCCAGAACCGGAATATCATATTTTTCTTCCAAACTCCGAACAAGCTCGATGCTCTCATAAGACTCAGGATAGAGAGTATTAAGAACCACGATAAATGGCTTGCCCAGTTCTTTTAACTCCTCAATTACCCGTTCCTCTGCATCTAAATAATTTTCCCGGGGTATTTCAGTTATAGAACCATCTGTGGTTAGTACTATACCGATTGTGGAATGATCCGCTATAACTTTACGGGTTCCTAGTTCTGCTGCTTCCTGAAAGGGGACCGCCTCTTCAAACCACGGTGTCATCACCATGCGCGGCCCGCCTTCTTCCTCTTCATAACCCAGAGCGCCTTCTACAGTACAACCAACACAATCTACCATTCTCACTTTCATCTTGAGCCCATCACGGATAGTGATCTCCACTGCTTCCTGAGGTATGAACTTGGGTTCTACGGTCATAATCATCCGGCCGGCCCCACTTTGGGGCAATTCATCCACTGCCCTTTCTTTTTCATTGGGATCCTCGATATTAGGCAGAACCAGCAGCTCCATCAAACGTTTGATAAACGTTGATTTTCCTGTCCGCACAGGCCCGACAACACCCACGTAAATATCTCCACCTGTTCGCTCAGCAATATCCCGAAAGATATCGAGATTTTCCATGGGCAACCCCCTCCCTAATTCTTTCTTATGCAAGACAATCCTTATTCATTCCAGAAGTTGAAAAGAAGTATATTTCCGCACTCTCCCATTTAATTATTTATATGCCAACTAATTATTGGTATAACCAGATGATATTAAAAAAGCGGCTCGTAATAAGAGCCGCTGCATAAATATATTTTTCATATGACATTTCAGCTATCACCAAAAACGAATACGGTTTTCCGTGCCTGCCTGCAGGCGCCTGATATTGGGCAGATGTCTGATAACAATAATAATAGGAGCGGGAACAGCAAAAATATAATATTCCCATGGTATATGCAGAATAAGGGCAATAAATGGGACAGCAACTGAAGCTAAAATTGATCCCAGTGAGACATAACCTGTAAACAGCACTACAACTATCCAAATCACAAATGCTATCAGTACAACCCCTGGCATTAAGGCGATTAAAACCCCTGCACCTGTAGCTACACCCCTGCCTCCCTGAAAGCGGAGAAAAACTGACCAGCTATGGCCGGCCATAACCGCCAGTCCTGCCCCTACACCATAGAAAGGCCCAAACAGGTTATTAGCTATTAAAACAGGTAATAATCCTTTGGCAACATCGCACAACAGCACCAACAAGCCTACTTCGGGTCCCAGGATGCGAAAAGCGTTAGTAGCCCCGATGTTTCCACTTCCATGGCGGCGTAGGTCAACCTTATGCTTCCTGCCGATCAGATATCCACAAGGAATAGATCCTATTAGATAGCTGATCAATAACACCAAAACAAATTTCATAGTTTCCCTCCCTATTATTGGTCTCTGCGCCGTCTTGCCTTAAATTTAAGTCTCACAGGTGTGCCTTCAAATCCATACGCCTCTCTGAGCTGGTTTTCCAAATATCGTTTATAAGAAAAATGAACCAGTTTGGTGTTATTCACAAAGAAAACGAACACCGGTGGCTTTGCTGCAACCTGGGTTACATAGAAAACTTTAAGACCTCCCTTAGTTGATGGTGGCGGGTTTAAAAAGAGAGCTTCACTTAACCATGAATTTAAATTCCCTGTGCTGATCATTTTATTCTGCTCAGCATGAACAGCATCTACCAGAGGCAAAATTTTCTTTAACCCTTCACCGGTCAGCGCAGAAATATAAAGAATAGGAGCGTAGGAAAGAAAGGGCAACTGTTCCCTCACTAAATTTTCAAAGAAGTGTCGCCTGTTACTAATATCAGCAACTAAATCCCATTTATTTAATATTATTATAACTCCTTTTCCACTCTCTTCAATATATCCTGCGATTTTCTTATCTTGTTCTACAATTCCCTCAGCAGCATTTAATACCAAAAGGACAACATCAGCCCGGTCGATAGCCTTAAGAGCTCTGCGCACACCATAATACTCTACCCCCCGTTCCACACGGCTGCGCCTTCTGATACCAGCTGTATCCACAAGTGTATAGCTGCGGTCTTCAACACTGAATTTTGTATCAATGGCATCCCTGGTCGTTCCCGGAACATCGCTAACAATCACCCGCTTTTCCTTAAGCAGTGCATTGACCAATGATGATTTTCCTACATTTGGCCTCCCTACAACCGCAACCCTGATCCCTGTTTCCTCTTCTTGGGTCTCCATCTCAGGAAGCAAAGATATGATTTGATCCAGTAGTTCGTCAATATTCAAACCGTGAAGGCTGGAAATGGGAAGGGGTTCACCAAGGCCCAATTGATATAAATCGTAAACATCCTGATTCTTAAAATTGTCCACCTTATTGGCAGCTAAAATAACCTTCTTTTTGCTTTTTAACAACAGTTGTGCTACCTGTTTGTCTTCTACAGTTACACCAACTTTAGCATCCACAACAAATACAACAACATCAGCATCCTCTATGGCAAAAGCTACCTGTTCTGCCACATGTTCATGGAATTGTTCATCTTCCAGAAAAAGCCCTCCTGTATCAACAAGGGTAAAGGACCTCCCATCCCACTCCACATCTCTGTATAGGCGATCACGAGTAACACCAGGCCGGTCTGCCACAATCGCTGTTCTCCCACCGGAAAGGCGATTAAATAAAGTGGACTTACCCACATTAGGCCTTCCCACTAGAGCTACAACAGGCTTTTTCAAAGCTGATCCCCCCTAACCTACAAATAGTTTCCACCAGAGCAGTGCTGTTAGGATCCACCAGATGGAGGCAGCAGCCAGACCTTGCTTCAAGCTCTTCAACAGAGAGCCCATCTAAGAAAATGGGGGTGTCTTGGCGCAGCATAATACGGGGTATCAATACTTCCCCACCCCTTATCCCTTTCAGGCGGCGCAAGAGATCCCGCCCTGTTAACAGCCCGGTTACAGTGATCCGGTGCCCGAAAAAGGTATTGGGAATACTGAGCATTTTTAATTTGAGATTTTTTATGAAATTTAGACGATGAACAACTGGAGAAAGCACTTGAGCACCAGCATAAGATGTTGCTAAAAATAAGTACCGCTTGCACCTTAACCTTTCGGGAAGCCTGGCTCTTATCCGGCGGAAATCTTCATAAAAAAGCCTCGCCAATCCGATGCCGTTCTCCAATTGGGGAAAACCATCATATTCATCAAAAAAGGGGAAAGGTAGTCCTGCCTTTAGGTAAAATTCATCAGCCAAATAAACAAAAGAAACCCCATTTACTTTGCGATAATATTTTTGCCAGCCGGATACTCGAGCAATCAGATTCCTGCATTCCAGCCGGGTAATAGAACGCAGTTTGGGAAGATGCTGCCGGTATTTAGTCAGTCCCACTGGCACAACTCCTACTGAAGCCACCTGGGGCCAAAAAGTGGCCAACTGGGAAATGGTTTGTTCTAAAACATCCCGGTCATTCCAATCAGGGCAGAGCACCACCTGAATATGCATGGTTATTCCTCTAGATGCAAATAAAGAAATCAGATCAAGTACAGCTGCAGCCTTTTTCAACCCCAGCATCCTTCCCCGCAAGAGAGGGGATGTTGTATGTACTGAAATATAAAGGGGGCTCAGTTTCATATTTACAATTCTTGCGATATCAGATTCTCTGAGATTGGTTAATGTTATAAAATTGCCGTGCAAAAAAGAAAGCCTGTAGTCATCATCCTTTTCGTAGAGGGTAGAGCGCAGGCCGGTTGGCAGCTGGTCCACAAAACAAAAAACACACTTATTCCGGCAGTATCTGATACCGTCAAAACAGTCATTTTGAAAAACTATCCCTAGATCTGTATCACAGCCTTTGATGATTTTATGGGATATAACCCTACCACCCTTTTCACAAACCTTTAAGGTTACCTGTTCATCAGCGGTCAGATAACGGTAGGCGATCAGGTCTTTAGGTCTGATCCCATTGACAGATAGCAGTAGATCACCTCTCCGCAGGCCAAGCTCTGCAGCAGGTGAGCCAGGAATAACCCCATCGATCAAAATACCATTTTGCTTACACAGCTTCATTTTCTTGCTCCATCTTTTTTGATCAATTATCATTGAGTGGAGTTGTTTAGTCAAGAATTCCTTCCCGTAAAGCAATTCTGGTGCTGTAAACTATTTTGCGACAATCTTTAATCAGGGTCGCCATCGCTCTTTTTTCCAACATTAATAAAAGCTTTGACCAGCTGAAAAACCTTCTTGCTGCATAGATGCCTTTCAACAAGAAGGGTGTTTTGAGCGGTGCATGCACAATACCCAAATTTATGCGGGGTATTTCCAGTATTGTACGAATTTCCCGCAAAATCCTGGCCATGATCTCCGGCTCCCTGCCTGTTCCGGCAAGATAAAGATCATAGCCCTCTGCTTTGCCCAAATATTTGAATGTTCCTAATTTTCCTGTGAACCCTGAGCTTACTGCCCAGTCCAGCAACTGCTGCTCATTTATATCTGGTGCTAAATGAAGCCCGGCCAACAGCAAAGGTAAGGGATCATTTTCCGGACAGATATACAATAGTATGTGTCTCTCTTGATAAGGTAAACTAGTGCGTTTTGGGGCAGGCTTTTGCCTTATCCTATTTTCTGCACCCTCTGCGAGCTGAACAAAGTAGGGATAAGCTATTTGTGTTCCGAGTATAACAAGGGGGCGACCCAAGGCCACTTGATTTAATCCCCTAGAAAGGAACCCCCCGATCACCATCAAAGGATTAACCGGAAAGGTAGTATCGATGGCTTCGATTTCTTCTCTACAGGGGAACAGCTCACTGACATTATGCAGAAAAACAGTAATCTCAGGGCCAGCCATCCGCTTTCCCAGTACCAATACCTCATTACCTTTTATATCACGTCCAATAAACCGCAGGCGGCCGTGTATCACTGCCTCCTTTTGATCAAAATGTGGGACTTCCAAGAGTTCTGCTTTACTGGCAACCCTGTCTTTAGGGAGAAGGCCCAGATAAATACCTGCTGTGATTACCGAGGAGTGTGAACCACCGTAACAATGATATATTATTTTAGCCATCCAGCTAACCCCTAATGCCCAACAACAATCATGACCCCATTATCCAAATCGTGGACCATAGCATCCATTATTCTGCTTAGATAAAAAGCTATTTTTTCCTGTTCTTCCCGGCTGGAAGCAATAAAGATTGGTGCTCCTCCCCCTGCTACAAGCCCAGGTTTCAGAGTAATCACAGCAAGGATAGTTTTTTTGGTTTCTATATCCAACAGATCTACCTCACCTTAATAAATATCTTGATGTTACAGCACCCCGATTAATCTGCGGCAATACGCCCTGCCTTAGAATCAAGAGGTTTTCTTGATGCACTCTCTAAGACAGGTGTTCTCTCAATAACTTTACGCAGAGATTCAAAATCCTTTTCCAGCGGTAAGATAAACAAGCCGATCTCCCCTGTGTCGATATTTTTTCTAGCCAGGGGAGTGAATTCAGGTTCACCGACCTCCCTTTTTGTTCCCAGCAATGCTGCCGCAGTATGCACAATTGCCTGGCGCTGCCCAAAATTATGGAGTATAGCCCGGCCGTTGTCATCCTTTGGTTTGATCAGAACACCCATACCCTCTGCCAGTATCTTTTCCCGGTCAGGGGGATAACCAACATTCATCAGATAAATATCACTGATTTTCAAAAAGGGGCCTTCAAAATAGAGCGGTTCTAAAACCACTTCAGCTATATCACCAACTACCATACCGGTTTTTAGGTAACAGACTATGATCAAAATAAGAACAAAAACAGCTATCGCATAAAGCCAACCCAACCAAAGAATACAACCACTCACAAGCAGTGCGGTAAAAATAGTTAAATAATTTCTGGCTTCAAATGTTCTGGCAATTCCTTCTACATAATCAATACCCCTTGGCACAATTTCATTTTCCTCCAATTTGGTTAGGGTCTCTCTTTCCATATTTCTCACATTTCTAAACTGCTCTGCCGCTACAGCCAGAAATGTTACCGCTGTATACTCTTTGAGCATCAAAGCCGGGACAAAGACCGCACCGATTACTGAAGCGATAGCCCCCAAGGCCATATGGGTTATCACATCATGGGGATAGGTTGGGTATTGTCTGTAATCTAGGCGCAGCATAATGATCCTGGCTAGCACCCCGGCAATCAGGCCGCCTATAATACTTGTATGGTAAACCATTTTTTTCTATCCTTTTCTTTTGAGTAATCTGCCATACAAGTTACGCAGTTGATCAAGTGCACCTTCCAGGCTTCCCGTGTTCACATAAAGGTAAGCAAAAGCAGCAGCGGTCACCAGCAAAACAAGCCAAAATATTGTCCAGCCGCTGCCGCGGTTTTCAGCATCAGGCAGCTCTGTTGATGGCGGTGTACCCGGTGACCCCAAAACCTTGGGCAGTGCTTCCGCAAACATAGCGACCCCCCGTTCTGCAGCTTCACGGGAATTGGTATGAGCGCCCACCTCCACCAACAAAGTTCTTGGGGCCAGATCCTGATTAAAGTCACTTTTAGCGATCAGAATACCCTGGACTAGACCTGGATGAGTTTTATCAACTGCAGCCTTCACCTGTTTAGCGAATTCTAGGTTGCTCTGATAACGGGGGTTTGTGCGGCCAACTACAAATTTAACCTTTGTTATTTCCTGGCCCTTTATATTTGCTGCATAGACCTGGGGTGGCACAGCATCCCTGTGTATATCAAAGAGAGCTGACAGGTTTTTCTGCAACAATTGGGCGGCTGTACGCCGGGAACGATAATAAGCATTGACATCATGGGGATCATGAGACCTGGTACTGTGGTGTACCTGATAGCCCATTTCCTTTAGTTTTTCAGCAAAAACCTTACCCACTTTTAAAATTCCGCCATTGCCGTAAATACTTTCAGTTCCATCTGAAGGGACATAGGATTCATCACTATGGGTGTGGTAAATACCGATATTTTTTTCTTCCCCCTGGGCTAATAAACGGGACAAAAAGGATTTTTCAGAAGAAGGGCTTAAATTCCCCATCTCTTCTTTTCCTATCAGACGGGAATAGGCATAGTCGCCTTTCACCTCAATGATTCGGTAGCGCATATTATCTGCAGTGATCAATTCATCACCCTTGGTGAGCATATGAGCAGTTTGGTGAAGTATATTCTGTTTTTCATCCACGATGGTATAATAACCTTTATCAGTGCGCTCATGGGGTGTTTTCACCTCAGAAGGAGATGCCAGAGCATCAGCAGTAAAGGCTGTGAGCATTAGGATATATGCTATTATTAGTGACAAAAAACAAACTTTTCTATCTTTACTCATTTTGATCACCTTCTTTTTGCTGCTTAGGAGATAGGGGACGCAGACGCTTTAACAGGGCTGGAGCTTTGCCTCGCTCAGTGGGTCCACCTTGCAAGCGCTCCCTGGTTTCACCAATGAACTCAGCCAGAACAACTGCCAGAATACCGGCAACAATTATGGCATCAAATGCCCCTCCCCCTCCGATCAAGGCTGATCCGGGAATACCCAGCAGGATAATACGCAGGTAGCTGACAATATCAAAGAGCAGAATACCCATAGTGGCTGCAATAAAAGCACTGCGCCGGGACCTGCCGATCAAGTAAGCGATTACACCGCCAACCAAAGGATAGAGATAAAGAGGGTCGATGGCCATTGCCTCAGGCTCAGCTTCCAGGAACAAACCTGCCAGATAGATTGCTGTAGCTGTTGCAATGATCCCTGCGGCAGCACGCAGCCTCTCAATATTGCTTGTCTTTGTAAGCAGATATCCGGATAAAAACAGAGGAACGAGCCCCCCGCCTACATTAAGGGATGCTTCAATGGAGGGGCCTCCAGGCAGGGGAATATTGATAAATCCTCCAATTATTATAGCGGCGATGGCAGCCAAAGCGGCTTTATCAGAGAGCCGCAATCTATCCAGCACCCGCTGAGCTACACCGAAATAGATAAGTAGAGAAACAATTAATAATAGAATCGTACCAATCGGTACACGGGGCATATTATTAACAGCTCCTTTCCATCACCTCTTCTGTTATAAAATCTCTCATCACAGGTAAAAAGATACCTGTTAAGATTAGCCATCAGAAAATAAAAAAACCCGACTGCAATCAGCCGGGCGGAATTAATGTATTGATATTGAAAAAGTCCTTTTAAGATATGGGCGGCACCGGATCTTTAGCATACTTGCCACAGCCGTAACGTTTCGCCTGTACACAGTTGCTGGCTACATTACACCCCGGGTTATATTTTTTGGTTATTTTCACAAAATTAAACCTGCCAAAGATCTGCTTTAAATCACCACACCCACAATCAGGGCAGGTCAACTGATCCTTGTCTTTGATGGCTACCAGTTTTGTGAATTCTTTACCGCACTTATTGCAGGTAAAACTATAAACCGGCATTTGTTTCGCCTCCCCAAAAGTGTTACTTTTGTTCGGCTCTGGTCAATAAATCACCAAAAACCTCACCAATATTGACCCCTACACCGGAATTACTTTTTTCATCATTTTCAATTATTTCTGGTTCATTTGCCTCGCTAGCATTATTTTCTACAGCATCTTTAATGCTCAGGCTGATCCTTTGGTCTTCCTTTTTAATATCCAAAATCTTAACCTTAATCTCATCACCGGCAGTTACAACATCCTCCGGTTTGGCAACATGATAGTTTGCCATTCGGGATATATGAACAAGGCCCTCTACACCAGGTTCCAGCTCCACGAAAGCACCGAAAGATACTGTACGCATTACTTTACCGGTAACAATCTCTCCCACCTGAAAGCGTTCATCAACAGTATCCCAGGGATTGCCTTTTACCTGTTTGAGGCTCAGAGAAATGCGCTTATTTTCTTTATCTACTGAAAGCACATAAACCTCAATTTCATCCCCTTCCTGAACCACATCAGATGGGTGTTTAACCCGGCCCCAGGACAGCTCAGAGATATGCAACAGTCCATCAACACCACCTAGGTCCACAAAAGCACCAAAATTGGTCAGGTGTCTTACTGTGCCCTTCCTTATCTGTCCGGCCTCTATAGTTTCCCAAAGCCTTTTCTGGGCCTCGATAAATTCATCCTGAAGAATTGCCTTCTGGGAAAGCACGACCTTGGCTTTACTGCGGTCAAACTCAATTACCCGCAGCCGGAGAGTGGTTCCCAGGTATTTTTCCAATTCTCCTGCATATCCCCGCTCGATCAGTGAAGCGGGAACAAAACCCCGGATCCCGCATACATCAACCAGCAGTCCACCCTTTACTACCCGGACAACTTCCCCTGCAAGTTCAGTCTTATCCTTCATGGCCTGCTCTAGATAATCCAGCGCTTTGATCCGGTCTGCTCGTTTCTTGGAGAGAATTAAATGCCCCTCATCATTGTCGACGCGCAGAACATAGACATCAAATTCATCCCCAACTTTGATTTTCTCTGAAATATTATCAGCATCTTTCAGGGATAATTCACGGCGCGGAATAACTCCCTCCGATTTGCCTCCAATATCAAGCAGAACTTCATCATCACGAACCTGAACAACAACTCCGCTGATCAGATCACCCTGCTTGATTTGGCGGATAGTTTCCAACTCCAGATTCATCATTTCCTCCTGAGCAGGTTCTGCTGTACCCTGGCTGGCTGCAGGAGCTTCATCAACCACTTCTTCCGGCTTTTCCTCCGTAGTGGTTGTAATGGGCTCATCAACCTGGGCCTCATTAATTTTTTCCATTTCATCAAACATCGTCATTCTTTCAATAACCTCCTCAATTATCCAATCTGGGGTTGATGCCCCAGCAGTTACCCCCACAACAACTGCTCCCTGCAGCATTTCAGGAGTCAACTCTTTTTTGTCTTCGATATGATAAGTTTTCGTATAATTTTGACAAATCTCCACAAGCTGTTTTGTGTTTGCACTGTTCTTACCGCCGATAACCACCATTACATCAGCATCTTTAGCGATTTCCGCTGCTTCTTCCTGCCGAGCCTGACTGGCATGACAGACTGTATCAAAGATACGCATTTCCTGTGATTTTCCTAACATCTCTCTGGCAACAGCGAAATAATGTACCCTGTTTTGGGTAGTTTGGGCAAGAACACCAACCTTTTTCTTATTCAGCTCGATCTTGTCCAAGTCATCAATCTCTTGAATAACAACTGCGCCACCCCTTGCCCAACCTAAAATGCCCTTCACCTCAGGGTGATCTTCCTGTCCCACAATCACAACCTGATAGCCTTCACAAACCAAATCCGCTGCCTGTTTCTGAATCCGTTTAACAAATGGGCATGTGGCATCAATAACTGTAATCTTATTATCAGCGGCCTGTTCAAAAACATCTGGTGCAGCACCATGGGACCTGATTAAAACCGTTTCTCCTGGAACTGATTGTAATTCATCTATTACCTTGATTCCCCGTTCCTCCAGTGAATTAACCACATGGGGGTTGTGGATCAAGGGCCCCAGTGAATATATTTGTTCCTTATCCTCCAATGCCTTTTCTGCAAGTTCCAGTGCCCTGCGAACACCGAAACAAAAACCTGCTGTCTTGGCACAGCGTATTTGCCTCTTAATAATTTTACCCCTTTCACATACCTTTTTCGTCAGATAATATTAAGATTCCTGCTAGTTTATCGAAAAATCAATTAAAGCACGGACCTTCGCCCTCATTTTATCGGCATCATCCTTCAAATCCCTCTGTTTTTCCTTTTCAATAATAAAGGATCTGCCTATATTAACAAAAAAATGCGGAAAAAACCTGTTTCCAAAAGGTCGTCTTTTTTTCTGTAGAGCTATTGGGATAATAGGTACAGAAGCCTTCCGTGCTATAAAAGCAGCCCCTGGCAAAAAAGGAAGCAGGTCACCTTTTTTGTTGCGAGTTCCTTCCGGGAAAATGCATACAACCTTTCCTTCACTAAGCAGTGCTAAGGCCCTCTTGAGAGAAGACCGGTCTATCTGCTTTCTCGAAACAGGGAAGGCCCCTAAACTTCTGATTAAAGCCCCAAATACCGGGTAATTAAAAAGCTCTGCTTTAGCCATAAAATAAACCTTCCTGCTTATGACACTGCCTATAACCACCGGATCCCAGTAGCTGATATGGTTGGCGATAACCAATAAAGGGCCCTCTTGCGGGATGTTCTCCACACCCTTCACTTTCCAATTGCAAAACACACTAAAGAAAAAACGGAACAGGCTGCGGCAAAATTTATAAAACACTGCGCAAACCTCCTCCGCATATCTCGATCATCTTTTCTATCACTTGCTCAATAGTCAAAGTGGTGCTGTCTATGACTACCGCATCAGCTGGTATTACTAAAGGGCCAATCTTTCGCTTACTGTCCATCTCATCCCGGTAGGTCATTTCCCGATAGAGTTCTTCCCTACTAATGGTTTTATTTGCCGCCTCTAATTCCTTTCTTCTCCGCTCCACTCGCACATCTATGGAGGCGGTTAAAAAGAATTTATATTCAGCATCAGGCAGAACAACTGAACCGATATCTCTGCCCTCCATAATCACTCCACCAATACGGGCAAGATTGCGCTGGCACTTGACAAGATGCTCACGCACTCCAGCTACCTCAGCAACTCTAGATACCGCCTCTGAAACATCCCTTGCGCGCAGATATGGTGACACATCCTCCCCATCACACCAAAGGGTCACAATGCCATCATGGAGATTGCGAACTAAAGAAAATTTCATTTTTTTCGCTAAGGAGGTCAGCTCCTGATCATCATCTAAATTAATTCCTTTTTTCAAAGCAAAATAGGTAACTGCCCGGTACATAGCACCGGTATCGATATACAGATAACCGATCCTTTGAGCCAACATCCTGGCAACCGTACTTTTGCCGGATCCAGCTGGTCCATCAATAGCAACATTCGGTTTGCGGGGCACTCCTCTTCACTCCCGCACTATTTTATCACAACTTTCACCATCTGACTAGTTTTCAGCTCTGATAGCTGCTCCCAAAGCCTTCATCACATCAAGAAAAGCAGGAAATGATATATCAATACAACCAGCATCTTCAACAATAGTTTCACCATCAGCTATTAGGCCTGCAACAGCCAGAGCCATAGCCATTCTATGGTCCCCCCAGGAATTAACCCGGGCAGCTCGCAGCTTACCACCTCTGATGATTAAACCATCTGCTTTTTCTTTGATCTCCACATTCATTTTGCACAGTTCTGATGCTACTGCCTTCAGGCGGTCCGTTTCCTTCACCCTCAATTCAGCTGCATCGCTGATCACAGTTTCTCCCTCTGCAGCGGCTGCTGCAACTGCCAGTACAGGTATTTCATCCAGCACCCTGGGCAAGAGCGGGTTCTTGATCTCAGTACCTTTTAGTTTCGAAGATCTGATCAGCAGATCAGCCACCGGTTCTCCATTCCAGGATCTTTGTTCAAGGACATCGATCTGGGCACCCATCATCTTCAAAACATCAAGGATTCCGGTTCTGGTAGGATTTATTCCTACATCTCTGATGAGAACCTCACTGCCGGGCACTAATACAGCTGCTGCCATAATAAAGGCAGCAGAGGAGATATCACCTGGTATCTGAAGCTGTTGTCCCTTGATTGGTCTTTTTCCCTGGAGACAGATTACATTATCCTTGATAGTCAAAGCAGCACCAAAATACTGCAGCATGCGCTCAGTGTGATCCCTGCTCGGTAGTCGTTGGATCACCGTGGTTTGCCCTTTGGCGTTCATTCCTGCCAGCAAAATAGCTGATTTAACCTGGGCGCTGGGTATGGGGAGTATGTACTCTATAGGATGAACAGTGTTTGTTCCTCTGATACAAATCGGAGGCAGTGTGTTATCACAGCGTGCGCTGATCTCTGCCCCCATTTTCACCAGCGGGTCAATAACCCTGCCCATAGGGCGTCTGCGCAGAGAAGGATCTCCAGTGATTACCGAAAAAAAGTCCTGTCCTGCCAATAGACCTAGGAGCAGGCGCATGGTGGTCCCCGAATTGCCGGCATCTAATAGATCATCAGGCTCGCAAAAACCATTAAGGCCCCTGCCGAAAATACAGATCTTCCCATCTTCCTGCTGGATTTCTACACCGAGTGCCTTCAGGCATTGCAGTGTTCTGTAACAATCAGCCCCTTTTGAAAAATTGTGTATCACTGTCTTCCCTTCGGCCATGGAACCGATCAGTGCAGCCCGGTGGGATATAGATTTATCTCCCGGTACACAGCAGGAACCATTTAATTTTTTATCTGGTGTAACAGACAGTATCAAATGATATCACCTTATTCTTGTACCGAAACACCTTTTTACAGACTCAGCAGCCCCTTTAGATGGAGATCTTTTTCTCAGTAGGACTGGGCAGGGACCTGCCTACAGACAAAGCCACTTCCTGTACCTCTTTGACCAGTTTATAATAGTTCTCCGGTGTAAGAGACTGTTCTCCATCAGATAAGGCCTCAGCCGGGGAATGATGAACCTCTATCAACAAACCATCTGCTCCTACCGCTACAGCAGCACGGGACATAGGAGGAACTAACCACCACTTACCTGTACCATGGCTGGGATCAACAATAACTGGCAGATGGGAATGGTGTTTAACAATGGGTACAGAGCTCAAATCCAGGGTATTCCTGGTCTGGGTTTCAAAGGTCTTAATCCCCCGTTCACAAAGTATAACCTGACCATTTCCCTGCAGCATAATATATTCGGCAGCCATAAGCCATTCTTCAATTGTAGCACCAGGCCCCCTTTTAAGCAGGATCGGTTTCCCGCTTGTAGCCACCTCCTCTAAAAGAGGGAAGTTCTGCATATTGCGGGCACCGATCTGCAGAATATCGGCATAACGGGCAACCAGCGGCACCAACCGTGTATCCATCACCTCGGTCACAATAGGAAGGCCTGTAGCAGCACTGGCTTCAGCTAACAACTCCAAACCTTCTTCCGCAAGTCCGCGAAAGGAATAAGGTGAAGTACGGGGCTTATAAGCTCCACCACGGAGAAAGCTTGCTCCCCCTTCCTTCACAGCAACGGCGATTTCCATAAGCTGCGATCTGCTTTCTACAGCACAGGGACCCGCAAACAGGTGCACTTCCTTACCACCAATCAATCGGTTACCCACTTGAATAATCGTGTTATCCTGCTTATACTCCCTACTTGTCAATTTAAAAGGGCTCAATTCCTGTACCACCTTTTCGACACCACACATTGCATCATGACAAATTACACCCTCTGATGTCACCGACTACACCGATCATAGTGCGGGCAACTCCCTTGAAAACATACAATAAACCTTTATTGAATCAGTTTCGACCGAATCGCTTCTAAATCCTTCCCACTTATCCTATCGTTCATAATAATTATCACTTCGCCTGACCCTTTAAGTAACAGAAAAACAGCAGGCTAAAGACAAAAAAGCACTCCTTGCAGGAGTACCGTTTTAAGTAACCCTTCCTGCCGTACTACCGCCCTGCACTCACTTTTATAATAGTATTAACCGGGCCTGCCAAATAAAAACCATCCTTCATTCGCCGGTTCCATATATTTTACTAAAGAGCAGAAGCAGGCACAAAGATAAAAACACAGCACCTCCAGGTGCTGTGTTTTTAGTAAATTAAAACTTTCTTTACTCCTCCAAAGTAATAGCTTCTTCAGGGCACTCCTCAACACAGGTTTCACAATCTGTGCAGTCATCAGGACGTGCTACTACGGCTTTATCATCTTCAATATCAAAAACTTCGCTGGGGCAAACATCAGCACAGGTACCACAACCGGTACACTTATCATGATCTACTTTTGGCGGCATATTTTATCCTCTCCCTTTATAATTAAAGTTATAATATAACTATTTGACATCATACAATTCCCTAGTGAGAAATGTCAACCGTTTTTTTCATCCAGATCAGGCCTCAGCTGTGCCGCATCACCAAGATAAACATGTTTTACTTCCTCCTGTGAACAGGGCAGATAGGCATGTATCAGCACCCGGATACATCTTTTAAGTGATCCAGGCACAGCTATCTCTAATGTACAGAAGAGGGGTACATTTACCCATCCCAACTCCCGGGCAGCTTGGGCTGGAAAAACCGCATTTAGGTCCTGTGTAACCGAAAAGATAATACTGATCATCTTTTCCGGTTGCAAATTATTATAGCTGGCAATAGTCTCCAGCAATTCCCTAACAGCTGCCAGTATCGCCTCAGGGCTGTTCTCCTGTACAGTGACCGCACCCCTGATAGCACGCACCCATAATTTTTCCTCCAATAGGAAACCTCCTCTTCTCTTATGAGATAGCCCGGTGTCCCAACCCAATGGCTACCTCATCAAGGTGCAGCAGCCCGATTCCAAAGAAAACCGCCACACTGATGTGATCATGATAGCGGGCAATACCGATTTTACCCCCCACATTAAAACCCACAGCTTTTAAACTGATCTGGTTCAAAGCCTCACGGGTGGCACCCGCTACAGCCCCCTCTTCACTGTGAATTTCTTTGATAACTCCTTCTCTTTTTGCTGCAACAACCGCCCGTTCAATAAATTTTTTTACTGAACTGATAAACTCACCACCACAGTCAACTGCAGCTGTTTTAATGCCCTGCTCAGCAAATACAGCCTTTTTTTCTATCTCCTCTTCCCTGGTTTTGGTGATAGCCATCTCAATTGCTACAGAGGATATCTGCCTACTTCCGTAACCATACACATTCATCCCCCCGTATTCTTACCTATCGATCTTCACCTTTCCCAAACTGACCTGGGACCCTTTAGTTGTCACCTGCTGATTCAAAGGCGGCCAGCTCACATTTTCGGATACAGCACTCACCTGAAAAGTTAATGGATACGGGTAAGCAGTACCATCAACTATGATCTCATCACCGGGCCTGACCGTTAGCAGCACTTCCCTGTCCTCAAAACTGGCTGCCTTTTTATCATTGATATAAACAGCTGCTTTAGTGTGTATAATGTAATTGCAGAGTTCAATCTTGACCTCTCCCACCGCTTGTCCCGCAAATTTGGTCACCATACTGCTTCCCTGGGGCCAGGGGATCCCTTCCATTCTCTCAGCAAAACTTAAATAGAAACGAAAGGGTTCTCTGGCCATAACAACTTGCAAAATAACCAACAAAGAAAAAAGAATAACAAGCAGCAACTGCAGCCTTTTTTCCCAGTGCTCTAATCGTTGGAAAAATCTTCTCATTTCCAATGCCCCTCCAAAAAAATTAACTATCCATCTATTACGCAGAAAGGGGCATTTTTATGCAAAATCAGGAATTTTTATCTGCTGTTCATACGCTTTTCCAAATACAAACGATAAGTGCGCAGTTCCTCATTCATCTTATAAATAATCCGCTCTACCTGGTGCTTGTCCAATGAGATTTGGGCTGGGGACAAAACTTCCACCTTACGAAATTCATCCCGCAAAAGAAAGGGAATAACATCTTCGATGGTATCTGCTTCTAGTACAAATTCCACCGGCGCGTAAGCGATCTCACGGTCGCTGGTTTCATCATACACAACATAGACTTCCCCATTGGTGTTGACGTCTTCTATCTTTACCCCCTGAATTGGGATATTGCGCAGTAAAATAGCTTTCTGTTCCCGGATCTCCTCAGCTACCTCCTCGCCTTCCTTCCACCTTGAAAACAGCCTGCCTTGTTTACCTTCACCCCGGTAATCGAAGCGAACCTTCAATCGCAGTTTTGTTTCATCTGTAAAGTCCATTATACCATCTCCGCCTCCCTTGTTGTGAATTATGCTATTCCTCCAAGGATTTAATACTCAATTCCTCTTCTGCTGGGAATTCCCTTCTCAAAAGGGTGTTTTATTATTTTCATTTCAGTAACCAGGTCCGCTCGCTGGATCAAGGCCTGATGGGCATTGCGCCCGGTGAGGACAACTTCTACTAAAGGTGGCTTCCGATCCAATAACTCCAGCACCTCATCCACATGGATGATACCCAGGTGAACAGCTTGATTTATTTCATCCAAAACAACTATATCGTAATCATCGGAAAGGATCGCCTCCTCAGCTGCCTTAAACCCTATCCGCACCAATCTCTGATGCTCGCTGTTGTCACCACCCTCCCTAGGAAAACACTTGCCACAGGCCCTGCATTGTTCTTCCCCTTGCCTGAGCAAAGCGCTATACTCGCAGGTGACCCCGTACTGGCGGAAAGTGATGTTGGGATAAAGTCTTTGTGCAGCAAATAATTCTCCGGTATAGGCTCCTCCTTTTAAAAACTGAATAATGCAAACCTTAAAACCGTGCCCCACAGCACGCAAGGCCAATCCTAGAGCAGCAGTGGTCTTTCCCTTGCTGTCTCCGGTATACAACTGTACTAACCCCTTAACCAAGCGCGGCCTTGTCACCATTTTTCACCTTCCTTAAATTCTGCACAGTTCGTAAAACATCCAGTTGATCAGGCAGGAAAAGAAGGCCTTTTTCCTGCAGTTGCCCCACCAGCCTGCTGGCCTCTCCTCCGGTGTAATCGCGTTCAGTTAAGTGATCAGGATCGATCAGATAACAAAGTTTCCCGAAAGCAAGAAGGGGCTCTAATATCTGGACATTAGGTAGATTACCCCGTCCGAAGGGTATTTCCAAAAGAAAAACAACATCAGCTTTCATGGCCAACTGGAGATTCTCCTCATACTTCTCCTGGCTGATGGATGAAAAGGGTTTTTCTTCCACAACCCTCAGCCCCAGCGATCGTGCCACCTCCCAATCGGTATCTTGGATATTCACCACCCCAACTGTTATCTTATATCCCTGTCTGTTTAGATGCCCCATCAAGCCACCACCAACACCACCCCCACAGATCAGGTGTATATGAAGGGCATCTGTGTCTTCCTTTCGCTCATCTGTTGAGGGCAGCACCACAATTTGAGGGGCTCCTGTTATCGGATGCCTGATCACCAAAACCTCTGTTTGATAAACCGCTTTTATGTTTTCAGCGGTCAATACTTTTTCCGGGAGGCCGGCAGCAAAGATTTTTCCCTGATGGAGCATAATCAACTGTTCACAAAACTGTGCTGCCAGGTTCAGATCATGGAGAATGGCAATTACAGTAATACCATGTTTCCTGTTCATTTCTTGGAGCAGAGTAAGCACTTCCAGTTGAGCACTGAGATCAAGGTGAGCAACAGGCTCATCCAGCAGAATGATACTGGGTTCCTGAGCCAGTGCCCTGGCTAATATTACCCTCTGCCGTTCCCCTCCACTCAATTCCAAAATACTGCGGTCCTTCAGGTGCCAGCAGTTGGCTTTCTCCATAGCTGAACGAACAATTTCATAATCATGTTCACTCTCCTGTTCAAAGCGTCCTAAATGAGGGTGTCTCCCCATCATCACCACTTCCATAACGGAAAAGGGAAAGTTGACCTCAGTTTCCTGTGGCACAACCGCCATCTGCCGGGCCAGATCTCGTCGGGAAAGCCTGGTAAGATCCTCCCCTTTAAAATAGACAACCCCCTTTGTAGGTTTTAAAGTCGCATCAATTGTTTTGAGAAGGGTTGACTTGCCTGCAGCATTGGGTCCAATAATACCAAAAAAACTACCAGGAGCAACCTCAAGGTTTACGCCGAACAGGACATTATGTGCGCCATAACTGAATTCAACACCATGTATCTTTATAGCCAGTTCTTGCAAAACAGCTGTCACCTCTATTTAAGCGATAGTCAAACAACACTGCCTAATAACCGCTGCGTTTTCTATTGCGAAGCAAGTATAGAAAAAAGGGGGCACCCAAAAACGCAGTAACAACACCCACCGGAAGTTCAACAGGTGCTGTAGCAACTCTGGCTACCAGATCAGCCCAAATTAAAAAAATACCGCCACCCAGTGCACTGACTGGCAGCAGCACCCTGTGGTCAGGCCCTAATATAAGACGAATTAGGTGAGGAATAATTAATCCTACAAAACCGATGGTACCCGCCAGGGAAACCGCGATACCGGTTAAAAGTGCTGCCAGCAGCAGTATAATCCTTTTTGTCCTTTCCACAGATATACCCAACTGCCCTGCTGTTTCTTCACCAAAGGTCAGGATGTTTAAATCGCGACCATAGAGACAGAGCAGAAAAACACCGGCCACCAACAGAGGTAGGGTATAAATAAAATACTCACTCCCCCTTAAGCCTAGGCTTCCCATCAACCAGTATACAATCTGATGCAAACTCTCGCCAGCCAGAGTAAGCATATAAGAGAGAATAGCTGACATAAAGGAACTCATCACTACCCCGGCAAGGATCAGGGTCTCCACAGCCATATGGCCGTCGATTAAAGCCAAACGATAGACCAACAGGGCGGTCAGAAAGGCACCCAAAAAGGCTGCAAAGGGAAGCAAAGCAAATCCAAACAATTCCCCTCCAATAAAAACAATCACCAGAGCCGCCCCTACCGATGCTCCAGAGGCAACACCGATGGTATAGGGCTCAGCTAAAGGATTGCGCAGCAGCCCCTGCAGTGCTGCTCCTGCTGTAGCCAGAGCAGCACCAACAAATAAAGCTAATATCACCCGCGGCAAGCGGATCTTATAAATAATCGCGTCAGCAGCGGTTTCCGGTGCGCTGAACCAGGAAGACAGCCCTGGGATATGGGAAAGCAGCACCTTGACAACCACTGAAGGAGGGGTAGTGGTACTGCCAAGGCTAACCCCAAATATTACTGAAACCACTAAGAGAACTAATAGTACAACAATAAGTCTACCTAAACGGGACCGCTTACTGCCATGCATTATATTCATCCTTATTTTCAGTCTTGGAATATTTCAGGGTATAAAGCTTTGGCGATCAGTTCTACAGCCAAAGCAGAACGGGGCCCAGGTCTATTCAGGAGATTGGTATCCAATTCATCGATTACCTTCCCCTCCTGAACAGCCTTGATCTCCTCCCAGCCTGCTCGTTTTTTGATCTCCTGTTTTATATCCACATAATAGCTATCTGCAGACAATATCACATCAGGATTATTTTTTACTACAGCTTCAGAGCTGTACATCTGATAGCCCTTGATATCATCAGCGATGTTGATACCACCAGCCAAAACAACCAATTCATCGACAAAGGTCTCTTTACCAGCTGTATAAAGGGGATCACTGCCTACCTCAATAAAAACCCTCAGCCTCTCTTCTTGTGGGATCTTGGCCACCTTTTTTTCAACACTGTCAATCTTTTCTTTCATTTCCCCGATTATTTCCTCACCTTTTTCATTGGTTCCTGTAGCCTTAGCTATCAGTTCGATAGCCCTGTAGACCCCTTCAATGCTTTCCGGATCCAGACAGAGAACCGGTATATCTAATTTGCGCAGTTTTTCAACAGCATCATCATTGAGTATTCCCTTGGCCAATACCAGATCTGGCTCTGAAGCAACAATAGCCTCTACATTCCCTTTCAGATCACCGATCTTAGGCTTATCCTTGGCCTCCTCAGGGTAATCACAATAGCTAGTAACACCCACAACTTTTTCACCCAGGCCAAGAGCAAAAAGAATTTCAGTGTTGCTGGGAGTAAGCGAAACTATTCGTTCAGGATAATGATCGAGTTTCACTTGGTTCCCAAAATCATCTGTGACCACAATATCAACAGTCTGCTCATCAGTTTTAGACTGTTTTTGCTCATCTGCTGTCCCACAACCTACCATAAAGAAAAGAAAACACATGATGACTAAAAGGTAAAAAACGGTTTTTCTATTATACAAGATCAAATTTCTCCTTTCCAAACGGCTTATTTATCCTAATTTCTCCGCCGGTTATGGGTTTCCTGCCTGACTGCCATTGTTTTTAGTTTTTGCACCTCATCACTGGTAAGAAAGCGGTATTCACCCACCTGCAGCCCATCAAGATTTAAAAAAGCAAGACTCTTGCGCTCCAATTCAACCACAGGATGGCCTATGAACTCACACATTCTGCGAACCTGACGCTTTCTCCCCTCCCGCAGGCTGATCTCCAACAGACACCTGTTGTTGGGCCTCATCCCAAGCAAACTCACTTTGGCTGGCAATGTTTTCCCTTCGGGGAGAGGCACCCCCCTTCTCAGCAGGTTAAGAGCATCAGGAGATGGCCTCCCCTCCACAAGCGCATGATAGGTTTTCCAAACACCAAAACGGGGATGGGTCAAAAGATAGGCCAATTCCCCGTCATCGGTCAGCAGCAACAGCCCGCTGGTTTGAGAATCCAATCTCCCCACAGGATAAAGGCGGACCCCTGAAAGAGGCACCAAATCTGTTACCTTTGGCCTGCCCTGAGGGTCCTTAACTGTGGATACATAACCTTTTGGTTTGTAGAGCAACACATAAGTGTGCTTTTCCGGAAATTGTATCTCTTTACCATCAACCAATATTTTATCATGCTCTGGGTCAACCTTCATTCCCAGTGTAGCAAACCGATCATTGACCAGGACCCTTTGGGCACGGATCAGTTCCTCACAGTAGCGGCGTGATCCTATTCCTGCCTGAGCTAATACTTTCTGCAAACGCTGTAAAGCGATTTCTGCCTCACCACCTCAAGATAGTGTTGTAGTACCAACACTTTTTTCGACTTTATCTTAGTTTACCCTGCCAAATACTATCTATATTTCACATTAAAACCATCGTTAACTATTATAACCTAAGGGGAAACTCAGGAAAACATCAGATGACAGATAAACAAAGAGGCAAATAGCCCTGTGAGATCAGCTAACAGCCCTAAATGCACTGCATGACGGTAACGTCTAATACCCACAGAGCCAAAGTAGACCGTTAATACAAAAAAAGTAGTATCGGTGGTACCTTGCATAACAGATGCCAGCCTTCCGATAAATGAGTCAGGGCCATGATTTTGGATCAACTCAATAGCCAACCCCAGAGCACTGCTGCCTGACAGGGGCCTCATTATAGCAAGGGGAAGCACCTCAGAGGGAAAGCCGATCACACCCAGAACAGGTGAAAAAAGCTGAACAAAAAGATCCATCGCTCCAGATGCTCTAAAGATCTTGATAGCCACAAACATTGCTACCAAATAAGGGATAATCCGAACCGCTATTTGAAAACCCTCTGCAGCCCCTTGAATAAATGCCTCATAAACCGGAATGCGGCGCAGGCAACCAACAAGGAGAAAAATAAAAAATAGAAATGGTATTGCCCAACGGGAGACCTCATTTAATATTTGTTCAATCATCTTCCCTTCCTCCCACACCTGGCTCTGAGGAAGTTGCGCCAGCAGTAATCAACAGAAAGAACCAGCAGCATTGAAAAACCGGTAGCAAGAACAGTGGGGCCAACGATCTCTGTGGGGCTGGCAGAACCTGCTGCTACACGCGCTCCCACAATAGTAGCAGGAACAAGCGTAATACAGGAGGTATTGGCTGCCAAAAAAGTACACATAGCATCGGTTGCTGTATCAGGGCGGGGGTTAAGTTTCTGCAGTTCCTCCATTGCTTTAAGTCCAAAGGGTGTGGCAGCATTGCCCAACCCCAGGATATTAGCACTGATGTTCATTAAAATAGCACCCAGAGCCGGATGGTTTGGAGGCACTTCGGGAAAAAGAAGGCGAGTTAATGGCTGCAATAAACGGGATAGCAGCTTGACCAGCCCTGCCTGCCGGGCAATTTCCAGCATCCCCAACCAAAGGGTCATCAAGCCGATCAGATCCAAACAAACCTGTACACCTTCATTAGCTGCTGAAAAACAGGTTTCGGTAACCAGATCGATCCTCCCGTTAAAGGCAGCAGCAATAAGACCGGTCAATATTAAAAAAAGCCAAATCAGGTTGAGCATTTATTTTCCCTCCTCCAGTTGCTTCCTCTTTCACCTTTATGTAGGAGGTCAAATAAATAGACCTGAACTCGGCTTTTTAATAAATACCATATATTGTTAGAATGCTAGGAAAAAAGTGACTTGAACCAGTTAAAGAATCTCTTCCAGATAGGAGGTTTTTTAGGCACTTCTTCTTGCGCCAAATAATCTATTTCTATTAATTCCTTACCATTTAAAAGGACCCTGCCTTTACCAACTACTTCACCCTTTTTCACAGGCGCTACCAGCTGATCAGCTATTTCCAATTTAAATGAAAGCTGTTCCTTTTCCTCGGGAAGTAGCGCTACAACAACCTCCTGCTCCGGCATAATGCTGACTGATGTTTTGGTTCCCCTTTTTACTTTTACATCGGGAACCTGTTTCGCTTCCTCAACAACTACAGCTTCAAAATTATTGAACCCATAATCCAACAGCTTTTGAGTATCATCATAAATATTGGGGGAGTTCATAACAGCAGTGATCAGCTTTAAATTTCCACGCTGGGCAGCTCCCACCAGGCACAAACCTGCTCCACTGGTATAACCTGTTTTCACACCGCGAGCACCCTTATATGTTGTAAGCAGTTTATTTCTGTTATAAAGATACCGATCCCAGGGGTGACCTGGCCAGGGTACAGACCTTTCCATAGTTGTTACTACATTGCTAAAAAGTTCATTGGATAAACCCTCCCGAGCTAAAAGAGCCAGATCGTAGGCGCTGCTGTAATGACCATCAGCATCAAGACCATGGGAATTAACAAAATGAGTGTTATTTAAGTTTAACTCCCTGGCCCGTTTGTTCATCAGTTCAACGAATTTTTCTTCACTTCCTGCTACACTTTCCGCTAGAGCCACAGCCGCATCATTGGCAGAAGCCAGCATCAGAGCATAGAGCAGATCCTCTCTGGTCAAAACCTCCCCTTCCTCCAGCCAGATGGAGCATTCTCCTGTTTCTGCGGCATGTTTGCTGATCTTGACTTCCTTGTCTAAATCCCCATTTTCAATTACCAAAAGGCAGGTCATCATCTTGGTGGTGCTGGCCTGGGGCAATCTCTGATGGGGGTTTTTTGCAAAAAGCACCCGACCAGAGCTTTCATCAATTAAGACAGCAGCCTTTGCTTGTATATCCGGTTCCCCAGTACCAGCCTCAACTTGAGGTAAACAGAATAGTTGGAAAACGAGCAGAAAGATTACAACAAACAACAGACAAGATCTGGTAATAGAAATCCTACCACATATCATCTTCCAGTTTCACTCCCAAAAATGAATAATTCGCCAAGAAAAATAAGTTCCCAGCTTTGATCACTAAAAAAAACCCTTCAATAAGATGAAGGAGTTTTACTTAAATAGATTGCTGTTATATTGCTGGGTTCTGCTGTGGAGGATGTTGTTCCTGCTGCTGTTTCTGCTGCATCATTAACTGGATCTTGTCCATTATTTCAGGTGCAAGGTCAACCAGACGATCAGCTATTGGGTTACCATCAACAGGCAGCAGTCGAATCTGATTTTGTCCTACCACAAGAAAACCGACTGGTCGCACTGATACACCTCCACCGCTTCCTCCGCCAAAGGGCAGTTCTCCCTGGCCGCGCCCCCCTTCTCCATTGGGATGGTAGTCGGCACCACCGGCAGCAAAGCCGCAGGAAACCCGGGAAACAGGCATAATGACACTGCCATCAGGTGTTTCGACAGGATCGCCAACAATGGTGTTCACATCAATCATGTCCTTAATGCTCTCCATAGCAGTTTTCATCAGAGTTTCAATGGGATGGTCCGCCAAATCCTGTCACCTCTTCTTATTTTCCCATATTGTTTGAAGCAGCCAGATGAAAAAACGACTTAACGTAACTATAATATGACCCAAACGAGTTTTAAATATACAGTGTAAACAGCTAGTGAAGCAACTCTTACCAAAGTGGGGGATAACGCAGACACTCACATTATCTTGTTCAATCCTCATAGAGCGGGACATATATCCCAAAACTGCCCCTTTTCCGGCCCAGGTCAATCCTACAGCCATACCGGTCAGTGCATAATCCTGGAAGCCCAATTCCGTTTCCCAATGAAGCTGTTTGCAGCTGCTTTTTTCCAAAAAGCCCTTCAGATAATAGAGCAGATTTCGGTAGTGGTAATAAGCTCTCAACAGATCTCGTGATGTTCGGGGAAATTGCAGCCGCCCCCTAAATAACCTTTCAAAAGGAGTACCAATTTTTGTTTTCTCCAGTATAGCTAATCTATGTCCCCCATAATGACCGTTCTGCCCAGAAACCTTTCTTCCGATAGCTATTCTTCCCCCAAGGAATTCCAATCTGATTAAAAGTGAGTGACCATTTGACCATCCTTGATAAAAAAAATGGACCTCTACAGGCAAGATCCCCAAAAATAGCATAATCAAGAGGATGATTAACAAGATATGCAACAATAACACCTCACAACTGCCTGCATGGTCCTTAATAACTTTTGCGCTCAAGCTCAATAATATACTATTTTTTTATATTGTTCCCGTTGTTTGCCAGTTCAGACAGAGGAGGTAGCTCGCTTAAATCATTCAGTCCAAAATATTCTAAAAACTTTTTTGTGGATCCATAGAGCACAGGCCTGCCTGGCCCCTTCCCCCGCCCAACCTCTTTGATCAATCCTCTCTCCAATAAATTTGCCAGAATATGATCCACCCGAATGCCTCTCACAGCCTCAATTTTTGCCCTGGTCACAGGCTGGTAATAAGCTATGATGCTCAGTGTTTCCAAGGCCGCCTGGGAGAGTGGTGGTTCTTTGGATCTTTCCTTTAGCATTTTTTCAACATATGGTGAGTATTCAGGACGGGTAACCAACTGATAACCACCTGCAACTCGGCTTAATTTCAAGCCGTGCCCTGGCTGTTCATAGAGCTCTGCCAGTTGTTCAAGTAGCATTTCCACATCCTCTTCATCATAACCGGTAATCCGGCTTAAAGCAGCAGCGGTTACCGGTTTAGAGGAAACAAAAATTAAAGTTTCCAAAACAGCCATAGCCTCTTCAGGAAAGATAACAGTCAATCTTTAATCACCCTCCTAGCCAGGAATAAGCAGTAGTTCCTCTGCATCATCCTGCCGGACACTCACCTTTCCTTGATAGATTAACTCTAATACCGCTAAAAA
>LSQX01110687.1_pt1 | contig 30602 bp, 25 predicted proteins | sample 654561 | NCBI WGS metagenome assembly LSQX01 (sample SAMN04489861, study PRJNA283612) | anaerobic digester metagenome | isolation source: 4 biogas reactors fed with cattle manure at either 37C or 55C with and... | place: Denmark: Kongens Lyngby | collected 2014 | reverse complement strand
TCCTTTGGGGGTGGTGGTTTAATGCTATTAGTTGAAATTGGCAGTGTAATACTATAGGTTGTTTTTATATTTGCACTCCCTTTTACTTCAAATGTACCGTTAAGCTTTTCAACAAGTTGTTGTGTAACAGTTAATATTAAATCTGATTCAATGTCGGGCGAATCGATATTATTATTTTGGCTCGTGCTCAATTGTGCTTGATAATTTTGGCTCGTGTTAATTTGTCTTGTATTAACTTGATCCGCTGTATCTGAAATGTCGAGAATATAGGATTTATTGTTTTTAGATATGGAGACTTTAATTGTTATTTTATCATTTTCTATGCAGTATCTCACAGCATTTCCCACGAGGTTATTCATGATAATACGCAAATATTCAGGAATATAATCAACATGCAGCTCTTTAACATCGCTATGAAACAGGTAATCTATTTTCTTTATCTCTGCCAAGTTAGAGTAGCTTTCGTACAAATACTGAATGTAACCAATAACATTGCCATAAACTATTTTGTCTTTTTTATCATCCTCCTGCAGGTTGGCAACAGAAACAACCCCATCAATGAGAAGCTGGAGATTTTCTGATTGGCGTGTTAGTACTTCAAGGTCGTTAAGGTGATCCGGACTCTCGTTATTAATGTAGTTTTGCTTTAATCGTTCAAGAAGCCCTACAATTATTGCAACAGGGGTTTTAAACTCCTGCGAAACGCTAAGGCAAAAACCAGATTTAATTTTCTCTAGTTGGTAAACAGCCTCATTTTTCCGTTTACGCAGCCTAAAGTTCTGTACCATGGCAAGCAGTAGTCCAGCTAACGCGAAAATAACTCCAAGAGAAGCATTGATAGTTTTTCGAGTCAACTCCTCTTTTATCATATGCTGTTCGGTTAAGATATGCATCTCTCCCTCGTTCACTTCCTTCTCAAATTTTAGCCTGTGCTGCATTACTTGGTTAGTATTATTCTCGCTCCTAAATAACATCGCGTATTCATCGCTTAAAATTCGCTCATCCAATGCCAATTTCGCATTTCCTTTTTCTTTATGCAGCTCGGAAATTAGCAGGTGTACTTTTTGTAGCTGTCCGGGCAGGTTCAACTCGCTGGCTCCCTCCAATCCCTCTTGGAGATATTTTTCAGCTAAGTTATAATGTCCTGTTTTTATATTCAAGCTTCCAAGTGTTAAGCAGGCCTCGATCCATCCCAGCTTATCGCTAGTATTGATTAGAGTATTGTAAGCACTCTCTAAATAAACAGAAGCACCATCAAAATCTCCTTGTAGCATGAATAATTTACCGATCCGTTCAAAAATTCTGCTCATACCAGAGATGGAGTTTTCTGAAATGTACTGTTCCAACGAGTTAGAGTAATAAATATAGGCGGAGTCATACTGTATTTTATTCTCAAAAGCGACTCCTATGAGCTCAAGGTTCTCTGCTTGCCCGTACCTGCTATTATTCTCTACCTCCAGTTGAAGAGCCTCTTGGAAATAGTTCAAAGCTTCGGTTGATTGGTTTAATCCCAAGTAGATGTTTCCAATCCCCGAAAGCGTTAGGGCCTTTTCCATGTTGATAGTATAAGTATCAATTACAGGTTGACCTTCTTTGGAGTCCACTTTTAGTTGTTGATCATTGGAATCCTTATTTAGCTGTACCTCTGCATAGTTCCCTTTTAGTTGTTGATCATTGTTACCCTCTGTTAGCTGTAGCTCTGTCGACTTCTTTTTAAGTTTTTTTTCTGTCGAGCTCCCTTTTAGCTGATTCTTGTAACTCCCTTTCCGCTTTTGATTCGTAGAACCCCGTGTTGTTAGTTGGTTTATATAGCTCAAAGCTTTATAATAATGTTCAGATGCCTCACCATACTCGTAAATCTGAGTATAGTTTCGTGCAATCTTGTTTAACGCGTTTATTTGTTGAATAGGATTGTCTTGTCTTTTCGCTATATTTAGATGATGCTCATGATATTTTATAGCGTTAGAAAATGAGTAGTTCTTCGAGTGGTACATACCCAGTTGGTCATATGCCATCATTTCTGCATAGGAATCGCCGAGTGATTGAGCCATCAAAAGATAATTTAAAAGTGAGCTGGTATCATTTTTTATCTCGTTTATTAACGAGTCAATTATCAGCTTGTTGTTGGATAGGGTAGGGGTTATCGTATTATGTACTGCTTGATTGCTTTTATTGCACGCGATAGTTGAAATAAGGGAGATTAAGAATAAAAATCTTCTTATTTTATGAAAGCCAACATACTCTAATACGCGCATATTATAAATCTATATTTATCAAAAAAGACAATAAATTACACAAAATAGACATTGATTATGTTGTATAAAAAATATTTATTATAGTAAGTGTCTTGATTATGCAATTATTTTGTCGCAAAAATAATCATAATAGAAGATAAGTATCAAATAAAAATAGATAAAATTTAAGGCGAAGCGAGAAATAAGGTAAAAAATTTATGAATCAGGATTGAAATTGACTTTTAGTTACTCGGTTTTTATTGAAAGAGGGGAGAGCAAAGTAATTTAATTCTCAATTTCAACCTCCGTGATTTTTAAAAATCGGATATGTTCTTTGAATTGTACGGGTGTCATTCCAACCTCCTTCCGGAAAGTAGAAAAAAACACTGATTTAGAATTAAATCCTACTTCAAACGCCAGTTCTTGTAGAGTGAGATCATTCCTTGCATCATCTCTATCTTCCATAATTGACATGACCTCCCTGACTCTAAATTGATTAACCAGTTCGGTAAAACTTATTCCCTGTGCATTGATCGACTGTGAAAGATAACTGCGATTTGTACCCAGCTCTCGGGCAGCCATATTTAGATCAAGATCGGGGTTTAAGTATCCCTTCTCCTTTTCAAGCCATTGGGTGAACTCTGTGAATATAATAATTCTTCTTTGGCCTGTTGTTAGTTGTTGGCTGCCTTTTTGTGATAATATGTTTTGCTGGCTAGTTAAATCATCCTTTATTTTTTTGACATAGTTTGCATGTGAAAGATTTTTCTTCACTAGCTCAGTTGATGTCTCTTTAACTCTTTTCATGAGTGTACAACTATGATAAAACAGCAGTAACATTGTAAGTAGGCTTATAATCACGATAAAGGAGATAATTCTCTCTCTCTTGTTTACTTCTTGTAACTTCTCGAAATGAACGGTTGTTTGATCCAGAGCTATTTGAGAATTTATATACTCTGAAATATCTACTGAGGCAATATTCTGGAATTTAATTAGGTTGGCCTGTGCCGAATCAAGGCTACTTCGTACAAGTGGAGGGTTTGTATAGATATAACTCATGGATAACTCGTTGTAGGCTGCAAATTTTTTATAAAAATCGCCATTATTATCCAGCATTTCAAGAGCTTCAAGACTGTACTTTTCAGCTTTATCATGTAGTTTTAGGATGTTGTATATTTCTGCTAGCCCAATGTATATTTCAATCTTAAGCCATTTATAGCCTGAATAATCTCCTCCTGTCTGGAGAACTCTATTATAGTAATTAATAGCTTCAATATAATTTCCATCCATTTTTTCTACTTCCCCGAAAAAGTTGTATGCTGAGGCAAATTTTTGCTTATCTGTAGAAATGTCACTTATGCTAAGTGCTATATCAATATACTGGCGAGCCGTGTCTGGTTTATTCATCAAGATGTATGTCTTGGCAGCCACCAAATAGATGTAGAAAAGCTCATCGCGATCTTGCTCGGCCGTAAGTGTTTTTAATGCAACTCTACTGACCTCGATTGCCTTTTCATAATCCCCTAAAGTAGCATATAAGCTCGCTAAAAACTTCTCATTTATGGCGATACTTTTACTAAGGCCTACCTCCTCGAAATGTTTGGACGAACTATTGAGTAGTTCTATCGCGAGTTCATAATTATTGTAGTACGACATTACCCTAGCTAACAATCGTTCATTTAGCGCAAGGCATCTTGTATCGTGAGCCTGTCCCGTGATAAGAGGGAAGGTTATGTCCCTAAACTGATTGAAATCATTTAAGCGGAATTCGACTAATCCACGAATCGTGTTATAATAGTATGACTCGATTTCGTTTAGTACCCGGCTGTCAATTTTGTTCAAAACCACTTTCGCACTATCTATTTGCCCCAATTCTCCAAGGGCTGCAGCGATAAATATATTTTTTACTTGAATTACATTTCTTGGTTGATTAATTAAGCCTTCATCGTTTAACAATATTAGGACAGAGTCGTTTTTGTTTTCTATGAAAAAAAGATCTATCGCTTTTGTTAGATTTGGTGGATAATCACTATCTATCACTGGATGACATGAGATAAAAATGTAAACCAGAGATATATAGATACAATAGCTTATCGTTTTGGCTTGGTTGGTAGTTGTCATGAACTTAAATTAAACTATACGTGAACTTGGTGGTAAATAAATACCTTGTACAAATATATGTCAAATAAATATAAATATTTCATGTTTATCGTTTTTTTTTGTACTGATTTTGCATTTATCTTGCATTTTACTATATGGATACATCAATTGTCTGATTCGAAGAATAACAGGTAGATATAATTTTGCACATAAAAAATTAATCCCTATCTTTGCAGCCGCAAAATACAAGATTAAACTCATTCGTAAAGAACTACTAAATGGCAACAAAACTTCGTCTACAAAGGAGAGGACGTAAAAATTATCCCTTTTATCAAATTATTGTTGCAGATAGCAGAGCTCCACGTGATGGAAAGTATATTGAGAGGATAGGTTCTTATAATCCGAACACAAATCCTGCTACAATCACTTTAGATTTCGATAGAGCTTTGTATTGGATGCAAACAGGAGCACAACCAACTGATACAGTACGAAATATACTATCAAATGAGGGTGTTCTATTGAAAAAGCACCTTTTGGGAGGTGTTGCAAAAGGCGCATTTGATGAAGCTGAAGCAGAAAGGAGATTTGAAGCATGGAAAAGCAACAAATTGAACTCAGAAAAATCTGCTATGACCAAAGATGCAGAAAAAGCACGTGCTGAAGAAAAAGCGCGACTGGAAGCAGAGAAAGAGGTAAATAAATCTCGTGCTGAAGCTTTGGCGAAAAAGAAAGCGGAAGAAGAGGCTGCAAACGCTCCTGAAGAGCAAACTGAAGAGACAACCGCCACTGAGGATACAGCTACCGCTGAAGAAGCTCCTGCTACAGAAGAGAAAACAGAAGAGTAAAACTTATATTTAGTTAGAAAATATAGAGAACGCTGGAATAAAAAAACTTTAATACTTATTAAGCCCGGTACTTTTGTACCGGGCTTTTATTTTTTATACCATTAAAAACAATTACTTACATGGTAAAATTTAAATTTTGTAAGTGGTTGCTTTATAGAGTAGTAAATTACTACATATTTATTAACTAAGTTTTTGTAAGGTTTTTTTATTTGTACTATAATATATTACCACACAATAATTATATATTTGTGACTAATTTTAAAAATCAATGCTTACTATGAACTCTCCAAAAGTAGAGCTTAGGTTGGGTAGAAATATCCAATCAAGAGATAAAATAATAGTCGATATTAATGAGATTCCTTATCCTACTGCAATTTTTTTTGAAAGCTCTAATGATGTAATACTAAATAAACGTGCTTATGATACTTTAGGTATGAGGGAGGATGAGACTTTCGACTTAAAGGCATGGAAAAAAATGAATCCATACTTTACAGATATCTTGAAGAATGAGGTCATGGGTGTCATTACAAATCAGAAAGTACATGTTATTCTTCTTAATGGAAAACATGAGATTATGAATTACTCACTTACTCATATTACAAACCCTTTTCTTGGTGATATATATATTATACATTTTACCAAAGCTTCTGAAAAATACTCAGTTGCATCAATATCATCACTATATAATATTAAAGAGGAAATTGTTAAACTGAAACCGTATCTTAATCGAACTGGTAAAAACATGCTTGATTCTATGATGAAAAAATATTTCAGAGACGAGAATCAGCAACTTACGCTTGACGATATTGTATATTATGAAAAAGAATTACGAGTAATCCAAAAAGCTTTCCCTACTTTATCTCATAGAGAAGTCATTTTGTGTGGATTACTCGTAAATAATATGGAAACCAAAGATATTGCTACAATAACTAATAGAACACTTGATTCAGTTTTTGTCACAATTCATCGCATCAACAAAAAACTTAATATCCTAAATAAAAAAGAGTTGTTGGATACACTTAAAGAAGTCGTTAATAATGAAGACAATGATCAGTGGTTAGTTGAAGAATTTGACATGTGACAATAAATTAGTTTATTTAACTCTATGACCCTTAATTTGGTATGTGTTGCCAAATGGAGTTATGTCATCTTCAAATTGCATCTCCATATAGATGCTATCTGAATCAATAATTTTCCCTACTGGTATTTTTACGCCAATAGCAAAATCATTAACTAACTCGTTTGTTGACAGTTTGGTCTGGAAAGTGTTGCTTTTAGCATCAACACTCGCTTTAACCTGAAAATTCCAGAAGTTTACGATTGTGTCATTTATTACAATTGAGTCTCCTGATATACCTGAGGTGAATATGTTGAAAGTGTCATAAATAATTGAATCATTTAAATATGCTTTAACCTCCCAGCTACCAGGAACTGATGTTGAGAATTGCTCTTCAATATTGTTATCTTGAAAATCCTCTTTTTCACAAGATGCAATCATTACCATTGTAGCAATGATAGCAAATAAATATATTATCTTATTCATATTTTGTAGTTTGTTATATTGAAAGTGTTTGTTTGATGGTTAGAATGAAAGTTGTGTGTAGTTCATTCTATTGCCGTTTTTAACAACAACATCCACTACCATTCCTGAAGGAACAGTATAATTAATAGCGGTGTGATATCCGGTTAATCTTTGCGTGTGTGCTAAGTTATGACTTTTAACTGTAGCAGTAACAGTTGCTCCCGGATAAATACTACCAATGTTTAAAATACATACTCTATTGAATCTATCTTTATAAACTCTGATAGAAGGATGATTAACTATTTTTGATCCATCATCAACACCTGGGTTAGGAGTTGGGTCCTGTCCAGGAGTTGGTTCTGGCTCAGGAGTTGGATCCGGCTCTGGTTGTGTAGTAGGAGGTGGTGTTACAACACCGTTTCTAGCTCTACCAATAATTTGTTTTGGTAAAATAGATTCAGTTATATCAGGACGATATTCATTAGTAGATTTTCCTGCAACAGGTTCAACATTCTGATATATCCACCAGCTATTCTGAGCTCCATCCTTATTGGTATAATTAATTTTATTACCACTTACAGTAATGTTGTATGCCTGACCTTCATACCAGTTTACGGCAATAAGTCCAACATTTGTAAAGTTGTCTCTCTTAGCATATACAGTATTGTTCTTAAGTGCCATATCATGACCACCTGAGATAGCAATACCATACTGACCCGGATTAACCAAAATGTTATCTTCAGCTACCTGGTATGCACCGTTTAAATCACCAAGGTTGATACCTCCACCTGAAACCGATGGACCACCACCTCTGATCCAGTTGCCTTTAACAACAATAGGACTTTGGGCTGTACCGCTTGACTGATTGATGTTAATAAGGTCTTCAGGATCGCTCTGACCAGGGAAATTCTCATTTACATTGTAACTTACACTGTTTCCAGCTCCGGTTACCTGTATAAACTGAGCCAATACTCCAACTTCTTTTGCGCCTCTCAATTTACCAACAACGTTAGTTACATCGTTATACTCAAATTTGATACCCTGAGAAGTGGATGCTACTAGTGCCGATTGTACATCATTAAATGTATTATCGATAATAGTAATGTTTTTACAGTTGTAAAGGTAAATCGCTGTTTTTAAAGGCGTTGGACCAAATTTTGAATTCCTTATTGTTACATTCTGACTATTGTAGAGTACTATCGCATAACTATTTTCATTTGATATCTCTACTCCTTCTATAACAATATTGCTTACGCCATTATGTTGTATAGGCGCAGATTTTTTGTATGTCCCGGTATATCTTGCTCCTTGTCCAAATGACATCTGGAGTGATATAAATAGGAATACAATACTTAGTAGTGCAGTGACGTTTCTTTTTTTCATTGTGTGTGTGAGTTTGTTTAAAAAAAATAAATACAATATTGTAGCAAACCTGTTTTACTTAAACATTCATGCATTCTTGTGGTGTTTATTATACAAATAAACAAAGAAGAAATTCGTTATTATTTTTGAATTTTCTAAATTAGAAAAGTAACTTGTGGTACTATATCTATGTACAAATACTTCAAGAAAAACAGAGTATTTACATATTGATTTCCGCTGCAAAAATAGTAATTATTTTCTTGCCAAAATCTTAAAAAACAATCAAATAGCAATTAATTTGTTCATTTTAGTAAGAATTAGTTGGCATTAACTAAGGAAAAAATGTTATTTAGAAAGATTATAATTAACAGATTCTTTTATCCAAGTCCTACAAAGGGTCTCAGAAATATTTAACAACCGAATGTAAGTTTATGTAATATTTTTTCTTCGAACTTCTGTAATTTGGGCTGTTATATTTGCGATGCTTAACTAAGTTAGTTAAGATAATTGAGGTGTCATATAATTTTTTTCGTAACTAAAAGACAATACTGGATATTGTTCTGCAAAATTACGAAGATTTCATGTCATAGGCATACATGAAATTGAAATAATAATAATTTTTAAAACGCGCACTACAAATGAAGAAACTAATTTACCTGTTTTTGTTCATTACGTTTTCAGTGTCTTGTACTCAGGTTAGAGATATTGCATATTTGCAGAATGCCGAGTCAGGAATAGCAAACATTAATCAGGGTGTTTTTGATGCCAGGATTAAATCTAAGGATATATTATCAATTACAGTTGTAAGTAGTGAGCCTGAAGCATCAAGAAGATATAATCTATTGATGCCACAGCCACAGGGAATGGTGGGTTATGCCAATCAAACCTTACAAAACTTTCTTGTGGACAATGATGGAAATATAGATTTCCCTGTATTTGGTACTTTATCGGTTAAGGGATTGACCACAAAAGAACTTGAAGAACAAATTTCTGCTAAGCTTGCACCCTTCTTTACTGGAGAAATGCCGGTAGTTACAATTAGAATATTAAACTTCACAGTAAATATATTAGGTGAAGTCAATAGACCCGGGAAGTATGAATCTGTTAATGAACAATTAACAATTTTTGAGGGATTAGCTTTGGCAAATGATATGACAATATATGGTAAACGTAATAATGTCAAAGTATTAAGAGCAGATCCTGAAGGTAATGTAAATGTCTACACATTGAATTTAAATGACAGGAATGTCTTTAATTCTCCTGGATACTTCCTTGAGCAAAATGATGTTGTATATGTAGAACCCAATCAATCCAGGGCAAATTCATCAAAATATGGAGCAGCTGAGACACACAGAATCTCTACCTTATCTGTATTGATTTCACTGGCAACAATGGCAGTTACAATATTTGGGATAACCAGATAAATTAGTAAACAATTTGATTAATAAATAGTATTATGAACATGTATTCCGAAGTGGAACTTGAATTTAATAAGCTGGCCGATAAACCAATAGATATTCTTGGCATCCTTATGAAATATCTAATCCACTGGAAATGGTTTCTGCTTTCTTTATTCATATGTATTTTTTTAGCTGTAGCATTTATTTATTACTCTCTGCCTAAATATCAACTTGAAACTGCGATATTGTTCAATGATGATCAAAAAGGAGGAGCTTCTGAAGTAACTACTTTCAGAGAGATGGGGATAGTCTCAAGAAGGAATAATGCTGATAATGAGGTTGAAATACTAAAGAAAACATTGATTGTAGAAAGTGTTGTAAGAGAACTTGGATTATATGCTTTTTATACAGAATTAAGTCAACTGAGTATTCTTCGAAAAATTGGATTAAAAGATAATACACTTCCATTCTTAACCAGAAAAACCAAAAGTTTGTATGGTGAAGAAAGTCCGGTTTTAATAAGAATGGCTGATAGTGACCTGGATAAACTTACAGATGTTATAAATATTAATGTAAAAACATACCATACAGGTAATTACGATCTTCTGGTTGAGTACAATAAAAGTAAATATCACTTTAGCTTATCTCCTGGTGATAGCACTATCAATTTACCATTTGGAAATATTGAAATATCTACAACATCTTCTATTCATTCAATGGATAGAATGCTAAATATAATGATTTATAGACCTGCAGATGTAGCTAATATGTTTCTTGGAAACCTTGATATACAATTAACGTCGAAAACTTCTTCTGTAGCCAAGATTGCACTTATATGTTCCAATCCTGCTTTAGGAAGAGAGTTTCTGATTAATTACATTGATACATATAATGAAAAAGGAATTCAGGATCAGATTGAGTTAGCAGATAAAACATCAAAACTTATTGAGGATCAGCTAGCCAAATTAAGTGGAGAGTTGAGTGACGTTGAAAGTCAGGTACAAACCTTTAAACAGTCCCAGGGCCTTACAGATATAGCATCCCAGGCGAATCTGTATAACTCACAAATGGCATCAGTAGGACAGAGGAGGATGGATATTGAGTCTCAACTAAGTATAGTTACTAATTTGAATAATTTTGTCCAGAATATTAATGATCATGAGCAACTAATTCCTACAAGTTCTGGTATCAGTAATCAAACTTTAGTTAATCAAATCAGCTCTTACAATAATTTAGTTTTAGAAAGGAATAGACTGGCACGTATTGCATCAAGCAGTAACCAGTCGATGATTGACATAAACTATCAATTATCCTCCATGCTTAACTCTATAAAAACTGGTCTTCAAAACGAGAAAAACAATCTTGAGATTCAATATAGAGATGTTGCTTCAGTATATAATCAAAATAGAGCAAGAGTAAGTGCAATACCTCAACAGGAACGTGTGTATTCTGACATAATGCGTCAACAAAATATAAAAGAGGATCTATTCTTGTTTTTACTCCAGAAAAAAGAAGAGAAATACATGAATATGGCATCTGTAGCACCAACCTCAAAGATTATTGACAATATAAGAGTTACCGGAATAGTTTTTCCACGCAAATTAATGATACTTGGAATATTCTTAGTTATAGGCATAATAATTCCTGTGATCATAATTAGGGTAAAAGAGTTACTGCGTTATCAAATAGTTTCAAAAGAAGAACTAGAGAAGATAACTACTGTACCAGTATTAGGTGAAATACCAAGAGTAATTAGAAATGCTAAAGATTCTCAAACAGATGACAAAGTTGCCACAGAGCGAACATTGATTACTGAAAATGGTAATGATAGTTTTAACGAAATGGTCAGACTTCTCCGTGCAAATCTAATGTTTGTAACAAACGGAAAGGAAAATAAAGTCATAAATGTACTTTCGAGTATAAGCGGCGATGGTAAAACGTTCACTTCTATAAATTTATCAATGAGTCTTGCAATGATTGATAAAAAAGTGTTATTGATTGATTTGGATATCAGAAAACCTAAGCTTGCAAAAGAACTGGGATTAAATAGTAAAGAGGGAATGACTCTTTATCTTTCAGGGAGAATGTCCAAAGATGAGTTAGTCAAACCCTCAGGTTTGCATCCAAACCTTTCAGTAATAACCGCAGGTGCAATTCCTCCTAATCCTAATGAATTGCTGGCAAAACCCGTTTTGGACGAGTTGATCAATGATCTGAGGAGTGATTTCGATTTTATTTTTATTGATACAGCTCCATTGGGACTGGTATCAGATGGATTCTTACTGAGTAGGTTAGCTGATATAAATCTTTATATTGCTAGATCTGAATATACACCAAAAAAATATCTTGAAGATGCAGGAAGACATTATAAAGAGGGAAAATTAAAACGATTATATTTTATTTTAAATTCAATCAATTTAGACGCGGCTGAGTATCGTTACGGATTTGGTAAAAAATATGGTTACGGCTATTAGTAATCAAACATACAAACATAATATATAATTAAGGTGGAATATAAACATGAGATTGGTATGGAATTAAGTCAAGCTAAAATTATTAATCTCCCAAAAATTTTAGATGCAAGGGGAAATCTATCTGTAATTGAAGAGAAAAAACAGATTCCTTTTGAAATAGAACGAACTTATTGGATCTATGATGTACCTGGAGGTGAAGTAAGAGGCGGTCATGCATATCGCAAAAATGAAGAATTTATTGTAGCACTTTCAGGTAGTTTTGATGTGATTCTTGATGATGGAAGTGATAGAAAAGTATTTTCACTCAATCGTTCATATTACGGCCTATATGTACCTAATGGCATCTGGAGGCAAATGGTTAACTTCTCAACAAATTCTGTAGCAATGATACTAGCATCTACAAAGTTTGATCTTTCAGATTACATATATAATTATAGTTTATTCAAAGATCAGGTAATATGAAAAGTGTAACTATATATGATTGTTCCGTGATTGAGATTGATAAACATCATCATGAGAAAGGTAATTTGAGTGTTATAGAGAATGGTAAATCAATACCATTTGAGGTAAACAGAGTTTTTTACCTATATGACATTCCTGGCGGTGAAGAGAGAGGGGCACACGCTCATAAAGAGTGCCATCAGTTTTTAATAGCAGTAAGTGGTTCGTTTGATATTCTCTTAGATGATGGGGAAACAAAACGAATTGTTACTCTAAACCGGCCATATATGGGACTTCATATACCACCGGGTATATGGGCAGGTGAATTAGGCTTTTCTTCCGGATCAGTTTGTTTGGTACTAGCTTCACACCCATATGATGCTGATGATTATTTACGAGATTATGATGATTTTTTAGAATATATAAGATGATACACGCTTTATCTAATGTACTAAGCAAGAATATCGGACCAAATACAGAAGTTTGGCAATTCTGTGTCATACTTCCAGAGGCGATTGTAGGAGACAATTGTAATATTTGCTCACATGTATTTATTGAGAACAAAGTTATTATAGGGAATAATGTTACTATTAAAAATGGTGTACAGATATGGGATGGTATTACTATTGAAGATAATGTTTTTATCGGTCCTAACGTGACGTTTACCAATGAGCTGGTTCCTAGATCAAAGGTGTATAGCTTAGAGAATCTGAAAAAAACAATAATAAAAAAAGGTGCAACTATAGGTGCTAATTCTACTATTCTTCCAGGAATAGTTATTGGTGAGTATGCATTTATAGGAGCGGGGAGTGTAGTAACAAAAGATGTTGAGCCATTTTCGCTATTATATGGTAATCCAGCTACTCAGAGAGGTTTTATTACCGCAGAAGGCATTATCCTGGATATGGAAAAAAAAGATGCTAATGGAATTGAACACAAATTAAAAACATAGTAGTAATGATTAAATTTCTTGACATTAAAAAAATTACGGATCAACATTTATCTGAAATTCATTCAGCAGCTGCACGTGTGATAGATTCAGGCTGGTATCTTCTTGGCGAAGAGGTAAATAGCTTTGAGAAAAAATATGCTCAATTCACAGGCTCAGAATATTGTATAGGTGTAGCAAATGGGTTAGATGCACTAAGAATTATTCTACGTGCCTACATTGAGATGGGTGTTATGCAGGAGGGAGATGAAATAATTGTGCCTGCCAATACATATATAGCTTCAATAATAGCAATTTCAGATAATAGATTAGTGCCTGTATTAGTGGAGCCGGATATTAATACCTATCAGATTGATGAAAACAGGATTGAATCAGCAATCACTTCTAAAACTAAAGGTATTATGATAGTTCATCTTTATGGACAATGTGCATATACTGAGAAGATTGGCAGAATTTGTAAACAATATAACCTGAAATTAATTGAAGACAACGCACAGGCGCATGGTTGTAAATTTAAGGGTAAAAAAACGGGATCGTTAGGAAATGCTGCAGGACATAGTTTTTATCCAGGAAAAAATTTAGGTGCTTTGGGTGATGGTGGTGCTGTAACGACAGATGATAAAATTCTTGCAGATAAGGTAAGATCTTTGGCTAATTATGGATCTACTGTAAAATATGTTTTCGATTACCAGGGCTATAACAGTCGTCTAGATGAAATTCAAGCAGCTATACTAGGTGTTAAGTTAAATTATCTGGATGAAGACACAGCTAGAAGAAGAGAGGTAGCTCATTATTATCTTAACCATATAATTAATAAAGATGTAATCTTACCAATAATAAATGATTGGGATGCACATGTGTTTCATCTTTTTATTATTCGTTCTTCCAGACGAGATGAATTACAGAAACATTTAACTGAAAATGGAATACAAACAATTATACATTACCCGATTCCACCACATAAACAAAATGCATACAAAGAGTGGAATCACTATTCATATCCAATTACAGAAAAAATACATGAAGAGGTGTTAAGTCTGCCCATTAGTCAGATTATAACTGATGATGAAGTTAAACGGGTGGTTGAAGTGATAAACTCATTTAATTAAGATGATTATCAAAATGCAGGAGCAAAGATCGTCATATAGACAAATAGTAAAAGCAACTTCATTGTTTGGAGGAGTTCAGTTTTTCCAGATTCTGATATCTGTGGTACGCTCAAAGTTTGTGGCAATTTTACTAGGTCCTTCAGGAATGGGTATAGTAGGGTTGCTGACGTCTACAACCGGACTGATTACAGGTCTAACAAACTTTGGTTTAGGTACCAGCGCTATAAAAAATATTTCTGAAGCTACTGCAACTAACGATAACGCAAGAATATCATCGGTTATTACAGTAATGCGTCGCTTAGTGTGGTTAACAGGTTTATTGGGGGCAATAGTAACACTAGTATTTTCTCCATGGCTAAGTGAGTTTACATTCGGGAATAGGGATTACACTTTAGCATTTATATGGATATCAGTGACGCTTCTTTTTAATCAATTAAGTACCGGTGAATTGGTTCTTCTTCAATCTCTAAGACGTCTTCAAAATCTGGCTAAGGCAAATGTGTATGGTAGTTTTGTTGGTTTGCTGGTTACAATACCTTTATACTACAAGTACGGTGTTGAAGGAATTGTTCCTGTAATAATCATCACCTCGTTGATTACACTATTTTTCTCCTGGTATTTCGCAAAAAAAGTCAAACTGGAGAAAACAAAAGTTTCGTATGAAGAAACAGTTTCAGAAGGTAAAAGTATGATGCTGATGGGATTCATGATTAGTTTAAGTGGTTTGGTAACACTTATTGCAGCGTATTTACTAAGAATTTTTATTAATAGAACAGGAAATGTAGCCGATGTAGGTTTATACAGTGCCGGTTTTACAATCATTAATACCTATGTGGGAATGATTTTTACAGCTATGGGTACTGATTACTATCCCAGACTATCTGTTGTATCAGCAGATGATGAAAAAAGCAAACAACTGATAAATCAACAGTCCGAAATAGCTCTACTTATTTTGGCACCAATACTCATTGCTTTTATCATTTTTGTAAACTGGGCAATAATTATTCTTTACTCTACCCAATTTTTATCAGTTACAGGTATGGTATACTGGGCAACTTTAGGTATTTTCTTTAAGGCTGTCAGTTGGGCAATTGCTTTTGTTTTCCTTGCAAAAGGAGCAGGAAATCTCTATTTCTGGAATGAATTTCTTGGAAGTGTTTATTTCCTCTTATTTAGTCTGCTTGGTTATCATTATTGGGGGCTAAACGGGCTTGGAATATCCTTCCTTGCTTCTTATGTATTCTATCTTATACAGGTATTTATAATAGCAAGGCATAAATATAGATTTTCATTCAGCTATTCTTTCATTCAGATTTTTGCAATACAGTTTTTCTTGGCAATGCTAGGATTTGCTATGGTAAATTTAGTCAGACAGCCGTATACCTATCTCTTCGGTATACTGTTGATTTTAGTTTCCGGATGGTATTCATATAAAGAGCTGGAATCCAGGATTGGAATTAAAGAAATTTTAGATGGGGTATTAAGTAAATTTAGAAAAAAATAGAGTTATGGTCATAAATGAAGATGCTTTGATTTCGATTGTTGTAATAACATACAATAATTCTAACTATATAGAAGAAACATTAGAGAGTATTAAGTCTCAGACATATAATAATATAGAGTTAATAGTTAGTGATGATTGTTCAACTGATAAAACAGTGGAGATTACTGAAGAGTGGATAGATAAAAACAGAGATAGATTTGCAAATGTAAAATTAATAACTACACCTGTAAATACTGGGATATCTAAAAACTGTAATAGAGGTCTCAGGGAATGTAGTGGTAAGTGGTTGAAAGTTATTGCAGGTGATGATATACTTCTGAATAATTTTATAAAAGATAACATTGAGTTTACTTATTTAAATCCTGGTGCGTCGATCATTTTTTCAAATGTTTGCGAGATAGATGAAAATAGTAATCTAGTCAGATCTATTGTAGTAAATGAAGGGCAAGAAATGTTTGCAAATATCTCAACTGCAAAAAAACAGTTGAAATATTACTCACGTTGGCCTATATTTTTGAATACACCTACATTCTTTATTAAGAGGGATCTGTTTAAGCTTGTTGGGTATTGTGACGAGGAATTCAGGATATATGAGGATATGTCCACTCTGTTCAGAGTTCTTGAAAATGGTTATAAGATCTATCATCTTGATGAAACAACAGTTGCTTACAGAGTACATAGTAAAGCAGTTTCGAGAGATATGAAGAAAAATGGTCCAAGAGAAAAAGAAGCTCTCAGGATTTTTGAAAAATATCAAATGAAAAACCTTAATATTCTTAACCCATTTGACTTATCGATATATTATGAGAATTGGCTGAGATTTAAATACCGAGGTTTTTTTGGACTTAAAGGTGATTCAATATTGCGCAAACTAAGTTTGTATTATTGGTATATGAGACTAAATGGTGTGAAAACTTATTAATTAAAAAATCCTATGACAACAGTAAATAAACATATTATAAGTCGTCTCATCCCTATTACTATTTTTTTTCTGACGCTATATACTGCATTACCTTATGTAAAGCCGGGAATACCATTCCTTCACTCATTGGATAGCACCCCCTTAAGATGGAGTATATCTATTATGATACTTGCTGTAATCTTTTTAGCTCGTTATTCTTTTTATGACAAAAGGAATGAGGATAATATGATACTAATATGGATATATCTGCTTTGGAATGCAGTATGTATAATCAGAGGTGCATTTGCAGCAGAGATGTATTGGGATTGGAAAGCATTAACAGGAAATACTATGGCTTTGATGTTACCTCTTGTGATTATTGCTGCAACAAATAAATCTATAGTTCAATCTACATTATCATTTTATATGAAATATATGTTCCCTCTTTTTCTGCTGTTTATTGCACTTTTAAGAACAGATGCATATGGTTTTTATCTGGTTCCTGTAGCATTCCTATTACTCTTTTTCCCTGCTCTTACAAAGAGAGCCAAAATACTTCTGATTGCTGCAACAGTTGTTGTTTTAGTTGCTGATCTGGGTGCCAGAAGTAATGTAATCAAATTCGGTGTTCCTCTTTTGTTTATATTATTGTACTATATTCATAAAAAGTTGCCTTCTAATATTTTTGAGACTTTACGCTTAACAATGTTTATTGTTCCTGTTACTCTCTTTGTGTTAGGTGTCTCTGGTGTATTCAATGTATTTAATATGCAGGATTATATCAAAGGAGAATATAAAACAAAAGGTGTAAATAATATGGGAGAAATAGAAGAACTAGATTTTACTACAGATACAAGGACATTTATCTACGAAGAAGTGCTTGAGTCAGCAATAAACAATAATTATTGGTTTTTAGGCCGAACTCCTGCGCGTGGAAATGATTCCTTTACATTTGGCATTTATGGTTATGAATTGACAGGAAGACATGAAAGAATCCAAAATGAAGTAGGTCTAGCTAATATTTTCACCTGGACAGGTTTAGTTGGTGTAATCCTATATACCATTATTTTCTTCAGAGCAACATATCTGGCTGTAAATAGGTCAAAAAGTATTTATGCCAAATTGTTGGGTACATATGTTGCTTTCCGATGGCTATTTTCATGGGTGGAGGATATCAGTGACTTTTCCCTCAATTACTTTATGATAATGACAATGTTGGGGCTCTGCTACTCCTACTCATTCAGAAATATGACAGATATAGAAGTTGCAGTTTGGGTACGTGGCATTTTTGATGTAAGATATGTCCGTTTACAGCAATATTTAGTTGAAAAACTTAGAGTTAAGGAAAAAGAAGCTAAGGGATTGGTTAATTTATCAACGCAAGAAGAATAAAAAAATATCACTATGTCCAATATTAATGAAATAGGAAAAAAGAAGTTGTTGATTTTTCATCCTGTTCTTGCTACATACAGGATAGATCAGTTCAACATTCTTAATGAAATATTTGATCTGGAGGTGGTATTGCTTTTTGATCAGATGTGGAATTTTAATATCGATCAAAATAAAATATCTGAACAGTGTCATTTCAAGTATTCTTATTTATTGTCGGGACCGAGGTATAAAGGCAGGTTATTTCGTTTTGGAATGTATAAAAAAATCAGACAAGTAGATCCAGATATTATTTTAGGTTATGAGTATTCTTTTACTACTCAGTATCTATTATTGCTTAAGAAATTGGGATTGGTAAAGCAGAAGGTAGGAACTTTTGTTGATGATAGTTTGGATATATGTATAAATATACAATCTAAAATAAGGAAAATTGCAAGAGATAAATCGTTAAAGATACTAGACTTCTTAGTTGTAATGTCAAAAGAGGTGGCAGATTTCCATCACTGCAATTTTAATTTAAAAGAAAACAGCTTAATTATTTCACCAATATTACAACTTCCTGAAAGATTGAGAAAAAACAGTGATACAATAGAGAAGATTGCTCAGAACCATATTAGCAAATATAATTTGAAGGGCAAGAAAGTATTACTTTTTGTTGGGAGATTTATTCCTGAAAAAGCACTAGATATATTTCTTAAAAAGGTATCGCAGTTTATTAAAGATAAAGATGATTGCCTCTTTTTATTAATAGGAGAAGGTAGTGAACTTGAGAAAATAAAATCTATAGTAGAAGATGAGAAAATAGATAATAAAGTATTATTTCCAGGCAAATATCAATTTGATGAATTATATGCCTGGTATGCCTCTTCTTCCGGATTTGTACTTCCCAGTTTATCAGAAACTTTTGGTGCTGTTGTAAATGAAGCTTTAGTTTTTGGTCTTTCTGTATTTTGCTCAAAATACGCAGGGGCATCTTCATTAATAGACTCAAATAACGGTATAACATTCAATCCATTAGATGAAGAAGATACTTTAAACAAACTTGAATTGTTTTACAATCAGATAAAGCCTGTGAATGAAGTGAATATAAGTGAAAGACCACCTTTGATAAGCAGTTTTAGAGAAAGGATGATTAGCGAATGGGGGAAACTAGCATATGAGTAAAATTTATCAAATAATCTCGTCGATTCAGTTAGGAGGAGCAGAATTAGTTGCTTTCAATCTTGCCAGGTTTTGTGGAAAATATCTGGGAGATGGAGTTGAGTTGGAACTTATTGAAATTTATCCAACTAACAGTAGTTATGCACAGAGTAAAAAGGAGGAACTTAAATCTGATAATATAAAGGTTACAACGCTTTTTAAAGGGCAAAAACGTGTAAGTCTTATTTTTGCTCCATTAAAACTATTTATGCATATCAGAAAGGAAAAACCTGATATTATCCATTCTCATACCGACTTGCCCGATTTTGTTTTATCTGTTCTGTTAAGGATGTTCAGGTTATTAAAACTGAATTTCCCTAAAATTGTACGTACAATACACAATACACAACTTTGGCGTTCGCACCATTTATTAGGAAAAATTACTGAATCAGCACTTTTCAATGAAAGTGTGGTCTCTGTATCTTCTTACGCTATGGTTGCATATGAAGAACTCAGGAGAAAGTATAATCTTCAAATTTCAGATGATAGACAAATTATTTATAACGGCTGTCCAGTACCCGGTAAAATAGCACATCCATTTAAAATAGATAATAATAAAATTAATATAGCTTTTTGTGGTCGCTTTGAAGATTACAAAGGAATGGAAACAGTTATCTCTGCATTGAATTACATAGGAGAAAAATATCCGGATAACTTTCTATTTCACTTAATTGGAGATGGAACTTACAAAAACAAATTATTGAATCTTGCAGAAGAGAGGAGCGATTTAATATTATATAATCCGGTTCCCAATGTTTCAAATATGCTTTATGCATTTGATTTCCTCTTCATGCCATCACATTTCGAAGGTCTTGGGCTAACCTCAATTGAGGCTTCTTTGGCTCATACACCTGTTATTGCATCTTTTGCCCCTGGATTGGATGAAACTTTACCTGATAACTGGCCATTAAGATTTCATCTTAATAATGATGATGAGCTGTATTCCATTTTCGATAAGATATACAAGAGAGAATTTGACATGGAAAGAATAAGAGAGATAGCCTTCGATTTTGTAATTAATAAATTTTCACTAGATAAAATGATTCAGCGTTATTCAAATTTATATTCAAGAATGCTATGAATAATAAAAAGAAAAACATACTTTTTTTGCTGCACCTGCCACCTCCGGTTCATGGATCATCTATAGTGGGAGAGACTATCAAGAATAGTATATTAATAAATAGTCAATTTCATGGAAGGTATATAAATCTGCTCTTATCCAGAAAAGTGGATGATACTGGTAAAATCAAAACTAGTAAGACATTCAGATTCATTTTATCATGGTTTCATCTGCTTGGAAAATTGATTCATCGAAGGCCTAATCTGTGCTACTTTGCTTTAACTACAACAGGAGCAGGCTTCAGAAAAGATGTGATGTTAGTATCCTTATTACGTCTGTTCAGGGTCAAGATATTGTATCATATACATAATAGAGGAATTACTCTTGAAAATAAAAAATGGTTTAATAATTTACTCTATCGTTTTGTATTTAGAAACCAGAAGGTAATACTACTTTCAGAGAACCTATATTATGATGTAGAGAAATATGTACCGCATAAAAATGTGTTCATATGCCCTAATGGCATTAAGGATTATCAACCTACAACAGAATTACTTTCTCTGCCGGATATAAAACCTTTTAATATACTGTTTTTTTCTAATCTGATGCTTGAAAAGGGAGTATTTGTGCTTATTGATGCTTGTGCAAAATTACATGAAAAAGGCATTTATTTTCGATGTGACTTTGTTGGTGGTGAAGCAGATGTATCAAAAGAGCAGTTTTGTAAATATGTCGAACAGAGAGGTTTATCTGAGCATATTCAATATCTGGGTAAAAGATATGGAAAACTAAAGGTTATGACTTTCGAACAGGCAGATGTGTTCGTATTGCCATCTAAATGTGATTGTTTTCCTTTGGTTCTACTAGAAGCTATGCAGCATAGACTACCTATTATAACTGCTAATGTCGGAGGAATGCCCGATATGGTAGAAGATGGCTATAATGGGTATTTATTAGATAAATATGATGATGCTGATACCTTGGCGGATAGGCTTGAATATTTATTTTACAGACCTGAACTGCGAAGGCGTATGGGAATTAATGGAAGAATAAAATATGAGAAAAAATTTACAATTGAAATTTTTGAAAAGAGGTTGCTTTCTATTTTACAACAAGTTATAAATTAAAAAAAAGAAAATTATGTTAGTAGAGGTGTCAAAGGATAAGTATAGGAGACATTTTCCTATAGATTCAAACCCCTATATCTCTGAGCCTTTTATAGATTTGGTGAAGAGTAAAGCTGACAGGGTAATAAGGTTAATGAACGAAGGATGTAATTCAATAGGACTAATTGCTGGTATAAAAGATAATGTAATTCGTGCTCCTTTTTCAGCTCCATTTGCAGGATTTCATTATACACATGAGCATCTTTTGTATAGTGAGGTGGAAAATTTTGTGTCGAATCTAAAAACATATGTTACTGACAATAATCTGGATGGATTAATAATTACTCTTCCTCCTGATCTATATCAGACTAATATGAATGCAAAATTTATTAATGCCTTTTACAGACTTGGTTATAATATGTCAACTCCTGAAATAATTAATTGGATTGATTTAAAGAAGTTTGATGGTACTTGGGTGAAAAACACAGTATTACAGAATTATAATAAAGCTATCAATAATAATCTCACTTTCCATGTAGTTTCAGATGAGCAATCTATAAACTATGTATATGATATAATTTTTAGAAACAGAGAAATACAGGGCAGAAAAATTCATATGAGCTTGGAAGACATTATTAAAGTGAAGTCAGTTATTCCTGTTGATTTTTTTCTGGTTAAAGATATATATGGCAGGAAAAAGGGAGCGGGAGTATTTTATCGTGGACACGATAAAATAGCTCAGGGAATATTTGTTGGCGATGATATGGAAAACAGGTCATTAGGAATAATGGACCTTTTATATTCAAAGATATATAATTTCTATAAGGAGCTTGACTATGATGTTATTGATTTGGGTACTTCAGGTGTTGAGGGTGAGCCAAATGTTGGATTAATTCGGTTTAAAGAGATACATAATTGTGCTGCTTCATTAAAATTCACATTTTCATGGAGTTCTGATAAGAACTAGAAGTGCAACAATATAATAATAAAGAGTATAAAACATAATACTAATAGAATATGCTAAGTAACTTCGAATTATATAATGGTCCTCTTATTGAGCTTGACTCTTCCAAAAAGTTGATAAATACACTCAATGCTCATTCCTATAATACGCTTAAAAAAGATGTTTTTTTTCGCGAAGCTATATATGCCAGCGATATGTTGTTGCCTGATGGCATTAGTGTTGTTTTAGCAATGCGTATATTAAAAGGAGAAAAATTGAAAAAAATTGCAGGTGCAGATCTTTTTCACTACGAGATGCAAAGATTAAATAGTATTAATGGAAAGTGCTTCTTTCTTGGCAGCACACCAAAAACATTAAAACTAATAACTGAAAGAGCAAAAAGAGAGTATCCTGGTATACAGGTATATTCCTATTCTCCGCCATTTAAACCCGTTTTTAGTGAGGAGGATAATAAAGCTATGATTGATGCAGTTAATGAAGTTGAGCCGGACGTTCTTTTTGTAGGAATGACAGCACCTAAACAGGAAAAATGGTCATATCAATTTTATGATGAATTGAAAGCTGGTCACATATGCTGTATAGGTGCAGTATTTGATTTTTATGCCGGTAATATAAAAAGAGCACCTGATTGGATGATCTCAGCAGGATTAGAATGGTTATACAGGCTTTTAAGTGAACCACGTCGAATGTGGCGAAGATATATTATTGGTAATAGCTTATTTGTTTATGAAATTCTTAAGGAAAAATTTCTTTCATCTAATAATCGTGAGGCTATCACGATTAGAAATTCATCTGAGATGCCTCCCGGTACTTCAATGAACTGAATGTTTAAATAGAAAAATAATTAAATATGGAACCGGACAATTCAGGAGTAAAAGTATTTTTTCTTTTCTTCGATTTATTATTATTAAATATTGCTGTACTCTTAGTGTTTTACTTTAGCCCTATGCGAGATTACCTATATGAGGAGTTACGCAATATATATATACTTCATGCTAATATCTCGGAGTTAATAGCATATTCATTGTATTCCAAGAGAAATTATTTTTTCACTGATAGGTTTAGCGACAGACTTAGAATTACTACAATTCGTTTTCTGGTACTACTTTTGACACTATTTATATTGGCTGAAGTTTTTCTTCCAAAAGGTTATTACAAAGGTTCATTATTAGAATATACAACCATCTTTTATATTATGAAAGTAGTCGTATTCTATTTTATCTATACAATACAGAAATATAGGTTTAATAAAGGATATACTCATTTCAGGGTCGCAATAATTGGATTGGATAACCCTAGTCGTGTTCTGGGTAAACTTTTGGAAAACAACCCCTCATTAGGGTACAGTTTTGTGGGTTTTATATCTGATAAAGATAATGTTGAACAGCTAAAACAGGGTCGTAAAACTAAAAATAAAGCTATTGGCAAATTAAGTGAATTACGTGAATTCACTGAGAAATATAGGATTAATATGATTTTTGTTACTAATCCTAAGTATTTCACTAAAGAAAATACAAAGCAGTTGCTGGCTATATGTAACGAAACCGGTTTACGTTTAAGATATATTCTGACAAATGGATACTGGAATAAGCATGCTTTTAAAAATAAAGAGTCTTCACGTTACTTCGAAATATTTAATCCTCAAGAAATACCATTAGACAACCTTACTTTACGTATAGAAAAAAGATTATTTGATATTGTTTTTTCATTGGGTGTAATCATATTTATCTTCAGTTGGCTTTTCCCTATTATAGGTATTCTAATCAAATTAAACTCCAAAGGACCTGTTTTCTTTGTACAACAACGTACAGGTATTAATAACAAGACATTTAAGTGTTATAAATTCCGAACAATGACCGTAAATAAAGAATCCGATAGTAAACAGGCACAAGTTAATGATGCCAGAATAACTTCAATTGGAGCTTTTTTACGTAAAACAAATATAGATGAATTGCCTCAGTTTTTTAATGTGCTAATGGGGCATATGTCGGTAGTTGGACCACGTCCACATATGTTGAAACATACAGAACAATATTCAGCTCTTATTGAACATTACAAGGTTCGTCATTTTGTTAAACCTGGAATAACTGGATGGGCTCAGGTAAATGGTTACAGGGGTTTAACCGATGAGTTGTGGAAAATGGAGAAAAGGGTAGAGTTTGATATGGACTATCTCGATAAGTGGAACTTTTTTTGGGATATCAAGATAATATTCATGACTTTATTAGGTAAGAATGCATATAAAAATGCAGGATAGATCTGAATTTGAACAAATATGGGATAATAACTAATTATAATTAATCAGTACGCAAAGGTGTAATATGCCATGGATGAGAATAGTAAGATTTATGTAGCAGGTCATAAAGGATTAGTAGGCTCTGCCATTTGGAAGAGACTAAAATCAAAAGGTTATAATAATTTAGTAGGGAGGACTCACGGTGAGCTGGATTTAATGGACATCTCTGCGGTTAGAGAGTTTTTTAAAGAAGAACAGCCGAAGTATGTTATTTTAGCTGCAGCATATGTAGGTGGAATAATTGCAAATAATACTTACAGAGCCGATTTTATTTATAGAAACCTTCAAATACAGAACAATGTGATTATTGAAAGCTTTAATCATAAAGTTAAAAAACTACTGTTTTTGGGAAGTACTTGCATTTATCCTAAAGATAGCCCACAGCCGATTAGCGAGGAATGCCTTCTGACATCTTCATTAGAGTATACAAATGAACCATATGCAATTGCAAAAATCGCAGGTCTTAAGATGTGCGAGAGCTTCAATATTCAATATGGTACCAATTTTATTTCTGTAATGCCTACAAACCTGTATGGTCCAAATGATAATTTCGACTTGGAGGAGAGTCATGTAATACCTGCAATGATTCGCAAGATACACTTAGCTAAATGTTTACAGGAAAATAACTGGAGTGGTATAAAAAGAGATCTTACAAGGAGAATTTTTGACGATTTGGATGGAAAAAGTACTTTAGAAAACTCAATAAATACATTTAATAAGTATGGAATATATGCGACCTATCTAGAACTTTGGGGAACTGGAAAACCTTTTAGAGATTTTTTGTGGAGTGAAGATATGGCCGATGCCTGTATCTTTGTTATGAATAACATCGATTTCTCAGATATGGCTAAGGGAAAACAGGAAATTAGAAACTGTCATATAAATATTGGTACAGGAGAAGAGATAAGTATTAAAAATCTGGCTCATTTAATTGCAAAAGTTATAGGTTATAAAGGCAGAATAAAGTTTAACTCACAGCAGCCTGATGGTACATTGAGAAAACTGACTGATACTTCAAAATTAACCTCAATGGGATGGAAACACCAAGTAAATCTTGAAGAAGGAATATACAGACTTTATAAATGGTATTTGGAGGATCAGGGGTTAAACGGTAATGGTGATAAATAATATGTGTGCTCGCAGAATGATGCAACTTCTCTTTGGTGAGTGATAAACAATACTGTGCGGTCACTGATTTCACTTTTCAGGTTTTTTAGGAATTCTCGTTCTGTATCATTATCCAATGCTGATGTCGCTTCATCGAACAGAAGCACTTTACCTGGTCGTAATAGTGATCTTGCTATTGCAATTCTTTGTGCCTGACCTTCAGATAATCCTGAACCATTTTCACCTAAAACAGTATCTAGTCCTTCAGGTAAATCAAACACGAATTCAGCAACTGCAATTTTTAAAACCCTCTTTAGTTCATCATCATCAGCACTTAAATCTCCCATAAGTAGGTTATCTCTGATTGTTCCACTGAAAAGTGAATTTCCTTGAGGAACATAAACAAAGTTAGCACGTGTACGCTCTGAAATAGTCACATCTTCATTCCCGTCTGAAATAGTTATTTTTCCGGAATCTGGTTTAATTAGTGCAAGTAATAGCCTCAATAAAGTTGTTTTACCAACACCTGTTTCTCCCATTACTGCAACCATAGTACCAGGTTTAACAATCATTGAAAAATCTGATAAAACAGGTTTTGATTCAGGTGTATACGCAAAAGTCACATTTTCAAATTTCAATGTTATTTTTCCATTAAGAACTATTTTCTCTTTTATATCTTCCAGTTTAAATCCGGTAAGATATATTAAACGTTCTACAGCTGTTTTTGCTGAAACTATCGAAGGCAATAAACGTATTAAGTCAAATAGTGGTCGTTGTATTCTGTTAACCAATTGCAGGTAAGCGGTAACTGTGCCAAAAGACACTGTCTTTTTTGCTAAACCATAAGCACTCCAAATAAATGCAGTAATATATCCACCACTAAAAGTGGAACCCATTAGAAGGTTTGCAACTACAGAAATATTTGTTCTTTTGTGAACACTTCTATGAAGTTTAGACTGAAGTTTCTCCAGTCTGTTCAACTCATTTTCCTGCCTTTCGAAAGTACGTATAATAATCTGGTTGAGCAGACTTTCCTCCATCATGGAAGTAATTAAGCTTTCGCTCTCCTTAACCTCAACAGTATACTTTCGCATTTTCGTATAATATAACCTCCCAAAAAGAGCCAGTAAAGGCATACCTATTCCAAGAATCAGTGCAAGTATTGGGTCTAAAATGAATAGTATAACCAAAGCGCCGATAAACTGAACACCGGCAGAAATTGCAAGTGGAAAGGTAGTTACTATTACGTTAATAACATCATCCGTATCTTTTATTATACGTGTAAGCATGTCTCCACTATGTAAAGTAGATAACTCCTGCCATCTTGTGTATAATAGTCGAGAAAAAACATTTAATCGTATAGAATTGGCCATTCTGACCTCTGTCATTCTTCGTAGCCTTATATCCCATAGACGCAACAGGATCTGGAAAACCACGAGCGTCACTAATATTATTGAATATTGCAGAAGGTTACCTTCTCTTTCACCTGTAGCAACATCAATTATTGTTTTCGAAAACCACACAAATGCAAGAGAAGAAGCTACTTCACTTAATCCAATGAAGGTGATCAAGCCAATTCCTGACTTAAAGCCTTTTGAAGTAAACCTGAGAAATTGAAGTGTACCTTTGATGTCATTCATCTATTAAACCTTCTTTCTTTAGTTTGTCCAACAGTTTCTGGACATCTTTTTCAGCTTTTTTTATATCTATATTATATTTTTCCACAAGATTATTTACCAACTCATCTTTAGTGAATTCAGATCCTTCAACTTTCATAATAAGGTATGCTGCAGTTTCATTTAGACTGATAACTCTTGTGTAGTCTAAAGTTGATCCACTTTCCGATATCATTATATATTCATTACCTAATTTTCGTACAGATAAATTGTCTTTCAGCTTCATAAATTTTATTTTCTAATAATAATTTAGCTCTAATTAAAATGACTCATCCGATTAAAGTAAATGTTAATCCTACTGCTTCACGATCAGGAAGGTTGTCAAGCCTATAAACCGGTATTTTATCAATAATGTCATTTACCATCGAAATAATCTGATTGCGATTCATTGTGCTGGAACGCAAAACAGAACTTGATTGATATATTGATGTAAAAGCCTTTAAACCTGAGATTTTTGAGAGTCTGTTTTCTTTACTTTGGTAAAGATGCACAAATGCATATACATCAGCAGATTCATTTATATAACAAGGAGTACTTCCACTCCAGGGTGCACCATACACTTTCACTTTTCCATCTTCCTTAATTCGAATCAAAGGTTCATCATCATTTAATAATCTGCATCCAGGCACATACTTGAGCCAAAGCCGACTGTGAGTACTTTTTCCGGTACCGCTTTTTCCCAGAAAGATAAGTGCTTTACCATCTTTCTCTATGACTGAACCATGTATTTTTAAGGTGCTTTTGTATGCTGATAAAATACCAAATGCTGCCCTGATAAAGTAGGCGAGAAACTGACTCTCATATTTATTTTGTAGTGTAAGATCACTAATCACAGTTTTTCTGTCGGTTAAAATTTGAAAGCTATGCTCTTTGTCCTTAATATTTCCAGAATCATCTACTTTCATATTAACGGTTATAACATCATTAGTCTGGTACACTCTAAAGTTTATACCTTCCATAAATAACTCTTCAGCAGGCGTTGTCTCGGGAACTAAAATATTCTGATTCCCTCTGAAATGAAAAAGCAAATCGTTACTTTCAGATTTTTCAGCAAAAAAATCATTATATGAAGGCAATAATTTTATTGTAGCCTCCCGATCTTTTGTCTCAATTAAGATATTGTGGCCTGCAATTGTATATAAAAGCGAATCATTCATTCAGCAAAAATAGTATTTTTTATTAATTTGATCTATATTACAAAATATATGTACATTTTTGGAAAAACAAATAGAAAATAATGCTTCATTAACAAGGTTAACAAAAAATAACATAGATTTGAAACTTAGTTATAATAAAATTAACTACTATTGCATTGGTAATTAAGGACGTAGAAATGTAAAAAATAAGACAGTTTCTTGTAAATTGCTAGTTGTTTATTAATCAATCGCTTAGTTGTTAAGTGTATACTTATAACTCAGTTTTTGAGAGTTTAAAGAAATTTATTGAAAATCTATATTTAGTAGAAAAAATTTATGTTTTAACTAAACATAAATGCTAATAATGTGTTTAACATTACAGAATAATTAAGGTGAAAATAATATTAAAAACAGTAGAAATGACATGAAAGCAAAATCAAACGTGCAAATTGAGTGTGCTGCTTCATATGAAGCACCAATGATCGAGGTTATTGATATAAGACTAGACCAGAATATTCTTCAGACTGGATCCAGTCCCGATACTCCGGGAGAAGTCTGGTAATTTCATATTTTAAAAAATAAACAAATAGTTATGAAAAAAATAATAATTAATTTATTTGCAGGTCTGATGATCCTGTTTACCGGATGTACTGAAGAAGCAGTCACTATTGAACAGCCTATAAATGAAATTAAAGGTAAAGTAATATCGGTAAAAGCCGGAATGCCCGGTGAAAATCAAAAAACACGATTAGCATTGGATCAAAACGAGTTGGATGTTATTCTCACTTGGGAAGTAAATGATGTGATATATCTCGTGTTTGATGATGGTACAAATACTATACAACAAACTTCAACAGTAACCGCTGTAAGCAATGGAGGAAGAACAGCTGAGTTCGAAATTGAAATACCTCAGGAAATAATTGATGGAGAATCGACTACATTTAATCTTTATGGTCTGTATGGAGGAGTTACTTTTTCAGAGATAGAGGGTGAAGAGGGTATAGTAGAGTTGACTACAGCTCCCTGGAGTGGAGCGTTTTTGCAGCTGGAGGAGAACGATATTGTGCTTATCAGATTCGCAGAAACTGGTATAGATAAGAATAGCCCTTCTATTTCTGTTAACTTTCAGCATGTAGGTTCTCTCTTCAAAATTTATATTGATAATACAGGTGCATTTAACTTAGAGGGTATTACAAGTGTGGAGCTTTTTTCAGATTCACCTATATATGCATACCAAAACGCAAGCGATGAAGAAGGGGCTAAATATGATCTGATATCAGGAACTTTTGTTGGAGGAACTACGTTTTCAAATGTTCTGCCTTTCAATGTTGATCCTGAAGGAATTTTATATGTTGGTGATGCGCTTCAATTGTGGGGGTGGTATTCACCTTCTCAGAATGAAGAAGATATATGGCCTGCTCTTAACTTAAGAATCAATTATGGTGAAGGACAACAATTTACTACAGTGGTACCCAAACCGGCAAGGACTGCTACTACTGATATAGGCAAAGCTTATCACTTTTTTTCCAGATTCGATGCTTCACTGGATCCTGCATTAGCATTTACCAATATTGTCAATGGCATAATTCTGGATGAACGTGACGGTCAGATTTATAGTACTGTTAGAATAGGAGATCAGATATGGATGGCAGAGAATCTAAGGTATTTCCCCGGTTTTCCTGATCCAACTAGTGTAAATTTACCTGAAGATGGATCAACTACAGAACCACGCTACTATGCCTATGGTTACTATGGTCCGGAGACATTGGATATAGCAATTGCAAATTTCGTCAATTATGGAATACTTTATAACTGGCCTGCTGCAAT
>LSQX01362404.1_pt2 | contig 30608 bp, 32 predicted proteins | sample 654561 | NCBI WGS metagenome assembly LSQX01 (sample SAMN04489861, study PRJNA283612) | anaerobic digester metagenome | isolation source: 4 biogas reactors fed with cattle manure at either 37C or 55C with and... | place: Denmark: Kongens Lyngby | collected 2014 | reverse complement strand
CTCTTAGGTTTAAAGTGGTGACCCCACGGGGATTCGAACCCCGGATACCGCCGTGAAAGGGCGATGTCTTAACCGCTTGACCATGGGGCCAGATTTTGATTACTTGGTAGCGGCGAACGGATTTGAACCGCTGACACTACGAGTATGAACCGTATGCTCTAGCCAACTGAGCTACGCCGCCAAATAACTTCGTGCAGAGGATTTTATACCCTGAACATCCCTGGCACGCTTTACTATTTTAGCAATACCTATATAAAAAGTCAAGAGGATTTTTCATATTTTTTAATGTTTATTAATGGTATCACCTGCTTCAACTTTGACTGCACTCATTATTCTTTTTATAAAACTTCACTCCTAGCTGATGAAGAGTAGTTTTCAGCCTTTTCCTCTTCTTTTTACTGTTTTCGCATTTATCCTTCATTAAGAAAATCCTTTCCACAACATCGGCGTCTTTAATAACTTCTTCGTATTCGGTACCGATATCTTTCTTGTTGGAATGATTCTGTATTGCAAGGAAGATAACATCAATCTCATCCTGTGTAAATTTACCCGTATTTCCAAGAAGTTTGCTCACAATCTCAGCACCCTTTTGTCCGTGACCTCCGTCATATATAGTACGATCAATTTTCCCTGTATCGTGCATCAATCCTATAACAAAGGCCAGTTTAGGGTCAAGATTCCTTGCAGCTGCAATAGCTGCTGCAATGTACGCTGTACCATATATATGAAGCATGGTACCCAATTGGCTGTCTTCAAAATCAACATCAGTTTTATCTTCAATGCCTTCAATATATTTGTTCATGATGCCCATAGCCTCAAAAATTCTATCCATTTATCTTATCCATAATCCTTTCCTTATCTTAATCTTATCTTTTAAAGCTGTCTTTTAAACTACCTTTAAAGCTTTCTATAAATCTCTTTTATTTTATCTTTTAAGAACAACGCGGTTTTGTCTGAGTCCGACTTTTCACTTTCCATATAATCCATAATTTCCAGCACTGGATTTGCAAATTCATAACCAGAAATCTTATCCATAATAACACTCCTTGAACTTGCCTTCAAACTTAAATCTAGGCGGTATTTCATCATCCTGTTGAATAAATTGTAAATTTCATTCGGATTCTTTTCATTCCTTATCTCATTGTATATTCTGGAAAGCTTCTTATCATGTTTTTTTCTATTTAACAACAGCAAATAGATTCCCCCGGCAATAATCAAGGCGATAATGAAAACTATCAATCCCGTGAAAAGATGTGCCTTTTTAAACCGTATTGTCAAATAGCCTTCGCTAGAAGGTTTATAGCTCACTTGGTCAATTTCTACCGTTTCAAGTGCAGATGCCGCTGAAGTTGTTCCATTGCCTACAGCTCCTTGGGCTACAGGCATCTCACCTTGAACCTCAATTACCGTACCGGGAATTTCAGCCTTTTCATAGTTTCCCGATTTGGGATTGAAATAAGGTATTTGAATAGGGTCAATTTTTATTTCACCGATTTTTTCCGGAACCAGTATGATTTCAAACTCCTTTTGGATATTGTACTGGTTGTCCACTATGCTCTCTTCCGTGCTTTTTTCAGTCTCATAAACTGAAAAACCTTGTATTTCGCCGTTTATTATTTTGCTCAAACCTTCAAGATTGCAGTCGCCAGACAGCTTTACATTAAGTGTCAGAGAATCTTTCAAATCTATCTGCTTTTTATTATAACTTGACTCTAAGTTCAAATTCCCCACTATCCCTGAAAAATCAGCGGGTTGATTGCTTGTAGGCAACGGTCTTACCGTTATTTGTTTCGGATCACTCTTGAGATACATAGGTTGAGATGAACTGAAAAATCCCCCGGTGCTCACATTCGCCTGGAAGTTGTAAGAAGGTATATCAAAAGTACCGGGCTTTACAGGTGAAATATATATCTGTTTTACTTCGTACTTTGCATACTTTCTGTCATCAACATAAGCATAATTTGCCTTTAGATTATCCTCGGAAACTTCTTTTTTAATAAACCCGTCAATATCCACACTATCCAAAAATCCCGAGCCTTCTATATTATAACGGGTGTATAACTCATATGCCAGAATGATTTTCTGACCATAATATACTTCGTCGCTTGAAAGTATGGTTTTTAAAAATATTTCCCTGTTCTCACTCTCTCCTGTATTGTTACTTTCACCGACTCTGACATTAAGTTCGTTTGTCTTGTAAGCTTTTCCTTTATACTTCATATTGACCCAGAGCGTAAACTGCCCTGCACTCTTCGGCATTATAGTATAAGTGTGGCTTTCCTGATAGGTAACAGTTCCATTGATAATCTGTGTGGTCATACCATAATTATTTGATAAAACATCAAAATCGCCTATACCTTCAATACTTGTGACTTCAGCTCCCTGTGCATTTTCCACCGTAACAGTCAACCTGGTGCTGGTACCCTGTTGAAGATTCAAGCTATCTATGTCAAGACGAAATTGGGGCGTATTTGCAAAAACGCTCCCAACCGATAACATACTTGCAATAACCACTATGAACAGCATAAATGCTACTCTTCCCATAAATCTTCTACCAGTCATGTTCCCCCTCCTTGCCTTTTATTACAACTCCCTGATTATTTTTAAGACTCTCTTCTTCCTGCTTTTCCAGCATCTGCAGAACCCTTTGAATCTGTTCTAGCTCCTGTGCACTTAGCCCGTCTTGAGAAGAATCTCCTTCGCTCAGACCAGAGCTATTCTGTTTGTCATCCTGCCCTTCGTTTTGTTCTGACTGTGATGATTGCTGATTCTGCGAATCTTCATCCTCTTGCTCCTGTTCTTGCTGCTTTTCCTGCTGGTTCTGATCCTGCTCCTCACCCTGCTCTTGCTGGTTCTGCTCTTGCGCCTGTTCTTCGTCCTGTTCATCGTTGTCACCCTGCTCCTGCTGGGAATTCTCGTCTTGCTTATTATCCTCATTACTCTCATCCTGTGAATCCTGTTCGTCGTCCTCCTGCCCGCTATTGTCCTGATTCTGGTCTCCCTCGTCCTCGTCCTGATTCTCATTATCTTGATTATCTTGATTGTCCTGTTGACTTTCGTTGCTGTTATTATTAAGCTCATCAATCTTTTTCTTTACATATTCATAATTAAATTTCAAATCCACATTCTGCGGATAATTAAGTATACCCTGCTTGTACATACCAAGAGCCTGCTGATAAATCTGAAGTTTTTGCTCGTCACCCGTAGCATCGCCAAGCCTAACACTGGAATTGCCCGAATTCAAATATTTATCCACATTATCAAAACCTTTATTATAATAACCTACAGCCTCCTGATAATTTCCCAGACGGTAGGATGCCTGACCGGCATTATAATTTAATTCTGTATCGCCGGGTTTCACTTCAAGACCCTTCTTGTATGCCTCCAACGCCTTCTCATAGTCCCCCGACTCATAAAAACCATTACCTTGCGTAAGGGCTTTGTTTGTACTGTTGTTTATATCAATAAATCCCGTAAGCAGCATTATTAAAAGAATACCTGATAATAATCCTGAAATCAGCAAAATATTTTTCATTGCAACCTCCCCCTTTCCGGTAGCAGATAAGCTGTAAGAAATAGTAGTATGCCCGCTCCCAAAAAATACTGATACAGTTTTTTAAACCTTCTTATTTTTTTTGTTTCTATTGTGTCCCTATTCAAAGAAGCAATATCCTTTACCAAAAGACCAATTTCTTTGCCGGATACCGATGACTGATAATAGGAACCGTTACGCATTTCTGCAAGCTTCTGAAGCGTATCCGGAACCAGTCTGGACGTAACAAAGTCACCCTTTTTATCCTTCTTATAGCCAATCACCTGCCCTTGTGCATCATAAACAGGAATCAGGCCTCCCTTTTCCGAGCCTATTCCGACAGTATAGACTTTCAGATGTTCATCATTTATACTGTTTAAAACCTCAAGACTGTTCGAATCGAATTCTTCCCCATCACTTAACACCAAGATAACCCTGTCGGCACTTGAAATCCTTTCAAAAGAACTATCTGCCAACCGTATAGCAGCTGCAATATTGGTACCTCCTCCTGCTATCATATCCGTATCTACAACGTTCAGAAACATCTTTGCCAACTGGTAATCATCCGTCAGAGGCATCTGAACATAAGCATCCGATGAAAAAGGAATAAAACCAATCCTGTCCCCATTAAGGTTGTCTATTATACCCTCAATAACTTTTTTAGATCTGCTTATCCTGTCAGGCTTAATGTCTTCAACCAGCATACTTTTCGAGGTGTCAATCAGCACATATATATCCATACCCTCTCTTTTAACCTCACTAAAGCCTTGGAATATTTGAGGCCCCATGAGAGCAAAAACCATCAAAGCCAATCCTGCTATCAACAGCATAATACGGATAGCCTTAAAACGAATTCCTGTGTTGATTCTCATCATCCTCAAGATTCCTTCTTTTTTCCGGTATGCCAATATCATTAATATCAAACATAAAACAGGAAATATAATGTTAATAATAAAAATGTAATGTTCAAATTCCAGATTCAACAGCACTTTTCTCTCCTTCCAAAACCCTTAAGGAACCTGTAAAAAATAATATTTGTCAAGGAATATACCTATAAGCAACAGAAAAAGGGCAATTTGTATAAAAATAAAAGCAAGCTCGGTATACTGCATAAAATTATCCCTGTCAAATTTGCTTTTTTCCAGCTTGTTTATATCTGAAAACACCTGTGACAGAGCCTGTTTGTCCTTTGCACGGTAATATTTCCCTCCGGTGGTATCTGCAATCTTTTGCAAAAGCTCTTCATTAAGCTCCTGTCCTTCGACCTCACGATATACAGTACGTCCAAAATACTGCTGAGGTATTATAGTCTTATCAGAGCCTACTCCTATTGCATAAACCCTTACATCCATCTCTTTTGCCAGTTCATTTGCCGTTTCGGGGTTTATTGCCCCGGCATTGTTATTGCCATCGGTAACAAGAATCAGTATCTTTGATGTAGCATCACTTTTCTTAAGCCTGTTTAATCCCACCGACATAGCCATACCAATGGCGGTTCCATCCTGGTTTACCGATTCAAAGCTTATTTCACCAAGGGATTCTCTGACTATATTATGGTCAAGTGTCAGAGGAATCCTTGTATATGCAGTTCCGGCAAATACAATTAAAGAAATCCTGTCCTGGGGCCTTTGTACAATAAAATCATCTATTGTTTTGCGGGCAACCTCAAGACGATTAGGCTCAAAATCAACAGACTGCATTGAACCGGACACATCAAGCGCTATTGCAATATCTATCCCTTTTTCCTGAATAGGACCCAAGCTTTGGGCAAGCTGCGGCCTTGCCATTGCTAAAATCAGCAAAATAAGCCCTGAAAGAATGACATATTTTCCAATTCTGTGCTTCACAGTTTTCTTCAAGCCCGAAGCTGTAAGCAGTTTAACACTGGAAAATTTAAGCGCCGATTTGTTTTTTCTTTTTAAAAATATATAAACCACCAAGGGTATAAACAATAGATAATACCAGTCTGCCAGACGCATCTTCAATCTCCCTCTTTTGTATCTTCAATATTTCCGGCAAGCCGTATAAGCTCGTCAAATAATTGCTTCTTTTTCTCTCCCGGAACGCTGATGCCGGTGTATTTTAAGCGGTCGCTCTCTTCCAGCCAGGATTGAATTGGCGGTACAAATGCCTGTAGTCTCTGGATGTTTCCTATTTCACCGATAATTTCACAGGAAGTTTTCCCCCTTAATGGACAAGAGCATATAGTTTCCAAGTACTGCTTGAAAGCCACTGTCAGCTTCCCAAACCCATCCGAATCATCGGGCAAAATTTCTTTCGACCGCTGGACAAACATCTGATAGGGGCTTAGCGAAGATACTTTCCTGCTTTTTATATACTTCCATATACTTACTCCTCCTGTAACAAGGAAAATAAGTAGCACACCAATCAATACATACTTCCAATCTATAGAAAACCCGGCATCCTCCGGACTTAAATCCCCTTCAATAATATCCTCGCTTTTTATGTCATCAAGAGTTGATTTAACATCTATCACAATTTCCTTGTCACCCAATTCCACTGTCTTCTCTCCCGTTTCAAAACTTCTAAGGGTGATAAGGTAGATTCCAGCGTCATCTTTTATATCCACAATTTCAAAGTCCTTAAACTTATCCCTCAATTCATCCTCGTCGGTATTCTTAATTGAAACTCTCAGCTCAATCAAATCGCCAACGTAGATATTTCGCTCTTCTGCTGATGCCAAACCTGACAACATTATAAAAAATATAGTTGTTACAATAAGGAAAAGTATTGATTTTCCCTTTATCATCTCTGACCCCTTCTTTTAAAAAATTGTTTCAACGGCCTGACATAGTCCTCATCAGTATAAATGTTTATCAGGTTTCTCTTTGACAAAACCATATTAGTATCAGGTCGGAATGAGTTTTTCATATTATCCAGTACAATTGTTTCGCCCGATTCCAGGTCTTCAATTGTGAAAATTGCACCCGCCGGGATTATTTCTTCAGCCCTGTCTATAACACGCACCAAAACCAGGTCATGACGGTTTGCTGTAACCTTGAGGTCTTTCGTGTACCCATCATCTAAAAAATCGGATATAAGAAAGACCACGCATTGCTTCTTTTCGATGCGATTAAAATGTTGCAGTGCCTTTGCCAGGTCTGTGCCCTTAGACTGCGGTTCAAAGCTTAAAATGTTTTCAATAATTGATAGTATGTGCTTTCTGCCGTTCTTTGAAGGAATAAATTTTTCAACTCTGTCGGTGAAAAAAATCACTCCTACTCTATCATTGTTCCTGTTTGCAGAGAACGCCAGAGTCGCTCCCACCTCTGCAATCAAATCCTTCTTGTTGCCAAAGTTGTTGGAGCGCGACATATCTATTAAAAGAAACATGTTCAGTTCCCGTTCTTCACTGAACTGCTTTACAAAGGCTTTATTATGCCGTGCGGTAACATTCCAGTCGATACTTCTTATATCGTCCCCGGGATAATACTCCCTTATGTCCTCAAACTCAATTCCCTTGCCCCTGAAGCCCGAACGGTATTCACCGGAAAATACTTCTTCCACAAGTTTATTTGATTTTATCTCAATATGTCTTATCTTTTTTATAAGCTCGCCCGATATCACTTTTAGACCTCTTTTCTTATGGTAAATCCACTTTCTCCAGGATTTCAGATATTATGTCTTCCGCAGTAATATTCTCCGCTTCTGCTTCATATGATAACAGAATTCTGTGCCTCAGTACATCATAAACCATCGCTTTAACATCATCCGGCATTACAAAATTACGTCCTTCCATGAAAGCCCTGCATTTTGCTGCTTTTATGAGGTTAATTGAAGCACGGGGTGAAGCACCGCAGGCAATATAAACCGACTCTTCCCTTGTTTTGAATATAATATCCAGCACATAATCTTTTATGTTGTCATCAAGGTATACAGTTTCAATGAGCTTCCTCAGTTCGTAAACATTTGCACGGGACAGCACCTCTTTTACATCCGATTCCCCTGATTGCTCTTTTGAGAAGCGATCAACAATTTCCTTTTCTTCTTCTCTCAATGGATATTTTATTTTGAGTTTCAGCATAAAACGATCCTGCTGCGCTTCAGGAAGCGGGTAGGTTCCCTGCTGCTCAAGGGGATTCTGCGTTGCAATTACCAGAAAAGGTTTATCCAACTGATACGTTGTTTCTCCTATGCTGACCTGCTTTTCCTGCATGGCCTCAAGTAGCGCGGATTGTACTTTTGCAGGTGCACGGTTTATCTCGTCCGCCAGCAAAAGATTTGTGAAAATCGGTCCCTTTTTTATTATAAAATCACCCGTCTTCTGGTTGTATATCTCGGTACCAAGAATATCTGCCGGCAATAAATCCGGTGTAAACTGAATTCTTTTGAAGTCAACACCTACAGCTTTTGCGACAGTGCTTGCAGTCAAAGACTTTGCAAGTCCCGGAATACCTTCCAAAAGGATGTGTCCTCCCGTCAAAAGACCCACCAATATTCTGTCCACCATATAGTCCTGTCCGATAATAACCTTGTTTATTTCCTTTTTAAAAGACAAAATTATCTTTACTTGCTCAGTAAAATCTGTCCTTTCAATAATCTCATTCTCCAAATCTTTCGACCTCCAGTCAATATTGGTACATCTATTTATTTTAAATTAATTATTTGAAGTATTTATGAATAATCTGTTAATTTTAAAAAAGATAAGAAGATGGTTCTTCTGTCTAGGTTTTTGGATTTTTGTTTACCTTATCCTTGTTCAAGCCTTTTTTGAGCTAAATAAGAAACCCTTTGACCTTTAGGTTGAGCAAACGGACTGAAAAAGCGGCTAAAGTCATTTTGCAAAATAAAAAGGTGACGAATGGCACTTATGTAATTATTTTTTCCGTTGTATAATTAAACAAAATTACTATTTTATAATTTAGGGAGAGTCTATATGTCAAAAATATTTAAAGCGTTACTTTTTTCAGTAAGCATAATAGTTTTAATCTCAGGCTGTAAAATAAAACACGATAATGATGTTAAGGATACTCCGACACCTGAAACTTATTCTCATAGTACACAAGTAAATCAGTTTGAACATATAGGTTATTATTTAGGTGAGTGGATAAGCGAAAACCACACCGAGATTATAGAAGATGGAGAAGGAAGTCCTATAGAATCTACTGATGACGATAAGATGTGCGATATAGTAATTAGGTTAAATGAACAAAATGAACCGGAAGTATATATTGGGATGATGTCTAAGATCACTAAAGCATTTGAAGGTACTTTTAAAGTAGCCTTTGATGAAAAGGGAACAGCTATAATTAATGATTTAGATGATGAAATAAAAAGTATAAAGATAGAACTTGGATATAATAGATACTCAATTTCAGTAGATTTTGTGTATGATGATAAAACGGAATACATGGGATTTATAAGATTGGACGAATACATTAGAATTGCTAGATGTATGGAGATTGTTAGAGATAAAATTAGTGTAAATAGCAATAAAATTGACAATGGAGAATATATTATCAGGTACAGTTCGATGGATGATTATGAGATAATAATTATTGTCTCAAGAGTTGAAGATACAGTGGTTAGGGCAAGGTACATATTTGATCCAAATACTTTAGAATATAGAGTTGAGTAACAACACTTTGAAAAAACTAATTTTTTGCAAAACAAAAGGAGGACTCAAAATGGAAATGGAAATGAACATGAATCAACGAGCAATATCAAACAGTGACCCGGCACGCAATAAATTTGCTGTTACTTCATTGGAAAATAGTAACTGATAAATCAGATATGTCTGTTGATGTTTCAATTTCTAATAATGGGAATAGTTTAGACATTTTGGACTAAGCCAGACTGAGTCAGAGAACCGTCCCCTGACTCAGTATTTTATTTTTGTACAAAATGCTGTATACTGATTATATATACTACTCAAAATTTTTGCATAATACAAACACTTTACGTTGTACTTACTTTTTATAATCTAAGAGACTTATATAATATAATATAGTGAAAAATATATTTTCTACCGAACCTTGCTAATAAGGGTTTGGTATTAATAATTTAGTTTATTTAAAAGGGAGGATTTGTAATGTTTTGGAGAAAAGGTTTTAAAAATAGGTTGTGTTTTATTCTTTCATGCATCATGGTCTTCAGTGTTTTTGCTACTGTTAGGTTATCTGTGTCTTCAGCAGGTGAGAAAAATTTTAAACCTCTTCCTAATGAGTACAAAAGCATAAGTTCAAAACAAGGTACTATTGAAAAGTTAAGTTACTCTTGGGGTAACGCTACTAAAAATTTCTACGTCTATCTTCCTAACGGATATAACCAGTCGGATACTTCTAAAAAGTATAACGTTGTATATCTGATGCATGGTGGCGGCGAAGATGAGACATTATTATTCGGTGGACCCGGTCAAAACAAGGAATTGAAGGTGATAATTGACAATATGATTGCAAAGGGAGATATTGAACCGGCTATATTTGTTACACCTTCATTTTACAAAGGTAATAATGATGTGGCAACGTTCCATGAGGAATTGAGCAAAACAATTATTCCTTTGGTCGAAACCAAATATAATACCTATTTAAAATCAAAAAGCACTGAGGATATGAAAGCTTCCAGAGATCACAGGGCATTTGGCGGATTCTCAATGGGTTCGGTATGTACCTGGTACACATATATTAATTGCCTTGAATATATCAAATACTATATGCCGTATAGCGGTGACTGTTGGGCAGTAACTGGGGGTGCTGGAACTTCCGGAGCCGCAAGAACAGCAGAGTATCTGGCAAGCATTCCAAAGAAATATGGTTATACAGCACCACATGACTATAAGTTGTTCTGTGCTACAGGCAGTGACGATATTGCATATCCCAATATGAAACCTCAGATAGATGAATTGAAAAAATTAACAGATACTTTCGTATATTCAAACGATCCAGTAGAAGGAAACTTCTATTTTATGGTAGCTAATGGTGCTACACATTGGTGGGGTTGGGTTAATCAGTACATTTATAACATTTTGCCGGATTTGTTTAAAGATACACAAACCAGTGGACCTACAACTCCACCTCAACCTACTCCGACACCTGTTAAGAGATCAGCTTTTACAAAAATAGAAGCTGAGGAGTATAACGATATTAATGCTTCAAATCTTCAAGAAGTAGATAGTGATAACGGAAAAGCTATAGGATATATTAGCAATGGTGATTATGTAGTATATAAAAGTATTGACTTCGGAGGCGGAGCAACTTCATTTAAGGCACGTGTTGCAGACCAACTTACTGCCGATATTGAATTAAGATTAAATAGCCCGTCTGGTACCCTTATAGGTACATTACCTGTAGCAACTACAGGCGGTTGGGATACATATCAAGAACAAACCTGTGATATTAGTGGTGTTACAGGAGTAAATGACTTGTATCTTATATTTTCAAACTCTGTAAACGTTGATTGGTTTACATTTGAAGGAGGAGGCACAACAGAACAACCGGTTGGAACCTTGGGTGACCTGAATGGCGATGGATCAGTTAACTCAACAGATTATTCAATCTTAAAAAGGCATATACTTGGCATAACCCTGCTTACAGGCGATGCCCTTAAAAATGCTGATGTTAACCAAAACGGCACAGTTGACTCCACAGATTATGCTTTAATTAGAAGGAAAATACTTGGCACTATAGAATCTTTCAATTAGTTGGCATATCTTAATTGCTAAATCTGATATGACAATAAGGAGCTGTGCAAAGCAATTTATTTAATTGCTTTGTACAGCTCCTTATTAATTAGATTAATTAGATTAATTAGATTATTTGTATTGTATGAAAAGTGAAAGGGACGGAGGAATGAATCCTCTGTCCCTTTGATAGTTTGAGTTTGCATTTTAGTTTGAGTTTATTATCCGAGGAGTTGCAATACTCCCTATGGTTGTTGGTTGGCTTGAGCGAGCATAGCCTGAGCTACCTGGGTAAGGATGTTGTTCTTTGTGAACTCCATCATTTCCTTCGCCATGTCTACATCACGGATACGTGACTCGGATGCAGTCAAGTTTTCAGCTGATGTACCCAGGTTATTGATTGTGTGATCCAACCTGTTCTGGAAAGCAACAAGTTGTGATCTCTGTGCAGATACAGCTTCTATTGCATCATTTATTACACTGATTGCAAAACCTGCTACATCATCACCCGCTCTGTTGATTCTTAACCCTGAAGACAATTTTTCAAGAGATTTGTTATCGTTTACACTGTTTGCGGTTAACTGACGATAGGTGTTAAGAGATCAGAACAAATCACTGTGCGTACCTGTTCGGGTCAATGACAAAGTTAGAATATCCAGTTCTATCTTGTAAATTAACAACCAGTCCGGAGTGATATGGCATTCCCTATGTCCTGTATAATCACCAATTAAAGCATGATCTAAATACTTCTGAGGTAAATTTTGCTCATTACAAAGAATGCCAATCACTTCCTCCAGTAGCTTTGTATCATATCCACGCTTAACGATAAGTTTATAATCCTTCTTAAACCTGTTTGTATAACGGATCTTAAGCATTCAAGTCCTCCATCAGTTCACTTACACTGTTGAAGGTTTTGCTCATATTGCGGTTGCTATTGATATCCTCGATTGCCGATAATGTTTCAGCATTAGGCTTTTCTATACGAAGGTCAAATGGAATACCTCCATATCTGACAGAATAACGAAGGAATATATTCATAGCAGTGGACATATTAAGCCCAAGCTCTGAAAACACAGCCTCAGCCTTGCGTTTCAAATCCTCATCCACACGAATGTTCAAATTAGTAGTTTTTGCCATTTTAACACCCCTTTCTATAAATATATTATATGATATTTTGCTTAATTTATCAACACAATACTTGCAAACACTTTACCATGTCATTACGCAATCAAGGTCTTTTCTTATGCCCGATTATAGTACGAATCCTGCTATAACCATATAAATTCATACATTGGAAGGAGGCCATAAACATGCCTACAGTCGAAGCTATCAAGGTTAACCAAAACGGCACAGTTGACCCTACAGATTTTGCCTTAATTAGAGGAAAAATACTTGGCACTATAGAATCTTTCAATTAGTTGGCATATATTAATTGCTAAATTTGATATGACAATAAGGAGCTGTGCAAAGCAATTTATTCAACTGCTTGTGTACAGTGGATACGCTGCATGTTAAGGAAGATCTGTTTAAAGATATGACTCTTGAAGAACTGTCAGATAAAGCAATGGAGCATTGGGAAACAGTTAAACACAACTTTGAGGGCAAAGATATAATCAAATAACCCAAATATAAGAAATTATACATGTTGTGAAAAGACTCAATATTCAGTGTTTATCCACTGGTTGAGTCTTTTTTCACGCAAAACTTCCGATTGACCCTTTAAAGAACCGTCACCGTGTCTAAGCCAGAATGAGTCAGAGAACCGTCCCCTGACTCACTAAAAGAGAAAGGGACGGAGGAATGAATCCTCTGTCCCTTTAGTTTGAATTTGAATTTTAAGTTTGAGTTTATTATCTGAGGAGCTGCAATACTCCCTGTGGTTGTTGGTTGGCCTGAGCAAGCATAGCCTGAGCTGCCTGTGTAAGGATGTTGTTCTTTGTGAACTCCATCATTTCATTAGCCATGTCAACATCACGAATACGTGATTCAGCAGCAGTCAAGTTTTCAGCTGATGTACCAAGGTTATTGATGGTGTGTTCAAGCCTGTTCTGGATAGCACCAAGTTTGGATCTTTCACCTGATACAAAAGCAATACTGTCATCAAGAACTTTAATTGCAGCGGATGCATTTGTAGCTGTTGAAACATCAAGTGCATATTCTATCGTAGTATTGTCGGTACCCTTTGTTACATTTGCGACAGCTGTATATTGTGCTGTTGCATCAACACCCATGCTATCTTTAACAGTTTTCGTAGCACTTGCTGCATCTGATGAAATACCAAGTGCTTTCGCACGCATATCTGATACATCAATGGCCATGGATTGCCCGGTATTAGCACCTATCTGCATTTTCAATGAATTGTCCGATACAATTGTAGTTGCACCAGGTGTTGTTGTAGTTGTTGTATCAACCTTTGCAACCAAAGTTGAAATGTCTATTTTATTTGTTGTGAAGGAATCAATAGCACTACCGTCTGCGGCAGCTGCAATCAGTTCAAATTCAAAGGATATACCGTTCTCTTCATACTTGAATGCATCTGCTACATCTGCCGGTGCAGTAGCCGGTGTGGCAGTATCGCTCAACAATTTAGTTGTCCCATCGGCGGCATAACCTGTAACTACAACAGTTCCAGCAGTTCCGTTAAATGAAATTTCCAAAGATGCAATGCCGGCTAAAGCAGCATTAGTTCCGTCAATTGCAAAACTGTTGAATTTTGTTGCTTGATCTGCGTCAGTAAAGTCATGCTTTAATCCATATGTGCCCGTTACATCGTTTGCAGTATTATCAATAGCATCTGTCAAATCCAATGTAGCCGTTGTTGCTCCTGCATTGGCAAACTCAGCCAGATCAATATCAAAGGATACTCCATGGAACTGGGCAGAATATACACCATCGGTTGCTGCTGCTTCCATAGCTTCTGCTGTGAAAGTAGCTTCATAGGCATAAACATTTACTGTACCACTTCCTGTTGCTGCTAATGAAATTTTCAGATCACCCTCTGCAGTCCTGCCAAGGGTTACCGTAGCAGTTTCATCTAAATCAATATCTTCCCAGTCAATTGCTTCATCAGCAGACGCATCTTCTCCTATTACAATACCTCCGGAAATTGCTTTCTGCCATGCTGCATCTTCTTCATCAGTACCACTAAGTGTAACTCCTAAAGAACTTGAAACTGTTACATCTCCACCTGTGCCAGCAGCAATAACGTTAGCTGTATCTACAATTCCTGCTCCTTGTGTCGTAGCTATTGACCTGTCACCATTTAAAAGCTTCATTGTATTAAATTCGGTTGTATTACCTATTCTATTTATTTCGGATGTCAACTGGTTTATTTCTTTCTGAATCTCGCCTCTGTCGTCTTCAGTATTTGTGTCGTTAGCTGCTTGAACTGCAAGTTCTCTCATTCTCTGCAGAATACTGTGGGTTTCATTTAGTGCGCCTTCTGCAGTTTGTATCAAAGATATAGCATCCTGTGAGTTTCTTGAAGCTTGGTCAAGACCTCTGATCTGACCTCTCATCTTTTCACTGATGGCAAGACCTGCAGCATCGTCACCGGCACGGTTTATTCTGTAACCGGAAGACAGCTTTTCAAGTGATTTTGATCCGTTGGCATTGTTCATTGTCAATTGACGGTAGGTGTTTAGAGCTGCGATATTGTGGTTAATTCTCATAAATAGAACCTCCTTGTTTTTGCTTGAGTAGAATTCCTTTTCCACTCACAACCTGTTTTGATTTGTTATCTATAACAAGCCCTCGGCCGACAGGCTTATTACCTTTTTTGTTTCATAAATTATATCGGCTGTTTCCAATAAACTCTTAATAGTTTTTTCTCAAAATCCATAGGCTAAAATAAAATCAAATAAAATGAGAGCTAAACAAAAAATGAACTGCTGTGACCTCCTTCTAAAGGATTCCTACGCAATTCATTCCCTCTAATCCGTACATAATAAAATCTACAACGTATATTATCTACTTCTTAAAAACATCCTTAAAGGTATCGTTCTTAATCTGGGAAGCCCTTCTGTTCTCTTCCTGGATATCCTCATACACCTCTTTTCTGTGAATAGAAATATTTCGTGGCGCCTCAATACCCACCCGTACCTGGTCGCCCTGTATGTCAAGAATCGTAACCTCAATATTATCTCCGATTACAATTGTCTGATCCTTCTTCCTTGTCAAAACAAGCATCTATTATCCCCCTTTAGTCTTTCTGACACCCTCCATTATATAGTTTTTAATACCATACCTGCAGCTGTCCATAATAACCTGCTTGCCCTTTTTGTTGGAGGTATTTATAAGTATGGGCGCCTTCAAGTTTGCCGTCATTTTTTCTACTTCTTCAGGTACCACCACTATTGAAAATACAAGAACCTTTGATTCTTCATCCAAGCCAAGTATATTCATATCTTCTTCATCAACATCCACTTCATAATCAGGCCAAATCCTCTTAGGCTCAACCACAACAAATGTCAGATCTGTATCGTCTATCGCCTGAAGCCACTGAAAAAGGGAATTCTCATCAGAACTTCCCAAAAGGACAAATTTCTTTACGTCTTCAAAACCCGGTATACCTTCTGGAAACTCAAGTATACCGTTCTCGTCTATTTCCATTTGTCCAAAACGTTTTGTATCAAGGAGCATACTGCGCCCTCCCTTTCACGTAATTATAGTATCATTTATATAAGTAAAAAACAAGATGTTGGCTCATACCTTTGTATCCACTTTGTTACCTGTGTAGGAGAAATTGATTGATGCATACTGACTCAAGAAAATCCTTACCTGATAAGGTGTATATTTAACATTTATGTCTTGGGGAATAAAATTTCCTTCAACACCATTATTTATACCCTCCCAGTTTCGCTCCGCCTCAATATTGATAGAGCCTGTAACCTCAAATTTTGGCCCTGTTTTAGGAATAAAATCTATATTCCACTCAGCAATCTGTATAGAATCCCTTTCAGATATCTGTGCAATTGCATCCACCCCGGATTCAATCGCAGCCATTGTATCACCGTCTGCTGCAACCTTTGCCGTATATTGAAGAGCATTTTCCTTCGCACGTTGGGCAGCTTCCCTGGTCTGCTCAAAAACATTTTTAAGTCCAGCACTGGCAAAAGCTTCACTCTGGTCAATCAATACCTTGGGTAGTTCAGTTTCAATATTTATTTTTGCAGGCTTCTGTTTAAGCTCAAGCTTAGCGAACCTGGTGTTAATATCAAGCCTTGAAGGTGTTGTTTCAATGCCTATTTTTGCATGGGTCTGTGAAATTGAAAGACTCATAAAATCATCCTTATCTTAAAAAATCCAACAGTGTAGGCATTATAATCCTGGCTCCTCCGGACAACGATGACTTATACACATTTTCCTCATTCTTAAGATTCATCATGGTTTCTGCAACATCAATATCTTCATTTTCACTCATAAGCTTGGTAAAATTGATATTATTGCTCATAAGCCTGTTTTCTGTAAGCTCAAGCCTGTTCATTCTTGCACCCACATCTGCCCTTATGCGCAATATATTACTCAGATTGTCATCCATTTTTGCCAAAACACTGCCTACAGCCTCATGATCCCCTGAATGCAAGGCACTGATCATATCGTCAAAGTCCTGAATAAGCTTGCTGACAGGAATATCTGCACCATCTGTCTGTGTGGTTGTGGCAAGACCGAGATCGGCTGCAGCACTTGAAGCCCCGTCAATACTGATTATTGATTCATCCCCCCGGCTTCCCGACTTGAAGCTTAACCTACCGCCTTCAACGGTTACCATAATATCTGTAGCAGTTACTGTTGTATTATTTGTCTCTATTTGCAAAGCCGCCGCCAATGCCTCATCAGACGGGTAAACCATAGCGGGAATGGTAACAGAAACAGCTTCCCCATCCACAGTCAAACTAAGAACATCATTGACACCTGCCTGAATGTCCAGATTCATTATGTCACTGTCCCCGGTGGCAGACCCTGAAGTATCACGCAGAGCCTCAGTCCCTTGATTAAATAAATCTCCGCCTGTAATATTGATATTTATGCTGTCACCAATACCAATCTCGTAGCGTATGGATTCATCAAGGCTTACGTCTATATTGAATTTGCCTGTGACTTCGTCAAAAAGCGGCATATCCGTCTTGTAGCCAGAAAAAATATACCGTCCTGAATAGGTTGAGTTCCCCAGATGAATTATCTGTCTCCTTAATTGTATAACCTCCTGCTCTATCTTGGCTGTATCGTCGGGAGTCGTTGTCCCATTTGCCCCTTGCACTGCAAGTTCTCTTGCCCTCTGGAGGATATCCGTCATATCGTCCAAGGTGGACTCGGTAATATCCATCCAGGAATTGGCGTCCTGTACATTGCGCCCATACTGTTCTATTTCAGAAACATCCGTCCTTAATTTCAGTGCCCTTGCAGCAACAATAGGGTCGTCGGAAGGAACCCTGATCTTTTTGCCGGTAGCAAGCTCGTTCTGAAGCTTGTCCATTCTGCCAAGGTTTGTTCCAATGTAATTTATCATGTTACCTATAAGCATATTATTTGTTATTCTCATATCAAATCACCCAATCTTTATAATCCAACTCTGTTTATCAGAATATCATAGATTTCTGCCATTGTATTAACCATCTGTCCAGCTGCGCTGTAAGCATGCTGAAATTTAACCATGTTTGCCATTTCCTCATCAAGAGACACTCCTGATATAGACTGCCTCCGGTTTTCAATCTGGTGAAGTATGGTTGCCTGGTTTGCAGATATCCTGTCAGCCTGTTGCTTATCAATACCTGCCGAAGTTGCAATAGCTTTCATGAAATCCTCGGGGGCTCCTTCTGTGAACATATGGGGGTCATGCCTTGAAGCAATAATTGCATTTAGATTATTTATATTCCCTGTTTGCCCCGGCTTATCCGAAGCGGCTATTTTATTGAAATCTTCCATTATATCACTGCTTAAAGAGAAATTCTTGGCAGTCAGGTTATTGTATCTTGATGCAATATCATTTGGCTCTGTTGCGCCATTAAGAAAATCCTGCGTACTTACAGCCTTTTTATCATTTCCAAGCATGGTAAAAAATCTGATTCCTGTTGGTGCCTCCAACGATCCTTCCCCATCAAGGTCAATTCCGTAACCATCGGCATGACCAATACCGTCTTCCGACACATCTATTTCTCCGTTTCGGTCACTGTCAATCATTCCTTCATTAAAGCTCATTGCAAACTTCCTTACAAACTCGTTGAGCTTCCCTATATAAAAGGGTATGCCCTTAAAAATAGGACTTTGCTGTGTACCGTTTAGCTTCCCTTCATTTCCGTCTCGCACATCTATTAATCCCTTAAGCTCTCCGCCCTTTATATTAAGCTTGTTGCCGTCCTCCCACCCAACATTGAAAAGGCTGTCAATGTCTTCCTCATTAAGCTTGTCTTCTCTTTTCTCAACCTTGAGCTTACTGATTTCGTAGTGGTCAACAATTGCTTTTCCGCTGATAGTTATAACCATATGCTTGTTTTCCCGTCCATCCGGATGCCTTGAAACCACAACTTCGTTTGCTTCTATATTTATAATTTTGGACATTTTATCAATCAAAACGCCCCTCTGATCCCTTAAATCATTTGCAACATTGCCTTCGAGTTCGGAGGTGTAAATCTGCCTGTTTAGCTGTACAACCTGGCTTGCCAGAGAATTTATCTCGCTTACCTTTGAATCCACACTGTAGTTTATATCGCTCTGTAGCTTCTCAAAGTGATTTGCAAGAGAATTAAAATACTTTGCAACAGTTACGCCCCTTTCCCTGACGAGCGCTCTTACCGCTTCACTATCGGGATCCTTCGCAAGTTCATGCAATGAGCCATAAAACTCATCAAGGATTTTGTTGAAGCCGCTGTCGGAAGGCTCATTGAACGTGACCTCTAAATCGGAAAGCAAAGTACTTTTCATGCTCCATTCGGCATGGGTTACACTTTCGCTCCAATATTTGAAATCAAGGTATTCATCTCTTACCCTATCTATTGACAATACCTGTGAACCAGTACCCAGCATTCCTGTGCCATCATATAAAGGCATGGGTCTGTCTGCTTTTTGTATCGCCTGCTGTCTTGAGTAGCCGGGAGTATTTACGTTATTAAGGTTATGATTTATTACATCCAAACTCCTCTGTGCAGTATAAAGCCCTCTAAGTGCCACATTTAAACCGAAAAAACCTTCCCTCATCTTCTATCACCTTCCAACCAGACCGATTTTTAGAATAATGGTTTCAAGCATATCGTCAATTACGTTAATAAGCCTTGATGCTGCGCTATAAGCAAATTTATATTTAAGCATGTTGGATAATTCTTCATCCATGGATACACCCATTAGAGACTGCCGGGCGTCATCTGCCGACAGTACAAGTTTTGACTGGTTCTTAACAATATTCATGGCCTCAGACCCTCCGTTGCCCACCGACAAAATGATCTTCTGATAGTAATCGTCAATATCAAGGACACCATTTATATCGTCAATAATTGAATCATTCCTCAGGTTGGCAATTCTTTGTGCAATGGTATTGTCTCCTATATCCCCGGTGCCTGAAGCAACAATGTTGTTCAAGTTTGTCAGGTTATCGTTCAGCTTGATGTTCCCCATTTGCAGTGGGGAATTGCCGTCAATAGCCACAAAAAAGTCCATACCGTCGGGAGGTGGATTACCCATTGCCTTACCGCTTTTATGAAGGTAATTGATTTCCCTTGTCATAACATTTATAAGAGCGTCAAGCCTTTTCCTCAAGTCAGGTACAATATTAAGGGTATCGCCTATAACGCTTATGTTTCTGTTAATATCACTGTTTATGTCTTTTACCATGCCATCCATCAGAGAAGGGTAATCTGCCGAATTTATATCGTACAATTTGCCTCCGGTACCATCGGAAATTGCCTGCCATCCCGCTGTTTCTCCCAAAGGAGCCCCCGATGAAGCATATGCACTGTCTGTTATGATGGAAGTCTTTATGTTTTTATCGGCAAGGGTTGATATATAACCGTCAATATCGGTATCAACCACCGCCGTCTCATCCCCGCCTATACTTTCCCCGGTAAATACCAGTGCGTATCGGTTGGCATCCTTTCTAAAATCGCTGATATCGTCAAGGGCGGTAACGAGACCCCCAAAGTCATTTCCTGTATCAGTTGCCGGGGTAAGGAGGTTGACATCATTTAAGAATGTAGTTGTGTCGCTACCATAATTGTTGTTGTCTATAACATCATTCCCATATGTAATAAGCCTCAAATTATAATCTATTCCTCTTTTTTCAAGCTCATCAACATAATCTCCTATGGATGCTTTAATATTGTCGAGATACCCCGTACTGGTATCCGACAGATCCACTGCAAATACAATGTCCGCTTTTGTGTTTGGAGCTCCATTGGATACACTGCCCTTTATACCCAAAACTTCTCCTCTTGACTCCATAAGACCTTTTATAGTACCGCTTTTTAATGGGATTTCAATATCGGTTCCTGCCACTTTGGGCACGTAAAAAAGTCCTCCCTGCTGGTGTTCAGCACTAATAGCAAGGCTTTGAGTTCCCCTGCTGACAAGATAATAACCGCTAGCAGTTATATCTACCTGACCGTCAATATTTTCGTGAATTTCAACATTTATAAGCTTGCAAAGCCTGTCCAAAAGGCTGTTACGCTGATCCCTGTAGTCATTTGCCCTGTCATTGGACACCTCAACCTTCAATATCTCGACATTTATAGCTGCAATCTGCTTTGTTATAGCATTCACCTCATCAATCCTTACCTTTATTTCTGAATTGAGGTCATTCTGTAACTTGTCCAACTGAAGCCCTACATGGTTGATATGTTGTACCAGCGATTCGCCTCTTTGTCTTACCAAAGACCTTACAGTGAGGCTTTCAGGGTGTTTGGACAGTTCCTGCCACGAGTCCCAGAACTGGTTCATAACATTTTGCAACCCTCGCTCCATAGGATCACCAAGTATGGACTGAATATCTTCAAAAGTTTTATTTCTAGCCTCCCAATATCCCAGGCTGTTGCTCTCTTGCCTGTATATATTGTCAATGAAGGAATGTCTTATCTGTCGGATCTCCTGTATATCTGCACCCAGACCTATCTGCCCTATTCCAACCATATTGTCATAGGGTCCTGTGGTTATAATTGCCTGTTGCCGGACATAGCCGGGAGTATTCACATTTGATATATTATGTCCTGTAACGTAAAGGCTCCGTTCATTTACAGAGAGTCCCGAACGTGCTATTTCAAAACTGGAAAACCCTAGTGCCATGCCGTTCCCTCCAAAAACATTCTCTTCATTATAGGTTTTATGTCTCTGTAGCCTCTGTAGTCTCTGTAGTCTCTTTAGTCTCTGTAGTCTCTATAGTCTCTGTAGTCTCTTTAGCTTTTAAAGTTTTTATAGTTTTACGTCAAAAAACGTCTTTTTCTTTCCGTCACTTACCTCGCCCGTGCTTTGATAGTTGTTTTCTCCCGTACTTGCACTCGATAACAAATTTACAGAAAAGTTTATATATTCAAGCGAGTTCTTAATAAGCTTTGAATTCAGTTCGTTTGTATTTTTAAGTTCCTTTAAAGTATCTGTCAATGAATTTTTATGTGCTTGAAGCTTCAAAGCCTGTTCACCGTCAAAGTGCTTCATTATTTCCGAAATGCTCATATTTTCCTTATTGATATTCAACTCTTTTGAAATTTCGCTGACAAGTGTTTCCCTCAAGGTCTCAAGCTTGCCCATTTTTAAAACAAGCGATTGTTCAAGTCTTGTAACACTCTCAAGTTCCGATACTTTGCCTTCTATAATAATATCGGTTTTATTCTTCGAAATCATTAAAATATCTTCATAAGCCCTTGCTTCTTCATCAAGTACATTAATCAATTCATTTACCTTTTGACTTTCCATAATTACACCACCCGCATTAAAATATTGTAGTGCAAATTCTACCTGAATAAATTCATTGCGGGAAAACTTAGGAATTTTATCCCCTCATTAACCCGCAAAAAACATTTCAGATTATTCTTTTTCTTCCGATATGGACTTGAGTATCTTGTCCGTTATATCGGCTTCTTTGACTTCATAATCACCTGCTTCGTACTTTTCACGGATAGTATTTACCTTGTCCTGCCGAATGTCCGGTACATCCTTTAACGCTTTCATTACCGTCTGGAAGTCCTTTGCCTGATTTGAAATTGATAACAAGTCCTTAGTTGAAGTCACATTTCCTTTTCTCTCTGTTTTGTCTACGCCTTTTTTACTGCCATAGACACTTGATACTTTTGGGATCTCCCCCCAGATTTTCATTTTAACCACTCACCTTCATAAAAAAATTACTTTTTATATTAATACTAAATTAATAGTATTGTTTTATCTTTGGTTAGGAATTTGTGTTTAATCTTATTGCCTGTTGTTTTCCTCTCAATAATAATATCGTCATATAAATCAATAAGTTAACAGAAATTTGTATATTTATATTAAAAACCATCCTACGGTAGCACCGAAAGATGGTTTTAAGGTTTCAGATCACTCTGAATATACTGACTTAAAGACTAATACTCTTGGCTCATCCCTTATCCTCATTTTTGTTAAGATATCTCATGCTTTGATTTCTCTTATCCGCGACGCCATTTGAAGTATTCTTTGCAGCCATTTCCTGAACTGTTGACTTAATATTGCTGGTAAGTCCCTTGGCACAATCGTTGCAAAACCGTCCTGTTTTTATGGATTTCCCACAGCTTTCACACTCGAGGAGCATATTGCCGCCATCACCTACAATTTCAAGCCTGCCCTCTTTTAAGTATCCCTTAATCCTCAACACGCTTATTTCCAATTCTTTTGAAACCTGAACTATGGAAGCGCCGGGATTCTCATAAAGGTATTCCTTTACTCTCTTAAAATCAACTTCATCCGCCTGTCTGCACTCCTGACATATAGGTGAACCGCCAATGTGGTTATAAATCTTCCCACATCTTCTACAATTTCTTACATCCGGCATTCTGATACCTCCTAATATATTACTAAAACTTTCTGCCTGAAGCAATTACAGCTACAACAACGTACTTTGCCCCCGCACGTTTCAATTCTCCGCTGCATTCATTAAGTGTGCTTCCTGTGGTTAATATATCATCAATAAGAAGTATGGTTTTTCCTTTAATTCCGGTGGGATCATTTACTTTAAATGCATCCTTTATGTTGACAATTCTCTGATTTTTAGCCAGCAAGCTTTGACTGTCGGTATTCCTTGTCCGCGTCAGTATCCGGGACTTTTCGGGAACACCGAATTTCCTGCTCAACTCTTTGGATATCAGGTAGGCTTGATTGTATCCTCTGGTTTGTTCCTTTAAATAATGAAGAGGTACACTTATAATTATATCAAATTTCGGCCTGCTTGTCATATTGTTTATTTTGTTTGCAAGAAGCCTTGCAAATGTCCTGCCATAAGATGGTTTGTTGGAAAACTTGAATCTCCTGAGTGCCTCCTTTACCATACCCATATATTCGCAAACACATATTATATCGTCATAAAGGTCGGACTCCCTTTTTAAGGCTACTGTTCCCTTTGTTGCAAAAGGTATATACTTAAAACATTTGCTACATATATATATATCGGCATTTACATCCAATATCTTTGAGCAAAATATACACTTTGGAGGAAAAATCAATCCTAAAATCAGCTTAAGCATATCTATTTCCAACCAATCCCTGAAATGCATTTTAAAAGCTTACCAGAAAGGTCTGAATTTCTTGCTGCCTCTCTGTCGTTTTTTATCATGTCGTAAAGGCAATCCTTCACGCCCACTAGTATCACAAGGTCTTTAGCCCTTGTCACAGCAGTATACAGAAGGTTTCTCGTCATGAGAACCTGAGGCCCGGAAAACACCGGAATTATCGCAACAGGAAACTCACTTCCCTGACTCTTGTGTATTGTCACCGCAAAAGCAGGTTCTAGCTCATCAAGTATGGAAAAATCATAGGTGACAGTCTTTTCATCATCAAACACCACAACAACGCTCTGTTCTTCCTCGTCTATTTTTTCTATTATTCCGGTATCTCCGTTAAACACACCGGTACCTTCCTGATTTGAGCCATTTATCTTCTCCCATCTTAAATTGTAATTATTCTTTATCTGCATCACACGGTCTCCTTCACGCAAGACAAATCCTCCTAGAGTCTTCTCAAGCTTATTCCTTGCCTGTGGGTTAAGTATCTTTTGAATTTCAACATTTAATGATGCAACCCCGGACGGTCCTTTCCTCATAGGTGTCAGAACCTGTATTTGACTCATAGGGTCATACCCATAAGTATCGGGTATCCTTCTTGAGCATAACTCTACCACAGCCTTTACAATGTCTAAAGGTGATCTCCTTTCCACAAAAAAGAAGTCCTTGTCTTTCTTATTTAAAAAAGGCGTTTCTCCATTATTAATCCTGTGAGCGTTTACAACTATCATACTTTCCTGAGCCTGCCTAAATATTTCGGTAAGCCTGACGGTTTTTACAACTGTGCTTTTTATTATGTCCCTCAGCACATTACCTGCACCTACAGAAGAAAGCTGATCCACATCCCCTACAAGAATCAACCTTGTTCCGGGGGCTACTGCTTTGAGTAAATGGTTCATAAGAAGTATGTCAACCATGGACATCTCATCTATTATTATAATATCCGCTTCAATGGGATTTGCTTCGTTTTTTGCAAAAACGAGTTCTTCATCATTGCCGCTATAACCTATCTCAAGCAATCTGTGTATGGTTTTTGCTTCATATCCGGTTGCATCCGACATCCTCTTTGCAGCCCTTCCGGTGGGCGCTGCGAGTGCAAATTCATAACCTTCGGAATTGAGAATGCTGACAATGCTTTTGATAATTGTGGTTTTGCCGGTTCCCGGTCCCCCTGTTATTACAAGGACACCGTTCACCAAAGCCTCTCTTACGGCTTCTTTCTGTTTTTCGGCAAGTATTATGCCTTCTTTCTTCTGAACATCTCTTACCCTATCTTCAAAATCGCTGATGTCTCCGTTAAAACCTATGCTGGTAAGCTCAACCAGCTTTCTGCAAACCCCGACTTCAGCCTGATAAAAGGCACTCAAATAAACCCTTGTCCCATTTTCGTGCTGCTCCATGCATATGGACTTCTCAACAAAGAGAGATACCAGTTCATTGTCTATGCTTTCAATATTAATCTCCAAGAGATTGGATGTATATTCCCTAAGATCCGTGTCGTTAATGTAGGTGTGACCGTTGGATGCTGCCTTTGAAAGCACATATTTTATTCCGCTGGATATCCTGTATTTTGAGAAGGGCTCTATCCCTAAACTTTTGGCAATTATATCGGTAGTCTTAAAATTTATTCCATGTATCTCATCCGAAAGCCTGTATGGGTTTGACTTTATTATCTCTATGGTGTCAACTCCGAAGTTTTTATATATTCTAGCTGAATATGCCGGGCTTATTCCATAGTTCTGAAAAAACATAACAACGTCCCTGAGTCCGCTCTGCTCAATAAAAACTTGTCCAATGTTCAAAGCCTTGTCAAGATTTATTCCCTTTATTTCTGCGAGTTTGTTCGGATAAGATTTGATTATGCTTAATGTGTCTTCTCCGAATTTCTCAACTATTTTTTTTGCAGTTATAGGTCCTACACCTTTTATGAGGCCGGAAGAAAGATATCTTTCTATAGCTTCGATAGTCTTAGGAAGCATCTTCTCATAGGATTCAACTTTAAGCTGCTCCCCATAATCGGGATGTGTCACCCATTTGCCTGAAACCTTCAGCAGCTCGCCCACGTTTATAAAAGGCATAAAACCTACAGCAGTTATTATGTCTTTGTCATTCTTAAGCTCGCAAACGGTATAGCCGTTTATCTCATTGGAAAATATTATTTCCTCTATAACACCTTCAAAAGTATGCAACTTCTTTCACCTTGTTTTCTTTATATATACTAAGGAATAAGTGAAATATTGCTTCCGCTTTTCACAAAGAGCCTATTTCGCACCAAATAAGGCTTGTAGTGAAATAGTAGCGGAAGTTATATTTTTGCCTTTCCTTAAAGTATAACTTATCTTGCTATATCGTTGCAAATTTTTGAAGCTGTCAATTCAAACCTTTCAATTCAAACCTTTCTTCTTTAAGTAATCAAAGCCTGATTCTTTATCCTCCTGTTCTTCAAAACGTTTAAAAACAGTGTCCTTTTCGCTTTTCTTAAGGACATCCAGGCATTCATAGTCTTTTTCAAGTTTTCTCAGAATGTCAAGGGTATCATCTTTTGAACCCATGTCTATAATGGTAAGCTTTCCTCCGGGCATCAATTTCCTTAAAAAATCCCTTGAGAGTACGTTGCGCATGACTCCTTCAATAATATTCCCCTGGTTTTTAACTACAAGTATTAGCTTTATCATTGAGTTATTGTAATCCATTTTGTTGCGTACAGACATTACCGTGTCATACACCATCGATATAAAACCGTAAGCTGCCAGTATACATATAACAATTTCCAGAAAGATTTTTACCATAGTAAACACCCCCGTTAACAGTTTATGAATTGAATATTAAAACTGTTACAGAAAGTCAAGAGGGGGGAGAGAACTATAGGGTGATTTATTACTAATCATTATCATGTAGAAACTTTAATGTCATTTCTATTTCAAATGGGTCTATATCTGTACCAAAAACCACATCTCTATCCATCCCCAACTTTAATTTCGAATAATTGATTGGCTATCTTTATTAAAATCGTTACATAAATAAAATATTGCTTCATTGGAGCTTTCTAGTGCCAATTGATGGCTCTTGCAAATACTATTCAATGTAAAGTGCTTTATTAATATCATCCAAATGGTAAAATACGCCTTCTTCGTTGCGCACAATTATAGTACCAAATTGCTGTGCAATTTTTTCACAGAAATTTTTAGCCAAGAGGGAACTTTCATCGTCACTACTAATTTCTATAGCTATTTCGGTTTTAGCATCTTGAATTATATTGCTTAATTCAAACATCTCTGCTTCATCAAGATTAAATTTCACCCCACGGTAATATAGCCATATTGTGGAATCATAAAATTCCAAAACACCTTGCTCTAAATCTCCTATACTTTGTTTGTTTCCTCCCACAACTTTTAGGAAATCAAAAAAATTATCCTTTGATATTTCTTTTTTAAGAAATATTGACATATTTGCAGACAATAAAGTCACCTCCCGCTACTTATTTTCTTTTGCTTCTCTTCTGATAAACTATCATTTATGATAAAAAATCAAATCTAACAACACTTATTTTAACATACTTTCCATGAAGATAAGCATAGTCAAACAATAACTCTTTATCAATATCAAAATCTAAAACAGAGTGAATTACTGATGTATCAATATCTAATATCCCATTAATAGAATAAGATAGTGATTTTCCAATCCTACTAATTGTTTTTTCTTTAATGTGAGATTCGTTAATTTCAACATCATCATAGATTTTAATATTTAACATACACTCTTCTCCTACTGAAAAAACAGTACCAGTATTAAAAAATCCTGTTAAAATTATATCTTCAATTTGTATTGTTAATACATCATCATCTTCAATTTCTTTTATTATGCATTTAGATTGCATGGGCTCCCCTCCTATTTAGGATTTATTACTGGTATATTTTCACCATTTAACATCTTCCAGAAGGATTTGTCAGTAAATTCTCACTATATTTCCTTTGCTTCTCTTCTCAGATCATCGGCCTTATCTGTCTTTTCCCACGAAAGGTCTAGGTCTGTTCTTCCAAAATGCCCATATGCTGCTGTTTGCTTGTATATAGGTCTTCTTAAATTAAGGCTCTTTATAATTCCTGCCGGTCTTAAATCAAAATGCTTTTGCACCAGCATCTCAATCTTTTCCTCAGGTATAGTACCTGTTCCAAAAGTATCTACTCTTACAGATACTGGTTTTGCAACTCCTATTGCATAAGCAAGCTGCACTTCACAGCTTTTTGCCAAGCCTGCTGCTATAATATTTTTAGCAACATAGCGTGCTGCATAAGCTGCCGATCTGTCAACCTTCGTGGGATCCTTACCTGAAAAAGCTCCACCACCATGCCTTGCATATCCGCCGTAAGTATCAACAATTATCTTTCTTCCTGTTAGTCCGGCATCCCCCTGAGGCCCTCCAACAACGAATCTTCCGGTAGGATTGATCAGATACTTGGTGTTGCTGTCCAAAAGTTCCGCTGGTATAACAGGCTTTATAACATTCTCCATTATATCCGCTTCAAGAGTTTCATGGTTAATTTCCGGTCCATGCTGGGTTGAAATAACAACAGTCTCTACCCTTATCGGTTTATCATCCTCATACTCAACAGTAACCTGTGATTTTCCGTCTGGTCTTAAATAGTCAAGCGTTCCATTCTTCCTTACTTCAGTCAGTTTTCTTGTCAGCTTGTGGGCTAATGAAATAGGCATAGGCATAAGTTCAGGCGTTTCGTCGCACGCATATCCAAACATCATACCCTGATCGCCGGCACCGATAGCTTCAATTTGTTCATCTGTCATTTCACCGGTTTTTGCTTCTAAAGCCTTGTCCACACCCATTGCAATATCAGGAGATTGCTCATCGATTGATGTCAAAACAGCACATGTGTCACAGTCAAATCCGTATTTTGCCCTGTCGTATCCTATTTCGCGTATTGTATTTCTAACTACCTTCGGAATATCAACATAACAGTTTGTTGTTATTTCCCCGGCAACAAGCACTAACCCTGTAGTAACTGAAGTCTCGCATGCAACTCTTGCCATAGGGTCATTTGAATAAATTGCATCCAATACTGCATCAGATATCTGATCGCATATTTTATCTGGATGTCCTTCCGTTACTGATTCTGAAGTGAATAATTTCCTTGCCATTTTAATCAGCCTCCTTAGAAAATATAAATATCAAACCTGTAATACTATAAAATAATTTAATATACAGGTCATACAAATACAGAATTCAAGTCCAATAACTCACCCCTAAAACATAAAAAAACCTCTTTAAGAATTAAGAGGATTCATTTTTCTCCTCATCTTTCAAGATAGATATACTATCCCGTAGGAATTGGCACCGTTACACTTAAGCTGGTTGCCGGGTTTCATAGGACCCATTCCCTCCACCTCTCTTGATAAGGTCATCTGTATTATTTTGTCAAGATATAATTTATCATATACCAATTATTTAGTCAATAATTTTATTTTTTGAGTTTCCCCATTTTTTAATATAGTGCTAAATATAAAAACGGATACCTGAGCCGATTTATATTCAGCGGCAGAGACATTGTTGCAGAACTGGACGAAAATTACAACCTTAAAACCGCAACAATCCAAGGACATGAAATCCTTGCACAGAAGGATACCAAAGGCAAAAACAAAAGGGGCGTATACGCCCCTTTACTTCCACTTTACTTCCACTTTACTTCCATTTTACTTTCAGCTTTTAATTTATTTTCTTCCTTTAAGCATTTGCAAAAAGCTCTTCAAATTCCTGACCTTCAATTTTCTCTTTTTCAATCAATGTATTTGCAACTTTGTGAAGCTTGTTGAGATTCTCCTTAAGAAGAGTCAAAGTCTTTTCATAACAGGTGTCTATTATGCTTTTCACTTCACTGTCTATTATAGCAGCTACTTCTTCACTGTAATTCCTTGCCTGTGCAAAATCTCTTCCAATAAATACTTCATCATTTTCATTGCCGAATATCAGGTTCCCCAGCTTTTCACTCATACCGTATCTTGTTATCATACTTCTCGCAACACTATTTGCATGCTTGAGGTCACCATATGCCCCGGTACTGACTTCACCGAAAATAATTTCCTCGGCAGCCCTGCCCCCAAGAGAAATCACTATACTTTCCAGAAGGTGGGACTTGGTATTGTATTTTTTATCCTCATCGGGCTTAAAGGCGGTATATCCACCTGCCATACCCGAAGGAATTATTGATATTCTGTCCACCTTGTCGGTTGTTGAAGCAACCTTTACAGCTATAGCATGACCCGCTTCATGATATGCAGTAAGTTGTTTCTCCTTATCGCTCATTACCCTGCTTTTCTTCTCAGGTCCCATAACAACCTTAAAAACAGCTTCCTTTACTTCTGCCATAGTAACTTTATTTTTATTAATCCTGGCAGCTAACAGTGCAGCCTCGTTCAAAAGATTCTCAAGATCAGCTCCGGTAAATCCTGGAGTACTCTTTGCAAGTTCATCCAATTTTACATCATCGGCCAAGGGCTTGCCCCTTGCATGAACCTTCAATATTTCTTCCCTTCCTTTAATATCCGGAAGTCCTACAACGACACGACGGTCAAATCTTCCCGGTCTTAATAGGGCAGGATCCAAAATATCCGGTCTGTTTGTGGCAGCAAGTATAATTACTCCTTCGTTAACCCCAAAACCGTCCATCTCAACCAGAAGCTGATTCAAAGTCTGCTCACGTTCATCATGACCGCCGCC